>Ga0247713_1001841_pt1 | contig 10100 bp, 17 predicted proteins | sample 21E_NmetaG_FD_189936 | JGI IMG/M metagenome (GOLD analysis project Ga0247713, IMG submission 189936) | Soil microbial communities from hillslope of Landscape Evolution Observatory, University of Arizona, Oracle, AZ, United States - 2-1-E_N | ecosystem: Engineered > Artificial ecosystem >... | reverse complement strand
CGGCGGCTGGACTGATGGCGATGGCGTCATCTGGCCTTCTGAGTGGGGTGTCGCCGCAATCGGCAAGGGCTATACGCGAGTCGTGCGTGTGCACGCTTACCCGTCACCGGCCGTAGTGCCTGACGGTCCCTTTTCGTGGCTTTCCACTCTCGCCGGGTCGGCGGGGGCCACGTTCTTCAACTGACCCGGCATAACCTTGGAGAAAACCATGAAGAAACTCTTCATCCTCGCCCCCCTGGCCATGGCTTCCAGCGCGTTCGCTGCCGTTGACGCTGCCGTCACCACGGCCATCACCACGGCCAGCACCGACGTCGTGACCGTCATCACCGCGCTGACCGTGGGTGGCGTGGCGGTGTTCGTCGCGCGTGCCGTGTACAAGCGCTTCAAGATCTGATGCGCCGCCACCTCCGCACCCTCGCGGCACTCGCGCTCGCTGTCGGTGCGGGGGTTGCTTCCGCGCAGGCTGTGCCTGCCTGCTCGCCGGGCCAGAAGCCGTACGCCGTCGATTGGTCTACCGGCGACACGCCCGACCAAGCTTGCCTCAACCTCGGGCAGCTTCAATGGACGGTCGTCATGCACTCTCCCTCGGCCTGTCAGGTCAAGGAGCAGAGCAGCGGCACCAACTACTACTTCGAGGTCAAGAAGGTCTGTGAACCCTCCGAGCCGCATTGGTCTCTCGAGCGGAACGCAACCGAGTTCTTCGAACTGACACCGCAGGACGTCGAGGATTACCTCACGATGTTCTCGGCCATGATGCTCGCAGGCATCGCCGTGCTCGCGGCGAAGTCGATTTACAACCGATTCCGGGTTGACCATGACCCAGCCTAACCATGTTCATAGAACTCATGTTCGTGGCGTTCTTGCTGGGCTTGCTCTGGCTCTTGTTTGCCTAGCGCCCGCGCACGCTGCGACCTACAACAAGAACACCGGCGCCCATTTCGGCAGTCAGACGTCCAGCATGGCCACGGCCAGTTGGCGTCACGCACCTGGCGCCCCGCGCTCGTTCAGCACGTCGGGGGGCAAGCCGGTCGTCACGACGCCCGTTGCTGGTAGCTCGTGGAATCAGTTCATGGCCAACGCTCGTGCGATGGCCGAGCCTGCGGAGTTGGCCCGCTCGATGGCGACCGGGCGTGGCCTCGGCGCCGCCGTCACGCTTATTGGCGTTCCTGTGCTGGCTACGCTGATCGACAGCGCCTGTCTGAACATCTTCGGCGGCCAGCTGGTTCAGGGCGCTCAGTGGCAGGAATGCAAGTACAAGCAGGAGACTCTTACCGAGTACCACGCGACGCAGGAAAACCAGGGCGCGCCCGGCAACTGGGCCTGGGTCGCGACCAAAGCTGGTGCCGCCTCTGCATGGGCGGAGGTCTTGACGCAGGACGGCGTCGGCGGCTGCGGTGCGTACACCGACACCGGCATCTGGCAACCGGGCAATCAGGTTTATACCGTCGAGCAGGTCGAGCCTTATCCCATCGCGCGCCGTACCTGCTCCGTGGGCGGGTCCACCGGCACGGTGACCGGCAAGTACTGGACGCGCAGTCAGTCGCAGCAGGTGCGCGACGGATGGCAACCGACCACGCCCGACCTCGCTCAGCAGAAGCTCACCGAGCTGATCAAGAAGTACTGCGACGATGGCGATGTGCGTTGCCATGAGGCGATGCAGTCCATCGTTGAGGTCGGTATGGATGTGGAGGTCGGTCCGCTGGTCGTCACCGGCCCCGCTTCGACGAATCCGGTCACGCAGCAGTCCACGACGACGCGCACCGTGACCAACCCTGATGGCACGACGACGCAGCTTCAGATCACTACGACGACGACGACGCACTACACGTACAACTACGAGGGCGACAAGGTCACGCGCACCGAGAATCGGACTACCACCACCGTGACGTACAACCCGCAGACCGGCGAATCGACGACCGAAACCGTCACCGAGGGAAAGCCTACCCCACCGGGCACCGACACCAAGACTCCGGAGCAGGAGCAGGAGGAAAAGTGCCCTCCTGGCACCGACTTGGTGTCTTGTTCGCGGCTTGATGCGCCATCGCTCGACGTGCCAGAAAAGGAGGTCAACATCTCATGGACGCCGGATAACCTCGGCTTCGGCGGTGGCTCGTGTCCGCCGCCGATCACGTTCAGCACGTACACCGGGGCCTACTCGGTGCCGTTCACCAGCCTGTGCAACATCATCAGCAGCGTGATCCGGCCGCTCCTGCTGCTCATGGCCACGCTGGCCGCGTACTTCATCATCCTGCCGAGGGAGACCTGAGATGCCGTTGGGTGCATGGCTCATCACGCTCGCGGGCAGCATCACGGCCAAGGTGCTGATCACGCTCGGCTTCTCGGTCGTGTCCATCGTCGGGGTCGGCGCGGCGCTCACTCAGCTCCGCGACCTCTTCGTGCAGCATGCGTCCGCCATCCCTGCGGCCGGTCTGAACCTCGCGCTGCTGGGTGGTGCGGGCGAGGGCATTGGCATCATCTTCGGCGCCTGCGCAACCCGGCTCGTTCTGTGGCAGGCCGCGAACGCGAAACGCATCCTCGGGGGGTGATCGCCGGGCATCGCGATCGCGCACTGAGATCGCGATCGCGCGCAAGGATTGAAAGTGGCGCAAATTTGGGCCAATGAAATCAATAACTTACGAGCGGGTTTCGTTTAGGTATTACATGCCATGCTGACTCTTATCACAGGCACGCCGGGCGCCGGAAAGACCCTGTACGCCGTGTCCGAACTGGCGCGCAAGGTGCCGGGTTCCACCATCGAAAGCAACGGTGAGGCGGTCCCGCGTCGGTTGCTCTCCAACGTGAAAGACCTGCTCGTCGAGCATGAGCGCATCGACGCGGAGGCGCTGAACAACTGGCACGAGTGGGCGCAGCCCGGGGACGTGATCCTGTTTGACGAGGTTCAGGAGGTTTGGCGCCCCCGCGCCCTCGGGAAGGACGTGCCGCCCGGCATCGCCAAACTCGAAACGCATCGGCACATGGGCGTGGACATCATCCTCGTGACCCAGCACCCGATGCTGCTCGACTCCAACATTCGGCGGCTCGTCAACCAGCACCTTCACGTTCGGCGCATTGCGAAGGGCTATTCGATGGTGTACGAGTGGGACCACTGCTCGAACATCGCCAGTCTCAAGACCGCCCTCCAGTCCCGCGCGTGGCGTTACCCGAAGGACGTCTTCGCGCTCTACAAGTCCGCGCAGCTGCACACGAAACCAACGGTCCGCATTCCGCGGATCGCGTATGTCGGCGTCCTGGCGCTGGTGGCTTTTGTCGGTGTCGGGAAGATGATGTTCGACAAGCTGTCCGCCCGGCTGGATACGCAAGCCATCGCGCAAGCGCCCACGCCGACCCCAGCGCCAAAGCCGCTACCTCCGTCGCTTCCGCCCCCGCCGATAGCGGGCGCGCCGCCGAGCGGCTCGCCGCCGGCAGCGCCCGCCGACACTGAGCCGGTTGTCGCCGCCGCTCCTGTCTTCCTCGGCTGCATCGCCAGTGCGACAGACTGCCGCTGCTACGACGACTCCGGCCGATTGGCCGACATCACGCCGCAGCAGTGCCGCGAGGGCTCCACGCGAGTTCTCTCCATCATTGAGCGGGGTGCACCTGGCGCGGGCTTGGCCGCCGCGTTCAGGCCCGACACTCGCGGGCCAGTACCACCAGGCCACGAACCCGCCACAGGCGGCTCCGAGGCCCCTGCGGGCGGTCAAGTCGCTGTGATGCCCGGTGCGGGCTATGGGCTGGCGTCCAGATCCGCAGGCCGCGCGCTCTAAAGACTGAACCACGGCCCGATATAGTCGCGCTCCATGAGCGCAGATGATCGCGAGTGGTATCGGGATTGGTGGCGAAAGCGTGAGGGCTACGTCGAGCGCGCGGCGTTCAGGCGTTCTTCGTCATCGCCAGCGCCAGTCTCCAAGGAACGCAGCGCCCTGTTGGCGTTGTTGTGGCTCCTGGCGCAGTTCGTTGGGTGGTGCATCGCACTGCTATATGGCGCAGTACTCTTTGCCATGTGGCGCGGGCAAGGCTGATCAGTCGCCGCAAATACGATGTGGGAATCGTCAACTGGTTGTTGGGGTCGCTACCACGTTGAGTCATCCCATGGGCGTCGTTGCTTGTTGCGAAAGTAACGAAAATCGCCGCCACGAGGGCCAAAAAACCTTTCTCCAACGCGCCGAGAACTTCGCGGCCCATGGTCGATTTCTGGAGGTGAGCCGCTAGTGCTAGCAGCACCGCTCCCTGCACGTTTGCTCCTGCAATGAGAGCAAGTTTGCCAGCAATCTCAACGGTTACGGGGCGCTCCCCTTTGCGCAGCAGGCGCACGTATTCCGGCGACACTCCCAGCGCTTCGGCTAGTTGCTTCTGACCCCCGCACGTTTGTTGCGCGGTGTCAATTAGGGAAAAAAGCTTTTCCATTTGTTACCTCTGCCGTTAGGCTCCGCGCACCAACAAGTTGTTGGGGTCAAACGGAGCAGAGCAAATGCTGAAAGTCACCGTCTCGTCCCCCGAGGTCCGTACCCGGTCGGGCATCTCGAAGGCGAAAAACAAGCCGTACACCATGCACTCGCAGACGGTGTACTTCCACACCCTCGGTCGCGATGGCAAGCCCAACGCATATCCGGACAAGGGTGAGATTCTTCTCGATACCGACGAGCACGGCAATCCCAAACCGTACGCGCCGGGCGAGTACCAGTTGCACCCGACCAGCTTCTATGTGGGCGACTACGGTTCGCTCGCCGTCTCGCCTCGCCTTGTTCCGTTGGCTCGCTGAGTCGGGTGCACCTCATGTCCGTCGATCCGATGCACGCCGCTCGGCTCGCACAACTGGAGGGAGCCGTGTGCTCCCTTCTTCGCGAAGCGGCCAACGATCACGACGCCAATGATGCCCCGGACGGCCTGATTGTCAGGCTCGATCAGGACGGTATCGACATCGAATACACGCGCGGCGGCATGCCGGTCGGCGGGGAGGGCATCTGATGACCCCCCAGCAGTACGCGAAGTACGTCGCGAAGTATCGCGCGAAGGGCAAGCGATGAAAGCCCTCGCGTTCCTCGTCTTCTGGCTTGCCTTCTTCATGGTCGCGATCCTCGGCGCCATCGAGGTCGGTCAGTCGCTCGTCGCGAGGCTGCCGTGAGCGCCTGCGATCAACTCTCCATGTTCGAGCCGGATTCCATCGAGGCGTCAGCGCTCCTGCGTGGCTACCTCGATAAAGCCAAGCGCCATTGCGCGTTGGCTGACCGCTTCGAGTTTCTCGGCATGCGCGGCGCCGTGCGTGAGCAGGAACACCTCGCGTCGGAAGCGGTGAAGAACGCTTCCACGCTGGCGTTCTACCTCGATCTACTGTGGGAGGCGCAGGCATGAGCAAGCGTTGTTTCCATCGCTGGGTCCCGATGTGGTCCTACCGTGGTTGGACTGGCGTTGTTGGCTATCGCTGCGCGGCTTGCGGAAAGGTGCGTCCGGCATGAGCGCGAGCGCAGCGAGCGGGCTTGTCCCCAGTATCAACAACGTGAAAACGGTTCTTCAACTGGTCGCAGACCAGTGCCTGACCGTGGACCACGTTGTCGCTCGCTGCACCCGGCTTCGCAAGAACCTTGGCGTGGCCGCGAAGCAGCTTTCGAAGGGGGCAGGGCAGGCTTTCATGTTGACGTTTACGTATCGCGATGACGTTGAGTGGAAGCCCGATCACGTTCGCGATGCCTTGCGCCATCTGCGTCAGTGGGCCAAGCGTGAACACGGCTGGCAGCTTCGCTACATCTGGGTCATGGAGACCCAGGACCGCAAGAGCGGCGAGCGGGTAGGGGAGTACCGCCCCCACTATCACTGCATCGTCTGGGTTCCGCGTGAGGTGGTTGCCAGCGATCTCTTCCTCGATGCCCGCGGTTGGTGGCCTCACGGCTTCACCAACGCGGTTCTGGCCGTCGCTCCGGTTCGCTACGTCATGAAGTACGCGAGCAAGTTCGAGAACGGCTCTCACTTCCCGAAGGGAGCGCGCGTTTATGGCGTGGGTGGCTTGGATGCTGTTGGCCGCAAGTGTCGGCGCTGGATTAACTGGCCTCGCTTTGTGCAGGCGCGTGCTTCGGTGGACTGCTCCTGGCGTCGAGCAGCAGGCGGCGGCTGGACTGATGGCGATGGCGTCATCTGGGCTTCTGAATGGGGTGTCGCCGCAATCGGCAAGGGCTATACGCGAGTCGTGCGCGTGCGTTCTTACCCGGCGCCGCTGACGCCTCCGGACGGTCCGTTTTCGTGGCTCGGTGCCGCGCGTGAATTTGTGATGGAGGCGTGATGCGTGTGCTTCTTTGCACTGGTGATCTGGTGGAGGGCGCGTGTCCTCACGCGCAGCAGTCGTGGGTCGAGGTGAACGCCGCGTTCACTCCTGGCGATCTGGGGATCACGGCTGCTGGCGTGACTGAGGTTGCTGGCTGGGGCGTCGGCGTGGTGTTGCTGCTCTGGAGCCTTGGGTATGGCGTTGGGGCGGCTCTCAAGATGATCCGCCTCGCATGAATCTGGCCCGTGTTGGGCCGACCGATGACAGGGCGGTTTCCCTGTCAAAACCTTGGAGTTGAAAAATGGAAACCATCTTCGCTGCTGTCGATCTGGCTGGCGTGGCAACCTTCGTGGGCACCGCCGGTGTCCTGGTCGTGGGCATCGCGCTCGCGTACAAGGGCATCACGCTCGCCAAGCGCGCTGTCAACAAGGCCTGATGCCATGGTCACCGGCGCACTTCTCGCGTGCTTCTGGGTCGCCGTCGCTGCGATTGGTGCGCTGGGTGGCCTGGCGTTCGTCCTCGGCATGAAGGGGGCGGGTCTGTGATCCGCTCGCCTCTGCTCGCTCTCGCTCTGGTCGTTGGATCGGGCGCTGTCCACGCAGTCTCGTGGAACAAGAATACGGATTTCCTGTGGAATGCGACCACGGGGAAAGTTGACATCTTCGCCGGTCCCGGTTCCGGCAATGTCTGGGGCACCGGCAGTCATTCGATGACCGCCAACGGCCCCCAGATCGGGCGCGACAAGGCGCTCCCCTTCAATCCGTCGCCGACTGCCAAGTTCAAGGCGACGTTTTCGCCTGCGGCGATGGCCAAGGGTTTCGCCAAGGGGTCTGCCATTCCTCTGGCCGCCGCGGTTATTCAGTCGCTGCTCACCGAGGCGTGTGTGCGCGTCGCCGGTGGCGCGATGGTCTCCAACGGTTCGTGGGAAGAATGCACCTTCACGCAGCAGCAGATCACGGAGTACCACGCCGTGCAGGAGAACCAAGAGTACCCCGGCAGCTGGGGCTGGGCGCGCAGTAAGCCTGAGGCCGCGCAGCAGTGGGTCGATATGCTGAACTCATCGTCAGGCGTTGGTGACTGCGGCGCATACAGCCCGACCGGCATCTGGCAACCCGGCAAATTCCAGTTCACGCTGGCGCAGTCCGAGCCGTCGCCCATTGCGTCGCGGACCTGTTCGGTCGGCAGTTCGACGGGGCAGGTGGGCGGCAAGTACTTCACTCGAAACATCTCCGGGGAAGTTCAGAGTGGTTGGGCGCCCACCTCCGCCGATGGTGCAGAGGCCAAGCTCAAAACGAAGCTCGAGGAATGGACTCAGGCCGATTTCGCGTACGGCTACGACCGCACGTATCGCGCGCTCGACGAACTGATGAAGGGTGGCGGTGAGGCGGATTTCTCCATCACCGTGGACCCCATCCAGCCCATCACGTCGCCGCCGCGCACGACGTCCTCCACGACCACGAAGCCGGACGGCACCACGGCCACGACGACGACGACGACCACGACGAACAACACGTTCAACACCACGAACACCAGTTCGACGACTATCACCATCACGCACAACCAGTCGTCCACCATCACGACGACGCACCCGGACGGCTCGACCACGACGACCACCGAAGGCAAGGATCCTCCCAAGCCGGACGAGCAGACCCCGCCGGTCGTCGATGCCGATATGCCGCCCGTGCCGGATCTGTACGAACAGAAGTACCCGGACGGTCTTGCCGGGGTGTGGAATACCCGATATGCGGAGATGAAGCAGGGTCCTCTCTTCGCCTTTCTGCAATCCCTCGTCCCCAACATCACCGGCACGGCTGGTTGTCCTTCGTGGACCTGGCCGAGTCAGAACGTCCTCGGTATTCAGGTCGGCGGCGACATTTCCGTGCCGTGCTACGTGTGGACGTTCCTTCGCATCGTCATGCTGATTTCCGCCGTGCTGATGGCTCGCAAACTGATCTTCGGAGGCTGATCCATGGGCGCTGCCATCTCGCAGGGATTCACGTTCCTGCTCGCCAAGGTCGTCGCGCTCGCGCGCTGGTTCGGGGAGCTGTTCGTCAAGGTTTTCGAGGCGCTGTGGCACATGGTCACCGACCTCGTGTGCTGGGCATTCGATGGCTTCCTCGGGATCGCGGTCTCCGCGCTCGGCGTTCTCGACTTCTCGGCGTTCACGCAGTACCTGGGCCTCTGGGCGTCGTTGCCGGGTGGGGTGATCGAGGTGCTGGAAGCCATCGCGCTGGCGCAGGCCGTGGGCATCGTCATCGCCGCCATCGGGATCCGGCTCGTCCTCCAGTTGATTCCGTTCACGCGTCTCGGCTCATGATCAACCTGCTTCTCGGTGCCCCCGGTGGCGGCAAGAGCTACGAGGCCACGGTCTATCACATCCTCCCGGCGCTCCAGAAGGGGCGTAAGGTGGTCACCAACTTGCCGCTGTCGCTTGATGCCTTCGCCGCCATCGACCCGGCTTTTCCGGCGCTGATCGAGATTCGCACGGCCAGCAAGGGTGCGAGGAAGAAGGACGGCTCCGCCTCGCGCGTGTTCTCCGTGGTCGAGGACTACGCCGACGAGTGGCGCCACGCGGACGGCTTCGGTCCGCTGTTCGTCATCGACGAATGCCACTTCGCCCTGCCCAAGGGCAAGACCGATAGGGCGGTCGAAGAGTGGTACTCCATGCACCGCCACTACAACGTGGACGTGCTGCTGATCACCCAGAGCTACGGCAAGATCAGTGCGGCGGTGCGTGATCTGGTGCAGATGGTCTATCGCGTGCGCAAGAACGTGGCGCTCGGGTCCACCGGCAGCTACACGCGCAAGGTGCAGGACGGCGTCCGCGGGGAGGTGGTCAACACCTCGATCCGCAAGTACGAGAAACGCTACTTCGGCCTCTATCGCTCGCACACCCAGGGCAAGGCGGTGGACGAGTTCAACGCGGCGGACGTCAAGCCGATCTGGCGGCACTGGAGCTTCCAGCTGGCGGCGGTGTGCGCGCTCGTCGTCGGCTATCAGGTGGCCGCGGGCAACTTCCGCGCGCCGTGGAAGGTCGAGCCGAAGGAGGCCAAGGCGAAGCCCTCCAGTTCGCCTCAGGCGGCCGCCCCGTTCGCTGTCGCTCCGGCCGTCGCTTCCGCTCCCTCGGCGGCGCCTGTGGCCGCTCCTGCGGCGTCGGCTCAGGCTGACGCTGAGGCCAAGGGCAAGGTGCATCCCTTCAATGGTCGAGGGCTTCACCTGGTGGGGTTCATCGAGTCGCCGACTAAGGGGCGTCGCTGGTCGTTCGCCTTGAGTCAGAACGGGCAGTTGCTCGGCACCATCAGTGAGGCTGAACTCCAGCAGGCGGGCTACCAGTGGGCGGGGCATTCGCAATGCTCCGGCGTGCTGCGCTGGGAGAAGGTCGAGCTTTCCGTTATCTGCGACGCGCCATCTGTCGGCGTCGCCTTCGCCAAGTCCACCTGAGGAAAGCCCTCGCCGGGCGGTGGAGGGGCCCCCGCTTGCGGGGAGGCGCCGCGACCGGGGATGGGCGCATCGAGTCGGCTTGCAGCCTCGTCAAAGCCCAGCGCGTCGCTCCTGTTCGCCAGTGCCATCAAGCCGCTTCATCGCCGCGTCGCATCGCGCGGCCCCTGCGGGTCTCATGCTGCCAGGATCATCGGCCCCGGGCGCGGTCCTCGCATCCAGGCCCATCGGCTGCGGGTCCTGAAGACCATCAGGCGGACGCGCTCCAGCCATCTGCGCCAGAAATACGATGTGGGAATCGTCAACTGGTTGTTGGGGTCGCTACCACGTTGAGTCATCCCATGGGCGTCGTTGCTTGTTGCGAAAGTAACGAAAATCGCCGCCACGAGGGCCAAAAAACCTTTCTCCA
>Ga0247713_1001840_pt1 | contig 10101 bp, 3 predicted proteins | sample 21E_NmetaG_FD_189936 | JGI IMG/M metagenome (GOLD analysis project Ga0247713, IMG submission 189936) | Soil microbial communities from hillslope of Landscape Evolution Observatory, University of Arizona, Oracle, AZ, United States - 2-1-E_N | ecosystem: Engineered > Artificial ecosystem > Mesocosm... | reverse complement strand
AGCGGGACGTTCGCCAGCGGCACGTTCGCCAGAGGTGCGCCGCGAACGGAAGTCGAGAGGAGCGTCTCGCCGGCGAGCGACGCCGGGTTCGTGCAGTGCAGCGGCGGCCCGGAGAGCGCCGCGCACCACGCGGCGAGCGTCTGGTCGACGGAGACGTTGGCGAGCGGCACGTTCGCCAGCGGGACGTTCGCGAGCGGGAGTCCGGCGAGGGCGACCCCGGCGAGCGGGAGCGACGCGAGGCGCGCGTGCGAGAGGTCGAGGCTCGCGAGCGTCGCCGCGCCGGGACCGTCGCCGAGCGCTGCCGGCAGCACCGGCAGCGAGTAGACGTCGCGGAGCGTCACCGTCTGGAGCGGGACGTCGGCGTAGATCGTCCCGGCGAGAACGGCCTCCCAGCCGCCGGGCGTGCTCAGCGGGATCGCCGACAGCGCGACGTCCCCGAGCGGGCCGTCGACGACCTCGCCGAGGCCGACGTTGGCGAGCGGGACGTTCGCGAGCGGCGACCGGCGCAGGTCGACGTTGGCGAGCGGCACGTTCGCCAGCGGCACGTTCGCCAGGGGCGCGGCCTGCGGGCCGTCGGCGGGCCGGCCGAGCGCGATCCACGACGGCACGTCCGCCAGACGGATGCGGCCGGCGCCCGCCTCGACCGTCTCGGCCGCCTCGAGCTCGAGCGAGAGCTCCGCGCCCGCGACGGTCACGCAGGCGGAGAACTCCGACGTGTTGCCGGCGACGTCGGTCGCCGTCGCGGTCACGACCTCACCGGGCGCGACCGTGAGCGGCGGCGACGAGAACCGGTGGAGGCCCGCAGCGGCGAGAGCGGTCGCGACGTCCTGGGCGCCGAGGTACCGCTGCCCCTCGCCGTGGCCGGACTCGTCGCACGCGGGACCGGCGAACCACTCGACGCGCAGGAGCGCCGTCCCGGCGCCGGCCCGCAGCGCGGCCGAGACGACGACCTGGTCGGACTCGCCGGAGGCGGGGGCGGCGCGCTCCAGCTCCGGGTGGTTCAGGAGCCCGTTCGCGCCCGTGTCCGCGTCGCCGTCGTCGTTCGGCGTCACGCCGTCGCCGCCGAGGTCGATCCCGAGGCCGCCGTTGTTGCGGATCCGGTTGGCGGAGATGCGGATGCCGGTGGCGAAGCCGACGACGACGCCGTCGCCGCCGTTGTTCGCGACGACGTTGCCGCGGACGACGTTGTGCGACGCCTGGGAGACGGCGACGCCGGCGCCGCCGTTCCCGGAGTCCTTCCGCTCCGTCTCCGAGATCCACGAGACGCCGACGAAGTTGTTGCGGATCTCGTTCGAGGACGTCCCCTCCTCATGGATGCGCACGCCCTCGCCGAGGTTCTCCGTGATCACGTTGAAGGCGTCGAAGCTCGACGGCCCGATCCGGTTCCCGGACGCGCCGCTGAGGAGGAGGACGCCCGTCGCGTTCGGAAGCGGCTCCCGGCCGGAGCGGTCGGTGCCGACGTAGTTGTTGAGGACGTCGTTGAACGACGCGCCCCGCGCGATCCCGATCCCGTTGCCGTTCGTCCCGGCGCTGCCGACGTTGCCGGAGATGAGGTTCCGGTCGGAGAGGCCGCCGCCGCCGATCGTGTTGTTGCTCGCGCCGTCGCGGACGAGGACGCCGTAGATGCCGTTCGTGCGCGACTCCGTCCCCGTCACGTCCGTCCCGACGAAGTTCCCGCCGACGACGTTCCCCTGCGCCGTCTCGCCGGTGATGACGAGGCCGTAGAGGCCGCGGTTGAGGACGAGCCCGCGGATCGTGCTCCCGCTCCCCGAGACGGTGAGGACGCCGGCGGCCGCTTCCGGGTCGACGAGCTCGTTGCTCACCTCGACCATCAGGACGGCGTTCGTCCCCGGCGACGTCGTGTTCGGCGCCGAGCCGGGCTGCGAGTAGCCGTCGACGTACACCGGCTGCGTGATCGCCGGCAGCGGCGTCAGCGGCCGGATCGTGTGCGGCCCCGCGCCGGGGATCGCGAAGTCGATGCGGTCGGGATCGGGATCGGCGTTCGCGGCGAGGATCGCCGCGCGCAGCGAGCCCGCGCCGCCGTCGGCCGTCGTCGTCACCACGTACGGCGGCTTCGCCCCGCCGATCGTGACGCACCCGGCGAGCTCCGACGTGTTGCCGGCGGGGTCCGTCGCGGTCGCGCTGACGACCTGCCCCGGGAGCGCGGGGAACGTGATCCCGGTGAGGGTGTCGATCGCGACGTACCCGTCGGCGTTCGTCGAGACCTGCGACCACCCCGCCCAGCTCGCTCCCTCGCCGTGGCCGCTCGGGTCGCAGGCGTCGCTCACGTACCAGTCGATCCGGTAGGTCGTGCCCTGCGCGCTGCGGAGCTCGCCGACGATCCGCGTCCAGCTCGCCTCGCGGACGGCGCTCTCGATCACCGGGTGGTTCTGGAGCCGGTTCGGCCCGCCGTCGCCGTCGAGCGGGTCGTTCGCGCTGACGCCGTCGCCGCCGAGGTCGATCCCGAGCCCGCCGTTCGCGTCGATCGAGTTCCGGACGATCCGGTTGCCCGTCGTCGCCTCGCCCGCGACGACGACGCCCGCCCCCTCGTTGAAGGCGATCCGGTTGCCGGGCCCGCCGTCGTCGCTCGTCCCGACCGCGTTCCCGCTCGCCCCGTCGGCGAGGCGGACGCCGGGGCCGCCGTTCCCGACGGGAGCCGCGTGGTCGATCCCGGAGCCGATGCGGTTGTCGAGCAGCGTGTTCCCGTCGCCGGTGACGAGGATGCCGCCGAGCGCGTTCCCGGAGACGACGTTCGGCGGCCACGCGCCGTGCGCACCGACGCGATTGCCGTCGCTCGCGACGACGATCCCCCAGCCCCCGTTCGCGCTCGCGGCCATGCCCGTCGCGGCCGTGCCGACGAACGACCGCTCGACCACGTGGCCGCCGTCGCCGTCGAGCACGATCCCGTGCGAGGCGAAGCGGTTGAGCGTCAGCCCGCGGACGACGCTGCCGCTCCCCTCGAGGCGGAGCCCGACGGTCCTCCCTGCGGAGCTCCCGTCGAGCACGACGCGCGGCGCGTCGCCGTCGCCGTCGCCGGGCTGCGTCGTCGCGTCGATCGTCGTCCCGCCCGCGACCGGAGGGAGCGGGGAGAGCACGCTGATCGTGATGCGCCCGCCGTCGCCGACTGCGAACTCGATCGACCCTCCGCCGGCCGCGTTCGCCGCCGAGATCGCGTCGCGCAGCGAGCAGTGCTCGGCGTCGCAGGAGCCGTCGCCGACGTCGTCGCTCGTGTTGACGACGAGTGGGCCGCCGCCCGCGCCGCGCTCCAGCTCGAACGCGCCGACGTCGCAGCCGTCGCCCTGCGGCCGCTCGATACCGCGCTGGTCGGTCGTGCGGAGACACGCGTCCGGGTTGCCCGCGTCGATCGCGGGGCTCCCGTCGAGGAGCGCGTGCGTCGGCGTCGGCCCGCCGTTGGCGGCGAGGGGGCCGAGGAGCGCGTCGTCCACCGTGCCGCCGAACTCGCCGCCGGCGACGCACGCTCCGTCGGTGTCGAGGTTGCCGCTGCCGGAGTCGAGCGGGTTCCCGCGCTCGCAGTCGCCCCACTCGCCGGCGCCGTTGCCGACGATGAGCGTGTTGTGCGCGTGCGTCTGTGCGAAGTTCGCAAGCCCCCCGTCCGCGTTTCCGGTGATCGTGACGTGACGGAGGACGAGGCTCCCCCCTTCGTTGTCGATCCCCCAGTCGTTCCCGGAGATGGTCGAGTTCTCGACGGTGCCGTCGCCGCTCTCGAACCACAGGCCGACGTTCGCGGCGCGCGAGATCGTCGTCCCCTCGACGTGGAGCCGGCGCCCCCGGAAGCTGACGCCGACGCCGCCGCCGTCGAGGTGGAGGTCGCGCAGCGTCAGGTCAGCCGGCGTCGGGTCGTTCTCGGCGAGACGCACCTCAATGACCGTCCCCTCGCTCGCCGTGATGCGCGCGCTCGGCTCGCCGAGGAGCGACAGGTGGTCCGTGACGTTCAGCGGCGCCGTCAGCTCGTACGCGCCGGGCTCGAGCCGGATCGTGTCGCAGCCGGGAGTCGCGTTCGCGGTCTGCACCGCGTCGACGAGCGCGCCGACGCTCGAGACCGTGACGTCGTCGCCCGTGCACTCGCCGCCGGTCGGCTGCCAGTCCTGCGCAGACCGGTTGATCCCCACGTCGCCGAGCAGCGCTGCCTCGTCCCCCTCGCGCGACACCCAGAGCCCGGAGCCGCCCGCAGCGAGGGCGCGCGTGAAGAGGAGCGCGGTCCCGTCCGGCGACCAGCGCGGGTTGTCCTCGTGCAGCTCCGCGTCGTCGGCGACCGCGCCGGCGTTCTCGCCGTTCGCGTCCATCGCCCAGACGTCGTAGCGGCCGTCGACGATGTGCGTGAAGGCGATCCGCGTCCCGTCCGGCGACCACGTCGGCTGCTGGTTCGACCCCTCCTCGGTCAGCCTCGTCGCGTCGCCGCCCTCGGCGGGCACGACGTAAACCTGCTCCGCCTCGTCGCCGGACCGGATGGCGACGAAGGCGATCTGCTCGCCGTCGGGCGACCACTCCGGCTGCATCCCCGGCGCGCCGCCGTCGAGCGGCATCCAGATCGTTCCCCCCGCGTTCATCACGTAGAGCGCCCAGCCGCCCTCGCGCGTCGACGCAAACGCGAGGCTCGAGCCGTCGGGAGACCACGCCGGCCACTGATCGTGCGCGGGATCGTCGGTCAGCTGCTCCACCTCGCCGGTTCCGTCGGCGTTCATCACGTAGATGTCCCAATCGCCGTCGCGGTCGCTCGCGAACGCGATCTTCGACCCGTCCGGCGAGTAGCGACCCTGGAAGTCGAACGCGTCGTGGTTCGTGACGTTGACCGGGTCCGTGCCGTCGGGCTCGATCGACCAGAGGTCGCCGTCCTCGAGGTACAGGATCCGGCCGTTGTCGCCGGGGAACGCGGCGGGAGCCCATTGCGCGCCCGCGAGCAGGCACGCCGCCGTGACGGCCGCCGCACCTACGCCCACCGCCCGGCGCACCCCTGCGCCGGTCACTCCCCTGCTCCCACCGCTACGACCTCTCCCCGAACTAAGTTGCAGCCGCATCATAGGACGGTTTTGACGAATTTCAAGTCGGATTTCCACCGCCACCCTCCCCAAGACGACTAGAGTCGCGGGCGTCTTCCGATGAGCGACGCCCAGACGACGGTCACCGGGTCGGCCTACGCGCCGTACCTGCCGCGGCTCGTCCGGGAGTGGGCGACGGCGGTGCCCGGCGACCGCGCGCGCGAGCTGGACGGCTCGCTCGTCTCCGCCGACCTCTCCGGGTTCACGGCGCTGTCCGAGCGTCTCGCGGCGCACGGCCGAGCCGGCGCCGAAGAGCTGATCCTCCTGATCAGCGGCGTCTTCGAGGGGCTGATCCGGATCGCGGAGCGCCACGGCGGCGACGTCCTGAAGTTCCGCGGGGACGCACTCCTGATCCTGTTCACGGGGAGCGGCCACGAGCCGCGCGCGTGCGTCGCGGCGGCGGAGATGCAGTGGTTCCTGCGCGAGGCCGGCCCGACGCGGAGCTCCGCCGGCGAGGTGCAGCTGCGGATGTCGACCGGGATCTACTCCGGCGCGTGCCACTTCTACCTCGTCGGCTCGTCGCACCGGGAGCTCGTCGCGACCGGGCCGGCGACGACCGAGACGGCGCGGCTCGAGGACGCCGCGTCGGCGGGCGAGATCGTCGTCTCCGTCCGCACGGCCGCGGCGGTCGACCCGGCGTGGCTGGGCGGCGAGCGCGGCGGCGACGTGCTGCTCGCCCTGCCCGACGGGGCGTCCGCCTCTGCGCCGCCGCCGGAGTCGGCGGACGCTCCCGCCGCGGATCTCGCCGAGTACGTTCCCGCACCCGTTCGCGCGCACGTCGCGGGAGACGCCGCCGAGGGGGAGCACCGGCACGCGACGGTCGCCTTCCTCCGGTTCAAGGGCACGGACGCGCTGCTCGCCGCCGAGGGGCAGGGTGCGGTCCTCGCGCAGCTCGACCTCCTCGGCCGCGTCGTCGGCGAGACGGCGGACGAGCTCGCGATCACGTGGCTCGAGTCCGACATCGACGCCGACGGCGGCAAGCTCTACCTGACCGCCGGCGCCCCGTCGACGGCGGGCGACGACGAGGAGCGGATGCTGCGCGCCGTCCGCGCGATCCTCGACGCCGAGCACGGACCGGAGCTGCGCGCCGGGGTCAACCGCGGCCCGGTCTTCGCCGGTCTGATCGGGTCGTCGACGCGGCGCACGTACGCGGTGATGGGCGACACCGTCAACCTCGCCGCGCGGCTCGTCGGCCGCGCCGGCGCCGGCGAGCTCTACGCCACCGCCGACGTCCTCGAGCGCTCCCGGACGCTGTTCGAGACCTCCCACCAGCCGTACCTGATGAAGGGGAAGGAGCGTCCGGTGACCGTCTTCCGCGTCGGTGCCGTCACCGGCGGGCGCGAGGAGGAGGTCGACGTGGCGCTGCCGCTCGTCGGCCGCGAGGCGGAGCTCGCCGCCCTGACCGCGGCGCTGAACGCCGCGCGGATGCGGCAGCTCCAGGTGGTCGAGCTCGTCGGCGAATCGGGGATCGGGAAGTCGCGCCTCGTGCGCGAGCTGCTCGCCGCGGCCGTCGGCTTCCAGCAGCTCGTCGTCCGCTGCGAGCGGTACGAGAGCGCGCACCCGTACTTCGCCTTCCGCAGCATCCTGCGGACGCTGGCGGGGATCCGTCCCGACCAGCCGCCGGAGGAGGCCGGCGCGCAGCTCGCCGCTTGGGTCGGCCCGACGATGCCGGACCTCGCCCCGTGGCTGCCGCTGCTCGCGGTGCCGTTCGACGCCGCGGTGCCGTCGACGCCCGAGGTCGACGCGCTCGACCCGACGCTGCGGCGCGACCGCCTGCACGACGTCGTCGACGGCTTCCTCTCGCGCGTGCTGATGGTGCCGACGCTGCTCGTGTTCGAGGACGCGCACTGGATGGACGACGCGTCGCAGTTCCTCCTCCGGCACCTCGCGGCCGCCCCCGTGCCGCGCCCGTGGCTCGTCTGCGTCAGCCGGCGCCCGGAGGGCGAGCCGGTGATCGCGCACGGAGGCGCGACGCGCCTCGAGCTGGAACCGCTCGCGGGCGAGGAGGTGGCGCGGCTCGCGCTCGCCGCCGCCGCCGGCGACGCGCTCGCGGAAACCGATCTCGCCGCCGTCGCAGAGCGGTCCGGCGGGAACCCGCTCTTCGTCCGCGAGCTCGTCGCCGCGGCACGCGAGGGCGGCGCGGTCGCCGACCTCCCCGAGACGGTCGAGACGCTGATCACCGCGCGCCTCGACCGCCTCGACCCGGCCGACCGGCTGCTCCTGCGCTACGCGTCGGTCGTCGGGCCGTCGTTCGACCTGGCGACGCTCCGGGAGATCCTGAACGGGGACGCGGCGGCGGGCACCGACCGCTGGGAGCGTCTCTCCGAGTTCGTCGCCTGGGACGGCATCGACGCGCTGCGCTTCCGGCACGACCTCTTCCGCGCCGTCGCCTACGCCGGACTGTCGTTCCGCCGCCGGCGGACGATCCACCGCCGCCTCGGCGAGGCGCTCGAGCGGCGCGCCGCCGACCCGCTCGGCGAGAGCGCCGGCCTGCTCGCCCTGCATTTCGCGGAGGCTGGCGAGCACGAGCGCGCCTGGCGCTACGCGGTCGCCGCCGGCCGGCGCGCGCAGGAGCGGTACGCGAACGTCGTCGCGGCGGAGCTCTACGGACGCGCGCTGGGCGCGGCCGGGCACCTGCCGGACCTGCCGGCGGAGGACGTGGCCGACGTCCTCGAGGCCCTGGGCGACGTCAGCGGCCTGTTCGGGCGCTACGACCGCGCCGCAGACGCGTACCGGCGTGCACGCGCGCTGCGCGGCGGCGACGCGCCGGCCGAAGCCCGGCTGCACCGGAAGGAGGGAGCGATCCTCCAGCACGAGGGGCGCTACGACGAGGCGTTGCGCGCCTACGACGCGGGGATCGCGCTCGCGCGGCCGCACGAGGACGAGGCGCCGGGCGTCCTGGCGGAGCTCGAGCTCGCGTGCAGCGGCCTCCGGTTTCGCGTCGGCGACTACGAGGACGCGGTCGCGTGGGCGGAGCGCGCGGGCGCGCACGCGGAGGCCGCCGGCGACCGGCGCTCGCTCGCGCACGCGCACTACCTGCGCGGAACGGCGCTCGCCGTCGGGCTCGGCCGCGGGGACGAGGCGGGCTCGCTGCGCGCGGCGCTCGCCGCCTTCGAGGAGCTCGAGGACCACGTCGGCAGCGGCAACGCGCTGAACAACCTCGGGATCGTCGACTACTACGCCGGCCGCTGGGACGACGCGCGCGCGCACTGGCGGCGCAGCCGCGAGGAGAAGCGTCGCGCCGGCGACGTCGTCAGCGAGGCGATCGGCGCGAACAACGAGGGCGAGATCCTGTCCGACCAGGGGAAGGTGGACGAGGCGATCGCGCTCTTCGAGGAGGCGCTGCGCGTGCACCGCGCGGCGGGGTACGCCGTCGGCGCCGCGGTCGACCTCGCGAATCTCGGGCGGGCCGCGGCGCGCGCGGGGCGGTTCGACGAGGCGCACGCCCGCCTCGAGGAGGCGCTGGCCGCGTTCCGCGAGATGGGGTCGCAGTCGTTCGTGCAGGAGACGTCGGCCCGGATCGCCGAGGCGCGGATGCTCGCGGGCGAGCACCGCGAGGCGTACGCGGCGGCGACCGCGCTCCTCGCGGAGGCGGAGTCGCCGGTCCTCCGCGCACTCCTCGAGCGCGTCGCCGGCTACGCGGCGCTCCAGAACCGCGACCCGGAGGCGGCGCGGCAGCACCTGAAGCGGAGCCTCGCCGACGCACGCGAGGCGGCGGCGCCGTACGAGCAGGCGCTGACGCTGCAGGCGCTCGCGGAGCTCGCGCGCCGGGAGGGGCGCGACGCCGCCGGGCCGGAGGCCGAGGCGCGGGAGCTGTTCGAGCGGCTGGGCGTCGTGGCGACGCCGCGCGTCCCGCTCCCGTAGCCGCTACCGCCGGCTGCGGAGCGCGCGCTCGATCTGCCGGTCGGCGTCGCGGCGCGCGATGTCGCGGCGCTTGTCGTGCTGCTCCTTGCCGCGCGCGAGCGCGAGCTCGACCTTCGCGCGCCCGTCCTTGAAGTACAGCCGCGTCGGGACGAGCGTGAGGCCGCGCTCCTTCACCTTCCCGATGAGCGACGCGATCTCGCGGCGGTGGAGCAGCACCTTCCGCGCCCGGTCCGGGTCGTGGCTGCCGATCGACGCCTGCTCGTACGGCGCGATGTGCGCGCCGAGGAGCCAGACCTCGCCGTCGCGGACGTCCGCGTACGCGCGCTGGAGGTTCGCGCCGCCCTGCCGCAGCGACTTCACCTCCGTGCCCGTCAGGACGAGGCCGCCCTCCATCCGCTCGAGCAGGTGGTAGTCGTGCCGCGCCTTGCGGTTCTCCGCGATCAGCTTCTCGCCGCCGGCCCGCGCCATGGCCGGAAGTGTAGGGACGGGCTAGCGGCCGGCGTGGTCGGCCGCGTACGTGGAGACGGCCTCGATCTCGGCGTCGCTGAGGCGACCTTCGAACGCGGGCATCCCGCCGCCGCCGTGGCGCACCTGCTCCTCGACGCTCTCGCGGGACGGCGCGAACGCGTCGAGGCTCGGGCCCGCGGAGCTGTTCGTGCCCGCGTCGGCGAGCGCGTGGCAGCTGCCGCAGTTCGAGACGAAGAGCTGCCGCCCGGCGGGCGCGGCGCCGTCCGCCTCGGTCTCGCCGGCGCCGCCGCAGCCCGCGAGCGCGAGGAGGAGCGACGTCGCGGCGACGGCTGCGCGCACGGCGCCGACGATATCGCGGGGCGCGTCAGTCGCGCGCCGGCGCGACCTCGACCTTGCCCTCGCTGCGGCGGATGTCGGCGACGCGCACCTCGACCGGGTCGCCGAGCCGGTACGTGCGCTGCGTGCGGCGGCCGACGAGCGCGGTCCCGAGCGTGTTCAGCTCGAAGTAGTCGCCCACGAGCCGCCGCGCCGGCAGGAACCCGTCGAACACCTCGCCGAAGCGGACGAAGAGGCCCGCGCCGATGAGCCCGGTGATCTCGCCCTCGAACGGCTCCTGCCACCCGCGCTCGAAGAGCACGCGCTCGAGCAGCCACGCGAGGCAGAGGTCGTCGGCACGGTACTCGAGCCGCTGCGCCTCGCGCTCGCGCAGCAC
>Ga0247713_1001838_pt1 | contig 10107 bp, 5 predicted proteins | sample 21E_NmetaG_FD_189936 | JGI IMG/M metagenome (GOLD analysis project Ga0247713, IMG submission 189936) | Soil microbial communities from hillslope of Landscape Evolution Observatory, University of Arizona, Oracle, AZ, United States - 2-1-E_N | ecosystem: Engineered > Artificial ecosystem > Mesocosm... | reverse complement strand
TCGACGGCCGGAGCGCGCCCGTGACCGCCGCGACCCGTACGACGCTGCTGGCCGCGCTGGCGGTCGCGCTCACCTCGTCGGCGCTGGCCGGTGTGTACGACGGCTCGGCCTGGCTGCTGCCGGTGGTGGGCGCCGTGCTGGCGGTCGCCGCGGCCGGCCTTCTCGGCCGCCGCCTGCGCGTGCCGGCCGTGCTGCAGCCCGCCGTGGCCGTCCTCGCCACCGGCGCCTACGTCACCGTCGTCTACGCCCGCGACACGCTGAGCCTGCTGGTCGTGCCCACCGCCGAGACCGCCCGCCGCCTGGGCGACCTCCTCGGCCAGGGCCTGCTCGACGTCGACGAGCAGGCCGCCCCGGTGCCGAGCGCACCCGGCGTCGTCCTGATCGCCGTGCTCGGTGTGGCGGCCGTCGCGCTCCTGGTCGACCTCGTCGCGGTCGCGCTGCGCCGGCCCGCTCTCGCCGGGCTGCCGCTGCTGGCGCTGCTGGCCGTCCCCTCGGGCACGCTGGAAGGCGGCGTCGGCTGGTGGCCGTTCGCCCTCGGCGCCACCGGCTGGCTGGTCCTGCTCATGGACGACGCGGGCGACCGGGTCTCGCGCTGGGGGACGACGCTCCGGGCCGGCCGCCGCGGCCCGCTCGACGAGAGCAGCCTCGGTCGGGTCGGCCGCCGCATCGGCGTCGCCGCCCTCGGCGTGGCGGTCGTCGTGCCGGCGCTCGTGCCCGGGCTCGAGGCCCGGCTGCTCTCCGGCGGCAGCGGGAGCGGGCTCGGCGGCTCGCGGACGACGGTCACCTACAACCCGATCACCGAGCTCGGCGGGCAGCTGCGGCTGCCCGAGCCGCAGCCGCTGCTGGCCTACCGCACCACCGATGCCTCCCCGGACTACCTGCGCCTGACCACGCTGGACCGGTTCGACGACGCCTCCGGGTGGTCGTCGTCGGAGCTGTCGGCCGATGTCCGGCGCGACGCCGTTCGCGACGGGATCCCAGTGCCGCCGGCCGTGCGCGGTGCGCCGACCGAGCCGGTCACCACGGCCATCCGCGTCCAGTCGCTCGGCGGGCCCTGGCTGCCGGTGCCGGCTCAGCCCACCGGCGTCGAGATCTCCGGCCCCTGGCTGTGGGACAGCACCAGCGAGACCGTCTTCTCCACGCGCGTCGACCTGTCGGAGGTCGACGAGGTCTACCGCGTGACGGCGTCCCGCGTCGTACCGGACCCGTCCGTGCTGCAACGGGAGGGGCGTCTGCCCGAGGACGTCGCGCCGTTCGCGGTCGCGCCGCAGGTCTCGCCGTACGTCGCCGACCTCGCGCAGCAGGTCGCGGCCGGCGCCGAGACCGGCTACGACCGGGCGGCCGCGCTGCAGGCCTTCTTCCGGGACGCCTCCAACGGCTTCGTGTACTCCGAGAGCACCTCGGTGCCGGGCATCGACGCCCCGAACGCGCTGGAGACGTTCCTGCGCGGCCGGCAGGGGTTCTGCGAGCAGTACGCCTCCGCGATGGCCGCGATGGCGCGGGTCGTGGGCCTGCCGGCACGCGTCGCCGTCGGCTTCACCCCGGGCTCCGCCCAGCCCGACGGCACCTACCTCGTGACGACGAACGAGGCGCACGCCTGGCCGGAGATCTGGTTCAGCGGCGCGGGCTGGGTGCGCTTCGAACCGACGCCGCGGGCGCAGCAGGTCACCACGCCCGGCTACACCGTGCCGCCGGTGCCGGCGGACGTGCCCGAGGTCGACGCGCCCGCTCCTGCGCCGGACGACCCGGCCGCGCCGGCTCCTGCCCCCGCGGACCCGAACGCTCCGGACCAGCGCGGCCTCGACGAGGACGCGGCGGCCGGTGGCACGGACGGGGACCAGGGAGCGCTGCGCACCGGCCCGGTGCTCTCCACCGCCGCGCTGCTGGCCCTGCTCGCCGCGCCCGCGGGGCTGGCCGCCCTGCGCCGCCGCCGGCTGTGGCAGGAGCCCGGGCCGGCGTCGGCATGGGCCCACGTGGTGGAGGACGCCGTCGACGTCGGCCATCGCTGGCGCCCGGCGGACTCCCCGCTCACCGCGTCCGAGCGCCTGCTGGCCGAGCGTCCGCTGGACCCGGCTGCCGCGGTCGCTCTGCGCTACCTGGCTGAGCGCCTCGACGAGGCCCGCTACGCCCGGCCCGGCGACGTCTCGCCCGCCGAGGCGGACGAGCTCAGGTCGCAGGTGGCCGAGGTCCGGCGAGGGCTGCTCGCCTCGGCTCCGCCGCGGGTGCGCTGGACGGCGCGGCTGCTGCCGGCGTCGTCGTTGCGCTGGGCGTCGTCGAGCGCCGGCGCGGCGGTGGCCGACGGGCTCGACCGCGCGGACGACCTGCTCCAGTCCGCCGTGGCGACGGTCCGGCGACGCGTGCGACGCGCCTGAGCGAAGGCGCCCGCGTGGTGCGGTCGGTCGCCGCGACCTACTGGCCGCGCTCGTCCCAACGGCGCTTCCAGCGCTCCTCGAACCGGTTCAACAGCCCGCCGCCCGAGGAGGGCTTGGGCCGTGCCGGTCGGCGCGACGGAGCCGGGCCTCGCGGATCGCTCTCGGGAGCGGCGGCGACCGGGCCCTGGCCCATGCGCTTCCACGCCGTCATGGCCAGCACGAGCGCGCCGACCATGATCGCGAAGCCGGCGATGCCGATGAGGGCCTGAGGCAGACCGGGCTCGCGGGTGACCCCGACGAGGAGCACGGCGAAACCGACGGCGAAGACCAGCGCGGCCTTGACCAGGCGGCGCTTCATGTGGGTGCGCAGGTCGGTCTGGCGCACCGTGGAGGCGAACTTGGGGTCCTCCTGGTAGAGCGCACGCTCGATCTGGTCGAGCAGGCGCTGCTCGTGCTCAGAGAGCGGCACGGTGTTCCCTCCCCGAGGAGCATCCAGGAGCCGAGGCGGCCGGGCGGCCGGTCGGTGCGAGGTCCCCGTCACGAGGATACGAGCCCGGAGCCCTGACGTCACGGCGAGGACCGGATCGGATGCCGGGAACGGCGCGCCCTGGAGTCCCGATGCCGAGGGGGGCCAGTTCCGACATGCGTTCACCTGCCTGCGTCGTGCCCGAGAGTGCGCGAGTGCGCCTGCCTTCCGAGGGAGCGAGCGCCTCGTGCGAGCGGTCTTCCCGCTCCCGGGCCGCTCGACGCCTCGACCTGTCAACGGTCCGGAGACGGAAGTCGTGCCGGCGCGTTCGGGCCGACCGGCTCGACGAGAACGGCCGGGCGCACGGCGCCGGCGCCGAAGCGGCGCGAGGCGCGGTCGACGGCCTGCTCTGCCTCGCGCCAGCCGGCGTCCCGCTCGCCGAGCAGCAGCTGCCGGGGCGCGGTGGCGGCGTCGGTGATGCCCTCCACCCGCACGCCGACCAGCCGGAGCCGGGCCCGCTCGAGCCCGAGCGCGGTGTACAGCTGCATCGCCGTCTCGTAGACGGTGCGGCCGACATCGGTGTGCTCCTTCAGCGTGCGTGCCCGGGTGAGCGTGGTGAAGTCGGCGAACCGCACCTTGATCGAGACCGTGCGACCCACCTGGCCGGAGGCCCGCAGCCGGGCGGCGGTGCGCTCGGACAGCCGTAGCAGCTCGCGGGCGATCACCGCGGGGTCGTCGACGTCGGAGGCGAAGGTCTCCTCCGCGCCGATGCTCTTGTCCGGCTCGGACGGGACGACGACCCGCTCGTCGCGTCCCCAGGCCAGGGCCGACAGGTGCGCGCCGACCGCCGGCCCGAGCGCGCGCTGCAGCGTCGCCCGAGGGGTGTTCGCGAGGTCACCGACGGTGTGCAGGCCGAACCGGGCCAGCACCTCGCCGGTCTTCTCCCCCACACCCCACAGCGCGCCGACCGGCAGCGGGTGCAGGAAGGCGACGACGTCGTCGGCCGGCACGACGAGCAGCCCGTCGGGCTTGCAGCGGGCGCTCGCCAGCTTCGCCACGAACTTCGTGCTCGCCACCCCTACCGAGCAGGTGATGCCCTGCTCGTCCTCGACGGTGGCGCGGATCCACTCGGCCACCTGCCGCGGCGAGCCGAGCCGGCGACGGGCGCCGCGGACGTCGAGGAACGCCTCGTCGAGGCTGAGCGGCTCGACGAGCGGGGTGATGCTGCGGAAGACCGCCATGACGCCGGCGCTGGCCCGGCTGTAGGCCTCGGGCTCAGGGCGCAGCACGGTGGCCTGCGGGCAGAGCCGCCGGGCCCGCATCATCGGCATCGCGCTGTGCACGCCGTACTGCCGCGCCTCGTAGGTCGCCGACAGCACCACGCCCCGGGTCCCCCCGCCGCCGACGATGACCGGGGTGCCGCGCAGCTCGGGACGGCCCAGCAGGGAGACGCTGGCGTAGAAGGCGTCCATGTCGACGTGCAGGACATGGCAGCCGGAGTCGTCGGCTCGCGGGTCGCCGGCGGACGGTCCGGCCGGCGGGACGGCGCCGCGGCTCACGGCGCGACCTGGCCGGGGGCGCGCCGGCGGTCAGCCGGCGACGGCGACGCGCGCGGGCTTGACGGCGAGCAGGTGCAGCTGGGTGGCGAGGTCGCGGAACGGGGGGCGGGTCGACAGGGCGCGCTCGAGCGCCAGCAGCGCGGCCGAGGCACCCGGCTCGAGGTCGAGCGAGGCCGAGGGCACCAGGTCGGCCACCACCCGCACGCCGTGCACCTGCTCGAGGCCCAGCCCGGCCGCGGAGACCAGCGGCGCCAGGTCCTCCAGCGTGAAGCGGCGGGCCGTGCCGTCGCCGTCGCCCCAGCGGCCGTGCGGGTCGCTGAGCACGTGGGCCGCCTCGTCGGGATGGCCGGCCACGGCGCGCGCGAGAACGGCGGCGTGCCGACCGGCCACCAGCAGGCTGAGCCGACCGCCCACCCGCAGCGCGGCCGCGGCGGCCGCGAGCGCCTGGCCCGGGTCGTCGACGACCTCCAGCACGCTGTGGCACAGCAGCAGGTCGGCGCTGCCGTCCGGTACGAGGGCGGCCAGGTCCTCGACGTCGCCCTGCACCCCGGTGATGCGGTCGTCGACACCCCGCTCGGCGGCGCGCCGCTGCAGTGCCGCGAGCGAGTCCGGGCTCGGGTCGACGACGGTGACGCGGTGCCCGGCCTCCGCGAGCGGGACGGCGAACCCGCCGGTGCCCCCGCCGGCGTCGACGACGTGCAGCCCGTCTCCGGCTCCGTCGGGCGCTCCCTGCTCGGCCAGGACGGCCGACAGCACCTCCCACACCACCGCGGTGCGGGGCGTGACGGCCGGGCCGCCCGGGCCGGCTCCCACAGCAGGCGGCAGGTCTGGCGGCACGGCGCTCCTCCTGCCGGCGCTGCACCGTGCGGCGCCCTCGGTCGTGGGGACGTCCGGGAGCCTAGTGAGCGGGTCGCCGGGAGACCGGCTGCGACGCGCTCGTGGTCCTGGTGGGTGCGGTCAGCCACCTGAGCTGCCAGGGCTGGAGTGCCAGAGCTTGCGCGGGGCAGACGGGGCGCCCCGGCCGCGGCTGGTGCCCGTGCCGTCGCCGGCCGGCATGACGTCGGCGTACGGCGAGGCCCGGAACCCGGTGGCGTAGACGTGCACCGCGCCGCCGACGCCGGAGTGGCCGGAGCCGCCCCCCGCCGTCAGCCCGGGCACGGGCGGCTTCGTCATGACCGGGCGGGTCGAGCGGCTCTCGGCCGCGCCCTGCACGGCCTGCTCGGTGACCAGTGCCGGCCGGTCCATCTCGGCCTCCACCGCGGCCAGCCCGCCGGAGATCCACGCGGTGTGCAGCGCGGGCAGCTCCCAGCAGCCGACCGCCTGCATCGACACCCCGCGCGGCCCGGTGCGGCGCACCAGCCCGCGGACGACGAGCAGCCAGGAGTGGAAGACGGTGCTCGCGTAGCCGACCTGCGCGTCCTCGAAGAAGGTGGCGTCCAGCGGACCGGTGGCGTCGTCGAGGGTCACGAACACCACCCGCCGACCGGACCGGATCGGCGGCGTCTGCGTCGCCACCTTCACCCCCGCCACGAGCACCTCCTGACGGCTGCGGCAGCCGAGCAGGTCCTTCGCCTGCGTCGTGCCGAGCTCGGCGAGGAACGGCGCGTAGGCGTCCAGAACGTGCGCGCTGACGTCGAGCCCGAGCACGTCGAGCTCGGCCCGCACCAGCTCGGCCCGGCTCATCTCCGGCAGACCGCTCGGCGTCGTGGTCTCCGGGGCATCGCCGAGGTCGAGGGCGAGCTGCACGTCGACCGGCTCGGGGGCGGCCGGGGCCTGCGACTGCCGGGCGGCCCGGCCGCGGACGTCGTCGAGCGCCGGGCCGGGCTGCGCGGTGCTCGCCGGGCGGGCGCCGGGCGGCACGTCGGCGGTCCTGCTCTTGGGGGCCGCCCGGCGGGCCGCCGCTGACGGGCGGGGGGCGCTGGACCGGCTCCACCGGTCGAGCTCGGCGACCTGCAGCAGCAGGTCGCGTCGGGTGACCTGGCCGCGCCGGCGCACCGGCAGGGTGGAGCCGAGGCCGTAGAGGGAGTCGAACGCCCCGGCGACGACGAGCCGCTCGGCCACCGGACGGGACACCTGCGCCCGGTGCCAGAAGTCCGACAGGCTGCCGTAGGGACGGCCGGCGACGACGCGCGCGACCTCGGCACCGGTGATGCCCTTGACGTCGGCCAGGCCGATGCGGATGCCGTAGCCGCGGCCGTCCGGCAGCCGCGGGTCCGACGGCGCCGACCTGGGCCCGTGCGGCGGGAGCCTGTCCGCTGCGTCCGCCTGCACGGGCGCGGGCTGTGTGTCAGGACGCGGACGCAAGGGGGTGAGCGGCGGGGTGAGGGACGCCGGGGAGCCGGACTGGTCGAGGACGGCGGGCGGCGGCTCGTCGAGCACGCCGACCCGCTCCACCCGGTACGCGGCGTCGGAGGCGTTGACGTCGAGACCGAGCACGGCGATGCCCAGCTGCCGGGCGTCGTCGAGGATCAGCCGCTTGGGGTACATGCCCGGGTCGTGGGTGAGCACCCCGGCCAGGAACGCCGCCGGGTGGTGCGCCTTGAGCCAGGCCGACTGGTAGGTGGGCAGCGCGAAGGCGGCGGCGTGCGCCTTGCAGAACCCGAACGAGCCGAACGCCTGAAGCACGTCCCACACCCGGTCGACGACGCCGGCGGCGTAGCCGCGGCCGAGCGCCGCCGGCACGAACCACAGCCGCACCTCGTCCTGCCCGGCCGGGTCGCCGAGCGCCCGGCGCGCCTCGTCGGCCTCGGCGAGGCTGCAGCCGGTCATCGTCGCGACGACGAGCAGCACCTGCTCGTGGAAGACGACGACGCCCCAGGTCTGCTCCAGGTGCGGGACGAGGTCGGGATGGATCAGGTCGGGCTCGGCCCACCCCTGCCGGGCCTCGAGGAAGGGCCGCACCATGTCGCTCTTGACCGGCCCCGGCCGGAACAGCGAGATGTCGATGATGAGGTCCTCGAAGGTCTCCGGGGCGAACTTGCCGACCAGCTCGCGCTGGCCGGGCGACTCGATCTGGAAGCAGCCGAGGGTCCTCGTGGACTGCACCAGCTCGAAGGTGCGCGGGTCGTCGCGCGGGACGGCGTCGAGGTCGACCCGCCCGCCGTCGACCCGGGCCACCTCGGTGACGGCGTGCTGCATCGCCGACTGCATGCGGATGCCGAGCACGTCGAGCTTGAGCAGCCCGAGCGCCTCGACGTCGTCCTTGTCGAACTGGCTCATCGGGAAGCCCAGCCAGCTGGACTCGACCGGGGTGCGGTCGAGCAGCGTGCGGTCGGACAGCAGCACCCCGCACGGGTGCAGCGCCACGTGCCGGGGCAGGCCGTCGAGCCGCTCGACCAGGCGCAGCACGAGGTCGGTGCGGGCCGCGTTCTCCCCGGCCGCGAGGGCGCTGGCCCGCAGCTCGGGCAGGTCGCGCATCGCCGCGCGCACCTGGCTGGCCCGGATGTGCGGGAACGCCTTGGCGAGGGCGTCGACCTCGCCGGGCGGCAGGCCGAGCGCCGCGCCGACGTCGCGCACGCCGTGCCGCGCGCGGTAGGTGTCCATCATCGACACGCACGTGCAGCGGTCGCCGCCGTAGCGCTCGAGGATCTTCTCGTAGACCTCGGTGCGGCGGGCGGACTCCACGTCGACGTCGATGTCGGGCAGCTCGGCGCGCAGCGGCGACAGGAAGCGCTCCATGAGCAGGCCGTAGCGGATCGGGTCGACGTCGGAGATGCCGAGCAGGTAGGTGACCAGGCTCCCTGCCCCGCTCCCCCGCGCCGCGACCCGCACCCCCATCGCCTTGATGAGGTCGACGACGTCGGCGACGGTGAGGAAGTAGCTCGGGTAGCCGAGCTGCCGGACGACGTCGAGCTCGTCCTCGAGCCGCCGGTGCGCCGCGCCGCCGGTGAGGTCGACGCCGCGCCGGGCGGCTCCGGCGTCGAGGCGCTGGCGCAGCACGGCCTCGGCCTCCTGCAGCCCCCCTGAGGCCCCGTGCACCTCCAGCTCGGGGAAGTGGACCGACCCGATGCCGAGGTCACGGGCCGGGTCGACGGCGCACCGCTCGGCCTCGCGCCGGGTGGCGGCGAGCAGCCGGCTGCCGTCGGCGTCGCGCCCGGTGCGGCCGGCCGCGCGGGCGACCTCCTCAGCGACTCGCGCCATCTCCTTGCCCGACAGCAGCGCGGCCTCGGCGTTGGCCCGGTCGACGTGCCGGGCGTCGAGCGCGACGAGCCGGCGGGCGGCGTCGAGCACGTCGGCGGTCGGCGCGTCGGAGCGGTCGGCGTACCGCACGACGTTGGTGAGCACGGCCCGGGCGCCGGTGTCGTCGGCGAAGCGCAGCAGGCGGGCGGCCCGCCCGGTGTCGCCCTGGGCCCGGTGCGAGACGACCTCGACGACGACGGCGTCGCGCCCGAGCACGTCGCGCCAGCGGGACAGGTGCGCCCGGGCGAGGTCGTCGCGGCGGGCGGCGACGGCCCGGCCGACCTCCGACGCCGGGCCGAGCAGGACGGCGAGCGAGCCCGCCTGGGCCGCCGCACCGGCGTGCTCGGCGACCAGCTCGAGGCTGCTCACGGGAACGCCGCGCTCGCCGGCCAGGTGGGTGGCCGAGACCAGCCGGCACAGCGCCGCCCACCCCCGGCCGTCGCGAGCCAGCAGGACCGCGCGCGGCAGCGGCAGCGCGCCGGCCTCGCCGCGCCGGGCCCGGTCGGGGTGGCCGTCGAGGAAGGCACCGCCCCGGGCGGGGCTGCGCCGGCTCCCCGACCCCCCGAGCGGAGCCCTCCCGGCGGTTCCGGGCCGGGCGGAACCCGTCAGGAGGGCTCCGCTCGGCTGGGGGGTGAACGCGAGGTCGACGCCGAACACCGGCCGCACGCCGGCCGCGGTGCATGCCTGGGCGAACTTCACCGCGCCGTACATGCCGTCGCGGTCGGTGAGGGCGAGGGTGTCCATGTCGTGCTCGGCGGCCCGCTCGACGAGCGCGCGGGGGTGCGACGCGCCGTGCCGCAGCGAGTAGCCGGACGCGACGTGGAGGTGGACGAAGGGGTCGGACACGGGTCAGCCGGTGAGCAGGTGCTGCGCGGACAGGCCGGGGACCTGCGCGGCGAGGGTGCTCTCGACGAGCAGCAGGAACTGCTCGACCTCGCGCACGAGGTCGTCGGCCTCGCGGGCGGTCACCGCCCCGGGCAGCCCGGCCTCGGCCGCCGCCCGCTTGCGGGCACCCGCGGCGAAGAAGGCGGCCCACTCGCCGAGCTCGGGCGCGACGGCCGACAGCAGCACCCAGGCGCTGGTCGGCCGGCTGCGCCGGACCCCTGACCGACCGGCGGGCCGGGCCCGGCAGGCCAGGACGGCCGCTGCGGCGCGCAGCGCGGCCAGGTGCGCGGCGGCATAGCGCTCGGCCGGCGTCGCGGCGCTCGCCGCCTCGAGCAGGCCGTGCCGGGACAGCCGCAGCAGGGTGCCGGCCGGCAGCCCGGTGGGCGAGGCACCCGGCGCGGGTGGAGAGGTCGTCGTCATGCCGGGCCCCCTCAGTCCAGGACCCGGGTGAGGGTCCACGTGCCGGAGGCCTCCGCCAGGCACAGGTCGTAGACGCCGGTGCCGTGCTCGGCGGCGTGCACCGCGCCCCGGCCGGCCTCGACCCGCCACCAGGAGCGCTCGCGGTCGTCCACCCCGCCGAGCGGGCTGACCCCCGACCGGACCGCGGCGCCGACGTCGGGCGCCGCGGTCCGGTCGGGGGTCAGCC
>Ga0247713_1001836_pt1 | contig 10110 bp, 9 predicted proteins | sample 21E_NmetaG_FD_189936 | JGI IMG/M metagenome (GOLD analysis project Ga0247713, IMG submission 189936) | Soil microbial communities from hillslope of Landscape Evolution Observatory, University of Arizona, Oracle, AZ, United States - 2-1-E_N | ecosystem: Engineered > Artificial ecosystem > Mesocosm... | reverse complement strand
CCAAACAGCTTGCAAAGGGCGATCGCCATGGTGCCGATGCCGCTGGTTCCGCCATGGACGAGCACCACGTCACCATCGGCGGCAAAGCCACGTTCGAAAAGGTTCACCCAAACGGTGAACAAGGTCTCCGGCAGGGCCGCGGCCTCGACCAGGCTGAGACCGTCAGGGACGACCAGGCAGGTTCCAGCGGGGGCGCGGCAATATTCGGCATAGCCTCCCCCGGCGACCAAAGAGCAGACCTTGCGCCCGGCGATCGCCTCGGCCCCCTCCCCCGCCTCGACGACGGTTCCGGCGACCTCGAGCCCGAGGATGTCGGGCGCTCCGGGCGGCGGCGGATAGAGCCCGCGGCGCTGGAGGATGTCGGGCCGGTTGATCCCGGCCGCGGCGACTTCGATCAGCACTTCGCCGGCGCTGGGCCTCGGCACCGGCCGCTCGACGACGGCAAGCGTCTCGGCACCGTCGGGCTGCGGCGCGACGATCGCCCGCATGGTCGGTGGAATGTCGCTGGCCACCATTGCGGGCTTATTGACTTGCCGAGCGCCTCGGTCAACGATTCCGCAATGGACCTCGACGACCTTTTCCCGAGCAAGCCCGACGACCCGCTGACCCAGCTTGGCAAGCAGGACCTCGATCCCTTGTCCATCGACGAGCTGAAGGCGCGGATCGAGGCTCTCAAGGCGGAGATCGGTCGGGTCGAGACGCATATCGACCGCGCGACCAGGCACCGGTCGGCGGCGGAGGATATCTTCAAGAAGCCGCAATCCTGATACCGGTCAGGTGGGGCGGCCGATGCCGTTCATCCGACGAACAGGCGGATGCGATATTCTGGGGATAAGCGCGGCACCCGCACTTGATTGCAGCGTTGGCGCGTATGACATTGTTCCAGTGAGCCCGCTGGCTTTCGGCGGGCGGGGAGTATCAAGTCCAGATGCCCAGTTTCGCTCGCGAGCTCGAACAGACCCTCCATAACGCGCTTGGCGAAGCCAGCCGCAGGAGGCACGAATATGCGACTCTCGAACATCTGCTGATCGCACTGATCGACGACGAACATGCGTCGAAGGTCATGACCGCCTGCGGAGTCAACCGCGACGATCTCCGCTCCGGGGTCAAGTCCTACCTCGACAACGAACTTGGCGCGCTGGTCGCCGACAGCGGCACCGACCCGACTCCGACGAGTGGCTTCCAGCGGGTCGTCCAGCGAGCGATCCTCCACGTCCAGTCATCGGGCCGCGATGAAGTCACCGGCGCCAACGTGCTGGTCGCCTTGTTTTCGGAGCGCGAAAGCTACGCCGTTTATTTCCTTCAGCAGCAGGACATGAGCCGGCTGGATGCCGTGACATACATCAGCCACGGCGTCGGCAAGGGCGAGACACCGGCCGAGCCGCGCGAGGTCGGCGGCGCCGAGGAGAAGACCGAAAAAGCCGACGGCAAGAAGGAATCCGCACTCAAGCAATTCACCGTCGACCTCAATGAGAAAGCGAAGGCGGGCAAGGTCGATCCGCTGATCGGGCGAATGCCGGAAGTCGACCGGACCGTTCAGATCCTGTGCCGCCGTTCCAAGAACAACCCGCTCTACGTCGGCGACCCCGGGGTCGGCAAAACCGCGATCGCCGAGGGGCTTGCCCGCAAGATCGTCGAAGGCGACGTCCCCGACGTGCTCAAGGGGGCCGTCATTTACGCGCTCGACATGGGTGCCTTGCTCGCCGGTACCCGATACCGCGGCGATTTCGAGGAGAGGCTGAAATCGGTCGTCTCCGAGCTGGAGAAGCTTCCGGACGCGATCCTGTTCATCGACGAGATCCATACGGTGATCGGCGCCGGCGCCACCAGCGGCGGGGCGATGGACGCTTCGAACCTGCTCAAGCCGGCGCTGTCGTCGGGAGCAATCCGCTGCGTGGGCTCGACCACCTACAAGGAATTCCGCAACCATTTCGAGAAGGACCGGGCGCTGCTCCGCCGGTTCCAGAAGATCGACGTCAACGAGCCGACCATCGAGGATACGATCAAGATCATCGCCGGGCTTCGCTCGTCGTTCGAGCAGCACCACAATGTCCGCTATACCCCGGACGCGGTGAAGAGCGCAGTCGAACTGTCAGCCCGCTACATCCACGACCGCAAGCTGCCCGACAAGGCGATCGACGTGATCGACGAGGTCGGAGCGATGCAGATGCTGGTCCCGCCGAGCCGCCGCAAGAAGGTGATTACGCCGAAGGAGATCGAGGCGGTGGTCGCGACCATGGCGCGGATCCCGCCGAAGTCCGTTTCGTCCGACGACAAGAAAGTGCTCGAAAATCTCGAGGCCGACCTCAAGCGAGTCGTGTTCGGGCAAGATATCGCGATCGAGAAGCTGGCGAGCGCAATCAAATTGTCGCGCGCCGGGCTTCGCGACCCCGACAAGCCGATCGGCAATTATCTCTTTTCCGGCCCGACCGGCGTCGGCAAGACCGAGGTCGCCCGCCAGCTGGCGTCGATCATGGGAATTCCGCTGCAGCGGTTCGACATGTCCGAATATATGGAGCGCCACTCGGTCAGCCGGCTGATCGGTGCGCCTCCGGGCTATGTCGGCTACGACCAGGGCGGCCTGCTGACCGACGCGGTCGACCAGCATCCGCACAGCGTGCTCCTGCTCGACGAGATCGAGAAGGCCCATCCGGACCTGTTCAACATCCTGCTGCAGGTGATGGACAACGGCAAGCTGACCGACCACCACGGCAAGACCGTCGACTTCCGCAACACCATCCTCATCATGACGACCAATGCCGGCGCGGCCGACATGGCCCGCGAGTCGATCGGCTTCGGCCAGATGACCCGCGAGGACGCGCAGGAGGATGCGGTCAAGAAGATGTTCACGCCCGAGTTCCGCAACCGGCTCGATGCGATCGTGCCCTTCGCCTATCTGCCGCCGGCGGTAGTGTCGCGGGTGGTCGACAAGTTCATCCTGCAGCTCGAGCTCCAGCTCGCCGACCGCGGGGTGCACATCGACCTCGACGACGAGGCTCGGCAGTGGCTGACCGACCGCGGCTACGACAAGCTCTACGGCGCCCGGCCGATGGGCCGGCTTGTCCAGGAGAAGATCAAGCAGCCGCTGGCCGAGGAGTTGCTGTTCGGCAAGCTGGTCAACGGCGGCGAGGTCAAGGTCCGCATCAGGGACAATGGGCCTGTCTTCGAAATCACTCCGGCGCCGCCTAAAGCAGGCAAAGCCAAGGGTAAGGGCAACGGGAAGTCCGGCGCGAAACGGGCCGCGGCCTCGGACACCAGCGGCGAGTGAATCCCTCTTGAGGGGGAGGCGTTAGTGCGCCAATGCCTCCTCATGCCTGTCAGGAGGGTTCGAAAGTGATGAAATTGCGTTGGTTCGCCGCGGGCGCCGTTGCGCTTGCTTCGGTTCCGCTTGCCGCCCAAACGGTTCCAGCCTTCGATCCGGCGCGGATTTCGCGCCACGTCCAGACGCTCAGCTCGGATGCATTCGAGGGCCGGGCGCCCGCGACCAAGGGCGAGCGAATGACCGTCGACTATCTGGTCCGCGAGTTCCGCGCCGCCGGGCTGTCGCCGGGCGGTGACATGGTCAACGGCCGCCGGCAATGGACCCAGCGAGTGCCCCTTCTGATGTCCGACATTGTCGGCACCCCGCGATTGACGGTGCAGACTCCGGCCGGGCCGATGGCGATGACCCAGGGCGAGCAGATTTCCGTCCGGTCGCCAATGAACGGCCAGACCTCGGTCCGGCTGAACGGCGCCCCGCTGGTCTTCGCCGGCTACGGGGTCCACGCGCCCGAGCGCAATTGGGACGATTTCAAGAACCAGGACATGCGCGGCAAGATCCTCGTCGTTCTGGTCAACGACCCGGACATCGAGGGCGGCGAAGGCGATTTCGGCGGCCGGGCGATGACCTATTACGGCCGCTGGACCTATAAATATGAGGAAGCAGCGCGGCGCGGCGCAGCCGGGGTCATGGTGGTCCACGAAACGGAGCCCGCGTCCTACGGTTGGGCCACGGTCAAGAACTCCAACACCAACACCATGTTCGACATCGTCCGGCAGAACGCGGCGGCCGCGCACACGCCGTTCGAAAGCTGGATCCAGCGCGATACGGCAATTGCCCTGTTCCGTGCCGCCGGTCTCGATTTCGAGCAGGCCAAGGAGGCCGCCAAGCGGCGCGACTTCCAGCCGGTCGACCTGAGGGCGACTCTCGATGCCAGCATCGACGCCAAGACAGAGGTGATCACCTCCTACAATGTCGTCGGCATGCTGCGCGGCACCAAGCGGCCCGAGGAGACGGTGATCTACACCGCGCACCACGACCATCTCGGCATCGGCCAGCCCGACGCTCGCGGCGATCGCATCTACAATGGGGCGATCGACAATGCGACCGGCACTGCGCATTTGATCGAGCAGGCGCGGGCCTTCGCCCGGCGCCCGCGCACCGAGCGGTCGGTCGTGTTCCTGGCGGTCGGCGCCGAGGAAAAGGGACTGCTCGGCTCCGAATATTATGTCGCCAACCCGATCTTTCCGCTGGGCCGGACGGCGGGCGTGCTGAACACCGATTCGATGGGCGTACATGGCCGTGCCCGCAACTTCAGCATGTCGGGCGTGGCCAGGCTCGGCCTTCTCGACATGCTGATCGCAGAGGCGGGACGGCAGGGTCGCACCTTCACGCCCGATCCGCGGCCCGAAGCCGGACTGTTCTTCCGCTCCGACCATTTCCCGTTCGCCAAGGCCGGCGTTCCGGCGGTCTCATACCGCTACGGCAATGACCTGGTGAATGGCGGCACCGAGCGCGGCAACGCCTTGATCGAGGACTATGTCGCCAACCGCTACCACCAGCCGGCCGACGAGTTCGATGCCAGCTGGGATTTCAGCGGCATGGTCGAGGACGCGCAGCTGCTTCACGCCGTCGGTTATCGCCTGGCCAATTCCAGCGAGTGGCCGAACTGGAGCGAGGACAGCGAATTTCGCGCCGTCCGCGACCGCAGCGCCGGCGAACGTGGAGTCACCCCGGGAGAGCGCGGTTGAGCGAAACGCTCGAGCCGGCTCTGCCGGACGAGCTCGACGCAAAGGCCGAGCGGCTGATGCGGCGGGTGTGCGAGCTCGACCTCAAGATCGCCACCGCCGAAAGCTGCACCGGCGGGATGCTCGCTGCTTTGCTCACGGACATACAGGGATGCGGCCACGGCTTCGATCGCGGCTTCGTCACCTACAGCAAGGCGGCCAAAGCCGATCAGCTCGGCATCGACAGCGAACTGCTCAACCAGAATGACGCCGTGTCGGAACCGGTCGCGCGAGCCATGGCCGAAGGCGCACTGGCCCGATCGGATGCCGACATCGCGGTGGGCATTACCGGCTTCGCCGGCCCCGCCGGCGAGGGCTGCGAGGAAGGGCTGGTGCACTTTGCCGTGGCTCGGCGGGACGGCGCGACGAAACATCGCGTCGAACGGTTCGGCCCGCTCGGCCGGGGGCCTGTGCGGTTGAAAGCGCTCGAGGCTATGTTGGATCTGATCGAGCAATCGCTGCGCGAAAGATAGCCAGCGTTCGTTCCCGGAATGCCTGACGTGCGTTCGGAAAAGCCAAAGGAGAAGCGCGTGGCCGACCTGCTATTTTACACCAATCCCATGTCCCGCGGCCGGACGGTTCGCTGGATGCTCGAGGAGATCGGCGAGCCCTACGAAACTCAGATTCTCGATTACGGCTCGACGATGAAGCAGGAGCCGTACCTGTCGATCAACCCGATGGGCAAGGTCCCGGCCCTCGTCCACAAGGGCAAGGTCATCACCGAGGTCGCCGCCATTGTCTGTTACCTCGCGGACGCCTTCCCCGAGGCGGAATTGGCCCCGCCCGTCGACCAGCGGGCCGATTATTACCGCTGGATCTTCTTTCTCGCAGGACCGGTCGAGGCAGCGTTCAGCAATCGCGCTGCCGGCTGGGAGCCAACGGCCGAAAAGCAGGCGACGTTCGGCTACGGCACCTATGACCTGGCGATCGACACGCTCGAGAAGGCAGTTTCAGGGCGACCGTTCATCGCCGGTGACCGGTTCACGGCCGCCGATCTTCTGGTCGGTGCCTATCTGAATTTCATGCTCGCCTTCAAACTGGTGGAGCCGAGACCGGTTTTCACCGACTATGCGAGGCGGATGGCCGACCGCGACGCCTTCCGTCGCGCAACCGAGATCGACGATGGTCTCGCGGCGGAGATGCAGGCGAAGCAGCAGGCGGCCCGGCCGCAGCCGACCGCCTAAGGGACAATTGCCAGTCCGTCGCCATTCTTGCCGGCGGGCAACCTGCCGAGCACGGTGCCGCTGGCCATGTCGACCTCGGCAACGCGATCGATGCCGGTTTCGGCCACGTACAGCCGTTGTCCGCCCGGGCCGAACAATATGGTCACCTGGCCGAATTCGGCTTGGCCGTTCACCCTGATCGTCCGCTGCGGACGAAGCGTCCTCGTATCGAACAGGCTGAGCGTTCCGTCGCCGTGGTTCGAAGTCACCGCCGTCCGGCCGTCCGGGCTGATGATCACCCGGATGGGCTGCTTGCCCGTCGCCAGCTTCGCCATGGGGCGAAGCGTGGCAGCATCGAACACGTGGACGGCGTCACCGCCGACCTCCGACACCCAGAGCTGCCTGCCATCGGGGGTGACGGCGATCCCTTCGGGTCGGCTGCCGACTGGCACGTCGCGCAGCTTTCGGGCCCGAGCGAGGTCGATGACGCTAACTGTCCCTGAGCCGATGTTGGCGACGAAGGCTCGGCCGAAGTTGGGTAAAACCGCGACCATGTGCCCGCCATCCTGGCCCAGCGGAATCGCGCTGACGCGCTCTAGATCGGGCGAAACGATGCTGAGCGTTCGCGCACCTTCCGTGGTGGCGAGGATGCGCCCGTCCGGCAGCCATAATATGCCGTGGGGTCGGCCGTCGGGGGCCAGCTCGAAAGTGCGAACACGCTCTCGGCGAGCGACGTCGAAAATGTCGATGGAGCCGCCGCCATAAGCGACCACCGCGATCCGCTTGCCGTCGGGCGACAGCGCGATCTCGTGAGGGTTCGGTCCGGTTTCCCGCCGCGCGAGCTCGCGGCCGGTGACCAGATCGACGAAGCTGATGCTGTCCTCGCCCTTGTTGCCGACGATCAGCAGCGGGTTCGCCGCGGCGGGGGCGGCAGCTACAGCGAGCGCAAGGGCCAGGCATAGCAGCAATCTTCGCATCCGCCCGACCCTAGCGGGAACGAAACCCGGCTGCCAGAGTCCATGCCTTGAGCCAGCTGGGGAGGCCGACATGATCGACGACAGGGTGCGCAGCCAGGCCGTCGCCCTCTATGATCGCTTCACCCACGGCGGCATGGGCAGGCGCCAGTTCATGACCAGGATGGTCGCGCTCGCCGGCAGCGTCGCCGCGGCCGAAGCTCTAATTGGAGCGATTGCCGCTTCACCGGCCGCTGCCGCAATCGTCCCTGAGGATGATCCGCGGCTGCGCACCGGCACCGTCAATCCCCTTCCCCGCTACAGCGCCTACGCCGCGCAGCCCAGCCGCGCCAGAAACCGCTTTCCGGCAGTCCTGGTCATCCACGAGAACCGCGGCCTCAACGGCCATATCCGCGATGTCGCGCGCCGGCTCGCGCTGGCAGGATTTTACGCCATTGCTCCCGACTTCCTCTCGCCAGCGGGTGGCACGCCCGAAGACGCAGACCAGGCGCGTGAAATGATCGGAAATCTTGACCTTGGCGCCGCGACCGAAGCGGCGCTGCGCATGCTCGAGACGCTTCGCCGCCGGCCGGGCGGCAATGGCAAGGCCGGTGCCGTCGGCTTCTGCTGGGGCGGGGCCTTCGTCAACCGGCTCGCGGTCGCGGCCGGCGAGCGGCTCGACGCCGGCGTGTCCTTCTATGGCCCGGCTCCGGACGTCTCCGAGGCCGCCAAGGTCCAGGCGCCGCTGCAAATCCACCTCGCCGAGCGGGACGAGAGGGTGAACCGCACCGGCTTCCCCTGGATCACGGCGCTGCGCGAGGCGGGCAGGCCCGTGACCTTCTTTTACTATGAGGGCGTCGATCACGCGTTCCACAACGACACGTCGGCCGAGCGCTACAATCGCGAGGCGGCCGAGCTCGCCTGGGCTCGGACGCTGCGATTCTTCCGTCGCCAACTGCGCTAACGAAAAGGGCCGGCGGTTTCCCGCCGGCCCTGAATAAGGTTCCCTGGAACCGCCGCTTATTCGCGGTTGCCGAGGAAGTTGAGCAGGAACATGAACATGTTGATGAAGTCGAGGTAGAGGCTCAGCGCCCCCATGATCACGACCTTCCCCATCATGTCGCTGCCGGCGACATAGGCGTACATGCTCTTGATCCGCTGCGTGTCATAGGCGGTCAGGGCGGCGAAGATCAGAACGCCGATGGCGCTGATCGCCATCTGCATCGCCGCCGACTGCATGAACAGGTTGATCAGCAGCGCGACGAGCAGTCCGACCACGCCCATGATCAGGAAGGTGCCCCAGCCGCTCAAATCCTTCTTGGTCGTGTAGCCCCACAGGCTGAGGCCCATGAAGGCGGCCGCGACCGCGAAGAACGTCTGGGCGATCGAGATCCCGGTGAAGACCAGGAAGATCGACGACATCGACAGGCCCATCGTCGTGGCGAAGGCCCAGAACATCGTCTGCAGGGTCGCCGTCGACATGCGGTTGAGGCCGAAGCTCATGGCGAAGACGAAGCCGAGCGGAGCGAGCATGATCACCCACTGCAGCGGCGTGCCAACCATCTGCGCGGCAAAGCCGCTGTTGAAGAACAGCAAAGCGACGATGCCGGTCAGCAGAATGCCCGACGCCATATAATTGTAGACGGACAGCATGTAGGACCGCAGGCCCGCATCGCGGGCGGCGCGCGGAACGCCAACCGTCGTCGCGGCTGGGTTCACGCCGGTCGTGCGCGGGTCGTACTGGTTCTGCATTTCTTCTCCTTCGTGCAGGGCAAAGGGCCCGTTCTCTTTCGGGAATATGGTGAAAGCCGGCGGGCCTATCAAGGAAAACCGGACAGGGACGGCATTACCGACGCTCCAAGCGGAGACGGCGTCAACGGCGTTAGTCGGCCTCTCCCGGCCCGCGCGCCCTAAGCTCGTCATCCAGGCGCGGCCGGATATCCTGCCTCTGTTGCGTGGCATATCGTTGGTTATCACTGGCGTAGAGGGCCTTGAGGAACCCCATATCCCACTCCGTCAGGGTCACGGGGATGGAGGCGCCGACGGGCGCTTCGAGCACAGTGAGGATTGATGGAGACGCTGACTTGCCAAGTCGCCCGGGATCGGTCCGGACGAACGCGCGCATTGCGGCGTAGTCGGCGACCTGCGTCGTGGTCAGACCGCTGGCGGCCTCGATTTCGATCACCACGACCGACCCGACGAAATGGGGGCGGCTTGTCGGAACGATCCGCGACGGCGTGTCGGTCGCCTCCAGGACATATTGGTCGGTCACCCGGTCCGGGCGAGCGGAACTCCGTCGCGGTCGACCATTCCCTCGATTTGCCAGGCGACCGCTGGGCCGGGCAGCTTCGCGAGCTTCCGCGCTTCGGCCGGAGTCATACTCGAAAAATATGCGGGAAACCGCTGGTAAAGCGCTTCGACCATAGTTCGCTTGTTGTTGGTGAATATCACCAGCACGTTGGGTCGGCAGCCACCGTCCGTCACCTTGATTCCAGCGGCGGCCGCAACCAGCTTCATCCGCGCCGAAACCTGTTCATTTTTCTCAGGTGACAGCCCAACCGCGGCGGGACAAACTGTCCACTCGAACCGGCTGATCTGGCCATCGATACGGGCCTGCGTGAGCGCCTCGACAAAGGCATTGATCTGCCGTTTCTGATCGCGGCTGCCCTCGACAATGATGTCGTCGCTGTCGAAGCCGGAGTCCTGCTCTGTCGCCTTTGGCCCGGCTTGAACGGCGAGCAACAATGCGATTGCGATCTTCCCCAACATGACAAATCCCCCGCTATGCCGATCCGTTCACGGGCGGCCGGCAGTACGGGAGCTAGCGCGAACCGCTTCAAAGAGAAGCATTTTTCGACAGACAACATTATGCGCATGCTGGACGGATGGCGCTCGCCGCTGCTCCCGCTTTTCAACTGGTCGCGGCATTTAGCTATATGGCGCTATGC
>Ga0247713_1001835_pt1 | contig 10111 bp, 14 predicted proteins | sample 21E_NmetaG_FD_189936 | JGI IMG/M metagenome (GOLD analysis project Ga0247713, IMG submission 189936) | Soil microbial communities from hillslope of Landscape Evolution Observatory, University of Arizona, Oracle, AZ, United States - 2-1-E_N | ecosystem: Engineered > Artificial ecosystem >... | reverse complement strand
GGCTTCATTGGACAGGATTGGTACCATCCAGTTTGTTGAAGTCGCGGCGGCGTAGCTCAGAGGCAGAGCAAGCGGCTCATAATCGCTGTGTCGGCGGTTCGATTCCGCCCGCCGCTACTGAAATGACCTGAACGCCGCGACTTTAACCGGTGGCGCCAAGGATTAGGTAGTCTCTTATAAAGACCGATCTTATTTAGAGAAGAGAATAAACGGGCTAACGGGTAGCCGGAAGGGAAGTAAGTATGGCAAAGGCGAAGTTTGAGCGGAATAAGCCGCACCTGAATATCGGAACCATCGGACACATCGACCACGGCAAGACGACGCTCACGGCCGCTATTACCAAGACCCTGACGGACAAGGGCCTGGGCAACTTCTTCACCGCCTTCGATCAGATCGACAAGGCTCCCGAAGAGAAGGCCCGCGGCATCACAATCACCATTGCGCACGTCGAGTACGAGACGCCCAACCGTCACTACGCTCACGTCGACTGCCCGGGTCACGCCGACTACATCAAGAACATGATCACCGGCGCGGCCCAGATGGACGGCGCGATCCTGGTCGTTTCGGCGGCCGATGGCCCCATGCCCCAGACCCGCGAGCACGTCCTGCTCGCCCGTCAGGTCGGCGTGCCTTACATCGTCGTGGCCATGAACAAGGTGGACATGGTGGACGACCCGGAGATCCTGGACCTGGTCGAGCTCGAGGTTCGTGAGCTTTTAAGCTCCTACGACTTCCCCGGCGACGACCTTCCGGTGGTTCGTGTCTCGGCGCTGAAGGCGCTCGAGGGCGATGCCGATGCTCAGGCACAGGTCATGGAGCTCATGGAGGCATGCGACACCGCCATCCCCGAGCCTACCCGTGACATCGACAAGCCCTTCCTCATGCCTATCGAGGACGTCTTCTCGATCACCGGCCGGGGAACCGTGGTGACCGGTCGTGTCGAGCGGGGTCAGGTCAAGGTCGGCGAGACTATCGAGATCGTCGGTATCAGGGAGAAGGTTCAACAGACCGTCTGCACCGGCGTCGAGATGTTCCGCAAGCTGCTCGACTCCGGTCAGGCCGGCGACAACATCGGCGCCCTGCTGCGAGGCATCGGCAAGGACGACGTGGAGCGCGGGCAGGTTCTGGCGAAGCCGGGATCCATCACCCCGCACACCCAGTTCGACGCCCAGGTCTACGTGCTGGGCAAGGACGAGGGCGGCCGCCACACGCCGTTCTTCAACAACTACCGGCCGCAGTTCTACTTCCGGACCACCGACGTCACCGGGGCGGTAACGCTTCCGGAGGGCATCGAGATGGTCATGCCGGGCGACAACACGGTCATGCACGTTGAGTTGATCCAGCCCATCGCCATGGACGAGGGCCTGCAGTTCGCCATCCGTGAGGGTGGCCGGACCGTCGGCGCCGGCCGTGTGACCAAAATCATCAAGTAGGGACGGTAGAGAAAATGGCAGCCAAGAGCGACAAGCGGCCCCATGTAACTCTGGCGTGCCAGGAGTGCAAACGCCGCAACTACATCACCACCAAGAACCGCCAGAAGCAGCAGGGCCGGATGGAGCTGCGCAAGTACTGCAGGTGGTGCAGGCTTCACACCGCTCACCGGGAGACCAGATAGCCGGCCTCCCCGGGTGCGGAGGCTCCCGCCTTAGCTCAAGACAACCGAAAATCCACCGATCCAGCCTGGAGCGCCCTGTAACTTACGGGGCGCTCTTGGCGTCTCAGCCGTAGGCAACCACTTTGGACGTCCCCGACAGCATCATCAAATCTTGCCAAGAGGGCGACCAAGCCGCGTTTGAGGAGCTGATCCGTTTGACCCACGCTTCTGTGTACTCGCTTTCACTGAGGATCGTGGGCAACCCCGAAGATGCTGCCGAGGTCACGCAGGATGTTTTCATCAAGCTCCTGCGAGTCATCAAGCAGTTCCGGGGAGACGCCAAGTTTTCTACCTGGCTCTATCGAGTTACCTCCAACGTCGCAATCACGTTGCTGCGTCGCAGATCCCGCCGAAACGTCGAAGTACGGATGGAGCCGGAGGACTGGAGCCTTCTGCCCGCCGCCGACGCGTCGGACCCGGCGGTGACTGCGGAGCAGCGCTCGCTTCGGGTGAGGCTTGATTCGGCAATCGCTTCGTTGCCTATCGACTACCGGACGGTGGTCGTTATGAAGGACGTTTACGGCCTCGGATTTGACGAGATAGCGGAGCAGCTTCAAATTCAGGAGGGGACGGCCCGGGTCAGGCTGCACCGGGCTCGTCAAAAGCTCAGAAAGTTGCTGCATGAGGAACTGGCGGCGGAATGAGGGAGCAGGCTAAGACAATGGAATGCACAGAGGCCCGGGACCACTTCCCGGCATTTGACCAGGAAACCTTTTCAGACAAGGTGCTCGGGCACCTTGAAGCTTGTGCCGGCTGCCGTGCCGAGCTGGCGGAGTACCGGACACTTCAGGCGGGGCTGGCCTCGCTGGCCGCCGTCGACATCCGGCCGCCGGCGTGGCTGCTGGGTGCCGTGACCGAGCGGGTAGCCGAGTCGGCACGCCGGCGGGCGGCGCTTGCCCAGGCTCGCAGGCAGATAGAGACGGTCACCGCCCCGATCGGCGAGCATCGGGTGGCCGCCGGGTCGGCATTGGGTCTGGCCTTTGTGGCCGGTGCAGTCCTGCTGGGCAGGTCGCGCCGCCACCGGCTGGGCGGGGTCCGGGTGGCCTAGGGCGCGCCTCGGGGAATTGTCCTTTTGTAACTTACCTGTCGATCCGGCGTCCTAGCAGGCACGGAAATCGGGAAACGCTCCGGCCGCCGGCCGGGGGAGGAGCCCGACAAAGCAGGAGGTTTCGAATGGAAGTTCTCGCCGCAGTGGTCCTCGGTATCGCCGCCGGCATCTTCATCAAGGGGGTCTTTCTCAAGGATTCCAGCATGTTGTGGGATGTCGTTCTCGGTGCCACCGGCGGTCTCGTCGCCTACTTCCTGGCAGGCGCACTCTCCGAGAGCATCTACGGATACGTAGCCACCCTCGGTACTGCAGTAGTCATCGCAGGAGTCCTGGTCACGATCGTAGGCAGGTTCAACCGCACCGCTGTCTGACAGCGGCAGACATCAAGAAGGGGCGCTTCGGCGCCCCTTCTTGCCGTCTGGACTAGGATCTATATGAGAAGCCGGAAGCTTGCGAATCTTCCCGGCTTGTCGCAGGGAGCGATCCATCACCTATACTTATTCGGTTGCACGGGCACTGCTGTGTGCCGTTCGTTAGGCCCGTGGCTCAATTGGCAGAGCACCGGTCTCCAAAACCGGGGGTTGGGGGTTCAAGTCCCTCCGGGCCTGCCGGGTCCAATCAATCCCATACTCGGAGTCTCAAGTCATGGCAACAGAAGGCGACAAGCAGGGCAAGGAGGCGGTAAAGCCTTCAGGTGGTTCCAGGCCGGCCAGCCGCGCCAAGACCGCGCCGCGCGGCGGCACCAAGTCGGGCAGGGCCGCCGGTTCGGCTAACCGTTCCTCGTCCCGATCTTCGGGACGCGCTGCTGCAAAGCCCGCAGACAAGGCGGGGGCCAAGCCGGCAAAGGCAGCCGCCAAGCCCTCGGCCAAGCCGGCCGGCCGCACAGCGCGGGGAGCCACTGCCACTGCCAAGGCCGACAGGGGAGTCAAAGGTTCCGCCAAGGCGGTCAAGACCGACGAGCCGGGTACCGACGGAACGGGGCCGGGCGTAAACCGCGAGATGAAGCGGATGATGAAAAAGCGGGAAGGCGCCGCCGACCGCTTGAAGCGCGCTCCCACCGCTCCCAGCCGCAAACGAACCAAACCGCTGACCTTCCTGAAGGAAGTCAGGGGCGAGCTGGGCCGGGTGGCCTGGCCCACCAGGCCGGAGGTGATCACCTACAGCATGGTGGTTCTGGTAACCGTGATTTTCTTCATGGTTGTGATTGCTGGTATCGATTACGTGGCTCTCAGGGGAGTCCTGATGCTGATCGAACGAGGAGGCAGGTAATTTGGCTGAAGATCAAAGTCTTGCTGTGACGGATGAACCGGCAGGCGACGAGGATGGCCGGGTGTCTGTCTTGAACGGCGAGGCTGCCTCCGACCCGGTCGCGGCCGAGGCTCAGGCCGACTCGGCGGATGAAGCGGAAGAGGAAGAAGAGGACGACGGCGGAGCGGCGGCTCGTGAGCACGACTTCGAGATGCCGTTCAGCGAGCGGCCGGGGGACTGGTTCGTGGTCCACACCTACGCCGGCTATGAGAACAAGGTCAAAGGCAGCATCCTGACCCGTATCAACTCCATGAACATGGAGGAGAAGATCTTCGAGGTCGTCATCCCCATGGAGGACGTCATGGAGTTCAAGGGCGGCAAGAAGCAGGTCGTCCAGAAGAAGGTCTTCCCGGGTTACCTTCTGGTGCGTATGTACCTGGAGGATGACTCCTGGTACGTCGTCCGCAACACCCCGGGAGTGACCGGTTTCGTCGGTTCGGGGGCCAAGCCCATTCCGCTGGCTCCCAAAGAGGTGGAGAAGATCCTCAGGGTCAAGCCGGTGGAGAAGCTGAAGCCGCGCCTGGAGTTCGAGGAGGGTGAGAGCGTGCGGGTGGTCACCGAGCCGTTCTCCAACTTCACCGGGACCATCTCCGAGATCAACGTGGACCAGTCCAAGCTCAAGGTGCTCGTGAACGTGTTCGGCCGGGAGACTCCGGTCGAGCTCTCATTCGAGCAGGTCGCGAAGCTCTAACCGGCTCAGTAAAAGTCTCTAGCTAGTAAGGAACGGATACCAATGGCAAAGAAGAAGAAAGTGCTGGCCGTCGCGAAGATGCAGATTCCGGCCGGGCAGGCCACTCCGGCACCCCCCGTGGGCACCGCACTCGGTCCCCACGGCGTGGCGATCATGGATTTCGTCCGCCAGTACAATGAGAAGACCGCTTCCCAGCAGGGCACCGTGGTTCCGGTAGTCGTCACGATCTACGACGACCGTTCGTTCGACTTCATCCTGAAGTCGCCCCCGGCCGCCAACCTGCTGCGCCAGGCGGCGAAGGTGGACAAGGGATCGGCCGAGCCCAACCGCACCAAGGTCGGAACGGTCACTCCGGAGCAGATCCGCAGCATTGCCGAAGCGAAGATGTCGGACTTGAACGCCACCGACGTCGAAGCAGCAGCAAAAATCATCGAGGGCACTGCCCGCTCGATGGGAATCACCGTAGCCTAGGCAGCCCGTCAGGGCCGCACCAGGATAGGGCGCGCCGCCGGTGCTCCCGATCCACCATCTACGGCTATAGGGCAGGAGAAGCTCGCGGCAGGGTGCCCGGGTTCTTCGACCAGGAGGAAAATCTTCATGAGCAACAAGGGCAAGCGGTACACCGGCGCGGCAGCCAAGTACGACCGGTCCAAGCTCTACGAGCCGGCGGAGGCGCTGCAGCTCGTCAAGGACATGGCCGCAGCAAAGTTCGACGAGACCGTGGAGCTGAGCATGCTCCTCGGGTTGGACGTCCGTAAAGCGGACCAGCAGGTTCGCGGGACCGTCAGTCTTCCCAAGGGCACCGGCAAGAAGATGCGGGTTGCCGTGTTCGCCCAGGCCGAGAGGGCTCGGGAGGCCGAGGAGGCGGGGGCCGACGTCGTGGGCGACAAGGACCTGGCCGAACGCATCGAGAAGGGCTGGACCGACTTCGACATCGCCATCGCAACCCCGGACATGATGCCGGTGGTGGGGCGGCTGGGCAAGATCCTGGGCCCCCGCGGCCTTATGCCGAACCCCAAGTCGGGAACGGTGACCACCGACGTGGCAAAGACGGTCAGGGAGTTCAAGGCCGGAAAGATCGAATACAAAACCGACCGTCAGGCCAACGTCCACGCGGTCATCGGCAAGGCCTCGTTTCCGGTTGAAGACCTGGCGGAGAACTACCTCACGGTGGTGGACGAGATCCTGCGGGCCAAGCCGTCGGCATCCAAGGGCAAGTACATCAAATCGATGGCGGTATCCTCAACCATGAGCCCCGGCGTTCGGATCGACCCAACTCAAGCGAAGAAACTGGAGCTGGCTACAGCAGCCGAGTAGGGCTGGCTGATAGGCTTCCTCCGTAAGGTATTTGATGGTCCGCCCCGCCATCGTTTGTCGAACGCAAAGAATACTTGAACGAACAGTGCCTGGCAGCAGGTGGCGGGACGCACCCCCCGGATCGGGATCTCTATAGTGCGTGACTTAGAAGCTCGATTGGACATTCTTCCGGTTTCGACTGGAATTGGTGAAGCACGCCGTTTCACCAAGAATCAGCTGCAGGTGTGGGGTCAGGTTGACCTGGTCGACACCGCGATCCTGCTGATCAGCGAGCTGGTGACCAACGCAATTCTTCACGGTGGTGAGGGCGCCATCCTGACCCTGCTCTTGAATGACCGCACCCTGCGGGTGGAGGTGCAGGACGCCAGCCCGGCGTTACCAGTCGTGCGCAGCTACTCTGAAACCGCCACCACCGGCCGGGGAATGGTCATCGTCGACTCGCTGTCCGCAGCCTGGGGATCGTTCCCGGTCGCCGGCGGGAAGGTGGTCTGGTTCGAGCTCGCCACCGTTGAGGTGGAGCCCGAGGGGAGCTCGCAGGGCCAGAAGCCTGCCCGAGCCCCCGAGACCCCTCGCATGGTTTCCGAGTTCAAGGGGCTTTCCGTGTCCCACGGTGCCCCAGGATCGAGGTTTCCCTCCGGCCGAGTACCTATGCCGGTGGGTCTGGCCGGACGAGCCCGTTGACCGGGCAGACCGCTCAGGACCTGATCGAAATCAAGTTGCTGGGGCTCCCACTGGAGCTTCGCCAACGATCCACCGAACACCACGAAGGTCTCCGCCGGGAGTTTCAGATGCTGGTGGAGCAGGGCCACGTCCAGCCCGACAGCGTTCCGGCCCGGCTCGTGTCGCTGGCGGCCGACCTCGAGCGGCGGTTTGAGTCGTTCGCCGCTGCCGGGCGGGCCGAGCTTGACGAGGCGACCCGTCAGGGCCGGACAACGGCCGACCTGATGCTTGCGATTCCCCCCGGCATCGGCCCGGCGGCTGCCCAGTTCAAAAAGATGATCGCCGAAGCCGACGAATACTGCGCCCAGGGGGAGCATCTGCTCACGCTGGCGGCGCCGCCCGACGTGGCAGCCTTCATCGAATGGGTCCTGGGCGAGCTTGTCCGGCAATCCGAGGGCGGGGACCCGATCCCCTGGCCCGACGCAGCCGGCGCATCCTCCGCCGGGGGGTTGTAGCTCCCACCCCTAGCTGGTGCCTGGATAGCGGGCGACAAGGGCGGCGATGTCGTCCGGGTGGTCGGGCTGGACGCCCAGTGCCACCTTTTCCACCAGGGCCGCCGTTTCCGCCGCCGACCCGGAAGGGGTGGCGGACAAAGCGGCGTGCAGTGCCGACTCCCAGGCACCGCCTTCCCCAACGCACCCGTCGGTTACCAGAAGGAACGAATCACCCGCCTGCAGGACAACATCCCGCTCCTCCAGGTCCAACCGGTAGAAGATGCCCAAAGGGAATCCGGTCTCGCCGCAGTTCTCAACCTTCCCCGAAGCCCGGACGATGATCGGCTTGGGGTGCCCGGCCACCGCCACGCTGATCCGGATGCCCTCGGGAGAGGGGCCGAAGGCCCCGCAAGCCAGACTGCAGAACCGGCCGTCGGGAAGCTGGTCGACCAGGGTCTCGTTGACTGCCCGCAGCAGCTCGGCCGGGCTGGCGTAGTAGCGGGATAAGGTGCGCAGGGTATAGCGAGTCATCGCGGTGAGGGCCGCCGCATCCGGCCCCTTTCCGCAGACATCGGCGATCACCAGTAGAGAACGGCCGTCGGCCAGGGACACCACATCGTAGAAGTCGCCTCCCACTCCGGAAGCGGCGGCCCTGACGAAGCCGTGGACGTCCAGTCCGGGAACGTCGGCAAGCTCTGCCGGCACCAGGGACCGGGACAGGACCTCGGCGGCCCGGGAGCGCTCGGCGTAGAGCAGGGCGTTCTCGATGGCGGCACCGGCTCTGCGGCCGACCTCGGAGACCAGTTCCACCTCCTTGGCCGACAACGGCGTGCGCATGTCGTTCCTGCCTAACAGAATTACTCCGAGGGGCCCGCTCCTTCCCGGGATCGGAACCACCACGAACGACCGGTGGTCCGGCTGTTCCTGCCCGTCCACCAGGGTCGACTCCCCCTTGAGTGCACGCTTCACGGCCCGCGAGGGCCCCTCCAACTCAAACCAGCTCTGGGGAGCCCCCTGCACCCGATCCGCAATCCGCCGGGGTTGGCCGGCATGGATCTCCCACACGCCGCACAGGTCGCCCAGCGTGGGGACGCAGACCTCGGTCAGCCGCTCGGCGATCTCCAGGGGGTCCAGGGCGGCGCCCAGGATCGCCCGGCTGGCGGTCGCCAGGATCGCGAGACGGCTTTCACTTTTCTGCAGCGATCGGATGGCCGCCTGGTGAGCGGTGGCATCGCGGAACAGGTTCACCGCGAACCGGACCTTGCCGTCCTCGCCGAAGACCGGGCTAGAGCGAATCAGCGACCAGCGGACGCGTTCGGATCCCTCTGCCTTCCATCGGAGCAAGGTTTCCGGCGGCTGCTCTCCCAGCAGGGCTCGCCGGCTCGGCAGCAAATCCGCAGGGAACGGCTTGCCCTCCTCGTCCATGATCGTGAAACGCTCCATCACTGCGCTGACGGGAGCGGCGATCATCTCTTCGGGAGTCTTGTAGCCCAGCAGGCGGGCCGCCGCGGGATTGGCCCACACCAGCGCTCCGTCCGGACGCTGCACTGTGATCGCGTCCGTCACCGCATTCAAGGTGGCCGCCAGGTCCGCGCGCGACAGGGAGAACTCGGCGTTTGAAGGCGTCTGGCCGAACTCGGCGGACGCCGCGCTCTCGGGCATTATGCGATCGAAAGGACCCGCGAGAGGCCGCTTACCTCCAGTACTCGCCGGGTCTGGTCCGAGACCGATCTGAGCGTCAGGTCGCCGCCGCCGTTCCTCAGGCGCTTCAGGCCCGCCACCAGCACCGAGAGCCCGCTCGAGTCGATGAACTCCAGCTCCCCCATGTCCAGGCAGACGTCGTTGATCCCTTCGGCGTGGAACTCGATCAGCTTCTCACGCAGTTGCCGGGCGGTCTGGAAATCGAGGTCGCCCACCAGCTCGACGACGGTCATGGCTTCTTCGGTTTTGATGCGCATCTCGAAGTGTGTGCCCAATGGTCCTCCGGCGACGGATGGTTGAAGTCCCAAGTGTATCGCCGCTCGGTCGGATCACGTCCGGAGGGATCCTCAATCACCTCCCAGGTGGTAGTCTGGCCTATGCCGTAGACGGCAGGTGGCTGGCTATCCCTAACCGGATTGCCCCTTAAGTTCCTTCGGGAAGCCTGTTCAGGCGAACAGAATCTTCATTCTTTTGAGCGATCTGTCGTCCGCGGCGGGTCGTTTTTCGCGTTCTACTAATAGTAAGGAGCGTTATGCCGAAACCTCAGAAGGTAGAGGCGGTCCAGGCGCTGAAGGAGAAGCTCGAATCCAGCGACGCTGCGCTGCTGGCCGAGTTCACCGGCCTCAAGGTCGGCGAGATGATGCAAGTCCGGCGCAAGCTGGCCGAGAACGGCACCAACTTCGGTGTGGTGAAAAACACACTCGGCCGAATCGCTGCGACGCAGGCCAACATGGAGGACCTGATCCCGCTCTTGCGCGGCTCAACGGCAATCGCATTCGTCAAGGGCGATGCGGTTCTGGCAGCCAAGAGTCTGGACGAGGTGGCGAAAACCTACCCGGCCCTCGTGGTCAAGGGAGGCATCCTCGGCGGCAAGATTCTCGACGCCCAGCAAGCGAAGGCTCTGGCTTCGGTCGAGTCCCGGGAAGTGCTGCTGGCCCAGCTGGCCGGAATGCTGATCTCTCCGATTCAGAAGATGGGCAGTCTGTTGTACGCACCACTTGGAAACATGGGCAACGCCCTGTACGCGCTGCAGCAGCAGCGGTCCAGCCAGGCGCCTGCCGAGGCAACAGAAGCCCCGGCTGAAGCAGAAGCTCCGGCCACCGCAGAAGCTCCGGCTGAGGACGCACAGGCTGCGTCCACCGAGACAACCAATGAAGATTCGTCCGGCGAAGCCGAGACGCAGGCGTAGGAGGAAAAGATGGCAAAGGTAACTGCAGACGATCTGCTGGAAGCAATCG
>Ga0247713_1001834_pt1 | contig 10112 bp, 6 predicted proteins | sample 21E_NmetaG_FD_189936 | JGI IMG/M metagenome (GOLD analysis project Ga0247713, IMG submission 189936) | Soil microbial communities from hillslope of Landscape Evolution Observatory, University of Arizona, Oracle, AZ, United States - 2-1-E_N | ecosystem: Engineered > Artificial ecosystem > Mesocosm... | reverse complement strand
GCCGTCAACGGCGTCCCGGTTGCGCAACCGGGACGCCGTTGACGGCCGGCCCCGCGGGTACCTGCGCGCGTTCGGGGTCTCGCGCATCCGGCTGCGCGAGCTGGCCCACGCGGGGTGCCTTCCCGGAGTCCGCAAGTCCAGCTGGTGACGACCGCGGCGGAGACCGCGCGGAGCTGACCCGGCTCGCCGCGGCCGACGTCCTCAGCGAGGCGCGGGAGCGGACCGTGAGCAGACCCCGCCGCCCGGCGGCGCCGACGCCGGTAACGACCACGAGCACGGAGGCGGCTGGGCGCGGACCCGGGAGCCACCGCGCACCGCAGCCCGCGGTCGAAGCGGCGTACTCGGTGTAAGGGCTCACCAGCTCGCCCTGCGCGTCAACGCCGGCCGGCACGGCCGCGGCGCCCGGTGGCGACAATCGTCGGCTGAAGCACGTACCAGCCCGGCTCGTCGAGCGCGTAGCGTGGCCCGCCGGGCGTGCTGAGCGCGAGGAGGTCGGCCCGGTCGCGCTCGTCGACGCTGGGGTCGGCGGCGACGGCCGCGCGCAGCCGGGGCCAGACGGTCGCCTCGAGGTGCTCACGTGCTGTCGGGTCGGCGTCGGCGCGGAAGGCCACGCGCGGGAACGCCTCGAGCGTAAGCCGCTCCAGGCCCGCCGCGCGCAGCCACGGCAGCAACGACGATGCGTCGACGGCCGCGCGGGCGTGTCGGTCTAGCGCCGCGCGGGCCAGGCGCTCCAGCCGGGCGTGCCCGGGCATGAGAACGGCCTGCTGCTCGTTGGCGCAGAACAGAGCGAGCACCCCGCCCGGGCGCAGCGCCTCGGCCAGCACCGCGACCGCTGTGGCGGGACGTTCGAAGCGCGCGACGAGCTCGGCCGCCCAGATCGCGTCGAAGCCGCCGCCCGGGTCGGTGGCCGCGAGGCCGGCGGTCTCGAGGGCGTCGGCCGTCTCCACGGACACCTGCTGGATGCCGTGGCGGCCGACGTAGGCACGGGCCTCCTGCACCGCAGCTGGATCGAGGTCGACGCCGCGCACCCGACCCGCCCTGCCGGCCGCCCGCGCGAGCGCGGGCAGCGCCCCGCCGCTCCCGGTGCCCGCATCGAGCACCCATGCGCCCGCCGGCAGCCGCAGGGACGCGACCGCGCGCCACACGGCCGGGGCGAGGAAGTCCCGTGCGGTGTCGGTGGGCGCGAGCGGCGGGGCGCCGGCCGTCACCGGTCAACTCCGGTGGTGACGATCCGGTCCGCGCGGGTTCCGGCGCGGGAATGTGACTCCGCCAGTTCGGTCACAGCATGACCTCGCCGCCGTTGGGTGAGATGCAGGTGCCGTGGAAGAAGCTGCCCTCGGGGGCGGCGAGCAGTAGCGCGGCCGGGGCGATCTCGTCGACCTCGGCGAAACGGCCCAGCGGAATGGTCGCTCTCAGGTTGTCCAGCAGCTCCTGCGCGAGCGGGGTAAGCAGGTCGGTGTTCGTGACGCCCGGCGCGACCGCGTTGACCAGCACGCCGGTTCCGCCGCACTCCAGCGCCAGCGAGCGGGTGAACGTCATGTTCGCGCCCTTGGCCGACGCGTAGTGGGTCAGCAGCCCGGCGCCCTTGTAGGCGAGCTGGGAGGTGATGTTGATGATCCGGCCCTCGCCGCGCGTGAGCATGTCCGGGTACGCGGCCTGGGTCATGAAGAAGGTGCCCTTGACGTGCACCCCGTGCATCCGGTCGAAATCCTCCTCGGTGATGTCCTCGAACTTCGACGTGACGTTGTGGCCGGCGTTGTTGACCAGGACGTCGATCGCACCGAGCGCGGCCTTGGCGTCGGCGTAGAACTGCCGCACCCCGGGCACCGAGGAGACGTCGCACTCGGCCTGGTAGGCCTTGCGGCCCAGCGCCTCGATCTCGCCGAGGGTCTGCGCGGCCTTCTCGCCGTCGCGGTAGTGGTTGAACGCGATGTTCGCGCCGTGCTCGGCGAGCAGCAGGGCGATGCCGCGGCCGATGCCGCGCGACCCTCCGGTGACGATCGCGTTGCGGCCTTCCAGCTTCGGTGCGTGCACGGCGGGACCATCCTTCTCGACGGTGACGGGTCCCGGACGACGCTAGCGGCTATAGATGAAAAAGACAATCATGGTCGTTATGGCTGGAGCGGTGGGGACCACGGGCGCCGGACGGGTGGCTGGCGCGAGTACGGATCGCCCGGTGAGCAGCGTCCGTGTCCCCGGGTTCCGCAGATCGTGGGCAGGCGTCGAACCTTGAATCAAGGGAGTGACCTGCAGGAACGCCCGCTCGCGGCGGCGCACGGCGTGTGTCCACGTCATGTGGGGGTGTCAGCGTCAGTCTTGCGCTCCAACCCCGCGAGTAGCCCGCGCAGGTAGGCACCGACCCGGCGCGCGCGGCTCGACGGGCGCCCGCTCGAGGCCGACCACACCCGGCGGTCCTGGACGCTGTACTGGCGCGACCGCAACCTGCGCTTTCACCGCGCCGACCGGCGCACTCCGTCGCGGCGCAATCGAGAAGCACGGCCGCACCCGCACCGCCGCCCGGCAGGCCCTTGCGCGGGCAGATGTCGCGTTGACCGATCATTCGTAGGGAATGCGTTTACTCGCCCACGCCCAGTCGATGCGCTCCTGCTCCAGGCGGACGCCGTCACCGAGTTGGTCGGCGACGAGGTCGCGGTACAGGGCGGCCTCGTCCGGGTTGAGCCGGTCGAGGCTTGCCGACGTCGGTGATCCCTCGCGGACCCAGCGGTCGCGGTGGGCCAGCAGCGTCCCCCGGTCCATCAGGAACGATTCGGAGCAGGGCAGCCAGGCGCGCAGCCGGTCGAGGATCGCGAAACCGTGGGTGTCGAGGTCACCCCAGTAGTACACGTCGGCATCGCGGAGCCAGGGCAACGCACCGGCCCGGCTCACCTCGAAGCCCTTCCCCCACATGACCACACCACTGCTTGGGACCGGGACCGTGAGGTACGTAGTCTCATTCTCGATGATCGCTGCCGTGCGGACGGCGGCCGGGAGCGCGGCCAGCTCCTCGACCCGCAGCTCCGCCTCGGTGAGGGCGGCCGGCATGCCCAATACGGCGGGATCGAACCGCAGCCGCACCGTCTCCGGCTTCACTCGCAGTCCCAGCGCGGAAAGGAACCCCCTGGCGGAGCGGTCGGTGCCGAGCAGGTGGCTCAGCACCGACCGGTGCCGCTCGACGAACTTCGTGTCCACCCCCGGGGCGGTGATCTCGCGCAAGTAGCGGCCAGAGCCGCGGGCCGCGTCCAACCAGGAGTAGGCGGCGACGAGCGGCTCCCACTCGTCCGCGACGTCGAGCGCTCGTAGCGGGCAGGCGGCTGCCCAGGAACGAACCGCAGGAACCGATGCACTCAGATCCAGAATTCGCCGGTACGCGGCCACATGGGCGGCGACGCCCAACAGTTGCCATGCCTGCTCATAGGTTGTGACGCGGGCGCGGGCCGGGATCCGGTTGCGCCCGAAGTGCCGCCCACCGATGGTGGCGTGGACGAGCTCGTAGCTCCGGCCGTTGCGGCTGCCCGCCTCCAGCTCGGCGACCCAGCGCTGCACCGCGGCCAAGTCATCGCCGATCTCCGACGGATGGGGGCCGCGGACGGGAAGATCCAGCCCCGGGAAGGGGTCGCCGGCGGCCAGAGCGGAGAGCAGCGTCCCGTCGTCCCAGCGTCGGCGGACCCTCCGCGCCAGCTCCGTCGACGTCGTCCAGGCGCAGGTCATCCGTCGGGGGCCATGCCGGCCCGACGGGCGTGGAACTCCTCGATGGTCAGCGACTGGAGCCGCGAGTAGCTCCCCGTGGGGTTGTCGACGAAACCGATCGCTCGGACGTAGGACTCGATCACGTGCACCTTCTGCAGCGGCGTGACGATCAGCAGTTGTAGGCCGAGCTTGGCGAACAGTTCGAGGGCATAACGTGTCGACACGTCCGATCCACGCCCGAACGCCTCGTCGATCACAGCGAACCGGAAGTCCCGTGACCGCTCGACGCCCCACTCCAGGCCGAACTGATAGGCCAAGGAGGCCGCCAGGATGGTGTAGGCGAGCTTCTCCTTCTGGCCGCCGGACTTGCCGTCGGAGTCGCGGTAGTGCTCCCACTCCTCGTCGGTGTCACGGTGGCGCTCGGAGGCGGAGAAGGTGAACCAGTTCCGCACGTCGGTCACCCGCCGGGTCCACGCCTTGTCCGCGTCCGCGTGGCCCGGCCGGCCGCGGAACCGCTCGATGATCCGGGCGACGTCGAGGAACCTCTGCTCGGAGTAGCGGTCGTCGTCCGGGCCGAGCGTGTCGTCGGTGGCTGCCCGCAGGTCAGCGCGGAAGGCCTGGACCTCCTGGTTGACGGTGCGCTCGGCGACCAGCGTGATGTAGCGGCCGGCGCTGTAGTCGATGGCTCCGAGCGCCTCGTTGATCCGGTCCACCCGCAGCTGGATGTCCTCGGCCTCGCGGCGCAGCCAGCTGGCGAAGCCGGCCAGCTCCCGGATGGTGTTGGTGTTGAGCTGACGCTTGAACTCCTCCTCGAACGCCGGCAGGTCGTCGTTGGCGACCCGGTCCCGGAACGAGCGGAACTCCGGCAGCGAGTCGAGGTGGGCGTCCATCTCGGTGGTCGCCTCCGGCCAGCGGCGGCGTACCTCGTTCATGTAGCCCAGCAAGCTCTGCACGTAGCCGCCGATCTCCTTGTCGTTCCGCTCGATCCCACGCTGGATGTCGGCGGTCAGCGCGGCCGCGGCGGGCAGGCAGGCGTCAGGTTCGTTCGGCACCCGCGGGCCGAGGCGAGCGGTGAGCTCGTCGTATGCCTCCCGGGCGGCCGCCAGCACCTCCGGGGGATGGGCGTCGCGGTGCGCTGCCTCCTCGTCTCGTGACCGCGTGGACCGCGCGACCCGGTCGTCGAGCACCGAGATCAGCGACCGTAGCTCTCGCAAACGCACGCGCTGCGCCTTGGCATGCGCCTCGTTCGCCGCGAGCCGCCGGCCGATCTCGGCCAGCCGCGAGGACCCGGCAAGCAGCCGCTCCCGCTCCTCGCGCGCCTCCTGCGCCCGCGCTCGCGCCTGCTCCCAGTCGAGGTCGAACCAATCGGGGTAGGCCTCCAGCGTGGCCAGCGCGTCCAGGCGGTCCTGCAGGCGGCTGCGCGCGGCCGCCGCGGAGTCCGCCTCCTGCTGGAGCGTCAGGACCTCGGCCTGGAGGTCCGTGAGCTGCCCGGTCAGCGCTGCGATCTTCTGCTCGTTGGCCCAGCCGAGGACCCAGGTCCGCGGGTCGTCGATCCGGCTGCGGTCGTCCTTCTCGTGCCGGTCGCCGGCCCGGACCTGACCCTCGCGGGTGACCGCCCGGGCCGCCATCTGGAAGGCGGCGAGCGTCTCCGTGCAGGCGTGGTCGGCCCGGCGGGCGAGCTGGTCGCGCAGGTACCCGGCGAACGGGCCCTCTACGATCTCCAGTGTCTCGGCCAGCACCAGCCCACCGGGTCCGACCGGCGGCTGCAGCCTGACCTGCCGGCGCGGCACCCGCTCGTAGACCAGGCGCATCCCGCGCCGGTCCCCGCCGTCCCTCCGGTAGGTGAGGCGGTGCTCGTTGACCCAGCGGGATACCGCGGGGTAGTGCTCCTGCGGGACCAGCAGGGACAGGGCGAACCCCCGCAGGACGCGCTCGGCCGCGCCCCGCCACTGCGCGTGCTCCTCGGCGACGTCGATGAGCTCGCCGGCGTACGGCAGCACGTCGGGGTCGAGACCGAGGTCGGCGCAGAGCTGGGCGCGGACGTCGAGGTGGCTGCGGGGAAGGTTGTTGCGCCGCCCCGCCAGGCTCTCCAGCTCGGCACGGAGCTCGGCGCCCTGGCGGTCCACCTCGTTGCGCCGGGTCGCGATCCCGGTCGACCGTAAGTCGACCACCGCGCGCTCGGCCTGCGATGACTCGCGCATCCCGGCGATCCGTCGGGCGAGGCTCGTGAATCCCGCCGCGTCCGCGACCGGGTCGAGCCCGGCTGCGGTGACCGCGGCGGCGAATCGCCCGCGACGCTCCCGCCGGGTGTTCGCGTCCCGCGCGGCCTCGGCCTCCACGCGTTCGAGCTCGCCGAGACGGTCGCCACCCGCCGCCGCTCGCTCGGCGATGAGGCCGTCCCGCTCGGCGGTGAGCCGCACGAGGGCCGCGTCGGCGTCGGTCTCCTCGCGCTCGTGCACAGTGCGGGCGGCCTGGTTGGTGGAGACCTCGGCGGCGAGGAGCCGGATCCGCAGCTCGCCGAAATAGAGGCGAACGGCGTCGCGCTGGCGCTCCGCAGCCGAGCGGCGGGTGCGTGCCTCGTCGTACCGCTGCGCGGTGGCGACCAGCGGCTCGAGCGCCGCGAGCTGCTCGCGGGCACGGCGAACCGCCTCGTGCGCCTTGGTGAGGTCCTCGAAGTGCCCGACGATCGCGCCGACCCGTTCCGTGGCGTCCACCGGTTCCAGCATGTGGCTGCGGACGAACTCGTTGAGGTTGCCGACCGACTTCATCGACACGGTCTGGTGGAACAGGTCCAGCGCCTGCTCCGAGCGGATCCCCAGCAGCCGACGCAGCTGGCGGGAGTACTCCGGGAACCCCGGGCTGATGGTCGCGCCCGCCGACCGCAGCCGCCGGCGCAGCTCGTTGAGGTCGGACCCGAAGTCGGTGAAGTCGGCCTCGATGCTCAGCTGCTTGGTGGAGATCACGAAGAAGCGGTCGGGCTGGCCGGCGCGGTCCTTCTGGTGGAAGACCTGCACGAGGCTGACGGTCTCGTCGTACCCGTCGTTGACGAACACCCCGAGGACGACCGAGTACGACCGGTGGTCGCGCAGGCCGATGGCCTTGGAGGCGCCGGTGCTCTCGATCCGCTCCGCCTTGTAGTGCCCTTCGACGTAGCTGCGAAGCGTGCGTTCCTTGGACTCCGCTCCGGCGGCCTTGTTGTACGCGATCTTGTGCGCGGGCAGGAGCAGCGTGGTGACGGCGTCGACCAGGGTGGACTTGCCGCTGCCTATGTCGCCGGTGAGCAGCGAGGTGTCGCCGCCGGGTGTCAGCCGCCAAACCCGCTTGTCGAAGGTGCCCCAGTTGAACACCTCGAGATGCCGCAGCCGAAATCCCGCCCGGCCCGCTGCAGCCGGCTCGGCGGCGGAGAAGAGTGCCTCACCCATCGGTCGTCCCCCCGCGGACGGCGTCGGCGTACTCCCGGAGCTTGCCGGCGTAGTCCGCGAGCAGCTGCGCGTCGACGTACGCCTTCAGGATTCGCCGTACCTCCCACTGATCCTGCTGTCGACGCAGCTGCCGGAGGAAGCCGAGCTCGGCCACCTGCTTGAGAGTGGTGTCGACCCGATCGATCACCCGGGCCTCGTTCGTGGAGTCGGCCAGGAACACGCGCAGCATCTCGACGATCTGGTCCCGGCTCAGCACGAGCTTGCCCTCGCTGCCGGTGGTCTCGAACTCCACGAGTCGCTTGCGCAACAGCACGAGCAGGAGGCTGACGTGGTAGGTGAGGCTGCGCCGCCTGACCAGCCGCGGCAGGGGCTCGGCAGCTTCGCTCTCCTCCTGGCTGCGCAGGTAGGCGTATCCCTCCGCGTCGTCGATGACGACATCGACGCCGATGGTGCCGAAGTGATCCCGAACAGCGGCGCCGTGGCGGTTCACGGTGTTCCAGGCGTCCTCCCGCGACTCGCGGTAGACGACGCCGCGCATCAGGTCGATGATCGCGCTCGCGACGGCGTGCTCCTCCGGGGTCCTCATCGGCGGCTCACCGTCACCTTCGGCATTCTCGCCCGGCGGGGTCGGCCCTCGACGTCGAGGTAGTCGAGAACCGTCTCCTCGGTCTCGTCGAGAGTGACGGTGAGGTCCTCCTCGGTCAGGGACAGGTAGCCGATGATCTCCGCCACACCGCGCTCGACCGGGTACAGGGCGATGATGTCGTCCAGCAGCGCGCTGCTGCGTCTGGGCAGCAGCGACCGTACGTTCTCCGCCAGTCGGCCCTGGTCGACGAACGTCTGGCTGAACAGCGCCGAGACATCGATCTCCTCCTCGTCGACGGGATCGAGCATGCTCTCGACACGCGCTGCCGGACGGGCATCGTAGAGCGGTCGCTCGAAGGGCAGTGCGATCTGGACGCCGGGAACCTCGACCGCGAGTCCGAGATCGGGCGGATTCTCCCGGCACTCGAGCGCGGTGGATTCGATCGAGCGGACCAGCTCCAGCACCCGCCGGTTCTCCAGCCAGACCTGGTCGTCGAGAAACCGGCGCAGCTGCTCCGAGATCTGACGAACCGTCCGCTGGGTGCGCTCGGCGGCATCGGACCAGTCGTGGTGGATGGTGCGCAGCCGCTGGTCCGCATCGATCGGCGCCAGCTCCTGCACCCTGGCGAGGAGCAGTGCGAGCTCGTCCTGCCGGCTCTCGGAGAGCAGGAAGTCGTAGAACGCCTGGAAGCTACTGCCCTGGTCGGAGCTGTTGATGTCGGCGCGACTCGACACCAGCGCGGTCAGTAGTTCGCCCTTGGCGCCGTCCCACGCGGCGATCCGCTCGCGCGCCGCTCGATCGAGCCCCCGGAAATTCTCCTCCACCTCGCGGAAGTCCGACAGCAGCTCGCGCGCCGTTGCGGCGAACTGCTGGTAGCGGTCGCGTACCGCGGTGTCACTCAGCACGGCGACCTCGCCCCGTTCGGCGTCCTCGATCTGCCTGTCGAGCTCGGCCCGCTGCCTGCGGAGCAGCTCCAGGCGCGACTCTGGATCACTCTCGGTGCCGTGCACGATCTGCCGGAGGAGATCGACCACCGTGTGCAGCCGGGACTCCGTGCCGACGAACGAGCGGCTGCGCAGCCCGGAGACCCACGCGTAAGCCTTCTCGAACGCCGGCGTCGCGTCGTAGTGGATCTCGTCGCCGCTCGCGGGATAGAAGCGGCGCAGCCAGCCGGACTCGGGGGCCGACCAGGCGTCGAGGTACTCCTGTGGTGGGCGCGGATACCGGGGCTCGTCAGCATTCGCGTTGAGCACGTAGAGGTGCTCATCGAGCGCCTCGACCAGGCTCGCCGCCTCCGTCGCTCCGTGGTTGGCCTCCACGAAGTGGCTGCCCAGGAACGAGAGGGTCAGCGAGGCGTTCTGTGCGCGCAGGAGCCGCCACGCGGGATGCCTCTCCCGCAGTGTCTCGATCGCCTCGAAGTCCACCAGCAACCCTTCAGCGCCAGGTCGGGCTCGCCAGCACAGCGTAGGGACGAGCACCGACAGTTCCCGTACGGTTCACGCTGGCCGAGCCCCGGCGCAGGCTGCCCGGCACCTTCGCGCCCGAAGTGCCAAGCGGCTGACCGGCCCGTCCGGGTTGCCGGCATGCTGCGGCTCACCGTTCCACGGCGCGACCTCGAGCGGCTCTGACCAGCACCGGAGCAGTCAACCGACCACCGTGACTCGGCGAGCTGCGCCTCGGCGAGATCACCGTCAGCAGGATCCGCCCGTCGCTCATGGGAGGAGGGCTCTGACCTGTTCGGGATCCGGCCCTCCTGGTTCGATCAGCACGACGGCGTCGTCGAAGCCGGCCGCCGCATACCGCTGGAGCAGCTCGCCGGTGGGTCCGAGGTCGTCGCTCCCGGACAGCTGGATGTAGCACGCGATCGCCCGTCGGCCGCCGGCGGCCCGGTACCGCTCGTGGGCGGCGAGAATCTGGTCCGGGGTGCGCCGGTAGGCGGAGGCCAGCCAGCCGTCGAACTCGCGGGCGGCCTTCTCGACGTTGGCGCCCCACGAGCCGAGCAGGAGCGGCGGCGTGGCCACCGGGGCGGGGGCGAGATCGGCGCGGTCGTCGCGCCCGTGGGCGAGCAGGCCCCGCAGCCGCGGCAGGTTCTCCTTGAAGGTCCGGAAGCGCGCGGCGTGGTCGCGGTCGAGGGTGGCGAAGTCGGCTTCGGTCGACCCGGGGCTGACGCCGAGGGTCAGGCGGTCCCCGCACACCGACATGAGCGACAGGACCCGGTGGGCGAGGTCGGCGGGATGGTGCATCGGGACCTGCACGGTGGCCGTCCCCACCTCCACGCCCTCGGTGGCCGTGGCCGCCGCCGCCAGCGTCACGAACACGTCCGGGACCAGGAAGCCGCGGCCGATGATCTGGGGTACCCACAGGCTCTCGAAACCCGCCCCCGCCAGGCGGCGCGCCCACTCGGCCACCGGGTAGGG
>Ga0247713_1001833_pt1 | contig 10116 bp, 10 predicted proteins | sample 21E_NmetaG_FD_189936 | JGI IMG/M metagenome (GOLD analysis project Ga0247713, IMG submission 189936) | Soil microbial communities from hillslope of Landscape Evolution Observatory, University of Arizona, Oracle, AZ, United States - 2-1-E_N | ecosystem: Engineered > Artificial ecosystem >... | reverse complement strand
CGATCCGATCGTCGTTCTAGGGGCGCTGGTCGCGCGGGAGCTATACGGCACCGCCTGCCCCGTCGTGGCGCTCGGCGAGCGCTACGACTCGCTGATGCCGGGCGTCGAGGTCGAGGTCGACGCCGAGACGCCGGCGGCGCGCGTCAGAGAACTTCCAGCGTCAGATCGGCCGCCCGCCGGCCCGTGAGGGGGCCGAACTTGAAGCCGTGGCCGCTGCACGCGGACACGACCACGACGCGGCCCTCGCGCCCGAAGACGAACGATTCATCGGCGCTGTTCGTGTACAGACACGTCTCGGCCCGCAGCGGTTCCGAGCCGGCGGCGGGGAACCGCTCGCGCACCCAGCCGACGATCGCTTCGACCGTCTCCGGGTCGGGCCGCCCGGCCTCATCCGGGTTCACGACCGCCGGTCCCGCGTGGTGCCACCCCGCCTTCAGACCCTCTCCAGGGGCGCCCAGCGCGAAGAACGCCGGTTCCGACGACCAGTCGACCAGCGAGGGCACGACCTCCTCCGCGAAGGCGAAGTAGACGACGGTCTCGCGCGTCGCCGTGACCGGCAGGTCGATGCCGCAGGTGGCCAGAAGGCCCGGTGCCCACGACCCGGCCGCCACGACAACCGCCTCGGCCACGAACGACTCGTCCGACGTGTGAACGACCACCGAATCCCCCGTCGGCTCGAGTCGCTCGACACGCGCCCGCTCTCGCAGCGTGGCGCCGTGCCGGACGGCGATCGCGGCGCAGGCTCGGACGCAACGCTCGGCGTGCGTGATCCCGCCGTCCGGCTGGAACAACAGCGGGATGCCGTCGGGGAACTCGACGCCGGGATAGCGTCGTGCCGCCTCACCCGCGTCCAGGAGCTCGAATTCCGCACCGGCCGCCTCGAGCGACCTCTGGTGTGCAAGCGCTCGGTCGCCGATGTCGAAGCCACCGGTCGGCGTGTAGAGGGTCTCGCCGGCCTCCTCCTGAAGCTCGCGCCAGAGCGGGAGGGACTCCATGCAATCTCGCACGTACTCCGGCTCGGCATACGAGTAGCGGAAGATGCGCGACGTCCCGTGGCTCGACCCGCGCGTGTGTCCCAGCGCGTACTGCTCGAACAGGTCTACCTCGACACCCGCCGCCGCCAGGGCGCGGGCGGTAGCGGCACCCGCGATCCCGCCGCCCACGACGGCGACCTGCACCTTCTTCACGAGGCCTCCCCCGCGGCGGCCCGCGCCACGGCGAGGTCCTCGAACGCCACCCCGACCGATTTGAAGACGGTCACATCGTCGCGCGCAGTCCGAACGGCGGCGCCGCGGACGACCTCGAACAGGTCGGCCACGATGTGGTCGCGCGTGATCACGCCGTTCTCGATCGGGATGAGCAGGTCCCCCGCCTCTTCGAGCGCGGCGTCGCGGTGCTCGACGACCACCTTCGCCCGCGTGACGGCAGCATCGTCCAGCTCACGGGTGTGCGGCTGGTAGGCGCCGACCGCGTTCACATGGCACCCGGAGGGCAGGGCGGCGCCGTCGAAAACGGGTTCGGCGCTCGTGGTGCACGTGCAGACGATGTCCGCGTCCGCGACGTCCTCCGGCGCGCCGACGCGCGCCGCTAGGCCCATCTCCTCCGCCCGTTCCGTCAGACGCACGGCCGGCTCGCGCGAGCGCGACACGATCGTCACCCGCTCCAGCTTCCGCACCGAGACCATCGCCTCGAGATGCGCGGTCGCTTGGGCACCGGCGCCGAAGACGACGAGGTGACGCGCGTCCTCCCTCGCCAGGTACCGGGTCGCCACGCCTGAAACCGCTGCGGTTCGCAGACCGGTGAGCGCGGCTCCGTCGATCAGACATTCCGGCACGAGCGTCTCCGGAGCGAACAGGACGTAGGCACCGTGGATGAACGGCAGGCCGCGGGACGGGTTCTCCGGGTTGAGGGTGACGAGCTTCACGCCGGCCCCGGCGCGCCCGGCGGACGGCATGACGAGCAGCGTCCCGTCGGGGACGTCCACGTGCATACGCGGCGGCGTCACGGTCTCGTCCGCCGCGGCGAAGGCCGCCTCGAGCGCATCGACGGCGGCCTTCATCGACAACGTCCGGCGGAGGTCGCCGGGACCGATGTACCTCAAAGTCCTCTAGGTGACCTCGCCGAGATACGCCTCCTGCATCTTCGGGTCGTCCCGCAGGCGCTGCGCGGAGTCCGCCAGTACCACGCTCCCCGTCTGCAGCACGTAGGCACGGTTGGCGACCTCCAGCGCCATGTGGGCGTTCTGCTCCACGAGCAAGATCGTCACGCCCCGCGCGTTGATCTCCTTGATCGTGTCGAAGACCTGCTCGACGAGGATCGGAGCCAGTCCCATCGACGGCTCGTCCATCAACAGGACCTTCGGGTGGGCCATCAGCGCACGGCCCATCGCAAGCATCTGCTGCTCTCCTCCGGAGAGGGTGCCGGCTTTCTGCGAAAGCCGTTCCTCGAGCCGCGGGAAGATCTCGAGGACACGCTTGAAGTCACGGTCGATACCCTCGCGGTCGTTACGCAGCTGTGCACCGACCTCGAGGTTTTCCTTGACCGTCATGCGCGTGAAGAGCCGGCGCGCCTCCGGAACCATCGTGATCCCCCGGGAGACGATCTGCGTCGTCTTCTTGCCGTCGATGCGCTCGCCGAACAGGTGCACCGTGCCTTCGCGAGGCGGCGTGAGCCCGAGGATCGTCTTGAGCGTCGTCGTCTTGCCGGCGGCGTTAGACCCCAGGAGACAGACGATCTCGCCGGGATGGATCTCGATGCTGACGCCGCGGAGCGCCTGGATCGCGCCGTAGTAGGTGTCGACGTCGCGCATCGACAGGACGGCCTCGCCGTTGCCCTTCGACGAAGGTTCCGTCGTCTTCTGCTGCTCGTTCTCGCTCACGCGGACTCCTCGTGCCTTGCGCCGAGATACGCCTCGATCACCCGTTCATTGCTCGCGACCTCGGCATAGGTGCCGTCGGCGATCTTCTTCCCGTAGTCGAGGGCGACGACACGGTCCGAAACGTTCTTCACGACCGGCATGTCGTGCTCGATCAGCACGATCGCGTAGTTCCGCTCGTCCCGCAGGCGGCCGATGAGCCGGACCAGCCCCTCCTTCTCCTGCGGGTTCATACCGGCGGCCGGCTCGTCGAGCAACAGCAGCTTCGCCTCGGTCGCCATCGCGCGGGCGATCTCGAGGCGGCGCCGGTCGGCATACGACAACGACGACGACAGCTCGTCGGCGCGCGGGAGCAGGCGGTTGCCGAAGAAGCCCAGCGCGTCGCGCGCTCGCTCTTCGATCTTCCGCTCCTCGGCGCGGGTACGCGGCCCGCGAAAGATCGCTCCGATGAGCCCCGCCCGCGTGCGGCAGTGCTGCCCCACCATCGCATTCTCGAGGACCGTCATCGCGGGGAACAGGCGGATCGCCTGGAAGGTGCGGGCGATCCCCATGTTCGTCACCTGGTTCGGCTTGAGCCCCACGAGGCTCTTGCCGTCGAAGCGCATCTCGCCCTCGTCGGGGTCGTAGAAACCCGTGACGATGTTGAACAACGTCGTCTTGCCGGCGCCGTTCGGCCCGATAACGCCGACGATCTCGCCCTGGTCCACGTGGAAGTCGACCGAGTCCACGGCGGTCAGACCGCCGAAGCGCTTGGTCAGGCCCTTGACCTCTAGCAGGCTCATCGAGTCGCTCCTCAGGTCGTCGTGACGACGGGTTCGGTGCCGCCTTCGCCGGCACGTTTGTCGTATTGCGTGTCCTCTTCCTCGCTCGCCGCTTCGAGCTCGAGCTTGCGGCGGCGGCTCGGGATGAGTCCCTCGGGCTTGAAGAGCATCAGCGCGACGAGGATGGCGCCGTAGATGAGCAGACGGAAGTCGGCGAACTCCCGCAGGAGGTCGGGCAACCCCACCAGCACGAAGGCGCCGGCGATGACGCCGGGGATGCTCCCCATGCCGCCCAAGATGATCAGCGCCAGGACGTTGATCGACACGATGATGTTGAAGCTGCTGGCGAAGACCGAGCCCAGCTTGATGGCGAAGAAGATGCCCGAGATCGACCCGATCGCCGCGCCGGTCGCGAAGGCGAGGAGCTTGTAGCCGATGATGCTGATGCCCATGGCCTCGGCGACCTGCTCGTCCTCACGCATCGCGTTCCAGGCGCGCCCGACCCTCGATTTAGAGAGTCGCACGGATATGAACGCGACTATCAATACGCATATGACGATGGCGTAATAGAGCTTCTCCGGCTCGCGCAGCGTCGTTCCGAGGAGCTCCGGGGCGCGGATCCCGAGGATGCCTTGCGCGCCTCCGAAGATGGGACGAGCCCAGTCCGAGAGGACGACGATCCGGGCGATCTCCCCGAATCCGAGAGTCACGATCGCGAGATAGTCGCCGCGGAGCCGCAGGACCGGCGCGCCGATCATGATGCCGATGACGATCGCGATCAGGATCGTGATCGGCACCGCGAGGAGGTACGACCACTCGAGGCCCCACGGGTGGCGCGTCGACAGCATGAGCGCCGTCGAGTAAGAGCCGACCGCGAGGAACGCGACGTATCCGAGGTCGAGCAGGCCCGCGTAGCCGATGACGATGTTGAGGCCGAGACCGAGGATCACGTACAAGCCGACGGTGCCGAGGACCTCCGCGAGGAACGACGTGAGGATCGCGGGCAGGTAGAGGAGGAAGGCGACGAGCAACACCAGGGCGCCGATCTTGATGATCTGGCGCTGCTGATCCGGCATATCGCCGAAGCGGCTCTGGACCTCCTCACCGCGGGTCTTCCAGAAGTAGTAGATCAGGCCGCTGGCGAGGAAGACGATGATCGCGCCGACGCGCGAGAGGCCGCCGCCGAAGTAGAGCCACGAGGTCGTGAGGCGGACCTTGAGCAACACCGTCGTCAGGATCGGCCGCAGAAGAGGCTCGCTGAGGCTGATGACGACCGTCATGGCGAACGCGACGACGAGGGCGGTGCGCTTCCGTTGCTCCAGCAACCACGGGGCCGCGCCGAGGGCGCCGAGGAACGCGCCGCCGACGACGTAGAAGAGAAGCGCGGAGCCGAGGCTGCCGCCGTAAGACATCCGCTCGACCAGCGAGGTCGTGACGCTGATCAGCACGCTCCGCAGCTCGACGTTGCTAGCGATGAACAGGAAGAGCCAAGCCGTTAGGCCGGCCACCGCCCCGGCCATCGCGCCGTATGCGACGGCCGTGGGCTGCGCCCGATCGGGCACCGCATCGCCCGGCAGGGCCCGTGGCTTGCCGAGGGCGTAGCCGGCGATCAGGCAGAAGGCGATGAAGAGGAAGTCGCCGAGGTTGAGCACCTCGTTGATGACGGTCCGGCTGAAGAACCGGCTCGTCATGCCGACGGCGGCGCAATAGATGATGGCGAAGCCCGCGATCAGCCCGAACTTGACCGCCAGGCGCGGGAGAGAGATCGATTTCCTGTCCATCACACCTTCTCCGCCTCGTCGGAGCCGAGGATGCCGCCCGGCTTGAAGATCAGAACGAAGACCAGCACCGAGAACGCGATCACATCGGTCAGCTGGTTGGGCGACGGGACGTCCCAGCCGATCAGCAACAGGTTCGGCGCGACCGACTCGAGGACCCCCAGCAAGAGACCGCCGAGCCCCGCCCCCACGACGTTGCCGATCCCGCCGAGCACCGCGGCGGTGAAGGCCTTGATGCCGGGGAAGAAGCCCATGAAGAAGCTGACCTGGAAGATCAGCCCCCAGAGCACGCCGGCGGCGCCGGCGAGAAGGCCGCCGATCGCGAACGTGTTGACGATCGTGCGGTCGACATCGATCCCCATCAAGGACGCGATCTCTTTGTCCTCACCGACGGCTCGCATGGCGCGGCCGGTCCGCGTCTTGGTGATGAAGGTGAAAAGTGCGCCCATGAGCACGGCGGCGAGAACGATCGTCAGGAGGCTCACCTTGGGGATGTCGGCGCCCAGGATGTTCACGCGGCCGGAGAGCATCTCGATCTCCGGGTACGACCGCACCTGCGCGCCGTAGAGCCCACGGAAGGTGTTCTGCAGGAACAGCGACGCACCCACGGCCGTGATCAGAGGGACCAGTCGCGGGGCGCCGCGCAACCTCCGATAGGCGACGCGTTCCAACGTCACCGCGATGAGCATGGACACGAGCATGCCGACCGCGAAGAGAAGGATGAGAGATACCAACGGGTTCTCGTTGAGGAACCCGGCGTTGTTCAGGGTGCGGGCGAGGAAGAACGCGGTAAATCCACCCGCCATGAAGACCTCGCCGTGCGCGAAGTTGATGATGAACAGGATGCCGTAGACGAGCGTGTAGCCCATGGCGATCAGGGCGTAAAGGCTGCCTAGAGCGATGCCGTTCACCACGAGGGAACGCCACTGCGCGCCGGTGAAACGGCCGGTGTCGAGCGTCTTCGACGAGCTCACGAGCACGATGATCACCAGGACGATCGCGAGGATCAGCTGGATGATCTTCTGCAGCGAGAGCCGCTCAGGTAAGGCAAACCGCATGCATCATCCTCTCCGCCGTAAAGAATGACCCGGGCGCCTTCGATCGTGCAGGGGCGCGCATTCTGCTGGAAACCTACCGCGGCTTGCCGCCGCGGTTCCGGACGAACATGCGGGTGGGCCCGTCGCCGAGCCCACCCGCGGTCGTTCGTTTGGTGCGAACTACCTCCGGCCTATTCCGGCCAGATGCGCTTGAACTTGCCGTTCTCGACCACGCTCACCGAGATCGTGGCGTCCTGGTTGCAGTCGCCGTTCTCGTCGCACTCGAGCGCGCCGGTGATGCCGTCGTGGGTTGCCCCCACCAGGGCGTCCCGCAGAGCGGTCCGCGGGATGTAGGTGGTGCCACCCTCCTGGATCGCCACCTCCTCGATCGCCTGGAGCACCATGTTCGTGGCGTCGAAGGCGTGGGCGTGGAACACGGAGGTCGGCTCGCTGCCTACTGTCTCCTCGTACGCCGGGAGGAACTCGGCGTCGTAGAAGTCGCCGGAGAACTCGAGGTCGGGTCCGGAGAGGTAGGCACCCTCGGCGTTCTCCGCGCCCGCCGCGTCGATCCAGTCCGGCGTCAGCATCCCGTCGGCACCGCCGAGATCGGTGTTCTCGAGACCGGAGGTCTCACGCGCCTGGGCGGTGAGCAGACCACCCTCGGCCACGAACACAGGGAAGTAGAGGAACTCGGGGCTGCCCGAAGCGATGTTGGTGAGGACCGGCGTCATGTCCTTCTGCCCGACCTGCACGGCTTCCTGGCTGGTGATCTCACCGCCGTACTCGCCGCTGAACGTGTCGGCGAAGACCTGCTGCAGCTGCTCCGCGTACGGCGATCCGTCGTGAACGGTCGCGGCGGTCGTGTGACCGAGTTCCTCGGCTACGAACTGCGCCATGGCCGAGCCCTGGATCTTGTCGTTGTGCGCGGTACGGAAGTAGAACGGCTGGTGCGTCTCCGGGTCGGTCAGCGACGGCGCCGTGTTCGACGGGGAGATCAGGACGATCCCGGCGTCGGACAGGATCTGCGAAGCCGGCTCACCCGCGCTGGAGCACGAGGTGCCGATGACCGCGACGATCGACTCGTTCGACGAAAGCGCGCGGGCACCGGTCGTGCCGCCCTCGGGCGAGCAGCCGTCGTCCTGGTGATCGAACTCGATCGTGTGACCCAGCACCTCGCCCGGCGAGCCGTCGAAGGACTGGTCGGCGTAGTAGTCGGCCGCCAGCTCGACGCCGGCCTGGCTGTCGAGGCCGAGCGAAGCGTTCTCGCCCGTGATCACGAGCAGCGTGCCGAGCGTGAGGGGCGAGCCCTCCGCTATCTCGACGCAGCCGAACTCATCTTCGTCGCACGCGGCCTGGGCGTCACCGCCGCCGTTCTCCCCGGTGGTGTCCCCGCCGCCGTCGTCCGCGCACGCCGCCGTGAACAGCGACAGAGCGAAGAGCAGTGCGAGAAGCGAGAACCACTTCGACCTTCTCATCCAAGTCCCCCTTACTCCTGACAACAGACCCGGTTTCCCCGCAGCGTGGACGCGACCGGGATCAGCCGGAGCCCGCCCACAACGTGGAAAACGGCGCTAGTTTACCGACCCCCGCCTGGATGTCCAACGTCATGAGGCAAGAACTTCCTTTTTCTTGTCCAAAAAGGCGCCGCGGCTACTACTCGTGTCGGAGTGGCTCGGGTCCCGACGCCCGTTCCTGCAGCACCTCTTCGGCGACGGCGCGCATCGAGAGGCGGCGGTCCATCGCCTGCTTCTGGATGTGCCGGAAGGCATCGGCCTCGCTCAGGCCGCCCTCGTCCATGAGCCTCCCTTTGGCCCGGTCGACGAGCTTCCGGGTCTCGAGCTGCTCCCCGAGCGATTCGCTCTCGCGCCTCACCGCCACCAGCTCGGCGCGCCGCGCCAGCGCGATCTCTATCGCCGGCAGCAGGTCGGACTTCTGGAACGGCTTGACGAGGTAGCCCATCGCGCCGGCATCGGCGGCGCGCCGCACGAGGTCGCGCTGTGAGAAGGCGGTCAGGATCAGAACGGCCGCGAGGTCGTCCTCCGCGATCGCCTCCGCCGCCGAGAGTCCGTCGCGGCCCGGCATCTTGACGTCCATGATCACGAGGTCGGGCGATCTGTCACGGGTGAGCCGCACGGCGGCGTCGCCGTCGGCCGCCTCGCCCACCACATCGAAGCCCTCTTCCTCGAGCATCTCCTTGAGGTCGAGGCGGATGATCGCTTCGTCCTCCGCGATCAGGACCTTGCGCCCGGAGCCGTCTCCCATCGCCTCAGGCGTTCAGCATGCGGTCGAGAAGGCGGTCCTGCTCGCGCAGCAGATCGGCGATCTCCTCCGACATCCCCTCCCGCTGCCGGACCAGCCGGTCGTGATCGTCGCGCGCGATCCGGAACTCCCGGTCGGCGACGGGGTTCTCGGACACCAACATCCGCGTTTTCGCCTCTTCGAGGACGTCCATCTGGAACAAGAGCTGCTCCTCGAGGATGCGGAGCTCCTCACGGACCCTCGCCAGCCGGTCGCCCACCTGGGACAGGCGCTTCTCGATGTGCATGGGCGCAGAAGTATAGGTGACGAAGGGGGCGGATCCGCGGTTCCGGCGGCGCCTCAGCGCCAGGCGGAGATGATCACCGAAGCCAGCGTGAGCCCCGCGATGTGATAGCCGCCGGTGATGGCGAACCACGTCCTGGGCTCCGGCTTCTTCGGGTCGAACACCGCCGTGAGCAACAACACGCTGCCGGCGATCCCAAGCCCCACGACGAGGCCCAGGATCAGCCCGTCCCCCGCGCCGTCCGCACGCGTCGCCTCCGCCAGGAGTGCGAGCGCGATCGAGGCGACGAGGGAGGTCAGGAGCGGGCCGATATAGATGGCGGCGCCCGGCCCCTCGGCGCCCTCCGGCATGTCCCAGCCCATGGAGCGGCTCCACGCTTTCCCGAACATGCCGGGCAGGAACCAGACGCCGCCGAGGGCGAAGTACGCCAGCGTCGCGACCGCGATCGCGAGCCAGTTGAGAACCCCCAGGTGCCCTAGATCCACGTCGCAAATATACCGACAGGTCCGGTGCGTGCCCCGGGTGGGATTCGAACCCACACGGCCCGAAGGCCAATGGATTTTGAGTCCATCGAGTATGCCAGTTCCTCCACCGGGGCCGGGGGGAGTCTAGTCGTTCGCTCGTTCGATCCCGGAGACGAAACGACCCCGCCCGAGGGGCGGGGTCGTTCGGGCACGGTAGGTGAAACGCCTGTCTCTTGTTAGGGCTTGCCGGTGTTCTCCGGCTTGTTCGCCTGACCCCCGCCGCTCTTCTCCTCCGCGGCGGCCCGGCCGGCGGAAGAGTGCTCCTCGCCGGTGGTGCCTGCAGACGAGGAACGCTCCTCAGCCGTTGCTCGACCGCCGGAGGACTGCTCGGGCGCTGCCGGTCCGTCGGATCTTTCGGCGGCCTCGGCGCGCCCGCGGGCCGACTTCGCGGTTCCAGTGGCACGACCCCCTCGCGCCTTCTCGGGACCCTTCGCTTTGCCCTCGGCCTTGCCCTTCGCCGCTTCGGCGCCGGCCTTCGAGGCGTCGGAGCGACAGGTCTGCACGTCGTCGTCGCGAGCGGCAGCTGCGACCGCCTGTCCGAAGGCGCAGCCCCGCTCTTGCTGCGGCCACGCCTCTATCACCGCGTGGACTCGATCGGC
>Ga0247713_1001832_pt1 | contig 10118 bp, 7 predicted proteins | sample 21E_NmetaG_FD_189936 | JGI IMG/M metagenome (GOLD analysis project Ga0247713, IMG submission 189936) | Soil microbial communities from hillslope of Landscape Evolution Observatory, University of Arizona, Oracle, AZ, United States - 2-1-E_N | ecosystem: Engineered > Artificial ecosystem > Mesocosm... | reverse complement strand
CCGCAGGCGCACGGGTGGGTTGCGCCGCCGACTGATCGCCGTCACCAGTGCCGCGGCAGCATCCGAGTGGTCGGCAGCGCCAGGGCCAGGGCCACCGCCGCGGCACTGGTGACGGCGATCAGTCGGCGGCGCAACCCACCCGTGCGCCTGCGGGCCGGCACGTCGTCGATGCACGCCTGACACACCCGCTCGGCCTCGCGCTCGACCGCCGCGTCGGCGACGACGATCTGCAAGTCCCGCGCCATGGCCTGCAACGACGCCCGGTGCTCGTCCAGGGTCCGCACCGCGTCCTCGGGGCGGTCCATGCGCAGCAGGGCGTCCACCAACGTCAGGTCCATGGTGGCGTCCGTGCGATACGCCTCGGCCCGGTCACGAACGGCACCGGCCAGGCGCGCGCGGGCAGCCGGGCTGGGCGCGTTGTCGGGCACAGCGGCGCTGGGGGCGTCGATCGCCCCCGGTGGTTGCGCCTTGCGCTCGGACATCGGGCCCTCTGGGTCGTCGTGGACGTGGGTCTGGTGTTGACTTCGGCACCGGCCGCGTCGACTCCTGCGGGGACGGTGGAAAAGGGCGAATCGGACAGAGGGCGGTTGAAATTCCAGGGCGGCTCCTGCCCGTGATTTCAACCACCTGCGGAGCGAGGCGCTCAGGCCCAACCTGCTCGACTCAGCCCAGCGTGACGCCTACCAGGCTCCCCACGGCGAAGGTGACCGCGGCGGCCCCGCCGCCGATCGCCACCATGCGCACCGCCGAACCCACCGCGGAGCGGCCGGTCAGCACCGAGATGGCGGCCCCGACGGCCGCCAGCGCGGTACCGGACAGGACGGCGGCGATGACCAACGCGGCCGTTCCGCTCGACAGCAAGAACGGCACCAACGGCACCGCGGCGCCGGTCGCGAACGACACGAACGACGAGATCGCGGCCACCCACGGCGACCCGAGGTCATTGGGGTCAAGCCCCAGCTCCTCGCGCACGAGGGCGTCCAGCGCGGCCGCCGGGTTCTTCATGATCCCGGCAGCCATCGCCGCGGCGGTGTCGGCGTCGACTCCTTTGCTGCGATAGATCAGCTCCAGCTCGCGCTGCTCGTCGTCGGGGAACTGCTCCAGCTCGAGGCGCTCGATCTCGATTTCGCGCTCGTACAGCTCCCGCTGGGACCGAACCGAGATCCACTCCCCCGCCGCCATGGACGCGGCCCCCGCCACGAGGCCGGCGACACCCGCCAGCACGACCGTCGAGGCGTCCTGCGCCCCGCCGGCGACGCCCATGATGAGGGCGAAGTTGCTCACCAGCCCGTCGTTGGCCCCGAACACGGCGGCGCGCAGCGACCCGCCCGCGCCGGCGCGGTGCCGCCCCTCGGCCATGGCCAGGCCGGCGGCGACCGTCGGTGCGATCGCCAGGGCCAGCCTCCGGCTGTGGGCGGCCTCATCCTCGGCCATCGCCGGCGGCGCCTGTGGGACGCCGCGGTAGCGGTCCCGATCGGACCGCTCCGCACGGATGACGGCGGGCAGCACCCGCGCCACACCGAGCCGCCGTGCCAGCCACAGCAGGACCACGGTCCGCAACGGCAGGCGCGCCCGTCCGGGCTCGACGCCGGCGTCGTGCAACAGCTGTGCCCAGTGCTCGGCGTGGCGCTCCTCGGTGGCGGCGAGCTCGTCGAACAGCGCACGGTCGTCGCCGTCGGACAGCGCGGCCAGCCCGCGATACAGGTGCGCGGCAGCCTTCTCGTCGGCCCACAGCCGGCGGAACCGGCCCGTGTCGTCAGGCATCGCGACCAGCCTGACGCGCCGGCCGGCGACGGGAAAGGGCCGGCCGGCCCGGTCAGGTCAGTCCTTTGCCCCCAGCGCGCACAGGTAGCGCTCGGCCGCCGCCAGCGCCCCGACCCGGCCGTTGTTGGCAAGCCACGAGGCGTCGAGCTCCGCCTGCGTCGGCTCATCGGCACCGCGGTCGAAGCTGATGATGTCGATACCGCGGGCGTAGTCGACGCTGTAGACGAACTCGTCGTCGACCCAGTAGGCGGCACCGGCCTCCGTGGCGACCGGCTGGAAGTAGCCGACCTCCTCGATGGTCCCGAGGGTCTTGTCCACCTTGAAGAACCGGACGCCGTGCTCGTACCAGGACGCCGTGACGTATCCGTCGTTCTCGGTGAACCAGTGGCCCGAGCAGCCCAGGCCGTTGCGCGCGGGGCTGCCGTCGGCCCAGTTGCCGTTCAGTGGCTTGAAGACCTCCAGCTGCTGCAGCTGCGCGCCCTTGTCGAAGTTCACCATCGACCAGGTGGACAGGCCGCCGGCAGCGTTGCAGTTGTTGTTCAGGTTGGTCTCGGAGTTGCCAATGAACATCTCGCCCGGTCGCATGACGGGGCGGACGTCGGTAGCCGACTCGACGCGTGCGCCCGGCGTGACGGTCGTGTACTCGACGGCATCGGCGGGGTCATCAGGGTCACGGGGCACCCACGCCTGCGCGTCGGGGCGCACGTTGTTGTGCTGCAGCCGGTCGTCGCGCCGGCTGCGCGTGCCCTGCGCCAGCACCACGGGGTTGCGAGGGTCGTCGCGGGGGTCGAGGACCAGCCGGGGGTGCGAGTCACTGATGACCAGCCCCGATTCGTCGCGGTTGAGCGCGTGGATGCCGCCGACGTCGGCGCCCGACAGGTCCTTGTTCCACCGGCCGATCTCCTTGACCAGCGGCAGCTCGGACGCGTCGTAGATCCGCCCGGTGCGGCCGTAGATCACCGTGCAGTCGGCGTTGGCGCACTCAGCGGTGTGCTCGGCCTGGCCGAAGCTGTTGCCGTCGCCGCGGATGAACGGGCTGGACGAGCCCACGACCGTCGGGGTGGCGGGATCGGTGACGTCGACGATGTGGATGCCCGTCTGGCTGGGCATCAGCCCGACGAGCAGCGCGCCGTCGGCCGCGATCATCGCCTTCGTGCCGTCGTCGGAGACCTTCAGGTCCTCGTTCTGCAGGTGTGGGAAGGCCAGGTAGCCGGTGAGCACGGGCAACGCGGGGTCGCTGATGTCGTACACCGACAGCCCCTTGCCACCGGTGGCGTAGAAGAACTTCTTGCCGCCGAGGTCTTCGCGCACCACGACCTCACCGCCCACGCCCGGCGAGTCGATCGGGATCGTGCCGTGGTACGTGACGTTGTCCGACGACACGGGACCGAGCCCGGTCGGCAGGTCGACGGCGGCGGTGGTCACCGCCGACGCCGGCGCGATGGACGCGACGAGCAGCAGCAACAGGGTGGTGCCGGCGGCGAACGCCTTGCGCATGGGAGCCCTCCAAAGCCCGCGGGACTGCGTGCGGTGTGCTTCGACGGCGGCGGGGCGAAGTCCTGCCGCAGTGCACGGAGCTCAGGCGAGCTTGGCGGCGGCCCCGACGATGTCGTCTTCGGACAGCAAGACCGCGCCCGCCGCGGGTCCCAACGGCACATAGCTGTCGGCGGCGCGGACTGACGCCAGGCGGCCTCGGTAGCCGCCCTCGGCGAGGTCGGCGATGACGGCATCGGCGATGCCGCCGCCCGTGGCGCGGCACTCGTCGGCCACCAGCACCGCCCCGCACGTCGAGGCGTGCTCCCACACCGCCATCGAGGGCAGCGGGTTGAGCCACCGCAGGTCCACCACCCGCGCGGCTATGCCGTGGTCGGCGTGCAGGCGTCGGGCAGCGCGCAGCGCCATGCGCACACCGTTGCCGTAGGTGAGCACCGCGACGTCGCGATGCTCGGGATGGTGGACGCCGACCTCGCCGGGCAGCAGCGCATCACCGGGCAGCGGATAGTCGGTCAGCCACCCGCCATCGCCCGCCTCGTACAGGTCCTTTTCGTGGTACAGCGCGATCGGCTCGAGGAACACCGCCACCCTGCCGTGCGCCCGGGCGGTGGCGAGCAGCCCCCGGAGCATGCGAGCGGCGTCGTCGCCCCGCGATGGCACACCGACCAGCAGGCCGGGAATGTCGCGCAACGCGCCGACGGCGTTGTCGTTGTGGAAGTGCCCGCCGAATCCCTTCTGGTAGGCCAGACCGGCGACGCGCACCACCATGGGGTTGGTGAACTGACCGGACGAGAAGAACGACAACGAGGCGGCCTCACCACGCAGCTGGTCCAACGCGTTGTGGATGTAGGCGAGGTACTGGATCTCGGGGACCGGGAGCATGCCCAGCAGGCCGGCCCCCTGCGCGACGCCCAGGATCGTCGTCTCGTCCAGCAGGGTGTCGAACGCTCGACCCGCCCCGAAGGTCCGTTGGAGGCCCGACGTGACGTTGTAGACCCCGCCCTTGCGGCCGACGTCCTCACCGAACACGAGCATGTCGGGGCGCGACAGCATCTCGTCGTGCAGGGCCGCGTTGATGTGTGCGGCCATCGTCCGGCGCACCGCGACCGCGGCGTCTTCCGGCAGGGTGGCACCGAACACCTCGGCGCGGCGAGGCGACGGGCCGGCGACGGCCGCGCGGACGGTGGACTCGATGTACGGTGCGAGCGGGGCCACGACCGCGTCACGGCTGTGCAGCGTGGGCGCCCCGGCGACCTCGTCGCCGGCTGCCGCCACGCGATGGCGGATGTCGGCGACCAGCTCGTGCAGCTGGTCGCGGGAGGCCGCACCGGTGGCGATCAGCCGTCTCGCGTTGACGACCAGCGGGTCGCGCGCCTGGTCGGCGGCGATCTCCTCGGCGCTGCGGTAGCCGGTCTCGACGTCGGAGCCGGCGTGACCCCACAGGCGAACCGTCTGCAGGTGCAAGAACACGGGGCGCCGGCCGGTGCGGCACTGCGTGACCGCCGAGGTCGCGGCGTCCCACACCTCGTCCAGCTCGCCCTCCGCGCGGACGTAGGCAAGGTGGGGAAGGTGGCGGAAGTTGCGCTCGATCCACCGGCGGGGGGTGTCCACGGAGATCCCGAGCCCGTTGTCCTCGCACACGAACAGGATCGGGACTCGGCTGCCGCGCCGGTGCGAGTACCGGGCCGCGTTGATCCCGGCCAGCGCCGTGGCGTGGTTGGCCGACGCGTCGCCGAACGAGCAGTACACGATGCTGTCGTGCGGGACGGGCAGGTCGAGCTCGAGCCGCTTGGCCCGCTCCAGCGCGAAGGCGGCGCCCATCGCCTTGGGCAGGTGCGACGCGATCGTGCTGGTCTGCGGAGGAACCCACTGTGCGCGGCTGCCCCAGACCTTGTGCCGGCCCTGGGCGACCGGGTCGTCGGCAGCCGCGGCCAGTGACAGCAGCGTGTCGCGGATCACGTCGACACCATCGGCCTGCCGGGCGCGGGCGGCCATGAACGCACCGGACCGGTAGTGCAGGAAGGCGGGGTCGGTGTCGCGGAGCAGCGCGCCGAGCACCGCGTTGTTCTCGTGGCCGGCGCTGGAGATCGTGTAGTAGCCGACGCCCCGGGCCTTCAAGCGGCGGGCAGCGACGTCGAGCGCCCGTGACGTGACCTGGTCGGCGAACAGCTCGACCGCCCGCCCGGCCGACAGCGTCGAGCCCTTGCGGACGGGCTCGTGGGGTGCGAGCAGCGTGTGCGCAGCGGGGGCCGCGTCGATCACGCGGTCGAGATTGGCCTCGGCGTCGGCGACAGGATCCACGCCGGGCAGCGTAGTCACCGGCGCCGGCCGTGGTCGCCTCGCCTACGATGCGGTGGCCCGTGGACTCCTCGGCAGACCTCCTGGTTAGGGGCCGGCATGTACCTGAAGCAGTTCCACGAACCGGCGCTCGGGCACGCGTCGTATCTGCTCGGTGACGAGGCCACCGGGAAGGCGCTGGTGGTCGACCCCCGCCGGGACGTCGGCGAGTACTTCGGGGTGGCGCGGGCGCAGGGGATGCGCATCGCATACGCGATGGACACCCACGGCCACAACGACTACCTGTCGGGACTGTCGGAGATCGCGGCGCGCGCCGACGTGACGGTGCTGGGGTATGCCGAGGCCGACCTCGGCTACGACCACCGGCAGGTCACGGACAAAGAGGTGGTCGAGTTCGGTGACGTGGCGATCGAGGTCGTGCACACCCCCGGCCACACGCCTGAGCACGTCAGCCTGCTCGCCTACGACCGTGAGGCCGGCGACGAGCCGGCGCTGCTGCTGTCCGGCGGGGCGCTGCTGGTTGGTGACCTCGCGCGGCCGGACCTGCTGGGTGGCCGGGACGAGGCGCGCGCCGCGGCCGCGACGTTCTGCCGGACGTTGCAGGAGCGCATCCTGTCGCTGCCCGACCATGTCGAGGTCTTCCCGACCCATGTGGCGGGATCGTTGTGCGGCGGAAACATCGGCAGCCGTCTGTCCACGACAGTCGGCTACGAGCGGCGGACCAACGAGGTGCTCGCACGGCTCGACGCCACCGAGGCGCTCGTCGATGACTGCCTGGAGCTGGACGTGTTGCCCGCGGTCCCCCCGTACTGGCGGCGCATGCGTGCCCAGAACCTGGCGGGTGTCGCGCTGCTCGGCGTCCTCCGCGAGCCGCCGGCACTGCAACCCGAGGAGGTGCGGCGCGCCGTCGACGACGGTGCCGTGGTGCTGGACACCCGGTCACCGGAGGCCTTCGGCGCGGCGCACATCCCGGGGGCGCTCAACGCCGGCCTCGGCAGCTCGTTCCCGACCTGGGCGGGGACGGTGCTGGACGCGGACGCCCAGGTGGTGGCGGTGCTCGACGAGCCGGAACGGTTGTGGGAGGTGGTGTGGCACCTGCTGCGCATCGGCTACGACGTCCCGGTCGGCTGGCTTGCCGGCGGGATGCGGGCGTGGCGCACCCGCGCCTTGCCCTTCGCCCAGATCCCGCAGATCTCGGTCCACGGGCTGCACCAGCAGCTGGAGCGTGGCGAGGTCGCGGTCGTGGACGTCCGGCAGCCGGCGGAGTGGGCCGGGGGCCACATCGACGGCGCGACGTTCATCACCGGCGGAGAGCTGCCGGCGCGGCTCGCGGAGGTGCCGGCGGACCGCCCCGTGGCGGTCGTGTGTGGCAGCGGCTTCCGCTCCTCGGTCGCCGCCAGCCTCCTGTCGGCGCGCGCCGGCGTGGAGGTCCGCAACGTTTTGGGCGGCATGGCGGCGTGGACGGCCGCCGGCTACCCGACGACGCAGTAGCGGCCACTGCGCAAAACCCGCGCCGGCGCGGGTTTCTGCTGACACCGTGGAGGACGGGGTGACCAAAACCTGCGCCCGCGCGGGTTTCTGCAGACACCGTGGAGGACGGGGTGACCAAAACCCGCGCCGGCGCGGGTTTCTACTTAGGCCCACGTGGCACCGGCGCCAAGAACCCGCGCCGGCGCGGGTTTCCGGGCATACGGTGGGGGTGTGGGCAGGCTCGCGGCGCTCGGGCTGGCGCTCGTCGTGCTGGCGGCGTGCGCCCCGCAGGCTGCCATCGACGCGGTGGACGAAGGCGCCGAGACGGCCACCGATCCGGCAGGGGCGGCCGCCGACGCGCCGGTAGCGACCGAGGCGCCGGCGACGGCCGCCGGGGATCAGTCCGCCGACGCGCAGCAAGGCGAGGAGCAACCATCCGAGACCGCGTCACGTTCGTCGCGCCCCGCCGCGGCGCCGCGGCCGGCCTGGCTGGGCACGCGCGTGCTTCCTCGCCGGCCTGACGGCTACGGCGAGATCCGCCCGACGCCTCGGATCCTGCGCAACCGCCGGCTGGTGACCGAAGACCTCCTGCCACCGCCGGCGTCGGGGCGCTTCGCGTCGCAGGTGCGCCCCGTGCCGGCAGACGTCGCTCGGCGGTCGACGTGGTCGCCGCAGTGCCCGGTGACCCTGGACGACCTGCGGTACGTCACCGTGTCGTTCTGGGGCTTTGACGACCGGCCGCACACCGGCGAGCTGCTCGTCCACCGCGACGCCGCACGCGACCTCGTGGCGGTGTTCCGCCAGATCTACCGAGCGCGCTTCCCCATCGAGGAGATGCGCATCGTGACACCCGCAGATCTCGACGCGCCGCCCACCGGTGACGGCAACAACACGACCGCGTTCGTGTGCCGGCCATCTCGGGGGACCACCTCGTGGTCACAGCACGCCTACGGCCTGGCCGTCGACATCAACCCCTTTCACAACCCGTACGCCAAGGGCGACGTCGTGCTCCCCGAGCTCGCGTCGGCGTACGTGAACCGCGACCGCCACCGTCCCGGGATGATCCAGCCCGGTGACCAGGTCGTGACGGCCTTTGCTCAGATCGGCTGGGCGTGGGGCGGAAGCTGGTCGAGCCTGAAGGACTGGATGCACTTCTCGGCCAACGGGCGGTGAGTCAGCGCCGCGCCCGACGCGCGACGTGGACGGGCGACCCCGACGCGACGTGGGCGGCTTCGGCCAGCTGCTCGGACAGCGTCGGATGGGCGTGGATCGTGTGGCCCAGCTCCTCCACGGTGGCGCCGGACTGCACCGCCAGCGCGCCTTCGGCGATCAGCTCGGTGGCATGCGGGCCGACCAGGTGCACGCCGAGGACGACATCGGTCCCCTGCTCGAGGACCAGCTGCGCACTGCCGTAGGCCGCGCCGAGCGCGACGGCCCACCCGGAGCCGCCGAGGGGAAACGACGCAGTGCGGACCTCGCGGCCCTGCTGCTCGGCGTCGGCGACCGTCAAACCGACGCTGGCGACCTCCGGGTCGGCGTGGGCGATGAACGGCAAGGCCGTGGTGTCGAACGCAACCGACCGGCCGCACAGCGCCTCCACCGCCACCCTCGCCTCGGCCGCTGCCTTGTGCGCGTGGAACGGTCCGGGGGTGAGGTCGCCGACGGCGGCGATGTGGGGAGTGACACGACGGTCGGGTGCGGGCGCCAGCGCGCCTTCGGCGTCGGCCATCACCCCGACGGTGTCGAGGCCGAGCCGGTCGGTGTTCGGCCGCCGTCCGACGCCGGCCAGGACACACGCCGCCTCCACGGTGACCTCTCCGCCCGGGTGGCGCACCAGCGCCTTGCCGTTCGCGTGGTCCACGACGGTGGCGCCCGTGACCACCTCGACGCCCAGCTGGGCCAACCGCCGGCGCAGCGGCCGAACCAGGGCGGGGTCGAGCATCGGAAGGATCTGCTCGGCTCGCTCGACGATCGTGAGCTTGGTGCCGAGCTTGCCGAACGCGGCGCCCAGCTCCATGCCGACCGATCCCCCGCCGATCACCACCATCGACGGTGGCAGGCTCGTCAGCTCCAGCGCGGCAGTCGAGTCGAGCACCGTCTCGCCGTCGAGGGCGAGGCCGGGGGGCGACAGCGGGCGGGAGCCGGTGGCGACGACCGCGTCGGTGAAGGTGTGCTCAGCGGTGTGGCCGTCGGTGGTCAGGGCCACCGATTGCGGGCCGGTGAAACGGCACACCCCCCGCACCACGCGGACCCCGGCCGAGGCCAGCAGCCGCCGCACACCATCGGCGAGCTTGTCGATCAGCGATTGCTTCCACACCTGGAACGCCTCGAGATCGACGCCGACGTCACGACCGCGGAGTCCTGCGTCGCGCAGCGCGGTGAACTCTGCCGCGCGGCCGGCGATGTGCAGCAGTGCCTTGGTCGGGATGCAACCTTCGTGCAGGCACACCCCGCCGAGTCCCTGCTCCCCTCGGCGGTCGACCAGCGTCACCGTGCGCCCGAGGTGCGCTGCGTGCAATGCGGCCGCGTAGCCACCCGGCCCTCCCCCGATCACCAGGAAGTCGACCGACTCGCCGTTCATCCCGCCATCGCCTCGTCTCCGCCCGACGCCCGCCGGCGCGCCGCGTGCATCGCCGGTGACGTGCCGGCGGCGACGCGCATCGCGGTCAACGCTACGCGCGTCTGGGCCCGGATGGCAGGTCCCGCCACGGCCACCGGCAGCCGCAGGTGCCGGCGCTGCTCGGGGTCAAGCGTCGCGACGGCACCGGCGAGCAGGGGCAGGTAGGCGGCGCGCAGCGGTGGTCGAAGATCCGGCCACAGCAGGAACCGCAGCGTCTCCCTGCCCTGCTCGTTGACCTCCCACTCCTGCGCGTAGCGCGAGACAGCCCCTGCGAGCTCGTCGGCGGTCAGCGGCAGCGCGCCCTCGTCGAGCATGGGGAGGGCCACCGCCCCCGACGCCAGCCGGGCCCCCAGCCGCGGCCCCCGTCCGAGCGCGTCCAGGTGGATACGGGGATCGAGCAGTGCCGCGGCACGCGACTGCTCGGCGACGAAACGGTCGGCTTCAGCGTCGGTCAGCTTGCTCGGTGCGTAGG
>Ga0247713_1001830_pt1 | contig 10125 bp, 7 predicted proteins | sample 21E_NmetaG_FD_189936 | JGI IMG/M metagenome (GOLD analysis project Ga0247713, IMG submission 189936) | Soil microbial communities from hillslope of Landscape Evolution Observatory, University of Arizona, Oracle, AZ, United States - 2-1-E_N | ecosystem: Engineered > Artificial ecosystem > Mesocosm... | reverse complement strand
GTAGACGTTCTGTCCGGTGCGTCCGCGGACGCGGGTTCGATTCCCGCCGCCTCCACTTTTCCCCCGCTCAGCGCGTTTTTTCGGTGGGTGCGCCGCGAACACGTCGTCGTGCGTCCCGCAGGCCGGCAATACCGCGTGCGGCCATCGCGACCAGATCCGCACTCGCTTCAACATCGACGTTGAAATCGCCGCAGTCTTCCGAGTCGCCAGCGACCTTCAGCAGACGCGCGTGGTCGGCGGGGTCGTACGCCGAAACGGCCGTGTGTCGTCGGATCTGGACCGCGGTCGCTACGAAAGTAGGCGCTTGCTCGTCGCCGAGTTCGTGCGCTAGCCACGCCGCCTCTTCGAGCAGCTGCGGCAGCACGAAGAGGCTCGGAACGCGTGCAAGTAGGCGCGCTCCCTGGTCGAGAGCCGCAAGCGCTTCGTCGGTACGGGCAAGACCGCGCAGCGCGGCCGCACGGCGGACTGCAGCCTCGGCGGCATCGGCCCAACGCTCTTCGTCGACGTACGCCGCTGTCGCCCGTTCAGCAAGGGCCAGCGCGACCTCGAAGTTCCGCCGGCGCAGCGCGAGCAGGATCAGCGGGTTCGACGCGTGAGCGATTGCGCCTGGCCCTCCCTCTCTCTGCTGCAGCGCGACCGCGCGCTGACCGTACCGTTCCGCTTCCTCGTAGTCACCCACAGCGATAAACGCCTCCGCGAGGTCCGTCATGGTCGAGATGTAGAAACCACGCGTCTCGCCGAGTGTTTCGTAGATCGTGAGCGCGCGTCTCTTCAACTCGATTGCGCGAGCGGGATCACCTGAAAAGCGCAGGACTTCTCCCGCGAGCGTCAATGCGGTTGCGTGTTCAGCCGACGCTCCGTCCAGCTCGGCAACCCGACGCGCGTACGAGTTGGCGGCTCTGAGCCCGCCGCGTAGGAGCCAGAGGAACCACTGGCACTTGAAGAGCGACGCAACCTCGGCGACGGCGCCTAACCTCAGGCCCGTTTCGAGAGCGATCAGGATGTTTGCCGCGTCGGCGTCGACGACCGCGAGCGTGTCGCGTTGCGACCTCCGCGTCTCCGCCGCCAGCCCGTCCGCGAAAGCGGCATACCACGAGAGGTGACGCCATCGTACGCCATCGGATTCGCCGGCTTCGTCGAGCCGCAGCGCCGCAAATTCGCGGATCGTCTCGAGCATCGAGTATCGGCCCTGGCGCGCCGGGTCCACGTGATGGCGTACGAGGCTCTTCGCGATGAGCGCTTCGATGACGTCCACATCGGTTCCGACCACATCCTCGGCAGCCTCGAGCGTCCAGCCACCCGCAAAGACGCTGAGCCCCCGAACAACGCGCTGCTCGTCCGCGCCAAGGAGATCATACGACCAGGCAATCGTCGCCTCGAGCGTACGCTGCCGTTCGTCGATGTCGCGCGCGCGGCTCGCTAGGACGGACGGCCCCCGATCGAGACGGGCCAGGATCGCTGCGGGCGCGAGCGCGGGAGTCCGTGCGGCGGCCAATTCGATCGCGAGCGGCAAGTGGTCGACTCGCCGGCAGAGTTCCTCGATCGTTTGGTCTATCTTGAGGTGAACGCCGGCGGCGCGTGCTCGTTCGACAAACAGGCGCGCACCGTCGTCGGGCGCAAGCGCCGGGACGAGCGACGTCGTCTCAGCGGCGATGCACAGACGCTCGCGGCTTGTTACGACAATTCTGACATTTGGACACGCTGCCGCGAGGGTAGCAGCCGTCTGGGCGACGCTCTCCAGCACGTGCTCCGCATTGTCGATCAGAAGGAGGAGGGCCTTATCGCTGAGGAACCGAACGATCGTGTCGACGGGCTGTTCGTCCATCCGTTCGCCGACACGAAGCGAGCGCGCAATAGTTGGCACAACGAGTGAGCTGTCGCGCACCTGCGCGAGCCCGACCCACGCCGTGCCGTCAGTGAAGGCATGACGGGCCGCGCTTGCGGCTTCGAGCGCGAGTCGGGTTTTGCCTGTTCCGCCAGGACCTACGAGCGTCAGCACGCGCGCAGTTCCTCCCGTTAGCGCGGCGACGACGGCACGGAGCTCATCGGCGCGGCCGACGAACGATGTCGTCGAGACCGGAACGTCCGAGCGATAGACGGTTCTGAGCGGGGGGAAGTCATATGGGAGACCGGCGATGTGAAGCTGATGAAGTGTGATCGGGACGTCGAAACTCTTAAGTCGGTGTTCGCCGAGATTCCGCAAGCTCACGGTGTCAGGTTCGAGCAGGGCGACGGCCGTCGGTGACAGCAGCACCTGCCCGCCGTGTGCTGCGCTCATGATCCTGGCTGCGCAATGGACGTCGATGCCAACGTACTTGGGCGGATCTACTTCCGGCTCTCCCGTATGGATGCCAACCCGGATGCGGATTGGCCCGCCGTGCAGATCGCGCATCGTTTGGCTCACGGCGTCCACGGCCGACTGAGCCGAACCGAATGCGTAGAAGAACGAGTCACCCTCGTGCTCGACCTCGTATCCACCGGCCGCCGCGAACGCCTCGCGGACGATACGGCGATGTCGCTCGAGCGCTACGCGGTAGTGTTGCGTTCCCAGCTCTCTGAGCAGCCGCGTCGACTCCTCAATGTCGGTGAAGACCAGAGTTACGGTCCCGGCCGGCTGGATACTCGCCATCGTGCCACTGATTGTGGACGCTCAACCGGACCGAGGCACAAACAGCACAGCAGCGTCGGCCCGGCGTCCTCGGATGCTGCACGGCTACTGCAGGGGCATCAGTCCTACTCGGCCAGCTCCACTGCGGTGAGTTCACCGTGAGCTCGGCGCTAGGAGAGGCGCGAAGGCGCCCCTCCTAGCGTCAGCCCATCGCCGAGCTACGGTGTGCAGGGAGGGGCCGGCGAGCCGGCGCGCGTCAAGCTGTCGGCCCTGCCGCCCCGGTTTGAGTCGCTGCAGATGACGTCGTAAGCCTCGATGAAGTAGCCGCCTTCGATTCTCGTCACGTAGGTACCAGTCGCCACGTCGATCAGGTTCGCGAATACGTTGATCGGAATCAGGGCGCGTTCGACTCCCAGGCGGAAGCTCGCATCCCGCACCTCCGACTCTTTGTAGAGCCAAACCGTGCAGCGCGCGGACGCGGTGCTGACCAGAGTGCAGCCTCTCACTTCGTAGTGGTAGTACCGCATGAACGAGGTGCGGGGGGCGTCGACGAACACCGCGACGGCGGTGTTGTACGCTGCGCGAAGCAGCACAGCGCTCCACGTTGGCGGCTGCGGCTGCGGCGCCGGCTGCGGCGCCGGAGCTGGCGACGGAGACGGAGCAGGGGGCTGCACCGTCCGCTGTGTCGAGGCCCGAAGCTCGGCCACGGTTGCCTTGCGTAGGCGGTAGATGACGAAGCGGTCCGCCCCTCGTGCGTCGTGGACGAGATCGAAGTAGCGTCCGCTTCGAAGTCTCCCCATGCACAGCGCCTTGTCCCAGTAGCGCTCGCCTTCGTCGACCCAAGTCGACTCACGACGGGGAAGCCCGACGATGTAGACACCGACGCATGCGACACGAGCGATACCCGGGTACGCACTGAGAAGGTCGTCGCGCGCGCCGTCAAGCGTGGTGCCCCAGTCATCAGCCTTGAGTCCCTTCATCCGGATGCCGTCCAGCGCGTTGGCGGTCGGAGCGGCGACGACGGCCACCGCCGAAGCAATGAACGACGCCGCGACGACGCGCATCCTGCCTCTGCAAATACGTTGCGTTAGACCAGTCATCACGAGCCCTCCTTCGACGTTGATTGACGATTTGACGCTACGACCGAGGCAGCGCGGTGTCCGTCTCGGGACGGACGCGGTTTGTGTCAGCAACGTGACGGAGCAGCGCGACGGTTGAGGACTCGACGACACCTTGACCGCACGCTCGCGGGCTGGGGGACGGAACGGATGAGCGACGGACGCGTCTACTCGTTTGGAGGCTTCCTGTAGGCGCCGCGCACGCTGCCACGTTCGAGCGTCAGCGCATGTGTGCGACCCCGGGCCGCACACCCACTAGAGCGACGGACTCGAACGCGTTCCCTTGGGAGCGGAGTCCTGCTGCCCGGGTTCATCAGCAGTGAGCCGCGGCGTGTCGTCTTACTCGAAAAAGGGGTCACCCATTGACACGCCTCCGTCGACGCGCGATAGATCCCCGTATGACGCGACGGGAGCTGCGAAGCATCTGGGCCCGCTTCCTTGGGGCCGTACAGGCAACAACCTCTTACAGCAGCGCGACGGGAACACGGTAGACGTGGAGGAGGCGCGGTTAGCTGTAGTCGGGCTGGAGTGGGATTCACTCCAGGTTGAGCAGGCGCTGGCGCAGACGGAGCGCTTGGTCGCCGAACAGGTGCGGACGCTTGGGCCCGACCACGCAGATACGTTCATAACGCGCAACAATCTTGCGTTTTGGCTCGGCGAGTCGGAGCGGGAGGAGGAGGCGCTGGCGCAGTTCGAGCAGTTGCTCTCTGACCAGGTGCGGATCCTCGGTTCGGATCATCCTTCCTTACTGACAACACGAAACAACGCCGCAGTTCTTCTCGGGAGGCGTGCGTCGCAGCGTGACGAAGCAATCGCGCAGCTCCAAGAGCTGCTTCTCGACCAGGTGCGGATCCTCGCAGCAGAGCATCCGGCGTTACTGACGACGCGTCACAATTTGGCGTCTCTGCTTGCGGAGTCCGACCACGTCGATGAGGCGCTGGAGCAATTCGAGCAGTTGCTCCACGACCAGGCCCGCATCCTTGGACGTGACGATCCAGCGTTGCTGACAACCCGTAAACAGTTCGCGTGGTCGCTTGAGCACACAGGCCGCTTGGACGAGGCAGAGGCGCAGCTCGAGCTCCTCGTGGCCGACATGGAACGGGTTCGCGGCCCTAGTCATCCCGACTCGCTGAAGGCGCGCAGCGACCTTTCGTCTCTGATCGGCCGATCGGGGAGGGCAGAGGAGGCGGCTTCGCGATTCGAAGAGCTGCTCATCGATGCGCAGCGAGCTCTCGGAGGTGATCACCCTATTTCGCTCGACACGCGCCGATATCTCGTGCGCTGGCTCACTAAAGCGCGGCGAGTCGATGACGCGATCGACCAGTTCGAACACCAAATAGCTGACGAGGTGCGAGTTCACGGTCGTGACTACGACAGTCTGCGATTCAGCCGCCGCGTCTTTGGGGAGCACCTCTGGGAGTTGCAGCAGGTAGATGAGGCGCGAGCGAGATTCGAGGAGCTGCTTGCTCAGAGGCGCAGAGCGCTCGGGCCCGACCACCCAGATGTGCTCGCAACCCTCAGCAACCTGGCCGCGTTCCTTGGGGAGGCGAGGCGAGAGAAGGAGGGAATCGCCTGGTTCGAGCAGCTGCTTCGCGAGCAGGTGCGGGTTCTAGGACCCGACCATCCAGACACGCTCGAAACCCGCAAGAGCATCATCTATCTCCTGGAGGAGCTGGGTTACTTCGGCGAGCTTGCGGCATTTGAGGAGGCGATAACACGAGCGAAGGACCTGCTGGCGGACCAGGTCCGGATTCTTGGCCCTGACTACTCCGAGTCGCTCGATACTCGCACCCGCATCTCCTTCTTCCTCTCCAACTTGGGACGCGTTGAGGAGGCGGTAGTTCACGCGAAACAGCTTCTGCGGGATCAGGTGCGAGTGCTGGGGCGTGAAGATTTGGACACCCGCAGAACGCGCCGCTTTCTCGCAGATTGGCTTGGAGAGTTGGGGCGAGTGGAAGAGGCGCTGGCGCAGTACAGGGAGTTGCTTGCCGACCAGTTGCGGGTCGACGACGTAGGGAGGCTTGGCTCCTCGGAAACTCGATGGACCGTTGCACGTCTTCTTGGTCGGTCCGGGCGGACGAAGGAGGCGCTCGCCTGGTATGACGAGGCGCTCGCCGAATTCGAAAGCGTTGGCGATAGCTGGACGGCGCAGCAGGTTTGGGACGAGCGCGAGGCACTGGTGCAGCAGTGGAGGGAGGCGGAGCCTGAGCCCCCCGAAGGGCAACTCTCTGAGGAACCCTGAGCTCAGCATCTACCGCCTGACGACTCTCGCGGACGCGCGGCCGTCTCGCGGGCGGCGAGCGGCTCGGCTACCAGGCAGAGCCGTGCAGGACGCGCGGGTTAGATCCGTTTGGCCAAGCCGTCGAGATCGCGGATGATCGTTCGCCCGCGGCGGATTTCGATGGTTCCTCGCTCCTGCTCCTCCTGTAGAACTTGATTCACCGTCTGCCGCGTCGCGCCTGCCATCTCCGCGAGTACCTCCTGGGTCAGGGGGATCTCGCCCGCCGTGCTGCGATACAGCTCTGCAAGCTCGACGAGCCTACGTCGCACACGCCTGTCAACCGGGAGATAGAGCGCTTCCAATAGACGCGCGTTCTGGGCCCGTATCTCTTTCGCGAGAAAGCGCAGCAAGAACTCGTTTACCTCCGGTCGCTCTCGCCGCAGCAGATGGAACTCTCGCTGGTAGATCGAGAACGTCTCGCCCGCCTCAAGCGCAGCGACCGTCGCGGCGCGTCTGCCGTCCTCGCTAAGTAGCGCCATCTCGCCGAACGACTCGCTCGGGCCGCGAACGGCGATCGTCGCGGTCTCGCCGAGCGGCGTCATGATGCGGACAGCGAACCGTCCTCGTGCGATCAGGTGCATCGACTCAGCAGGATCTTCGCGATGAAAGACGACTTCGCCCTTCTTGAACGTCCGCCTGCGCGCGAGCCGCATCAACTCGGAGACAGTCGCCGGCGGAACCTCAGCGAAGATCTGCCACTGCACGCGCGAACCTTACGCGCGGTCGTCGCCTCGCACAAACAACGGCCCGGAAAGGCCGCGAACCCACGTCGCCGCTTCCGGCTCCGGACGTAATCACGTGCCGGTGCCCATCAGGGGGCCGGAAGCGTCAAAGTGCGTACAGCACATTGGGCTCCAGGCTGTCGTCGAAGATGCAGGGTTTGGCTCTCGGTGTAGTTCTCGGGCGAGCGAACAGCGACACTCAGTCGGCGCGTTCGTCAGCGGAGGGGACGAGGATCGAACTCGCGCGCGCCCGTGGGCGCGGCCTCCGGATTCAAGCCGGGCGCCACTCCCATCTCGGCCACCGCTCCTCGGTGCAGCGGAACCGGGGCGACTCGAACGCCCAAGCCGACGCGTCAGCGTCGGCGTACCGCGCTTCCAACGCGGCCCCTCATGCAGCCGGATCGGTTCCAGGGTGACGCGCCGTCGCGCGCCAAGCGGAGCCGGAGGGACTCGAACCCCCAGGCCGACATCGCTGCTGGCCGACCGCGTTTCGAGCGCGGCTCCTCATCCGGCCGGATCGGCTCCGTGAAGGCGGTGAGGGCGGGGGTCGAACCCGCACAGGGACCAGGGGCCCTCAACTGGCTAGCAACCAGCGGCCGGCGCCGTCTGTCGGCTGGCCTCACCGTGTATGCCGGGGGCAGGATTCGAACCTGCGGTGTTGACCGTCGTGGGTAACCGCTTTACAGGCGGCGTCCTTCAACCTCTTGGATACCCCGGCGTGGCTGCGTGTGGTCGGCGGGCCCGCCTCGGTAGGACTCCTGTAGCAATACTGCGCCGCGCCCTGATCTGCCGACCTATGTGACCCCCAGAAACGCGGAAGGCGCCCGGGGGCGCCTCGAAGAAGATTCCGTGCGTGCCCCGGGTTTACCTGAGCAGCGCCGATCCTCCCTCGAGGGCGGTGACGGATGAGCGGCCCGAATACCAAAACTTCTGCAGCATGACGAAGACGCTACCATAACTCTCCTTAGCGCGATCAACCGCTCGCGGGGCGCTGCAGGCAGTCCGTCGACCTCCGTCAGGTGCATGAGTCTGAGCGGTTCCCGGCCGACGCCGAGGCATGTTCAGACTTCGACCGGAGCAAGTCTCGGTGGAGCCGAGCGTCGGCCTGCTGACGCTGCAACGGTCGGGCGGACGAGTGAGGAGCCGTCATGAAACAGCGAGACATGGCAAGTTGCTCGATGGTTCCGCAAGTGAGGAGGTCGGCGTGGAGAAGGATGATGTGCGGGATGCCATAGCCGCAGCCCGTCTCGCGGCGCCAGGGTGGGAGCGCGCCAACGCGCTCATCGCTTGCGCTTTCCGCGTGCCCAACGGCGCAGGCGCGTTACTTCGAGACGCAGCCAACGCGGCCGCCGCGATTTCGGACGGTGTCGACCGTGCGCGCACCCTAATCGAAATTGGTGCGGCCCACGGTCACCTCAGGCTGGACGCCCGAGAGTCGCTCAGCAGAGCACACGATGCGATCGGGGAAGTCACCGATCCGCTCGCTCGCGATTGGCTGCGCAGGCGTGTTGCCGTCATGCAGGCGGCGCAACGCCTGTGTGACGACGCGATTGCGACTGCGCGCAGTTGCGAGGATGTGGAGGTTCGCTGGCAGGCGCTCGAGGATGTCGTCGATGCTGAGGCCGCGACGCGTGGCGGGATCCGGCCGCGTTTTTCGTTTCACTGGGACACGTGGATGGGACAGTGGCCGTTTTGGCCCGCGAATGACGCTGCGCGCGAGATGTACGGCGACGATCCTGTGTCTCCGGACACCCTAGGGCTTCCGGCGGGGATCTCAAATGAGATCGCGTTGGCGATGGAATGGTACGACACGTCGTTGAACCTCGACGATCCGCGTGAGGCCGGGCCGTGGGACGACGCCGAGCATCGTCGCTTCAGCACTGTGTCACGGCGGATCTTCGAAGTGTGCCAGCGGCTGCTGAATGATCGCGTGGATTTGATTTACCGGGCCGACTAGATAAGCGTCCCGCAAGCCGACGTCCCATCATTCCGCCCGACCTGCTTACGCTGCCGGTTGCGGCGCGCCAGCTCGAACCGGTGGCGGCGAGTTCCGGATCGCCCGCGCACACGCGGATGGGTCCGGGCGGCGATGTGCGCAGGAGTCGTGGGCGTTGCTTCAGTCACCATGACGGCCAACCCGCGAATGCGGCGATCCGTGGATCTCTCGCTGCTGGGACGTGCCGGACTGCCGTCGCACGTACAACCGTCGCACGTGCGTCGCTGTCACGTTGAGCGGACCGCCGCATGCTGATCGGCAGCGGTCAGCCGCCGCCGCTGCGATGTCAGCATAGGGTTCCGAAGCGTGAGCGGTGTGACGCAGCCCACCGGAACGGTGACCCTGCTGTTCTCGGACATCGAGGCGTCAACGCTGCCACTCGCACCGGTTCGTGACCCGGACCTCGTTCTGCCGACGATGGCACAGGCGCTCGACCTGCGTGAGCGACCAGGCGAATCCATCGCCACCACTGTACGGTCGTACCTGTCCGACCGAGAGACGGCGTTGGTGCTCGACAACTTCGCGGCCAGTCAGCATCGCTTCGGCCTCTGCGTAAAGCCTGTGTCGTGCGGCGTCGTCGGGCGTGGAACGAGCGCGGTCGATGAGGCGGTCATACTCGGCTTCGCAGTAGCCAGTTGGCTTGTTCCCGGACCTGCACGTCCTTCGGACGCGGGTAATGCACAGCCATCCCGACGCTATCGCTACTTCGCGCCGACGCCACCCAGCGCGAGCGCGGCCCGGTTACGCGCGCGTAAAGAGTGACGGACTGAAACGGTGTGATTTCGCCGTTGCTCAGTGTCGGGTCCGTTGCAGTTCTCGTGTCACCTGGGTGGCTGACGGCCGGAACGGCGGTCCTCACTATGAGGCGCATGTTGTTCGTCAACCCGAAGGAGGACGCGATGAAGGCACGCCTCACCGGCAGGCACGCCCAGATCGTCGGAGTGATCGTCATCCTCGCCGCGCTCGCGGGCGGCGGCAGGTGGCCGTAGGAACGGCTGTCGCAGAAGGATCGGTACTGAGGAGGCTCCTTCGGGAGCCTCCTCAGTATGGCGGCCGCCGGTAGCTCCGAAGCCGTACGTTCTGCCGGACATCCGTATCTCGAGCACGCGGAGGGCCGCCCACCGGGGCGGCCCTCCGCTGCCGATCCGCGTCGTTACGGCTTGGCGACGACGATCGACGACGTCCCGCCGAAGGACGTGCTGCCGCCGACCGTGTTCACCGTGTACGTCACCGAGCTCGTCCGCTTCGGGATGCCCGACTTCGAGACGGTGCATTGCCCGCTCGAGTTCGTCGTGCACGAGGCGGTGCCGGTGGCGCCGTTCGACCAGGTACCCGAGACGACGATGCCCGAGGCGGGCGCGCCGTCCGTCGTCACCGTCGCGGTTACCGACGCCGTCCAG
>Ga0247713_1001829_pt1 | contig 10133 bp, 9 predicted proteins | sample 21E_NmetaG_FD_189936 | JGI IMG/M metagenome (GOLD analysis project Ga0247713, IMG submission 189936) | Soil microbial communities from hillslope of Landscape Evolution Observatory, University of Arizona, Oracle, AZ, United States - 2-1-E_N | ecosystem: Engineered > Artificial ecosystem > Mesocosm... | reverse complement strand
GCGTCAACGACGCCCCCGCCCTCGTGCAAGCCGACCTGGGCATCGCCATCGGCACCGGCACCGACGTCGCCATCGAGTCCAGCGACATCACCCTCATGGGCGGCGACCTCGACGGCGTGGTCACCGCCATCGCCCTGTCCCGGCGCACCTACCGGACCATCCTGCAGAACCTGGGCTGGGCCTTCGGCTACAACACCGCCGCCATCCCCCTCGCCGCCGTCGGCTTGCTAAACCCGATCATCGCCGGGGCGGCCATGGCGTTCTCCAGCGTTAGCGTCGTCACCAACTCCCTCCGCCTCCGCCGCTTCGCCCGATGACCACACCACCGTCGCTGCCACCGCCGGGATGGAGGCTCACGGGTGAGCGCCGAGGTGGTCGTGGTCACCGGCATCTGGCGGCCCACTACGACTTCTCCGCCCGGCCCGCGATTCCCGGTACGAGACCGTCACCGTTGCGGTACCGAACGGCTCGTGCGGCACCTGTCGAGCTTCGAGGTGGACCAGGTGGTCTTCGCCAGCACCATGCTCGTCCACGCACCGACCCGCCCCGGCCGGCCCATCGACGAGAACCAGCCGCTGCAGGCCGGCCGGCCGGCCATATCCGGCGTCGAAGATCCGTACCGAAGCGCTCCTGCGCGACCGCCGGGGCCAGGCCAGCGTGGTGCTGGCCCGCCTCGCCGGGGTCTACGACGATCTCGGACACTCCCCGTCGCTGGCCGGCATGATCTGCCGGATCGCTGAGCGGCGGCTCACCAGCCGCTGCTATCCGGCCGACACCTCCCGCGGGCAGGCCTTCGTGCACCTCGAGGACGCCGTCAGCGCCCTCACCGCGGCCGTGGAGCACCGCCACGAGCTTCCCGCGGAGCTTTCATCGGCGAGGACGAGACCTTCGGCTAGCCATACGAAGGGTTCTTCTTGCTTTGGGTCGTTTTGGATCAGTGATGTTGAAGGTGCTGAAAAACTGCCGGTGTGTAGAGTCAGCTGTGGTCTCCCTTAGAAAATCGACCGGTTCGCGACTCCGGGAGGCAGGCCGGTGCCCGGGAGAGCGCCGAAGGTCCCGCGCCGGGTGGTCCGGCCGGACCGGGGTCCCCGATTTTGCAGGTCTTCCGCCACAGTAGCGCGACCGGTATCGGTCTCGCTCGCTTTAACTGCTGGTCTTGCTGTTGCGCTGGGGTGTGCTTAGTTGCTTGCGCCATCCGTATCGGGTCAGGCCCCTCGGCTTGTACAGGTTGAGGACAAGGATCACAACCAACACCACTGCGGCGCCCCCGGAGTGGACCAGGGTGTTCCCCAGCCGGCGCAGATCGGCATCCGTGGTTGTGGGATCTGCCGCCATGGCGGCCAGGTAGCTGATCGTCTGGGTTTCCACCATCAGCACGGCGATGGCGATGATGGTCATCAAGAATGTGATCAGGACCCAGTAGTGCCGGAACAAGCCCCACTTGGTGCCCAGAGACATGACGATCCCCGTGAGAAGCGAGGCGAAGGCCAACGGGACAATGACTTTTCGCGCAATCAACTCCATCCCGATATAAGCGGCGCGCAGGGTCTGTGCATCCTCGCTGGTCGCAGCGGCAGCGTCGAGAGCCACATAGGCGGCAACCGCGCCAATCCAGCCTACCGACAGGGTGAGATGGGTGGCGAGGGCCAACTTGCGGAGTCCGGGCGACATGGTCATGGAGGCGGTACCCGAGCGTGAAGCGACGATGCCGGTGTCGCCGCACTGCCGGGTGTCGCGCAACTCTTGCTCGGCTCCCAGGTCATTGTCGAGGTGGTGAGGGCATCCACCCCTGCGCGGCCGCCGCTTCCGCTGCACCGGCTCCCGGGTCTGGCTGTATTGCTGAGGACAGTGCGGGGCCGCCGGCTCTCCCGGTGTGGCGACCGGGGCCGTGGTCACTGCCCGGGCCAAGTTGGCCGGTAAGGAACCCGACCACAGCCGCCAGGACCAAAATTATGGCGATGATCGCAAAGGCTCTTACCCAGCGTGGCATGCCGGGCTTGGACCCCGGCTCCGGGGTTACGTTGTCATCGCCATCAGGCTCGGCGATAGGCGGGTCCGTCATGTGTGGTTCCCTCCGTTGTTCCCGCATTTTCGCGCACCGCTCGGTCAAGGTCCTTTTGAGTCGGCCGAAGCTTGCGCCGAGGCCCATCTCACCAGAGTCGCTAGGTGCCGCCTGAGGACTCAAGAGCCAACTCCTTTCAAGCATGCCACCCCGGCCCCTGGTCGGGGGCACCTCCCGAACGCCATGGGCTACTCGGAAGGTCGCGGTGGAGGCCTAGTCGCGGTCACCGATCGGCATCTGATCCCGGCATGCGCCTGCCCTGTCCAGCACGGGTCAGGCGTTGGGGGTATGGATCTCTCAAGGACTATGTGCCGTCTCTGGAGCTCATAAGCCTAAGTCCAAGCTCGGAACAGGTGTCCATAAGGGTCGAGGGTCGTCTTAACCGAACTGTGACCGAGCCCGGCTTTGCTGGACCCCGGGGAGAAAGTGCCTCCGGTAGGAGGTTCTCCGAAGGGGCCCTCCTTTGGCCGCGGGGAAGACTCTCTCGGCCGACGGGTAAAGACCCATATGGCAACCGAAGTCCGGCTTCCCTCCTCATTCCTTCCTACGTTCTTACGGTAAAAATCGCCTAGCCAGATCGGAGGTCATCATTGGCACTAGGGAAAAGATGTCCGTATCGGTCGAGGACTAACAGCTTCTAAGGCTTGAGCCACAACAGTAGGTCCCTTACTCCACTTGACTCCCTATATACCCTAGGGGGGTATGGTATCCACACACGAGTAGGAGTGCATCATGAACGAAACTGCCCAAAGTGATTTCGACTTCAAGGTTGAGGGTATGACCTGCGGCTCATGCGCGGCACGGGTCCAACGAGCCCTGGAGAAGGTGGAGGGGGTGGAGTCTGCGGAGGTCAATTTCGCGAGCCACCAGGTACGAGTTAAGACCGCTTATCCAGCGGTTACCGAGCGGGAGCTTGCGGTCGCCGTGGAGCGCGCTGGTTACGCATTGGCGTCGACGGAGGCGCCTGCGCTCAAGCGGGATCCTACGGGCACCTCGGCTTCAGGAGAGATCGACCATCGGGGCAACTACTGGCGCAAGCGTCTCATTGCCGTCACGCCGGCGGCTGGGTTCATGGTTGCCACCATGTTTATGGGTCACGCGGCGATGGTGAACCCGGTCCTTCGATGGACGATGTTCGCAGTGGCCACCTTCGTACAGTTCTGGGTTGGCTGGCCGTTTCTGAAGGAGGCGGCCCGCAGGGCCCGCCGCTTCACCGCAAACATGGACACCCTCATTGCGATCGGCACGCTGTCGGCATACGGATTCAGCACCTATCAGCTTCTTGCCGGGCAGATGGACCTGTACTTCGAGACGGCGGTCTTGATCATCGCCTTCCTTTCTTTGGGGCGTCACCTCGAGGCGCGAGCCAAGGCCCGCGCCGGAAAGGCAATCCGAGCTCTCTTGGAGCTTGGAGCCAAGGAGGCGAGGCTGGTGGTTGACGATGGGGAGGTGATGCTCCCGGTTGAACGGGTACACGTCGGGGACGTCATCCGCGTTCGGCCGGGTGAGAAGGTGCCGGTTGACGGCCAGGTGCTCGAAGGGGGCAGTGCGGTCGACGAATCCATGTTCACCGGGGAGAGCGTGCCCGTCGAGAAGCGGGTTGGCGACCGCGTCTCCGGGGCGACCATTAACACCTCGGGCGTCCTGACAATTCGGACCTCCGCGGTGGGGGCCGATACTGCGCTCGCTCATATCATCGGCCTCGTCGAGAACGCTCAGACCGGCAAAACCGAGGTGCAACGATTGGCCGATCGCGTCTCGGCTGTGTTCGTCCCCGCCGTGATGGCGCTGGCAGCTGCGACCTTCGGACTTTGGACCCTTGTCGGAGGCGATCCGGCACAGGGTCTTCTGTCGGCAGTGGCGGTCCTGATCATCGCCTGCCCCTGCGCTTTGGGACTCGCTACCCCCACAGCGATCCTTGTTGGCACGGGACGAGGGGCCGACCTCGGGGTTCTCATAAAGAGCAGCGAGGTGCTGGAGCGCACCCGTGCAATCACCACAGTGCTGTTCGACAAGACCGGCACCCTCACCAAGGGGCAGATGTCGGTGACCCACGTTCATACCGAAGGGTCAGATGAGGATCATGTGCTTGCGGTGGCGGCGGCCGCTGAGGCCAACAGTGAACACCCGATAGGTGCCGCGATCGCCGCCGCCCAACGCAGACTAGCGCCACTGCTGCCGGCCTCCCGCTTCGAGGCTGTCGTGGGCTACGGGGTTCGTTCGACCGTTCACACGCCCGATGGACCGACCAATGTAGCGGTAGGTAGGCGCAAGCTTATGGCCGAGGCAGGGCTTTGGATTTCCGATGGGCTGGAGGCAGCTGCCCAGCAGCTTGAGCTTGAGGGCAAAACCGCAGTATTCGCCGGGTGGGACGGGTCTGCTAGGGGAGTCATCGGGGTTGCCGACACCCTGAAGGATGGCGCCTGGGAGGCGGTGGAGTCCTTGCGACGCATGGGCCTCAAAGTGGCGATGATCACCGGAGACAACTGGGCGACCGCGAAAAGCATTGCCCGCTCGATCGGAATTGAGACGGTACTTGCAGAAGTCCTGCCCACCGACAAGATCAATGAGGTCACCCGTCTGCAGCGAAACGGGGAGATCGTCGCCATGGTGGGCGACGGAATTAACGACGCTCCCGCTCTGGTTCAGGCCGACCTCGGTATTGCCGTGGGTACCGGAACCGATGTCGCCATCGAGGCGAGTGACCTTGCCCTGATGAACTCCGACCCCCGCACCGTTCCCCTGGCCATCCTGCTGTCTCGTCGGACCTTGCGGACGATCGTGCAAAACCTGTTCTGGGCATTCGGTTACAACGTCATCGCAATTCCGGTAGCCGCTCTGGGATTTCTCAATCCGATCATCGCGGCGGGGGCGATGGCCTTTTCTAGCGTAAGCGTCGTGGCGAATTCGCTGCGCCTGCTGAGGTTCGGTCGAACTTAGTCGGTCCATGCAAGAAAGGAGTGGGAACCATGCCGACCTACGGTTATGGCGACAACAAGCAAGACGTGCTCGAGCGGCTCAAACGGATCGAGGGCCAGGTACGTGGGCTGACGAAGATGGTCGAGAACGACGTCTAATGCATCGACATCCTGACACAGATAACCGCTGTGAGTAACGCCCTTAAGAAGGTCGCCGTCGGTTTGCTCGACGACCATATCCGTCACTGCGTGACTCGGCCCGCCGAGGGATCGAAGGACATGGTGCGGGAGGCCACAGCTGCGATCGAGCGGCTGGTGAAGTTCTGAACTAGACGCGGTCCTGTTGGAGCCGAACTCTCAGACCCGTTCGCCAACCCGAAAGCTGAACATCATCCCGCTCTCCAAGTGCTCGGCGATGTGGCAATGAACCATCCACGATCCGGGGTTTGAGGCGTCCATCAAGACCTCGACGACCTCCCCCGTCTTCACCAGCACGCTGTCCTTCCAGACGAGATTTCGATTGAGGTCATCGTTTCGCCGGAGAACCAGCAATCGCTGCCCGTGGAAGTGGATCGGGTGTTGCATCGGGTGGTCCGAGTCGATTCGGTTTACGATCCGAATTTTGACCCGGTCGCCCCGGCGGAACACCCAGTCGATTTGGTCATTGCTTAGACCGGTCTCGGAATCGGTGATCGACCACACCATGTTCGCAGACGTCGTCATGGCGTTCATCTGCGGCATGTCGTCTTCCCACTCGATCTCCTTCATCGTGGCCGGGGCCACCCCGGGCAGACGGGCATCGCTCGACCCTTCGGCCGGCATCGAGTGCTCGGGCATTGAGTGCTCGGACATTGAGTGCTCGGACATCGAGTGCTCGGACAGCGAGTGCTCGGGCATCATCATTGACCCGTCGAGCAGGATCGTCTTGTCGGCGGCTCGCTGAACTTCATAGGGAAGCCGCCGTCGTTCGTCGTCAAAGGCGGCAAAGTGTCGCAGCTTGAAAAACCGCTCTTCCCGTAAAGCCGTCGTGTCCGTGGCGTTGACAGTGACTGCGCCCAGCTCATAGATCTTCTCGGGGGTGCGGCTTTGAAGTACAACCGTGCCGGCTTGGTTGAACAGCACATCGATGACCGCCCGCTCGGATGGGCTGAGGAGCACCTCGTCGACCAACTCTTCCTCTTCTACACGTCCGCTATCTCCGCCGACAAGCTTCATTACCGCTCCGGGCATCGATAGGTTGAAGGTTCTCGAGTTGGCGGTGTTCGTCAGAAAAAAGCGGACAACTTCCCCCTGCCGAGTCTGCAATGACCAGTCCGTACGGCCATCAACTAAGAAGACATTCCCGTATCGGCCCATGGCAGCTCGGTTGGTGTGCCGGCGGCTGAACGGCGCAATCTTCCCGTTTTCGAGCAGGAGGTCGTCCAGCGTAATTACCACTTCCCTGTCGACAGGGCTCCAGTAGTCAGCATCGCTCGGAACGACCAAGATGTTGCCATACAGCCCCAGCTCCTGGCTGTAATCCTCGCGAAGATGAGGGTGGTACCAGAAGATTCCCTCGTCCGGAAAGTCCAGGCGATAGGAGTACTGTCCGCCCACAGGAATGGGGTCTTGGGTGTAGTTCGGAACGCCGTCGAAGGCGTTTTTCAGACGCAGGCCGTGCCAGTGCACCGTCGTTTCGAGATCCGCCTCGTTGGATACGGTGACCGTTACCTGCGACCCCCGGTCGACTACCAGAAGAGGTCCGGGGATCATCCCGTTGTAGCCGAGCATCCCCACTGTGGCGTTTCCGATCTTCTTTCGGACCGGCCGGATCCGTAACTCGTAGGTGTCTTCGTTGGACAGCCTTACCGGCTTGCTGCTGACGGCTGCTTTCAGCCCGGTCGGGCTTCGATCGAACAGATCTTCGTTCATGTTGCAGGCCAGCTTAGATCAACCCGTCGTAGCAGCTGGGCATTGAGTGCGACAACCACCGTCGAGGCACTCATCAAGACCGCACCCATGGCGGGTGAGAGCGTAACGCCTTGAGCAGCCAACGCGCCCCCGGCGACGGGTATCGCCACCAGGTTGTACCCGGCTCCCCACGCCAGGTTCTGCAGCATCTTGCGGTAGCTCGCTCGGGAGAGCCGAATGACTCCCACAACGGAGCGAGGATCAGACGAAGCCAGCACGACGCCCGCCGACTCGATCGCCACATCGGTTCCTGCGCCGATCGCGATGCCGACGTCGGCGCGAGCCAGAGCCGGTGCGTCGTTCACTCCGTCACCCACCATCGCGACCGTCAGGCCCCGCCCCTGCAGCTGACTTACCGCTTTCTCTTTGTCCTCGGGCAGAACCTCAGCGAAGACCTCGTCAATGTTGAGGGCCTTGCCCACGGCCTCGGCCACCTGCTTAGCGTCCCCGGTGATCATGGCGACCCGGATTCCGAGTCGGTGCAGTTGTTCAACGGCCTGGGCCGATTCGGGGCGGATTTCATCCTCGAGGGCGAAGGCGCCGATGACGTTGCCATCCCGAACGACGTACAACACTGCCGCTCCACGGTTTTTCCACCCGACAGCTGGGGTGCCATCGCTTCCGGTTCTTGGAGATCAAGCTCCCGCAGCATAGCCGGGCCTCCGATGGCGACACGCGCGCCACCCACGGTCGCCTCTACGCCCCGACCGGTTCGTGCCCTAAAGCCTTCCGCCGTGGGCGGGGATCCGGCTGCAGAAGCGGCAGCCACGATCGCCCTTGCCAGAGGATGCTCCGACTCGATCTCGACTGCGGCGGCGACCTGGAGAAGCTCTTCCTCCGCTGTTCCTCTGGTCGCGATGCCTGTCACGGCGTGCGCGCCCTTGGTGAGGGTCCCGGTTTTGTCGAACAGGACTACGTTTACTGTGCGCATCCGCTCTAGGGCCAACCTGTCTTTGATCAGGATCCCGGCCTTGGCGGAGATCGACGTAGAAAGGCTGATCACCAGTGGAATCGCCAGGCCCAAAGCATGCGGGCAGGCGATCACCAGCACTGTGATGGTCCGCACGAAGGCCGCGTTGGACTGTCCCAGGGCGGACCAAACTAGGAAGGTCACGACGCCGGCGAAGACGGCGACATAGAAAAGAAGTGCGGCAGCCCTGTCCGCCAGGGCCTGAGCCCGGGATCGCGACGCCTGTGCCTCCGCAACCAGCCGCTGGATGCCGGCCAGCGCAGTGTTCTCGCCAACCGCCTCGATCCGGATCCTGATAGAGGAATCGGTTGAAACGGTTCCCGCTACCACCTTGTTTCCCGGGCTCTTGGCAACCGGACGTGACTCTCCGGTAACCATCGACTCATCCAGCTCGGCCTCGCCTTGAACGATCTCTCCGTCCGCCGGGACTCGTCCCCCCGGACGGACAAGAGCTAGATCACCGAGTCGAAGATCGACGAGTGACACGATCTCGGTCTCACCGGCGGCGTTGATCCGCTCCGCCTCATCGGGCAGAAGGGCCGCCAGCGCTGCGAGAGCTCCTTGCGCTTGGCCCAGCGCTCGCATCTCGATCCAGTGCCCCAAGAGCATGATGGTCACCAATGTGGCGAGCTCCGGCCACAGGTCGGTATCGATCACCCCCAGCGTGGTGGCCGCCGACGCACCGAACGCGACCAGCAGACCCATGGAGATAAGCAGCATCATTCCTGGCTGTCGGCTCCGGGCCTCAGCAAGCCCGGCCTTGAGGAACACGGGCCCGCCGTAGAGCAACACAGCTGTGCCGAAAACCGCTGGTATCCAATGCGACCCCGGAAACGCAGGAGCCATCCAGCCGGTCAGCATCATCAACATGTGGCTGTAGAGGACTACCGGAATCGTGAGCGCGAGGCTCAACCAGAACTTCTTTTGAAAAATGGCCGCATGGTCGCCGTGGTCGGTATGGGCCCGGCCGTCGTGGCCAGCGTGGCCGTCGTGATCGCTGTCGGGCTCGTGTTCGCCAGTGGAGCGATGAGCGTCCTGGAAAATCGAATTGCCCCGCTCGGACTGGTCCATGCCGCTGTCGCCGGGCAGCAATAGGTGGCTCATCGCCTTGCGGTGATGGTCAGTATCTGAGGTGGTTGCCATCAGGGACTCCTCGTAGTCGAGTGGGGATGTGGGGATTTGCGTGCCGCGGCGGGGCAGCCTCGACCTCGACATTCCGAAGTCAGCGGCCCCCCGATGAGTTGACGGGCGGTGGCCCCGGGTCACTCATCGGGTGGCGCACGCCTTTGATCAGCAGGTAGAGGAGCATCGAAACCTCCGCAACGATCACGATCGGCACGAGGACGACTGGGGACACGGCATCAGCGATCCGGGGAGCGAGGAACTGCAGCGGCACATCGATGACATACGCCGCCGACCCGACCATCAACCCGACACCGATCAGCCTGGGGAATAGGCCCGAGCGATAGGCCAGCAGGCCGAGCGGGAACAGCCACAGACCGAAGAAGATTTGCGCGACGAGGTAGCCGTTGTGCTGCAGATCGAGCAGCAGCAAGACCAGCGCGTCACCTACGTCGGGCCCGAGCGCTGAGGCGTAGGCCGGATCGGTGGCCACCAGAACTGCGCCGAACTGGGTGACCAGGTTCAGGCACGTGATCGCGACCGAGACCACGACGAGGATCACCATGGCACGGGCGACGTCGCGGTTCACATGCCGCAGCAGCTGATAGAGCGCGAGCACGACGAACACCATCAGCGTCGCCTGCGCGAGGTCAGCTACGAACCCGTACCGGACCAGCGATGAGTGCTCGGCCACGTTTCTCGCGGTGAGGTTGGCGTCGCCTGGCACGTACACCCTGCCCCGGACGTAACCGTGCGCCCAACCCCCCAGAACCGCGACCGCCAGGTACATCACGCCCGCCATCCGCGCCAACCGCTTCTGGTGGGCAATGCCCAGCGGTAAGGACGCTCGAGGGGTCGTGTCAGACGTGTAGGAAGGTCGAGCGGCGGCCCCGTCGGACCTTGTGCCGGTGGTCGAGATGTTCATCGTGACCCCATTTCTGTACGCCGTACAAGATTTGTACAGCGTGCAAGTTATACTACCGACCAGCAAGACTGTCAATGGGGTGAGTTACATGCGTTCAACGACCAGTCGACGGCGCCGCGGTCCGCGCCGCGCCTTTAGCGAGGACGAGGTGCTCGACGCCGCGCAACAGCTGCTCGACAAGGGAGG
>Ga0247713_1001828_pt1 | contig 10137 bp, 8 predicted proteins | sample 21E_NmetaG_FD_189936 | JGI IMG/M metagenome (GOLD analysis project Ga0247713, IMG submission 189936) | Soil microbial communities from hillslope of Landscape Evolution Observatory, University of Arizona, Oracle, AZ, United States - 2-1-E_N | ecosystem: Engineered > Artificial ecosystem > Mesocosm... | reverse complement strand
AGGACTCGGCCATGTCCACGGTGATGTTCCGGCGCACCGCCCCGGGCTCATCCGGCGCATCGGACGGCAGCACCGCCGCGGCCCCCACGCTCGCGGTGCCTACCACGGCTACGGTCACGAACGCCGCGACCCGTTCCGTCATCATCTGTCCGCATTGCTGGATCATTCCGGCGCACGAGGTCGCGGCCGGTGCCGCCGACGAGACGACCTCGGCCAGTTGTGCTCCGGCCTGAGAGCCATGCACGGGCGCGCCGTCGCGGATGTTGCTTTCGGTGCGCCGAACCCGTCCCAGGAGGCGCGCCGGGATCAAGGCGCTCAACGCTTCGACCGGCCACGAGCGCCGGAATCCCTTGCGCGCCCGGTGGAGTAGCGCCTTGAGCTGACATTCGGAGATCCCGAGGATGTTCGAGATCTCATCGTAGGAGAGTCCCTCGAAGTCGCGCAGCACGATGGCGGCGCGGTGGAGCGGCGGGAGCGAGTCAAGCACCCGGCGAACCCGGCGGCCCTCCGACTTGCGGATGTAGGCGACCTCCGGATCCGAGCGGTCGGGGATCGTGTCGGGTAGATCGGCGAGTTCCTCGAACGACGCCGCGTCACCCTGGCGTCGGGTGCGCGCCCTCAGGACGTCGAGGCAGTGGTTGGTGGCGATCCGGGCGATCCACGCCCCGAGCTGGTAGCGGCCGTTGAAGCGCGGGAGGCTCTGGAAGACGCGGAGGAACACCTCCTGGCACGCCTCCTGGGCGTCCTGGTCGTCGCCCAGCATGCGGCGGCAAATGCTGCGGGCGCGCGGCATGTAGAGGTCGTAGATCTCCCGGTATGCGTCTTCCTTGCCCGCCTTGAACGCGAGCACCAGCTCGCGCTCCTCCGGCGGCGCCCCGGGCGCGTGAAAATCGTCCGCCCTTCGTGCCGTCATAGGGTCATCATGACCGGGTCTGACGGGTTCTGCAACCTTACGTCTGCAAATGACTACGCTGCGCGTTCAACGGGGCGTACCGGCGACCGACCGCTGTCGCGCCGCTCCCATCTATCATCAACCCATGGTGGAGGAGGAAACGGTCCGGGTGGTCCTGATCGATGATCACGACCTTTTGAGGCGCGGAATGAAGACGATGCTCGATTCTGAAGACGACATCGAGATCGTGGGCGAGGGCTCGGACGGCCGGGAGGCCGTCAGCCTCGTGGACACACTGCTTCCCGATGTGGTGATCATGGACGTGATCATGCCGAACATGGACGGCATCGACGCCACCCGGGCGATCAAGGGCGCCCATCCCACCGTGGGCGTGGTCGTCTTGACCGGCCACGACGAACGGCAGTTCGTCTTCGACGCGCTCAAGGCGGGGGCGTCGGGTTACCTGCTCAAGACCGCAGAGTTGACCGAGGTGATCGATACCGTGCGGGCGGTCGCCCGCGGCGAGGCGACAATCGATCCCGCGGTGGCATCGCAAGTGCTGTCGGAGTTCCAGGCCCTCGGGCGCGCCGAGGTCGACGAGGGATTTCAACCGCTCACGGCGCGCGAACGCGAGATCCTCCACCACATGTCCGACGGTCTCCCCAACAAGACGATCGCGCGCCGACTGCAGATCTCCGAGCGGACGGTCACAACCCACGTCGCCAACATCTACTCGAAGCTCCACGTGAACAACCGGGTATCGGCGATCCAGGAGGCGATGAAACGCCGCCTCCTCGACTTCAAGCAGTAGCCGTGACGGATCCGGAGAGAAACCGGCTGCGCGATCTTCCCTCGGTCGACTTCGTGCTCGGCCACCTGACAAAGGGAGTCCCACACGAGATGGGGGTCGATGCGGCCCGGCGCGCGATCGACGAGGCGCGCGCACTTATTGAGAGCGGAGCCGAGGTGACGCGTGACGATGTGGCCCGGCGCGCCCGAGAGTTCGTCGACGGGGCCCTGAACGCGCGCCTGCAGCCGGTCATCAACGCCACCGGCGTCCTCCTCCACACGAACCTCGGACGAGCGCCGCTCGGCCAACGGCAGATCGATGCGGTCGTCGCCGCGGCGACGAGCTATGGCACGCTCGAGTACGAGCTGGCGTCGGGAACGCGCGGGAGACGCGGGACCCACATCCGGAACCTCGTCCGCGCGCTGACCGGCGCCGAGGATGCATTCGTCGTCAACAACAACGCGGGCGCGACCCTGCTCGTACTCGCCGGTTTGTGCGGGGGCCGCGAGGTCGTCGTTAGCCGCGGCGAGCTCGTCGAGATCGGAGGCGAGTTCAGAATCCCCGACATCGCGGCCGCCGCGGGAGTGACGCTGCGGGAGGTCGGCACGACCAACCGGACGCGCCTCGCCGACTACGAGCGGGCGATTCGTCCCGAAACCGCGGCACTGCTCAAGGTTCACCCGTCGAACTACCGCATCGTCGGCTTCACCGCCGAGGCATCGGCGCGCGAGCTCGCCCGCCTGGCGCGGGCGCGCGGGATCCCGTTCGTCCACGACATCGGCTCCGGGCTTCTACGGCCGTGGCGCGATCGTCCGTGGCTGACCGGAGAGCCCCCGGTGAGCGAGACGCTCCGCAACGGCGCCGACGTGGTGTTGTTCTCGGGCGACAAGCTTCTCGGCGGTCCGCAGGCGGGCATCATCCTCGGCCGGTCCAAGATCATCGATGTCCTTGCACGGCACCCGCTGGCGCGGGCGCTCCGCCCGGACAAGATGACGCTCGCCGCCCTCGAGGCGACGCTCACGGCTTACGCCGAGGACGAGCCGGAACGCCTTCCGCTGTGGCGCCTGGCTGCGGTCTCGCAAAAGGAGTTGCTCGCCCGGGCGGAGAGGCTGTGCGAGCGCCTTACGGAGGGCGCGAGCGATGTGGAGATAAGTGCGGAAGAAACGGAGGCGGCCGCGGGGGGAGGCTCTTCGCCGGCCCGCCCGCTTCCTTCGGCCGCGATCGTGGTCGCTACCGACGAGGCCGACGAGTTTGCCGCACGCCTCCGGATGGGGTCGCCGCCGGTCGTTGCCCGTATCGCCGACGACCGCGTCCTTTTGGATTTACGAACGGTATTCCCGGAGCAAGACGACCCGCTCGTCGATGCACTCCGCTCCGCGCTCGCGGCTACTCGACGGTGATCGTCCCGGTCATCCCCCGATCACCATGGAACCGGCAGCTGAAGTCGAACTTCCCATCGTCGGGAAGAGGGATGTCCACTCGCGACTGCTGACCGAACTGCAGCTCGACGTCGAGATCGAGCTCCGGCGACGTGAACGTGTGGCCGTTTTCGCCGGTGTTGTCGAGCAAGAACGTGACAACGTCGCCGCCGGTCACTGTTATCTCCGACGGCCGGTACTCGTTGTCGACGAGCTCGATGTTGACGCGCTCACGGTCGAGCCGATCGCCTCCGAGCCTGGGCACGGTGTCTTCGGGTGTCGGAGACTCGACCGCGTCGCCGTCCCCCCCGCCGTTGCCGTCGCAAGCGAATCCGGCGAAGGCCAGTACAAGGGCGCTCAGAACTATCTGGATACGCAGCTTGTTTCGGTAGTTTTCCATCCCATACAACTACCGCACTTTTCCACCTGCGCAGGACACGTAACAGATTTAGCCGGTTGGTGCCGGGCTTTCCCGCAGACCGCTGCTCCAGTCGAGGACAATTTGTGCAACGGTCCGGCCAAGGACCAATCCGTCATTGTTGTCGCTCGAGAAATGGATACCGCCGAAGAGGCGGGATTCCGCAGCCTCATTGGCGATGCGGTCGATCGCTCCATCCGCCGCCGGGAAAAACTCTTCGAGTATGCGACCGCCTGCCCCGGAGAACGTCGAATGACCGCCCGGATACGAGGGAAACGGCGGAGTATCGATGTAGGAAAGCCATCCAGGATGATCGGCAAGCGAGGGATCGTCCTCCAACTCGGCAGTAGTGCACAAACGTGCACCGTCATTACATAGCCTGCGAACGGCGGTAACCGGCCGGATGCTCCACCAGAAATACTTGGCCTCGAACGCCGCGATCGCTCCGTCCGCAAGCGCGGCATTGAGCAGACCAAAAAGGCGCACGGTGTCTTTTTCGCCAAGGGGATTCGCCGACAGCAACTCAAGTGCGATTGAGTTCCAGTGACCCGCAGGTGTGAACGTGCCGGGCCCGTCATCCCAAAAGATGACCATTTGCTGCTGAGCATCGGTCAGGGTGTCTTGGACACGAAGCACCTCATCCAGTTCATCCATGAACTGCGCTGAGGCGTACGGAGGCGGACCGGGAATTTTCGATTCGGTGCGCGCCTCACCGGCTGACGACATCACCCACGGCTTCCACGTGCCGACGGGGCCGCCGGTCGCAGGCTCAAAACGCGGCGGCGTCTCCACCCAATACTCCTCGCCCGTACGGCGAGGGTGCGCCGGAGCCGTGCCCAAGACTCCGTCATATTCAGCCCGTTCGAGATACAGATTTGCCACCTTTCGCCCGAGGGCGCGACCTCGCCGAACGTCGCTGCGGTAGTTGACCCCGGCATACAAGCGAGATTCCACTGCGTCGGTCGCAAGCGCTTCGAAGGTTCCGGTCTTCTGATCCGGGAACAGGTGTTGCAGGACGATTTCGGCAGCGCCTGCAACGACCGCGTGGGCCGGTACGTAGCTGCTTCGGGAGGCATTCACGAGGGGTTTGATGCGCGAATCGAGCCGCTCCGGTGGAGCCCGAAAGTAGGACCGACGAGTATCGATCGCCGCGATATAAGCGTCATACATGGCGCCGTGCAGCAGTGCGAGACCGCGCGCCGCAATCGGAGGGCGCGGTCGGTGCAGGACGATCATGTCCAAGGCCGTCTTCGTCCAGGGGACGATCGCCGGATCGGAGTTCCAGAAACGGATCTTGCGTCGAACCGCGCGAGTCCGGACCTCCTGCAAATTTCGCAGTTCACGAAGCTCTCGTCTCGTTGTACGAGACTTGCGGGCGGGTGGGGCATCCAAACGGAACTGATCTGGGCTGCGCAACAAAAAACGCGGCCACTCCAGCGGGTTCGATGACGCCGACGCGCTCGTGGAAGGAGTCGGGTCGTCCTGTCCCCACGATGGGGCTCCGGCCGTGATGAGCGAAGCAGCGATCAGGCCGACGGTCCAATTGTAGAACTTGACGCTCATCATCCGTTGGGCTCCATGATCCTGATTCGTTGATTACTCGTCAGATCGCGCCAATTTTTTTTCGCGCCCGAAGGCCATGTAATCGTGAGGCTCTGTATCCTCTTCGCAGCACCGAGTCCGAAGTGAAGCACGGTATCGTTGGTCGACGCGAAACCAACACTCCCGCACATCACCTCGCGGATAAGTCGGCCCTCTCGGATCTTCACGACCGCACGGGCGCCGCATGCCCGCGTATTTCCCCGTCGGCCACGCACGTCGACCTGCAGCCAATGATGATTCTTTTTTGCCGTAACGTTCCGCAAGAGGCGCGGCGCCCCGTTTTGATTCACCGAAAAAATGTCGATGCGTCCGTCTCGGTCAAAGTCCGCTAATACGGCAGAGCGCGAATGTCCCGTGTCCGCAGCGCCGCTGGCTGCACTGTGGTCGAGGAACCTCTTGTTTCTTCCGTTCGTGTACATCTCATTCGGCTGATAATCCATCGGCTGCTGCATTTCGCTGAGACGAAGGCGGCCGGAGGGAAAATAAAGGTCCTCCCACGCATCGTTATTGAAGTCCGCGGCCACGACTCCCCACGTAATCGCAACGCTGCTCGCGTCATGATAAGAGCGGATTAAACGCGCCGGCTTTGCTACATCTGCGAAAGTACCGTCACCCTGGTTCTGCATCAGTGCAGGCGCCCGGATGTTCGATACCGCGAAATCGAGATCGAGGTCGCGGTCGTAATCAAGCACGCCCACGCCCATCGAATTCATTCTTATCGCAACACCGGCGTCGACAGACACATTGGTGAAGCGCCAATCGCCATCCACTAGGCCGTCGTTCCGCCACAAAAAATTAGGTTCGGGTTTCACGCCTACGAAGTCATTCGCAAGGAAAAGATCACTGTCACCGTCGTCGTCATAATCGAACCAGGTCGCCTGGTAGCCCGCGCCTAAGGTGGACCCCTCCCGGTGCAACAAATCGATCCGATCCTCAAAGGTCCCGTCGCCATTGTTGTGATACAGGGAATCCGGCTGCGCAACCCACGTCTTCCCGTCGGCGCCGCAATCAACGTGATTGGCCACATACAGATCGAGGTGACCGTCTTGGTCGTAGTCACCCCACGACGCGCTTTGGCTCACCTCGTTCCCGGCAACGCCCGCTGCATTTGCAACGTCTTCGAAAAAGCCTTTCCCGTCGTTACGAAGCAGACGGTTGGGGCCGTCCGTAGTTACGTAGAGATCAAGGTCGTCGTCGTTGTCGTAGTCACCGGCGAGCGCCGATATTCCCAGGGCGCCCGTCACGCCCCGAGCTGCCGCCTCATCACTGAAGTGGCCGCTCCCGTCGTTCATGAATAGATGCGTAGAAGTCTCCTGGCGCGGCAGGAAGAGGTCGAGGTCGCCATCATTGTCCAGATCGCCCCAGGCGGCGCCGGCGCTCCATGAGCCGCACGGAAAATCGCCAAGTGTCGTAGCGAGGCCAGACTGCTCCGTGACGTCGTCGAACCGGGGGATTCGCACTTTGGACGCCATGACGTCAAACGCCATCGGGACGACGGAAGTGCCATCCTGCCCGGCCACTTCGTACCGCCCGGTGCGGGCAAACCAAGCTCCCGGCGCAACCCGCAGCCTCGCCTTGAACGAATTGCCGGGCAAGACGGTTTGACGAATACGCTGAAATGTCACCTCTTCAAGGGGGCGGGTCCGAGGCCGGATCACGAAAGTGACATCCATCTCCTGCGCCCAATCGGTTTCGTTTTGCGCCACCACTTCGAACGCAAGCGATTCGCCTTGCCTTATCTCGGTGCTGCTCTTCGGAACAAGCCGGATTCGGAAGTCACCCTCCGCAGCAGGCGCGCTGGGGACGGCAACGGCAATCGTCGCCGCAGCCAGGAGAGAAGAAAGGAGAAACTTCACCAACCGCACCGAGCGAAGATACGCAGAGTCGACCGCTTCCACAAGACGTTTGGCCAAAAAAAGCGGACGATCAGACATGCTTCTCCTCTTAATTGAGCGTGCAACCGTCGGCCAGGTCGGAGAAGGCGGTCCGAACGCGATAATGCCCGGCCCATCCCCGACGACCGCCTCGCGGGCGCGGGAGTGAGACCCGCGGACGCGTTACTTCGTCGGGAAGGTTATGAACGCAGGCGGGTCGTCGAGCTCGATGTAGGACCCCGACGACACGCCTCGGAAGGTGGTCGACAGGTTGACCGACTCGACCTTCTGGTTGACGAGCTTCTTCGGGACCTTCATCTCGAACGTGATCGGGACGCTGCTCACAAAGGTCGTGTTGAAGGTGTCCGAGGTAAAGGTGCCGATCTCGACCGAGCCCCGCTTGGTGAGCGCCGACAGGACGACCTCCAGCGAGCTCTGCGCCGCGGCAATGGCCGTCACCTCGAACTCGCCCTTGATCTTGCCGGCGGTGAACTTCGTCGGCTTCTTTAGCAGGCCCGGCCACTCGTGGGTGAGCGCCCCCTGCCCGGATGCAACGAGAACCTCCTGGGCGGGCTGGAAGATGAACGCACAGCTGTTGCCCTCGTCGGGCGCGTCCTCGGGGCTCAGGTAGGTCGGTCCGCATCCACCCGCGCCGTCGTCGTCCCAGCGCAGAAAGAGCTTGAGCTCCTTCGCCTTCTTCTTCGCCGTGACAGGGGTAGTCGCACCGGCGAAAGCAAGACCCGCAACCAGCGCCGTCACCAGCAGTTTCCTCTTCACCGTGGTCCCCTCTTCTCCCGCACGAATCCCGATCCTTCCGCAGACGGGATTCGCCGCCCGAGGCGAGACTCCTGGCCTGGAAATGAAAGAAGCGGCCGGGGCGGCGGCCGCTTCTTTCGGGATCGGGGACGGAGCCCCGAAACGGATCGACGTTACGAGGTGGGCGTCGGGGTCGGGGTCGGCGCGGGGGCTGCAACCTTGCGGACCTTGATCTTCTCGACGACGACGCCTGCATCGCTTTCGTCCGACTTGATGCGGAGCACCAGGTAGCCGGCGACGAGGTCGGCGGTGGATCCCTTGGTGGGATTGCCCTTGGCCGACGGTCGGCCCCGGTGGTCGAGCTTGATCTGGGTGTCCTCGGTCACGTTGCCGACGAACTGGCTGCCGTCGTTCATGTCGACCGTCAGCACCGGATCTGCGAACGAGGCGATCGTCCCGACGGGCTTCTTGCCGCCCTTCCACGACGGGCCCTTGCCCTTGCCGGGCGCTGCGATCGCGCCGGCGGCGAACGACGCGGCGACCATCGAAGCCAGGGCGAACGAGGCGATCTTGCGGGTGCTGCGGGTCATGTCGGCTCCCTCTTCTCGAGCTGTTTTCTTCTTCGTGATGTCAGCATCGGCCGTCGCGCCGAATTTCTGAATACGCAAAATGCCCGGGTTGCTTGTCGGCGACAAAGGCTCCAAAAGAGGGGGTGGCGCCGAGCCACCGCTTGCCTCACTATGGCAGGGCAAGCAACGGGCTCTCGAGGAGGAGACGATCGTGGGTAGCTACACCGAAAAGCTGCAAAAGAAGGCGGGCGAGGTCCTGCGGGCGGACGAACGGCTGTTGGCTGCGGTGCGGGTGCAGCCGCGGGGCTCGACGACCGGGATGGCGGTCGGTGGGCTCATCGGCGGCGCCGTGGCGGGGCGCCAGGCCTCGAAGGCGCAGGCCAAGGCCAGCGAGGGATCGACGGCGCGGAACTGGCCCCAGGGCCGGGTTGCACTCGGCCTCACCGATCAGCGGCTGCTCGCGTTCAACTACACCGCGATGGGGAAGCCCAAGGACCTCGTCGGTGAGTTCCCGCTCGACCAGCTCGCCTCGGTGGAGGTCGACAAGAAGAAGGTCGCCAACGCACTCGAACTGGGCTTCGCCGACGGATCTGCGATCGTGGTCGAGTGCGCCAAGCTCGAGAAGGTCGGCGACTTCGTATCCGCGTTCCAGAACGTGAAGACCGGCGCCACCACCTAAGTAACGAAGTAACGGACTCCCCGCCCGTTCTGTCGACCGTGAGGAGCGGATACAGCGCCTGCGGGTCGACAGAACGGAAGGGGGGTGGCGGGCGCGTATCGTTCGGCCATGCACGTCATCGGGACTGCGGGCCACGTCGATCACGGTAAGTCGAGCCTCGTCCGACGCCTCACCGGCATCGATCCCGACCGCTTCGCGGAGGAGAAACGCCGGGGCCTCACGATCGACCTCGGCTTCGCGTGGCTGTCGTTGCCGTCGGGAGCCGAGATCGGCATCGTCGACGTCCCCGGACACGAACGTTTCATCAAGAACATGCTCGCCGGAGCCGGCGGGATCTCCATCGTCCTGTTCGTAATCGATGCGACCGAAGGATGGATGCCGCAGTCGGCCGAACACCTCGCCGCGCTCGAGGTGCTGGGGGTCTCGTCGGGAGTCGTTGCGCTCACCAAGCGCGACCTGGTCGACGCCGAGATGCTCGAGCTCGCCGCGGCGGAAATAGAAGAGCGTCTCGCACCCTCGGTCCTCGCAGGGGCCCCGGTGGTCCCGGTGTCGGCGGCAACCGGGGAGGGGATCGACGACCTCGTGGGCGCGCTCGACCGGGCGGCGACCGACGCCGCTCCGGCGCCGGATCGGGGGCGTCCCCGCCTGTGGGTCGACCGGTCGTTCATCATCCAGGGATCGGGAACGGTCGTTACCGGCACGCTGGCCGGCGGGTCGTTTCACGCCGGCGACGAGGTCGAAATCGTCCCCGGCAGACGGCGGGCACGGATTCGCTCGATCCAGAGCCACAAAAAAGAGGTGGAGGTGATCGGGCCCGGCAATCGGGTCGCGCTCAACCTGGCCGGCCTCGAGCGGGCCGAGGTCGCCCGCGGCGACGCCGTCGGCGCGCCGGGAGCGTGGCGGGCAACGGAGCGGATCGACGCGCGCATCCGGGTGCTCGGACCCGATATCTCGGGAACCGACTACACCCTCGGCGACACCGGCGCGCACCTATTGTTCGCGGGGTCGGCCGAGACACCCGTCCGGATCAAGCTGCTCGGCGCGCCGGAGCTGGCGCCGGGCACCTCGGGGTTCGCGCAGGTGTATCTGCGCGATCCGCTCCCGCTCGGTCGGGGTGACCGTTTCGTGCTGCGCGACGC
>Ga0247713_1001827_pt1 | contig 10139 bp, 8 predicted proteins | sample 21E_NmetaG_FD_189936 | JGI IMG/M metagenome (GOLD analysis project Ga0247713, IMG submission 189936) | Soil microbial communities from hillslope of Landscape Evolution Observatory, University of Arizona, Oracle, AZ, United States - 2-1-E_N | ecosystem: Engineered > Artificial ecosystem > Mesocosm... | reverse complement strand
CCCTCGCCTTCGGGTGGGGGACGGGCTACGAGTTCACGACGTCCGGGCTGATCCCCACCGCGTGCCTCACCTCGGCGCTCCTGATCGGCGGGCTGCGGGCGGCCTACGACTCGATGACGGTCGAGCTGCAGCGGCTGCTGCGGGTGCGGCGCCGGGTGCTGCTCGTCGGCGAGGGCGAGGGGCTCACGGCGCTGCACCGGGTGCTCGCGGCCGCGCGAGGGACGCTCGCGTACGAGTTCGTCGGCTCCTTCTCGCCCGAGCGGGAGGGCTCGATCCGGGAGCGGCTCCAGCGGCTCTCGCCGGACGAGGTGATCCTGAACGAGGGCGACTTCGACGAGGCGACGGTGCTCGCGATCGTCGAGGCGGCGCACGCCTGCGGCGTCCGTGTGCGGATCGCGCCGCGCACGACCGAGCTGCTGCTCCAGCGCGGCGAGTACGTGCCGGGCCAGGGCGTGCCGCTCTTCGAGCTGCGGCCGCCCGTGCTCGCCGGCGCCGACTGGGCGGTGAAGCGCACGTTCGACCTGCTCGTGAGCACGCTCGTGCTCCTCGTCGGGCTTCCGCTCTGGCTGCTCGTCGCGCTCGCGATCAAGCTCGACAGCCGCGGCCCGGTGCTCTACCGCGACCGCCGGGTCGGGATCGGGGAGCGCGAGTTCCCGATGCTCAAGTTCCGGACGATGGTCGAGGGCGCCGCGGAGCTGCAGGCCGAGCTCGAGACGAGCAACGAGGCCGGCGGCGCCCTCTTCAAGATCAAGCACGACCCCCGCGTGACGCGCGTCGGCCGGCTCCTGCGCCGGCTCTCGCTCGACGAGTCGCCGCAGGTGCTGAACGTGCTGCGCGGGGAGATGAGCCTCGTCGGCCCGCGCCCGCTGCCGCTTCGCGACTACCGCCAGCTCGAGCAGTGGCACCGCCGCCGCTACAACGTGCTGCCCGGGATCACAGGCCTCTGGCAGATCTCGGGCCGCTCGAACCTCACCTTCGACGACCTCGTGCGGCTCGACTTCTACTACATCGAGAACTGGTCGATCTGGCTCGACATCTCGATCCTCGTGAAGACGCTGCCGGCCGTGGTCGCCGCGCGGGGCGCGTACTAGCTCTCGAGCGCCTCCGCGCCGGTGTCACGGCGGCGCATCGCCCGGCTGTGCAGCGCCAGCGCCGCATAGCCGAGCGGGATGTATGGAAGCGCGTTGAGCGCGTGCAGCACGAGTGCGAACGAGAGCGCCTCCGCGCGGTCGGCCCCGTGCGCTGAAAGCGCCAGCACGGCCGCCGCCTCGAAGCTGCCGATCGCCGCCGGCGAGGACGGGACGACGAGGATCAGGTTGGTGGCCACGACGACGAGGAGCGCTGCGCCGAGACCGAGGTCGAGGTCGGTGCCGAGCAGGAGGAGCCACGTCGAGGCGGCGAGGGCGAGCCAGGACGCCGCTGTGACGGCGACCGCCGCAGCCGCGGCGCCCACCGTGCGCACGCCGGCGAGGCCGGCCACGGCAGCGTCGGCCATGCTCGTCACTCTGGCCTCGTCGACGCCCGGCAGGCGCTCGAGCGGCCGCAGCAGGCGCGCGACTGCGCCGCCGCCGGAGCGCACGCCAACAGCCGCCACCGCGACGAGCACGACCGAGGCAGCGACCCCCACGGCGACCGCCGCCGGCAGCCACCCGATCGGCGGTAGCAGCGGCGTCGCGAGCACGAGCAGCGCCACGAGCACGACGAGGTCGAAGGCCCGCTCGACGACGACCGTCGCCAGCACCTGCGCCCGCGACGTCCCGCTGCGCCGTCCCAGCACGTGCACGCGCGCCGCCTCGCCGGCTCGGGCCGGGAGGATCGTGTTGAAGAGGTAGCCGACGAGGAGCGCGCCGCCCACGTGGCCGAAGGCGGGACGACTCGACCTCGGGAAGAGCAGCTGCCACCGCCACGCCCGCAGCGCGACGGCCACCGCCAGCGCGAGCCCCGCGGGCAGCAGGAAGACGTAACGCTGGCTGCGGAGCGCCGCGCTGAGCGCCGCGGGGTCGAGCCCTCGGACGGCGTAGAGAGCGAACATGACGGACAGCAGCAGGCCGACCGCAGCTGCGAGGCGGGAGGTGCGCCTCGAGCCTCCGACGCGCGCCACCGTCAGCCGCGGACGCGGACCCGGAGCAGCACCCAGATCGCCTTGAAGCCGTCGCGCCAGGTGATTTTCTTCCCCTCCGCATAGGTCCGGCCGTAGTACGAGATCGGCAGCTGGTAGATCCGGAGCCCGGCCCGGCAGACCTTGGCCGTGATCTCCGGCTCGATCGAGAAGTCGTCCTGCCGGAGGTCGAGCCCCTTCAGCACGTCGCTGCGGAAGGCCTTGTACCCGGTCTCCATGTCGCTGAGGGTCGTGTTATAGAGGAGCCCGGTCAGGAGCGAGAGGAAGCGGTTCCCGACGAGATGCCAGAAGAGGTACGCCCGTTGCGGGCGCCCACCCGAGAGACGCGAGCCATAGACGACGTCCGCGACTCCACGCTCGATCGGCTCGATCAGCGCCGGGACGTCCGCGGGGTCGTACTCCATGTCCGCGTCCTGGACCACCGCGATGTCCCCGTCAATGTGCGGGATCGCGGCGCGCAGGGCCGCTCCCTTACCCCGATTCTCCTGGCGGAGGAGCATGACGTTCGCGTGCGTGGTGGCCCATTCGTCAACGAGGTCGCCCGTGTCGTCGGTCGAGCCGTCGTCGACCACGATCACCTGGCTGTCGAGGCCGAGCTCGTCGAGCCGCCGCAGCACCTCGACGACCGTCGCGCGCTCGTTGTAGGCCGGGACGAGGAACGAGACCCGCACGGGAGCCGAGCCTAGCGTCCTGCCGGCGCAGCCGCTGCCGGACGTAGACTCGAGGCCGTGAAGGCGCCCAAGATCCTCGCCGTCGCGTCCGCGGTCGACCTCGACTTCCGCTACGGCTGCACGCCCGCGTGGTGGCAGCTCTGGAAGGGCCTCTACGAGGTCGGCGTCGACCTCGTCGTGACGCCGTACCGCGGCCGTCCCGTCGAGTCGCCGTGGTGGCGCACCGCCGCGAACCCGACCTGGGTCGAGGGCGAGGGCTACGCACGCGTCCGCGACGGGCTCGCCCGGGTCAAGGGCGACCGCTACCTGCGCCGCGCGGAGCACTCGCCGGAGGAGACGGCGTTCGACAAAGTGACACGCGAGACGATCTGGCGCTGGGTGACGCCGCGCTGGCGGCGGCACCTCGCGAAGGTGCTCGAGCGGGAACGCGACGTCGACGCGGTGCTCGTCTTCACCGTGCCGATGGCGCACTTCCGCGGCATCCCCACGTACCTGCGGGAGCGCTTCGGGGTGCCGGTCGTCTTCTACGACGGCGACGTGCCGATGAGCCTGCCCGAGTTCGGCGGCATGGACACGGGCTTCAACTACTACCACGGCGCCGACCCGTCCGAGTACGACCTCGTGCTCTCGAACTCGGAGGGCGGCCTCGAGCGGCTGCGCGAGCTCGGCGCCCGCCGCGCGGAAGCCGTCTTCTGGGCGGCCGACACGGAGTTCTTCGCGCCGCACGAGGTCGAGAAGGTGCACGACGTCTTCTTCTACGGCTACGGCGACAAGTTCCGCCGCGACTGGATGGCCGCGATGGTGGGCGAGCCGAGCAGGCGCGCCCCCGAGCTCGAGTTCGCGCTCGGCGGCCGCGACTACCGGGGCGACATCGGGCGCGCGTGGGTGCAGGGAGACGTGCCCTTCAACACGTTCGCGCGCGCGATCTCGCAGGCGCGGATCAACCTCAACATCACGCGCCGCTCCCACGCGAGCGTCTACGCCTCGTCCTCGTGCCGGCCGTTCGAGCTCGCGGCGTGCGGCGCCGCGATCGTCTCGAACCCCTACAACGGGATCGAGCGCTGGTTCGAGCCGGGGAAGGAGCTCCTTGTCGTCAACGACGCGGACGAGGCTCTGGCCGCGTACCGGCAGCTGCTCGACGACCCCGGGCAGGCGGAGGCGATGGGGCAGCGGGCGCGCGAGCGCGTGCTCGACGAGCACACCTACGCCCACCGCGCGCGGCAGGTGCTCGACCTCGTCGGCCTCGGCCGCACGGCGGACGCCCGTGTCTGATCCTTCCGCAGCGGGGCCGCGCGTCGTCGCGATCGTCCCCGCCTACCGGGAGGAAGGCGCGATCGGCGGCGTCGTGCGCGAGCTGCGGGCGTTCGACCCGGGGCTCGACGTGGTCGTGATCGACGACGGCTCGCCCGACGACACGGCCGCGGTCGCGCGCGCCGCCGGCGCCGCGGTCGTGCGCCTCCCCTTCAACCTCGGCATCGGCGGCGCCGTGCAGACGGGCTTCAAGTACGCGCTCGAGGGCGGGTACGACCTGGCGGTGCGCCTCGACGGCGACGGGCAGCACGACCCGACGGAGCTGCCGAAGCTGATCGCCCCGGTGCTTGCTGGCGAGGCGGACATCGTCGTCGGCTCCCGCTTCGCCGAGCCGGGCGACGCGTACCGGCCGCCGCTCGCGCGGCGCCTCGGCATCGGCCTCTTCGCGCGGATCGTCTCGCTGCTCGTGCGCCAGCGCGTCACCGACACCACCTCGGGCTTCCAGGCGCTGAACCGCAAGGGGATCGCGCTCTTCGCCGCCGACTACCCGCACGACTATCCGGAGGTCGAGGCGACGGTCATGGTCGTCCGCCACGAGCTGCGCCTGCTCGAGGTGCCCGTGCGGATGCGCGAGCGCGAGCACGGCAGCTCCTCGATCACGGCGCTGCGCTCGGCGTACTACGTCGTCAAGGTGCTGCTGGCGCTCTTCGTCGGCCTCTTCCGCCGGCGCGTCGTCCCCACCGAGGAGCTCACGTGACGCCGCTCCGCGTCTCGATCGTCGCCTCGATCGCGTCGATCCTGCTCATCCTCGTCGTGCTCGAGCTGATCCGGTCGCGGCGGCTGCGGGAGCGCTACGCGCTCCTCTGGCTCGCGACGGGTGTCGTGCTGCTCGTGCTCTCGGCCTGGCGCGGCGCCCTCAACACGATCGCCGGCTGGTTCGGCGTCACCGGCTATCCGCCGGCGGTGCTCTTTGCGGTCGCGACGCTCTTCATCCTGCTCGTGCTGCTCCACTACTCGACCGTGCTCTCGCGGCTCGTCGACCAGAACGCGATCCTCGCGCAGCGGGTGGCCCTGCTGGAGGAGCGGTTGCGGGCGAGCGGGCTGCCACCGGACGAGGAGGAGTAGATGCGGGCGGTTCGCCGCCCAAGCGCGCTCATCGACTCCCGCCGGCGGCACGACCGGCTCCTCTGGGGAGGGCTTGGCCTCGTCGTCGCCGCGGCCGCCGTCGCCGTGCGAGTGTGGACGTACCGCTCGGTGCTCGGCACGACCAACGCCGACGAGTCGGTTGTCGGCCTAATGGTCCGGCGGGCGCTCGACGGCGAGCTGACCGCCTTCTATTGGGGGCAGGCGTACGGCGGCACGCAGGAGGTGCTCCTCACCGTGCCCGTCTTCCTCGTCACCGGGACGTCGCTCCTCGGTCTGCGGCTGGTCGTCTTCCTCCTCTCCGCCGTTGCCGCATACCTCGTCTGGCGGGTCGGGCGCAGGACGATAGGGAGCCCGGCGGCGGAGGTGGCCACCGGCGTCTTCGCGCTCTGGCCTGCCGTGAGCGTCTGGTTCCTGACGCGGCAGCAGGGGTTCTACGCGAGCAATGTCGTCTACTGCGCGCTGCTGCTCCTGCTCGCCCTTCGGCTCGTGGAGCGGCCGGACAGGAGGCGCGTGGCGCTCTTCGCCTTCGTGCTCGGACTCGCGTTCTGGCAGACGGCCCAGATCATCCCGGTCGCGGTCGGCATGCTGGCCTGGACGATCTGGAGCCGCCCGCGACTGCTCCGCGAGCTCTGGGTGGCCGTGCCGCTCTTCGTCCTCGGCGCGCTCCCGTTCTTCGCGTGGAACGCTCTCAACGGCTGGGAGTCCTTCTCCAGCCATGGGCAGACCGACTACGTCGGGAGCCTGCGGCTGTTCTTCCCGACGATGGTTGCGATGACGATCGGTCTGCGGACGCCGTTCTCGACCGAGCCGCTCGTGCCGACTCTTCTCCTCTACCCGCTGTACCTCGCCATTGCTGCGGCCTTTGCCTACGGTGCGTACCGCTCGCGCGGGCGACCGGTCTCGCTCCTCTACACGGTCGCCGCGACCTTCCCGTTCGTGTACGCGCTGTCGCCGCAGACGGCGGTGCTGAACCCTCGCTTCATCGTCGTGCTGGCGCCGGTTCTTGCGCTGCTCTTCGCGCAGCTGGCGACGACGTACCGGCGCGCCGTCGCCGTGCTCGCCGCCGCATTCGTCTTGTCGACGGTGTCGCTCGTCCGGATGGATGGCTGGTTCCGCGAGCTCACCGGCGTGACCCCCGCGAACGTGTACGGCCCACGCGGCATCGTCGAGGTCGTCCCGCGTGACCTCGACCCGCTCGTCGCGGAGCTCGACCGGCTCGACCTCGACCGCGTCTTCGCCGACTACTGGCTTGCGTATCGTCTCACCTTCGACACTCGCGAGCGGATCATCGCGGCCGAGTCTTCGCTGGCGGAACTCGAGGAGGTGGGCGGCCGAGTCGTTCCGGTGACCCACCCGCACGTGCGCTACCGTCCGTACGAGCGTGAAGTGCGCGCCGCGCGTGCGGGATACGTCCTGTACCGAGACCTCGTTTCGTCTGTTCCGGTCGCCGCCGAGCTCGAGCGCCGCGGCTTCGCCCGGCACGAGGTCGATGGCTACGTCATCTATGTGCCACCGCGCTGAGCGCTACGGCTCGGCCGTGGCGGATTCGCTGAGCAGGAAGACGTCCCCCTCCTCGACCGAATCGACCCAGTTCGCGGCGATGCCGACGCGGTAGGAGGCATCCGGTGACGCATCGTCGTCATGTACGAGCCGTTCGCGCGTCGCGCCGAGCGAGACCATCTCGAGAAGGCAGTCGCGCGCCCCTCGGTGGCCGCGGCACTCGAGGTCGCGGCCGTCGGGACTCGTGCGAAAGACGTGATAGAAGATGCGGGCGCTCCCGACCGGCGGATGCTCCCACGTGACGACCCTTGCGTCCCCGTCGCGCTCCACGCGGACATCGATTCGCGCGTCGACCGGCGTGAGGATGTTGGAGACGAAGACAGCCCGCGGCTCCGCGATCGGCCGCGCCACAACGACGACGGCGAGTGGGACGAGCGCGAGCGCGGCGACTAGCAGCGCCAGGCGACGTGTCCCCATCGCGTGCACGGGTTCACTCGGCCACCGGACCGACACCCGTCGTCCCAGCGTCGGGACGAGCAGTACCGTCGACACGGCGAGGAGGAAGTAGGCGGGGTACGCGGGCATCAGGTAGCGGAAAAAGCTCCCAGACGACACGGACGAGAGCGGGGTCGTTCCCTTCACGAGCACGAACGACGCGAGCCAACCTCCGAGCAGGGCGGCGAGCGGCGGCGAGCGTCGCGCGACGGCGACGAGCCCGGCGAGCGGCAGCCACTGGAGCAGCCGGGCGCTCCAGAAGTACTCGCGCAGGTCGTTCATGTTGCGGTGGAAGTTCGCCCAGTCGAGGTCGACGTAGCGCTCGAGGGCGGGCAGGCCGGGGATGGCCGCCGTCGCGAGGTGCTGCTCGGGGAAGGCGAGGACCGGAAGCGAGCCGAGACCGCGCGCCTTCCAGAGCGCGAGCGTCAGCACCGCCGGCACGAGCCCCGCGGCGTACGTGAGCGCGAGCCGCGGGCGCCACGCGACGATGAGCGCGAGCGCGGGCCCGGCGAGGAAGAGGACGTTGGACGGCTTGGTGCCGACGAGGAAACCGGCCACGACCCCCGCGGCCACCGCATCTACGCCGGTGTGCGAGTCGAAGGCTCGCACGAAGAGGAGCGCAGCGGCGAGCGCGAGCACGAGTGAGACGTAGTCCGCAAGGGCCGTCAGCCCCAGCGCCTGTGGGAGGAACTGCTCGACCCAGCGTTCGTGGTAGTCGTCGCGCCACAGCGGGATCACCGCGAACGGCGCGGCGACCCAGGCGGCGGCGGCGAAGAGCCCGAACGCGGCCCCGGCGATCCGAGCGGCGAGGCGATACACAGCCCACAGTGCGATAGGCGCGAGCACGAGCGCGCCGAGGGCGATCACGGCGGGCATCGCCGACGCGAAACCGGGCCCCGTCACCGCCGTGATCGGCGCGAGCACGAGCGGCCACCCGTAGCCCACATATGTCGGCGCGAGCTGCCCCTCGGCGAGTAGCCACCCCGTCGTCGTCAGCCAGATCTGGTCGCCGCCCTGGTAGAAGACCCATCCGTTGTGCGGGATCGCCCGCGCGAGCAGCGCTATCGCGACCCAGTGCACGACGAGCAGCCCGCCGAGCACCGACAGGCGCCGCTCCACGAGCCGGTCGGCGGCCGCGGCGAGCACCCCGCCTACGACGCCGGCGCGCGGGCGGCCGGGACGTGCGGCGTGGGGCGCCGCCGTATGCTCAGGCGCCGGCACCCGCCGGCACCTGCTCGCGGTACCACGCCACCGTCCGTTCGAGCCCTTCCCGCAGCGGCACCTTCGCCTCCCAACCGAGGAGCTCCCGTGCGCGCGTCGTGTCGAGGCTGCGCCGCGGCTGGCCGTTCGGCATCGAGGTGTCCCAGGTGATGCGCCCCTCGAAGCCGGTCAGGTCGCCAACGAGCTCCGCGAGCGCGCGGATCGAGATCTCCTCCCCGGTGCCGAGGTTGACGGGCTCGGCGCCGTCGTAGCGCTCCGCGGCGAGCACCAGCCCTTCGACGGCGTCCTCGACGTAGAGGAACTCGCGCGTGGGGGAGCCGTCGCCCCAGAGCACGACCTCCTCGTGCCCTGCGAGCAGCTTCCGGACCAGGTCGGGGATCACGTGCGCGTTCGCCTCGTGGAAGTTGTCGCGCGGGCCGTAGAGGTTCGCGGGGAGGAGATACGCCGTGCGCAGCCCGTACTGCTCGCGGTACGCCTGGGCGCCAACGAGCACCGCCTTCTTCGCGACGCCGTAGGGGGCATTGGTCTCCTCGGGGTACCCCTTCCAGAGGTCGTTCTCGCTGAACGGCACAGGTGTGAACTTCGGGTAGGAGCAGACGGTGCCCACGATCACGAGCTTCGCTATCTCGTGCACGCGGGCCGCCTCGAGCACGTTGGCGCCCATCATCAGGTTCGCGTACCAGTAGCGGCCGGGGTTGGCCCGGTTGGCGCCGATCCCCCCGACCTCGGCGGCGAGGTGGAAGACGACGTCCGGCCGCGCCTGCGCGAAGAGCGCGCGGGTATCGTCCTCGCGGGTGAGGTCGTGGTCGCGCCTTCGCGCGACCGTCACCTCGTGGCCGTCGCGCTCGAGCCGCTCCACGAGGTGCGACCCGAGGAAGCCGCCACCGCCGGTGACGAGGGCCCTCATGTCGCGGGTGCGGGCGCCGGCGTCAGCCAGTCCACGCGGCCGATCCAGCGCTGACGGTTCTCGGCGTACCACTGGATCGTCCGTAGCACGCCCTCCTCCCAGGAGACGAGCGGCTTCCAGCCGGTCTCGCCGTGCAGCTTCTCGTAGCCGACCCGGAGCGCCATCACGTCCGTCGCCCCCGGCCGCAGCCGCGCCGGCGTTGTCACGACCTCGCGGTCGTCGCCCCAGAAGCCGTGCTCGCGACCGACGCGCAGGATCAGCTCGAGCCAGTCGCCCATCGAGATGTTCTCGCCCTGGCCGTAGACGTAGACGTCGCCCGGGATCCCGTGCGCCGCCACCGTGAGGTGCCCCCGCACGCCGTCGGTGCAGAAGCAGAAGTCGCGCAGCGGCTCGAGCGCGCCGAGCTCGATCTCGGGGCGCGTCAAGGCCTGCGTGATGATCGTGCCCGTGACGTAGCGCGGGTTCTGGCGCGGCCCGTAGTTGTTGAACATCCGGGTCACGACGCCTGGGACGCCGAACGCGTCGTGGTAGTTCATCGTCAGGAAGTCGGCGGCCACCTTCGCGGTCGCGTAGATCGACTTCGGGTTGATCGGCGAGCGCTCGTGCAGGATCAGCCCGCCCGCGTCGTCGAAGTCGTGGTGGTGGGAGACCGACTCCCGCACGTTCCCGTACTCCTCGGACGTGCCGGCGGTGTCGAACTTCTCCAGCTCGAGGCCCCAGTCGACGATCGACTGGAGCAGGTTGAGCGTGCCGACCGTATTCGCCATCACCGTCTCGTAGGGCCGGTGCCACGACTCGCCCACGTGCGCTTGCGCGCCGAGGTGGAAGA
>Ga0247713_1001826_pt1 | contig 10144 bp, 10 predicted proteins | sample 21E_NmetaG_FD_189936 | JGI IMG/M metagenome (GOLD analysis project Ga0247713, IMG submission 189936) | Soil microbial communities from hillslope of Landscape Evolution Observatory, University of Arizona, Oracle, AZ, United States - 2-1-E_N | ecosystem: Engineered > Artificial ecosystem >... | reverse complement strand
TAGTTAGCTCAGTCGCACTGTGGAGCTACTGCGCTTACTCCTCTAGCTCCTCGGGCGCCCGGTGGTCCCCGTAGCGCTCGGCTGGGACCTTGCCGGAGTACTCCTCGTCGTAGGTCCAGTCGGGTTGCTTCTCCCGGTGACGCTCGTCCCATGTGGCCCGGTCGTCGTCGATGTCCACCAGCTCGGCGATCAGCTCCGGTTCCACGGCCGGCGCCTCGCCGCCGAGGTGGGCGGCGACGTCGTCGGGGAACAGCTCCAGCAGGCTGGCCAACACGTTCTGGTGCTGGGTGGCCAGGTAGCAGCGGGCCCCGTCGGCCACCGTCGCCACCCGCTTCTTGATGGTCTCGAAGTCTTGGTCCTCGGCGTCGGACAGGCACACCTCCTCCATGAGCTCGGCGAGCTGAAGGCCGTCCTGCTTGCACGGCGTGCACTGGCCGCAGGACTCGACGGCGAGGAAGCGGGAGACGCCGGCGGCGACGGCGGTCACGTCGACGGTGTCGTCGAACACGATGAAGCCGGCCGAGCCCAGGCCGCTTCCGATCGCGGCCAGGCCCTCGTAGCTGACCGGCGTGTCGAGCAGCGACTCGGGGATGAACCCCTGCGCGGTGCCGGGCAGCACCGCCCGGACGCGACGGCCCGGCTCGACGCCGCCGCCGATGGTCTCGATGACCTCCCGCAGCGGTGTCCCCATCAGCACCTCACCGACGCCGTGGCGGCGGGTGCTCCCGGTGACGGTGCACACGATGGTGCCCGGCGACTCCTCGGTGCCCGCGGTGCGGAACCAGGCGGCCCCCCGGGCGATGATGCTGGGGACGTTGGCCAGCGTCTCCACGTTGTCCACCAGTGTCGGTGGCGCGACCTGGTCGCCGCCCTCACCGGCCATCTCAACGTGAGCGGAGAGGCCGCTTCCTGACACGGTGTCCGCTGGGGTCTCCACCACCTCGGTGACGCCCCGGCGGAACGGGGGGGCGATGCGGGGGAAGGGGTAGCGGCCGTCGATGGTCTCCAGCAGCGCCGTCTCCTCGCCGTAGAGGTACTCGTTGGGGCCCTCGAAGACCTCCAGCTCGACGCCCTGCACCAACCCGGCCGCCACCATCTCGTCGATCGCTCCCTGTACCCGGGCGACCTCTTCGCCGAAAGACTTCTTCATGCCGAAGATGATGGTGTCGGCGCCGACGGCTCGGGCCGCGATCAGCGCCCCTTCGACTACCTGGTAGGGGTCGTTGCGCAGGATCGTGCGGTCCTTGAAGGTGCCGGGCTCGCCCTCGGCGCCGTTGACCACCACCGTGGTCTTCAGCGTCGGGGAGGCGTTCCCCGCCACCGTGCGCCACTTGGTCCCGGTGGGGAACCCGGCGCCTCCCCGGCCCCGCAGGCCCGACGCCTCCATCTCTCCGATGAGGGCGATCGGCTCGACCTTGCGGGCCGCCTCCAGCCCCTTGCCGCCTCCCCGAGCCAGGTACTCGTCCAGGTCGGCGATGGGGTGCGGGTACAGGACCCGGTGCACGATGGTCATGTGCAGCAGTCTTGCCTTTTTGTGGCCCCCCAGTTGAACCTGCGGCCCTCCCCGGTACGGCCGCATGCCGGGATTACGATGCGGAAGAAGTTGACGGAACCGATGGACGGCCGAAATGCGTTGGAAACGCGCCCTTGGCAGCATGACGGGGTGGGCGACTTCCTGGACGACTACCCGGTGGGGGCCGGGTGGGACGAGATGTTCGACGCTATGGGCCGCCCCAGAACGGCGTACAAGGCCCTGTACGAGGTCCTTCAGTCACTCTCGGCGGAGGACTTCGTCTCCCGTTGCTCGGCGCGCGATCGCGCCTTCCGTGACCAGGGCATCACCTTCTCCCACTCCGGCGAGGAGCGACCGTTCCCGCTGGACCTCGTCCCCCGCATCCTCTCGGCCAACATCTGGCCGACGATCGAGGCCGGCGTCGACCAGCGGGTGCGGGCCCTGGAGGCCTTCCTGGCCGACGTCTACGGGAGGGGCCGGATCCTCGACGACGGGATCGTCCCCCGCACCCTGGTCACCAGCTGCGACCACTTCCATCGGGAGGCCGCCGGCATCGAGCCTCCCAACGGCGTGCGGGTGCTGGTGTCCGGCATCGACTTGGTCCGGGGGTCCGACGGGGAGTTCCGCGTCCTGGAGGACAACCTGCGGACGCCGTCCGGCATCTCCTACGTCATCGAGAACCGGCGCACGATGGCCCGGGTCTTCCCCGAGCTGTTCGCCAGCCACCGGGTTCGGCCAGTCGACAGCTACCCCGCCCGCCTCTTGGAGGCGCTGCGGGCGGCCACGCCGGCGGGCGTGCCGGATCCGACGGTCGTGGTGCTCACGCCTGGCATCTACAACTCGGCCTACTTCGAGCACGCGTTCCTGGCCCGGCAGATGGGCGTGGAGCTCGTCGAGGGACGCGACCTCGTGTGTCGAGGCAACTTCGTCTACATGCGCAGCACCGAGGGCGAGCAGCGGGTCCACGTGGTGTACCGCCGCGTCGACGACGAGTACCTCGACCCGTTGCAGTTCCGGGCCGGTTCGGTCGTCGGTTGTCCGGGCATCGTCAACGCGGCCCGGGCCGGCAACGTCACCATCGCCAACGCGGTGGGCAACGGCGTGGCCGACGACAAGCTGCTCTACACCTACGTTCCCGAGATCATCCGCTACTACCTCGACGAGGACCCGATCCTGGCCAACGTCGACACCTATCGCCTGGAGGAGCCAGGACGGCTCGAGGCCGTGCTCGGCCGGCTTCACGAGCTGGTGCTCAAGCCGGTCGCCGGCTCGGGCGGTTACGGGCTGGTCATCGGACCGGCGGCGGCTCCAGAGGAGCTCGATCGCATGCGCCACGTCCTCATGGCGGATCCCCGCGGCTGGATCGCCCAGGAGGTGGTCCAGCTCTCCACCTCTCCGACCCAGATCGGCGACCGCCTCCTTCCCCGCCACGTCGACCTGCGGCCGTTCGCGGTCAACGACGGTGAGCGGGTGTGGGTGGTGCCCGGCGGGCTCACCCGGGTGGCGCTTCCCGAAGGGAGCCTGGTGGTGAACTCCAGCCAGGGAGGCGGGTCGAAGGACACGTGGGTCCTGGCCGATCCCGGAGCGGCACGGCCGGTCTACCAAGCCCGCCGGGCCGAGCCCCGGGTGTTGGCGCCGGCCGCGGCGAGCTCACCCCTCGACCCCGGGCCGGCGGTGGCCCAGGCCGCCCAGCAGCAGCAGGGGCAGGAGTCCCAGGGCCCGAGCGGCCCCCCGAGCGGGGAGCCGATGTGCTGAGCCGGATCGCCGAGTCGCTGTACTGGGTGGGCCGCTACGTGGAGCGGGCGGAGGACACGGCCCGCATCCTCGACGTGCACGTCCACCGGACGCTCGAAGATCCATCGGTCGAAGAGGACGCCGCATGTCGCGGCCTGCTGGCCGTCATGGGTGTGAAGGCTCCGGAGGAGCCGCTCGACAGCGCCGACCTCCTCGACATCCTCGCGTTCGACAGTGGGAGCACCACATCGATCGCCGGCAGTCTCGTCGCCGCCCGCGAGAACGCCCGTAGCGCGAGGGACTCCACCTCCTCGGAGATGTGGGAGTGCCTCAACGCCACGTACAACGCCCTGCCGGCGATCGTCGCCCGGGTGTCCGGTGGCTCGCCCCACGCCTTCTTCGCCTACGTGAAGGAGCGGGCCGCCATCCTTGCCGGCCTGGCTGACTCCACGATGAGCCGCGACGACGGCTGGCTGTTCCTGGTGCTGGGGCGGAGCCTGGAGCGGGTCGACATGACGGCGCGCCTGCTGTCGGCCAGCTTCGCCGACGGATCGGGCGCGGCGGAGCTGGTCACGACCTTGCGGTGCTGTTCGGCCCACGAGGCCTTCCTTCGCACCTACCGCCGTCGGGTGGAACCGGACCTGGTGGCCGAGTTCCTCCTGCTCGACCGTCTCTTCCCCCGGTCCGCCTTCCACGCTCTCGGCCGGGCCGAAGAGTGCCTGGCCCAGCTGCAGCCGGGCGCCGGTCGGGCCGGCCTCGACGACGAGGCCCGCCGCATCCTCGGCCGGGCCCGCACCGACCTCGAGTTCCGCCGCGTGCACGAGCTGGTGGCCGACCTTCCCTCGCACCTCGGCTCCCTGCAGGAGTGCTGCTCGATAGCCGGCGATGCCCTGGCCCGCCGGTTCTTCCGCCAGAGCGCCCCCCAGGAGTGGAGCTTGGAAATCGCGGCAGGCCGCCAGTGACGCCGCCGTGCGAAGGCACGCCATGACGCCGCCGTGCGTAGGCACGCCATGACATGGCGGATAGGGATCCGGCACGTCACCGGGTACAAGTACGAGCGCCCCGTTACGTCGTCGTACAACGAGGCCCGCATCACTCCCATCTCCAACGACCGCCAGCTGGTGATGGAGTCCGAGGTCGAGGTGTCGCCGTCGGCCTCGGTGTACCGCTACTGGGACTGGTGGGGCACGCTCGTCCACTCGTTCGACCTGCACGACCCGCATGACGAGCTGGTCATCACGGGCACGTCGGTGGTGGAGACGAGCGGCCCCCCCGACCGGCCGGATTCTCCGGTCACCTGGGACGACATCACCGGCGCCGAGGTACGCGACAGGCACGCAGAGCTGTTGAGGCCCAGCCGGTACGTTCCACTGGCCGACGGTGTGCTCGCGGCGGCCGCGGCGTTGGACCCCGCGCTCGACCCGATCGACACCTGCGACGCGGCCGTGGCCCTCGTGCGCGAGCGAATGAGCTACGAGCGGGGGACGACCACCGTGTCGACTACGGCCGCCGACGCTCTCGAGATCGGGAGCGGGGTCTGCCAGGACTTCACCCACGTGGCCCTGGGACTGCTGCGGGCCCGCGGCATCCCCGCCCGCTACGTGTCCGGCTACCTCCACCCCTCGTCCCACGCCGAGCCGGGAGAGGTTCTAGCCGGCCAGAGCCATGCCTGGGTAGAGGCCTGGGTCGGTGAGTGGATGCCCTTCGACGCCACCAACGGCAGTCCCGTCGGCGAGCGGCACGTGGTGGTCGGCCGGGCCCGGGACTACGCCGACCTGGCGCCCCTCAACGGCATCTTCCATGGTGGGCCGGCCAAGGCGCTCGGCGTCACCGTCGAGCTGACCCGCCTGGCCTGATTCCGCTGGGGCGCCCGGCGTCAGCCGTCGACCGGTTCACCCATGTCGCGCAGCGCAGTGGCGAGCGCGGCCCGCAGGCGCCGAGTGGTGGCCGGCGCGAGGTGGGCGACGACGCCCCGGCCCGCCTGTCCCGCCTCCTCGACGGTGAGTTCCACCCGCAGATCGTCGCACCCCTCACAGTCGTCGAGAAGGGCCACCGTCCACGTGGCTTGGGCCCGTTCCGGGTCGTCGGGTGGATGGTCGTCGGCGCCGTAGTCGGCCAGCTTCTTCATCGCTGGCCACGGTAGGCGCGTGTGCTTGGGGCAGTGCTGGCCGGTCCGGGCCGGCGTCAGTCGAGCTCGGACAGCACCTCGCCGATGATCTTCGTCGCCTCGTGGGCTGGGAGCGGCTCGCCACCTTCGGCTTCGGCGACCTCCTCGGCGAATGCTTCGACCGAGTGGACACCGCCGACGAGGACGTGGCGTAGGGCTTCGCCGCTTGCCTCGGGATCCTCGAGGGCCTCCACCGCCGGGCCCGCGTCATGGTCGGGGTCCGTCGCCACCGCGTGTACCAGGGCCATCGCTTCCTGCCGCCCGGTTGCCGTCGAGACGACTGGTTCCCGATCAGGGTTCTGCTGAAGGTCCCACTCGGCCAGCGCCTCGTCGTAGCCGCCTTCCCCGGGGTGGATCACGCGGGTCTCAGGCTCGCTCGCCTTTGTCGCCTCGTCACCGGCTTCGACGGGCCCGCCGTCGTCGGTCTCGGTCTCCGCCACACGCCGGGGCGTCACTGGGACGACGAGCGTGCCATCGGGGTTTCGGACGATGTCCATGTGCTCTCCTTGGGTGGGGCGCCGACATCCTCGACGCCACAGCTCGAATGTACTCAGTCCGACCTCGTCGCCCCCTTTCCCAGGGTGAGCACTTGGGCGGCCGCCCGCTGGCCGGACCGGACGGCGCCTTCCATGTGGCCGCCTCCGACGTCGGCGGTCTCGGTGCCGGCCCACATCAGGCGCCCTCCGAACAGGGGCTCGGCGAAGGCCGGATGACCGTAGGCGACCGGCTCCCCGAGCCAGACCACGACGTCGTTCGTGTAGGGGTCGTCGGACCAGTCCCGCTCGAAATACCGGACCGGGTCGGCGGCCTGCGGACAGAACAGGCGCCCCAGCTGGTCGAAGACGGCATGGGTGCGATGTTCGACGTCGAGGTCGCGGACGTCGTGGCTGGGCGACAGGAAGCCCCACAGGGCGGCTGTCGAACCATCGGCCGTGCAGCCGTCGTGGACCTCAATCAGCGGCCCGACCTGGCTGAACGCCAGTCCCGAAAGCCCGACGTCTCGCCAGAACGGCGACTCGTACACGGCGATGCACTTCACCGCCGTGGCCATCCAGGTTGGGGTGCCCTGCATCACATCCACCAGTGCGGGGGGCAGCGCCGGGCTGAACGTGATGCCGGACCAGGCCAGCCGGGGCGGCACGCTTACGACCACGAACCTGCTCGAAAGCTGGGCCTGGCGACCATCGCCGTCAGCCACCGATACGGTCACGCCCTTCCCGAGGGTCGAGATCCCCACGACGTCGGTTTCGAGGGACACGGCTCCGTCCGGCAGCCGCGCTGCCAGTCGATGGCAGAGCGCTTGGGCTCCGCCGGCGAAGCGCAGCTCGGCTGGGGACGGGGGAGGTACGTCCACCGGCCGCGGTCGCGAGCCCCCAGCGGCCTCGGCGACGGCTCTGCCCTCCCGGTACTGCGGGAAGGTCTCCATCCCCAGCTCGGCCGCGAGCGACCGGATGCGGGGCTGGTTCGACCAATGCCACGTCGCCCCTAGGTCGAACCAGGCTTCCTCGTCGACGAGCGTCTTGATGCGGCCGCCGATCGAGGGCCGGGCCTCGAGGACAGCGACCGAGAGCCCGGCCGCGTGGAGGACGTCCGCGGTCGTGAGCCCGGCGAGACCGGCGCCCACGACGACGACGTCGACCGTCGTCTCGGCCATCCGCCGAGCATACGAACGGGTCGGTTGGCTACGCGGCCTCGTTGTTGTGGTCGTCGCAGCCGTCGGCGTCGTCGAACCACTGGGCCTCGCAGTGAAGGTTGCAGCGCTGTCCGCCGTGCTCGCCCCGTAGCCGCCGGGCGGCGTCGCCAATCAGGACGAGCAGGTTGTGGGCCAGCACCTGTCCCCACGCGTACCTGCTCGACCCGTCCGGCCGGAGGCGCAACGGAGAGACTTCGTCTACGTGGGCCGAGACCTTGTCGCCCAGGATGACGATGTGCAGGCTGTCCGTCGGCGAGATCTCCCGGTAGGAGATTCTCCCGAGGTGAAAGATGCCGCCCAGCAGGCTGTCGCGGCGGAATCGGGGGTCGGCTTCGAGCGCCTTGAGCAGGTCGCACCGGGCGATGGTTCCGTCACTGCCTGCAGTAGGGAGGTCGACGGTGGTGGGCACATCTGGTCTACGGGACACCGGGCCTGATCGGATGAGGGCAAACGAGGGAGGATAGGGCAGCGTCGTCGACCCGAGGAGCACAGTGCGTTTCCGTAGAGGAGCAGAGCTCGATACCTCTCAGGTATCCGACCGCCGAGGGGCGGGCCCCATGGTGGCCGGGGGCGGGGGCCTTATCGGGATCATCGTCCTGGTGCTCTCGCTCCTGAACGGGGGAGACGGCACGAGCGTGCCCGACTCCTCCGTCGGCAACCTCAAGTCCGACCTCTCGGCCACGTGCCAGACCGGGGAGGACGCCAACCAGCGGGACGACTGTCGCATCGTCGCCGTGGTCAACAGCGTTCAGGCGTACTGGGAGGAGCGGCAGCCGAACTACCAGAAGGCGACGACGGTGTTCTTCAGTGGCGGGACCAACACCGGCTGCGGGGCCGCCTCGTCGTCGATCGGCCCCTTCTATTGCCCGACTGACCAGCGGATCTACATCGACCTGGGGTTCTACGAGGACCTGCGCAACCGATTCGGCGCCCAAGGAGGGCCGTTTGCCGAGGCGTACGTGATCGCCCACGAGTACGGCCATCACGTTGAGAACCTTCGTGGCGTCCTGGCCCGCGCCCGCAGCCGGGACACCGGCCCGCAGAGCGCGGCCGTGCGGGTGGAGCTGCAGGCGGACTGCATGGCCGGCATGTGGGCCCGTGGCGCGGTCGACACCGGGTTCATCGAGGAGCTGACCGAGGCGGACATCGCCGATGGCCTGAACGCCGCCGCGGCCATCGGCGACGATCGGATCCAGGAGCAGGCCCAGGGCCAGGTCAGCCCCGAGTCGTGGACGCACGGGTCGTCCGAGCAGCGCCAGAAGTGGTTCCTGATCGGCTACCGGTCGACCGAAACGTTCCCCTGCGACACTTTCGCCGTGCCCACCGTCTGAGCGCCGACATAAGGTCAGTGCCGTATGACCGACACCGCCCAACCCCAGCCGAACGTCGTCATCATCGGCGCCGGGCCGGCCGGGCTCACGGCCGCATACGAGCTCGTCACCCGGTACGGGATCACATCCACGGTCCTGGAGTCGGACTCTGTGGTCGGCGGCATCAGCCGCACGGTTGAGCGCGACGGATGGCGGTTCGACATCGGTGGCCACCGCTTCTTCACCAAGGTGAAGGAGGTCGAGGCGTTCTGGCACGAGATCCTCGACGACGAGGACTTCATGCTCCGTCCCCGCATGAGCCGCATCTACTACGAGGGCAAGTACTACGACTACCCCCTGAAGGCGTCGAACGCCCTGAAGAACCTGGGCATCTTCGAGGCCGTCATGTGCGTGTTGTCCTACGTGTGGGCCCGCGTCCGCCCGCCCAAGGACCAGTCGACGCTCGAGGGCTGGATCGTGGCTCGGTTCGGCTGGCGCCTGTACCGGCACTTCTTCAAGACCTACAACGAGAAGCTATGGGGCGTACCGGTGAACAAGTTGCCCGCCGACTTCGCCGCCCAGCGCATCAAGAACCTGTCGTTGTCCAGCGCCATCGTGAATGCACTCCTGCCCAAGCGGAACCAGAAGGAGATCACCTCCCTCATCGAGGAGTTCCAGTACCCGAAGTACGGGCCCGGGATGATGTGGGAACGGTGCACCGAGAAGGTCACGGACAAGGGCTGCACGGTCCTCATGGAGACCCGGGTGGTCGGCATTCGTCACGAGGGTGGCAAGGCGGTCGCGGTGGTGGCCGAGGCCAAGGACGGGACTCGCAGTGAGTTCCCGTGCGACCACGTCATCTCCTCGATGCCGATCTCCCAGCTGCTGAAGGCCATCGACCCGCCCGCCTCCGACGTCGCCGTGAAGGCGGCTGACGACCTGCGCTACCGCGACTTCATCACCGTCGCCCTGGTGGTCCCCGAGGAGTACAGCTTCCCGGACAACTGGATCTACGTGCACGCCAAGGCCGTGCAGGTCGGGCGGATCCAGAACTTCGGGTCCTGGTCGCCGTACCTCATCAAAGAGGGGCGGACCTGCCTGGGCCTCGAGTTCTTCGTGTTCGAGGGCGACGAGACGTGGAACAAGCCCGACGAGGAGCTGATCGAGCAGGGCAAGCGCGAGCTCGGGATCCTCAACCTGGTCGACCCGTCCAAGGTCGAGGCCGGCTACGTGGTCCGCATGCCGAAGGCGTATCCCTTCTACGACGAGAACTACAAGGCCAACGTGGCCAAGATCGTCGAGTGGCTCGATGAGTGCACGCCCAACGTCCATCCAGTGGGACGGAACGGCATGCACCGGTACAACAACCAGGACCACTCCATGTACACGGCCATGCTCACCGCCGAGAACATCGCCACCGGTTCGACGCACGACGTGTGGAGCGTGAACGTCGAGGAGGAGTACCACGAGGAGTCGTCGGCGACCGACGGCGATGCCCAACGGGGCACGCGGGGCACCGGCCGCGACGCCCCGGTCATCCCTCGGGCCAACTACCCCGAGGAGCACCCGCTCAACAAGCCCGCCACACCCTCCTGAGCCGCTCTTTGTCCGCTGGCCTACCGTGGTGGTAGCCGAGCGGACAAAGAACCAGCAGTGGGGGGGTCGGTCAGTCCGCGGAGGAGGCGGGGCGGAGGGAGCGGAGGCGGCGGGTGGCGATGGCCAGGCCG
>Ga0247713_1001825_pt1 | contig 10148 bp, 9 predicted proteins | sample 21E_NmetaG_FD_189936 | JGI IMG/M metagenome (GOLD analysis project Ga0247713, IMG submission 189936) | Soil microbial communities from hillslope of Landscape Evolution Observatory, University of Arizona, Oracle, AZ, United States - 2-1-E_N | ecosystem: Engineered > Artificial ecosystem > Mesocosm... | reverse complement strand
AGCATCTGCTTCGCCGACTCGATCAGCTGCTGCGGGTCGAACGGCTTGCCGATGAAGCCGGACGCGCCGCGGCTCTGCGCCTCGTCGGCGGAGCGCTCGTCGACCTTGCCGCTGAACATCAGCACCGGGATCGAGCCGACGCCGTGGCGCTCCTGTACGCGGCGCAGCATCTCCCAGCCGTCGACCTTCGGCATCATCACGTCGAGCAGGATCAGGTCGGGCGGCTCCTCCTCGAGCGCGGCCAGCCCCTCGTCGGCGCTGCCCGCTTCGCGGACGGAGTAGCCGGCCAGCTCGAGGCTCGCCTTGACGAAGCTGCGCAGCCCCGCGTCGTCGTCGACGATGAGGACGAGCGGCCCCTCCTTCTGGCGCCCGCCGGGGCCGGAGCGCTCGAGGAAGGCGTCGAGGTCGGCGCGGCGGTACCGGCGGTGGCCGCCGGGCGTGTAGAACGCCGGCAGCCGCCCGACGTCCGACCACTTCCGGATCGTGCTCTGCGCGACGCCGAGGTACTTCGCGGCCTGCCCGAGCGTCAGCCAGTCCGGCTCGCTCGGCGGCACCCGCCTCGCCCCGATGTCCCCGCGGTACGCCATCGCGGGGGGAATCTATCCAAAAGTGCCGGTTCTTATGCGCAGGCGGTGCGGCGCGGTCACGGAGCGGTCACGGTCACCGTCACCGTGGTCGGCGCCGGCGGCTCGAACGTCCGCTCGACGGTCAGCGTCCCCTCCGGCGGCGGCGCCTCGTCGAGCGCCCGGCCAAGCCCGATCCCGAGCAGGAAGAGGAGCGCGCCCGCGAGGAGCAGGAGCGCCACGCCGCGCCCGCGGCGCGGGTGGCGGCGGCGCGGCCGGTCGCGGCGGTGGAGCTCCGTCACGGCTCGTAGTCCACCGCGCCGCGCGCGTACTGGTGGAACGCGGCCCCGGTGACGAGCGAGAGGTCGCGCGCCCACCCCGACGCGGGCGCGGCCTCGGCGACGGCGTCGCGCGCCCACCGCTCCGCGTCCTCGTACGCCGTCACGAGCTCCGCCACGGTGAACGTCTGCCCGACGCGCTTGCGGAGCTCCGCCGTCACGACCTCGACCTGCCCGAGCAGCCGCTCGTACCGCGTCCGGTCGCGCGCCTCGCGCTCGAGGCCCGCGTGCGCCTCCTCCCACTCCGCCCGTGCGATCTCGGCGTGCATCGTCACGCGCGCGAGCGCGCCGCCTCGCGGGAGCAGCAGGAATCCGGCCACAGCGGGCTGATCTCCGCGAGCACGCGCTCCCCCAGCTCGTACGGCGGCTGCGCGAGCGCGAACGCGACGTGCGCGTGCAGGCACTTCAGGCGGGAGGGCCGGGACGCGCCGCCGATCCCGAGCCGCAGCGAGGCGCCGCCGTCGCGGCCGGTCCGCCCGGCCGCGAGCTCGCGCCGGATCGCACGCTGGCGCTCCGTCGCCTCTGCGACGCTCGCGGCGAGCTCCTCGTCCTGCTCGACCGCCGCGCTCCACCGCTCGACGCCGCCGGCCGCCTCGATGCGCGAGACCGCGGCGACGAGGTGCGGGCAGGTCAGGTAGTACGTGGTCGGGAACGGCGTCCCCTGCGCGTCGTACGGATCCTGCTCCGTGACCGCAGGAACGCCGTGCGGGCAGCGGCGAGCAACGCGCCGAACCGCGCGCGGCTCTCGACCGAGCTGCCACGCGACCACATCGCGGTCATCCATCGCCGCCGATCGTAGCCCCGGGTCGCGCCGCCGCCCGCGCACGTCGCCACTCCGGGATCCCCTTCACGACGAACAGCTGCTCACCGGGCTTCACGTAGGCCATCCGCCGCGCGTCGGCGACGATCGTCGCGTCGCTGCGCCGCTCCGCCAGCTGCCGCTCGAGCGACGCGCGCTCCTGCTGCAGCGTGGCGACCTCGGCCGCGCGCACCGCGACCTCCCGCCGCTTCTCGAGGTACGCCGTCAGCGGCTGGTAGTAGAGGAACGCGCACGCTGCGAGCGCCCCGAGCGCCAGCCAGCGCCGCAGCAGGCTCGACCGGGACGGACGCTTCTTCCGCTTCGCAGCCATGGACGCCTCCATTCGCCGGAGGCCTCCCCTCCTCCTGCCCCGCCGAGCCACGCCTCGAAAGCCGGTCGAGGCTTCCGCCGCAAACCCTCGACCACCCTCAAGGGGGTCTGACCCCGGGGTTCGGACACGGCTCGAAAGCCGGTCGAGGCTTCCGCCGCAACCCTCGACCATCCTCAAGGGGATCTGACCCCGGGGTGCGGACACGGCTCGAAAGCCGGTCGAGGGTTCCGCCGCAACCCTCGACCATCCTCAAGGGGGTCTGACCCCGGGTCTCCCATTCGGAGGGTTCCGTCACGTTCCAGCGGCGTCGGCCGGGCGGGATCACAGCGGCGAAGCCGCGTATCCCGCCCGGCGCGGAGCGCTCCGCATGTCGCCGGCGTGTCCGGGCCCGGAGCGCATGCGCCGAAGGCGCACGCGCGGAGGGAAGCACGCGCGCCCCCGGTCCACCCACGCCAAGCGAGCCCGGCCAGGCGCGGGCACGACCGCGCTCGTGCCCGCGCCCACACCAACACCCGACCCACGCCGAGCGGCAAAGGAGGGGGCCCTTGGGGGAACCATCGGTTCCCCCACGACGCCACAGCGGCGAAGCCGCGTATCCCGCCCGGCGAAGCGCCCCGCGGTCGCCAGCGTGTCCCGGCCCGGAGCGCATGCGCGCGGAGCGCGCACGCGCGGAGGGAAGCACGACGGCCCCGGCCCACCCACGCCGAGCCAGGCCGACCAGGCGCGGGCACGAGCGCGGTCGTGCCCGCGCCCACACCCACCCACGCGGAGCGAAGAAGGAGGGGGCCCGTGGGGGAACCAGGGGTTCCCCCACGTCTCGTCAGACGACTTCGACCTTGATGACGTTCGTCGTGCCGGGGATGTTCACCGCGGTGCCCGCGGTGAGGACGACGCGGTCGCCGGAGACGACGATCCCGCTCGCCTTGGCGGCGTCGATGGCGCGGTCCCACAGCGCCTCGACGTCCTCCGCCTCCGAGATGTGGATCGGCGTCACGCCCCACTCGAGCGCCATGTGGTGGAGCGCGTGGCGGTGGTGGCTGAGGCCGAGGATCGGCCGGTGGGGCCGCAGCCGCGCGACGGCGGACGCCGTCCGCCCGGTCGACGTCGGGACGAGCACCGCCTTGGCCGCGAGCACCTCCGCGAGGTCGCAGGCGGCGTTCGACATCGCCCAGCCGATCGACGGGTTCTCGCTCGCCTCCGGGAGCTGGTGGCGGTACCCGAGGCTCGGCTCGACGGCGCACGCGATCGCGTCCATCGTCGCCACGGCCTCGACCGGGTACTCGCCGACGGCGGTCTCGCCCGAGAGCATGATCGCCGACGTCCCGTCGAGGATCGCATTCGCGACGTCACTCGCCTCGGCGCGGGTCGGCTCCGGGCTGCCGATCATCGATTCGAGCATCTGCGTGGCGGTGATCACGGGCAGGCCGCGCTGGAGCGACCGGTGGATGATCTGCTTCTGGATCAGCGGCACCTTCGCCGGGCCGATCTCGACGCCGAGGTCGCCACGCGCCACCATCACCGCGTCCGTCACGTCGAGCACCTCGTCGAGGCACTCGACCGCCTCGGCCTTCTCGATCTTGGCGATCACGTGCGCGGTCGAGCCCGCCTCCTCGATGATCTTCCGTAGGTCGCGGACGTCGGCGGCCGAGCGCACGAACGAGAGCGCGACGAAGTCGACGCCGAGCTCGAGCGCGAACTGGAGGTCGTCGACGTCCTTGCGCGTGATCGCCGGGATCGGCAGCGGGACGCCGGGGAGGTTCACGCCCTTGTTCGACGTGACGAGCCCGCCCGCGAGCACCTCGCACCGCGCGCGCCCCTGCTCCACGGCGTCGACGCGCAGCCGCACGTGGCCGTCGTCGATGAGGATCTCGTGCCCCGTCTGCAGGACGTCGCCGATCACCGACGGCGCGACGCTGAGGTCGCCGTTCCGCGACCCGTTCTCGCCGGAGACGTAGATCTCGTCGCCGCGCTCGAGCTTCACCGGCTCGGCGAGGTCGGTCACCCGCAGCTTCGGCCCCTGCAGGTCGGCGATGAGCGCCAGCGTCCGCCAGCCGCTCTCGCGCTCCACCTCGCGCACGAGCCGCGCCCACTCCGCGTGCTGCTCGTGCGTCCCGTGGGAGAAGTTGAGCCGGATCGCGTTCGCGCCCGCCTCGACGAGCGCGGCCATCGTGTCCGCGTCGCCCGACGCGGGGCCGATGGTGGCGACGATCTTGGTGCGGCGCGGGTCGAGTGGCGGGCCGTCCATCGTCGCTACGGTACCGCTCCGCGTCAGCGGCGGAACCGCGGGAACGCGTCCCAGCCGGGGTAGACCGCGGCGTCTCCGAGCTCCTCCTCGATCCGGAGCAGCTGGTTGTACTTCGCGACGCGGTCCGACCGCGACGGCGCGCCCGTCTTGATCTGGCCGGCGCCCGTCGCCACCGCGAGGTCCGCGATCGTCGTGTCCTCCGTCTCGCCCGAGCGGTGCGAGATGACGACGCCGTACCCGTTCTCGCGCGCGAGCGCGATCGCGTCGAGCGTCTCGGTCAGCGTCCCGATCTGGTTCACCTTGACGAGGATCGCGTTCGCCACGCCCTCGTCGATGCCGCGCCGGAGGCGGTCGACGTTCGTGACGAAGAGGTCGTCGCCGACGAGCTGCACGCGCTCGCCGAGCCGCTCCGTCAGCTCGCGCCACGACCCCCACTCGTCCTCGGCGAGCGCGTCCTCGACGGAGACGATCGGATAGCGCTCCGCGAGCCGCTCCCAGAACGCGAGCATCCCCGCCGGCGTCTCCTCGCGCCCCTCGAGCCGGTACGCGCCGTCGCGCCAGAACTCGGTCGCCGCGGGGTCGAGCGCGATCGCGATCCGGTCGCGGTGGCCGGCCCGCTCCGCCGCCTCGAGCACGACGTCGATCGCCTCCTCGCTCGACGCGAGGTCGGGCGCGAACCCGCCCTCGTCGCCGACGCCGGTCGCGAGGCCGCGCTCGTGCAGGAGCGCCTTCAGCGAGTGGAACACTTCCACCGCGAGGCGCAGGCCCTCCGAGAAGCTGCCGGCGCCGCCGGGGACGACCATGAACTCCTGCAGGTCGAGCGAGTTCTGGGCGTGCGCGCCGCCGTTGATCACGTTCAGCATCGGCACCGGCAGCACCGACGCGCCGTCGCCGCCGAGCCAGCGGAAGAGCGAGACGTTGCGCTCCGCGGCCGCCGCCTTCGCCGTCGCGAGCGAGCAGCCGAGGATCGCGTTCGCGCCCAGCCGCCCCTTGTTCGGCGTCCCGTCGACCTCGAGGAGACGCGCGTCCACGGCGCGCTGGTCCGCGGCGTCGAGGCCCGTGAGCGCCGGAGCGAGCTCGCGCGCGACGTTCTCGACCGCCCGGCCCACGCCCTTGCCCAGCCACGCGTCGCCGCCGTCGCGCAGCTCCACCGCCTCGAACTGGCCCGTCGACGCCCCCGACGGGACGGCGGCGCGCCCGAGCGCGCCGGACTCGAGCCCCACCTCGACCTCGACCGTCGGGTTCCCGCGGGAGTCGAGGATCTGTCGGGCGCGGACGTGGACGATGCGGCTGCTCAGCGGAGGTCCTCCTTGGCTCGGTCGAAGTAGCGGTCCTGCTCGTCGAGCGGCAGCTTGGCGAAGTCGCGGCCGTCCCGCGCCGCCAACCGCTCGCCCTGCTCGACGCGCTCGACGAACCGGCGTGTCGCGGCGCGGAGCGCCAGCTCGGGGTCGACGTTCAGCCGGCGCGCGACGTTGACGGCGGCGAACAGGACGTCGCCGACCTCGTCGAACACGCGCGGGTCCGGCTCGGTCTCCGGCGCGGGGTCGGACGCGCCGTCGAGCTCCTCCCGCAGCTCGCGCAGCTCGTCGTCGAGGTCCGCGGCCGCACCCGCGACGTCCGGGTACTCGAATCCGATCGCGGCCGCCCGCCGCTGCACCTTCCGCGCGAGGAGGAGCGCGGGCAGCGCCTCGGGGATCTCGTGGAAGATCCCGCGCCGGCCTTCCTGCTCCGACTTGATCGCCTCCCAGTTCGCGCGGACGCGACCGGCCGTCTCGGCCTCCGCCGCCCCGAAGACGTGCGGGTGGCGGCGGACGAGCTTCGCGTGGACGCCGCGCGCGACCGCCTCGAGGTCGCCGCGCCCCTCCTCCGCGAGCAGGAGGGCGAGGAAGTAGACCTGGAAGAGGAGGTCGCCGAGCTCGTCGAGGAGCTTCTCGGGCGCGCCCGCGACCGCGGCGTCGGCGACCTCGTACGCCTCCTCGACGGTGTGCGGGACGATCGTCCGCGCCGTCTGCTCCCGGTCCCAGGGGCAGTCGCGGCGAAGCCGCTCGGTCAGCCGCTGGAGGTCGAGGAGCGCGTCGGCGAGGCCTCCGGCGGGCGCCGTTACCGGTCCGCCGGCTCCGTCTCGGTCTCGCCCGTCGTCGTCCCCGTGGCCGTCGGCGGCGGCGCGAAGCCGACCTGGTAGCGGGTCTTGTCGGCGAACTCCTTCTTCGTCTCCTCGACCCACTTCGTCATCCTCTCATTCCGCTTCGTCTGCAGCAGCTGCTGCCGGATCGACTCCTTGACGTCCTTCAGCGGCGTCGTCTGCGCCGGCTTCACGGCGGAGAGCGGCTGGATGATGTGGAAGCCGTACTGCGTCTTGATCGGCTGCGAGATCGCGTTCCGCTCGAGCGAGAAGGCCGCCTGGTCGAACTCCGGCACCGTCTGGCCGCGCGAGACGGTCAGCTTCCCGCCCTGCGCCGCCGAGCCCGGATCCTTCGAGTGCTGCTTCGCGAGCGCCTCGAAGTTGCCGCCGTTCGTGAGCTGGCCGCGGATCCGGTCCGCCTGCGCCTTCGTCTCGACGAGGATGTGGCGCACCTCGCGCGACTCGGGCTGGCCGTACTGGTCCTTGTTCTCGTTGTAGTGCTTCTCGATCTCCTCGTCGGTGACCTTGATGTCGCTCGTCACCTTCTCGAAGAGCTTCTCCTGGATCAGCTGCGCGCGGATGTCGCGCCGGACCTGCTCGTCGCTGAGCCCCTGCTGCTTCAGCTGCTCCTCGTACTTCTTCTCGTCCCCGCCGAAGTACTGCTCCTTGATCTGCTTCAGGCGCGCGTCGACGTCGGCCTCGGTCACCTCGATGTCGAGCTCCTCCGCCTTCTGCTCGAACTGCGCACGCTGGACGAGGAACTGCATCGCCTGGTTGCGCAGCGTCGTGTACTCGGGCGTCCCGGCCTCCGGGAACTCGCGCTCCTGAGCCTTGTAGCTCGAGCGCGCCTGCTCCATCAGCTGGTCGAACTGCGCCTTGTCGATCTCCTCGTCGCCGACGACGGCGACGGCGTCCGCGGGGACGCTCTGCTCGTCGCTCCCGCCGCAGCCGGCGGCGAACAGCGCAAGGACGAGGGCAACGGGAAGGAAAAATCTCATGGCTCTCCTCGAAAGAAACGCCGGCTGCGGAACCGCTTTCACGCCGCCTGACGGGAGGCGACTATAGCATCGATGAGGCCGACCGCCGCCCCGAAAACACCGTTTCTTAACGTTACTTCTCGCTTTCCGCTCGTGTACACGATCGTCGGATCGTGCGCGCGGAGCTCCCGCAGCTCGGCGGAACCGAGAACGAGCGGCCCCACCGTCGCGCGGCCGCCGCGGAAGACGAGGTAGTCGGCGCCGGCGAGCGCGAGCTTCAGCTTCGCCTCCTGGATCGCGAACAGGTTCTCGACCGGCTCCGGGAGCGGGCCGAAGCGATCCTCGGTCGCGGCGCGGAGCTCGCGCAGCTCGTCGTCGGTCTCGGTGAGCGCGAGCCGCCGGTGCAGGTCGATCCGCAGCGCTTCGGAGTCGACGTACTCCTGCGGGACGTACGCGTCGACGCGCGCGTCGATCCGGACCGGCCGCGGCGACGTCCGGCGCTGCCCCGACAGCTCCGCGACGGCCTCCGCGAGCATCTCCACGTACAGCTCGAAGCCGAGCGCGGCGACGTGCCCCGACTGCTCGGCGCCGAGGAGGTCGCCCGCGCCGCGGATCTCGAGGTCGCGCATCGCGATCGCGAAGCCGGCGCCGAGCTCGGTGTGGTCGGCGAGCGTCGCCAGCCGCGCCCGCGCCTCCGGCGTCAGCTCCGACGCGTCGGGGTAGAGCAGGTACGCGTACGCGGTCTGGTCGGAGCGGCCGACGCGCCCGCGGATCTGGTACAGCTGCGCGAGGCCGAGCGTGTCGGCGCGCTCGACGACCAGCGTGTTCGCCTGCGGGATGTCGAGGCCCGACTCGATGATCGTCGTCGAGACGAGCACGTCCGCGTCGCCGCGCAGGAACGCGTGCATCTTCTCCTCGAGCTCCCGCTCGCGCATCTGGCCGTGCGCGACGAGGAAGCGCAGCTCCGGGCACAGCTGCTGCAGCTTCTCCGCCGCCTCGTCGATCGTCTCGACGCGGTTGTGGAGGTAGAACGCCTGCCCGCCGCGCTCGTGCTCCCGGACGAGCGCCTGCTGCACGAGCTCCTCGTCGTACTCGCCCACCGTCGTCCGGATCGGGCGCCGCCCCTCCGGCGGCGTCTCGATCACGGAGATGTCGCGGAGACCCGCGAGCGACATGTGCAGCGTCCGCGGGATCGGCGTCGCCGTGAGCGTGAGCACGTCGACCTCGACCCGCAGCGACTTCAGCAGCTCCTTCTGCGCGACCCCGAACCGCTGCTCCTCGTCGAGGATCACGAGCCCGAGGTTCTTCGGGATCACGTCGCGCGAGAGCACCCGATGTGTCCCCACGAGGACGTCGACCTTCCCCTCGGCGAAGTCGCGCAGCACCTGCTTCGTCTCCGCGGGCTTGCGGAAGCGGGAGACCATCTCGACGCGCACGGGGAAGTCGCGGTAGCGGTCGCGCAGCGTGTGCCAGTGCTGCTCGGCGAGGATCGTCGTCGGGACGAGCATCAGCGTCTGCTTGCCGTTGACGGCGACGGCGAACGCGGCGCGGAGCGCGACCTCCGTCTTGCCGAAGCCGACGTCGCCGCAGACGAGCCGGTCCATCGGCCGCGGCGCCTCCAGGTCCTCCTTCACGGCCTCGATCGCGGCGCGCTGGTCCGCGGTCTCGCGGTACGGGAAGTCCGCCTCGAGCCGCTCGAGCCACTCGTGGTCGAGGTCGAACGCCGTCCCCGTCGCCTGCTGGCGCTGCGCGTAGAGGCCGAGGAGGTCGCCGGCGAGGTCGCGGACGGAGGCGCGCGCGCGGCTCTTGAGGTTGTGCCAGGCCTTGCCGCCGAGCTTCGACAGCGCCGGCGCGGTCGCGTCGGCGCCGATGTAGCGCGACACCTTGCCGATCTGCTCGTGCGGGACGTAGAGGCGGTCCTCGCCGCGGAACGCGAGCAGCAGGTAGTCGCGCGTGACGCCGGCGACCTCCTTCGTCTCGAAGCCGAGCAGGCGCCCGACGCCGTGGTCCTCGTGGACGACGTAGTCGCCCGTGCGCAGGTCCGCGAACGACTGCAGCGCGCGGCCGAGGCGCGCGTCGCCGCGCGGCGCCCGCTTGCGGAAGACCTGCGTGTCGGGGAGCAGGACGAAGCCGAGGTCGCGCCAGACGAACCCGCGGCGCGCGGGCGCGACGGCGAACGTGACGCCGGGCCTGGCGGGCGGCTCGCGCCCCTCCTCCAGGACGTCCGCGTCGACCTTCCGGAGCAGGTTCTGCGTGCGCAGCGCCTCGCCGCGGTGCGTGAACGAGACGACGACGCGCTGGCCGGCGCGGACGAACGCGGCGAGCTCGTTCTCCGCCTCCGCGAGGCCGCGTGCGGCGATCGCCGGCCGCTGCGCCTCGAACGCGAACGGCTGCCCGCGCGGGAACGCCTCGAGCTCGGCGGCCCCGTCGAGCGGCAGCGGGCGCAGGTTCTCCTCCTCCCAGACGCGGCGCACCTCCTCCGGCTCCCAGACGAGGTCCGGCACGCGGTCGAGGACGGGCACGAGGTCCGGCGGCGCGGCGGCGGCGACCGGCTGCTCGTCCTCGTCCAGGAGCAGCGCCTCCTCCGGGACGAGGTCGCGGCGCCGCTCGGCGGCGGGGTGGAGCACGGCCTCACCGACGAGGTGGAGCGCGCGCTGCGTGAACGGCGAGAACGCGCGCACCGACTCGACCTCGTCGCCGTAGAGCTCGATCCGGAGCGGCTCGCGGCCCGTGGTCGGGAAGACGTCGACGATCCCGCCGCGGACCGCGAACT
>Ga0247713_1001824_pt1 | contig 10148 bp, 8 predicted proteins | sample 21E_NmetaG_FD_189936 | JGI IMG/M metagenome (GOLD analysis project Ga0247713, IMG submission 189936) | Soil microbial communities from hillslope of Landscape Evolution Observatory, University of Arizona, Oracle, AZ, United States - 2-1-E_N | ecosystem: Engineered > Artificial ecosystem > Mesocosm... | reverse complement strand
AATCCGGGCGATCAGCCCGGCGTCGCGACCCGCACGCGCGTCCTGCCGAGGCCGTGCGCCGGGCTGATCGCCCGGATTCGCGTATCGGATTGCACGCTGAAGCTCGTCGCCGGCGTGTCGCCGAACCGCACGGCGGTCGCGCCGGAAAGGCCGATGCCGCCGATCGTGACCTCGGTCCCGCCCGTCGCCGGTCCGCTGCGCGATCGCAGCGAGGTCACCAGCGGCGCGCTCGGCGAGGACGCGATCTTCGTGACGAACGCCTCCGAGCCGCCGGGCGCCGAGGACTGGAACGCGCCCGCGGTGGTCGGGTAGTTGCCGGGCGGAGCCGCGAAGTGGTTGGCCTGACCGACGAGGTACGCGTTCGCGTCGTCGTCGACGTCGATCGCGAAGCCCGTGTCGCCATCGCTTCCGCCGAGCAGTGACGAGTATGCGGCCGTCGCGCCCGATGGACTGAGCTTCGTGATGAACGCGTCGCTGTTGCCCGCTCCGACCCCGATCTGCGCCGCCTGCGGGAAGTCGGCGTGCGAGTCCGACACGCCGCCGATGTACGCGGCTCCGGTCGAGTCGACCGCGATCGCGTTGCCCTGGTCGTTGTGGGCGCCGCCGAGGTAAGTCGAGTAGACGAGACCGGAGCCGGCGGCGTTGAGCTTGGTGACGAAGCCGTCTTCGATCGTGGCCAGGGACTTGCGAGCTGCCTGCAGCGCCCCCTGCACGGGGAAGTCGTCCGAGCCGGTGGCGCCCGTCACGTATGCCGCGCCGCCGCCGTCGATGGCGATGCCGACCCCGGCATCGCGCGCTGCGCCGCCGAGGAACGTCGAGTAGGCGAGCGCGGTGCCGTCGCCCTCCAGGCGCGAGACGAACGCGTCGCTCGTGCCGCCCGGCCCGGTCGTCTGGAACGCGCCGGCGGTGGTGGGGTATTCGGCGGATGCCGTGGCGCCGGTGATGTAGGCGTCCTGCGTGGCATCGCTGAACACGATCCCCTCTGCGCCCTCGTTGCCGGCGCCGCCGAGGAACGTGGAGAACGTCGGCTCCGAGCCGTTCGCGGGAAGCTTGGCGACGAAGGCGTCGTCGCCGCCGTTGTGGGTCTCGTCGAACGCGTTGGCCGTCGGGAAGCCGGCCGCCGCATAGCCGGCCAGATACGCAGAGCCGCTCGCGTCGACGGCGATGCCGCGCGCGCGGTCGTTGCCCGGGCCGCCGAGGTACGTCGACCACACCAGGTCGTTGCCGGCGGCGTTGAGCTTGGCCACGAAGACGTCGTTCGCGCCGCCCGCGTTCGTGCTCTGGATCGCGTTGTTGGTCGGAAACGGCGTCGCTCCGGTCGACGCCGTCTCGCCCGTCACGTAGGCCTCCCCCTCCGAGTTCACCGCGATGTCGTAGGCGCGGTCGTTGCCCCCGCCGCCGAGGTACGTCGAGTACACGAGGCCGCTCCCCGACGGGTTGAGCTTCGTCACGAACGCGTCGACGCCGCCACCGCTCGTGCTCTGGAACGGCCCGCTGGTGGGAAAGGCCGTGGCCCCGACGCCGGCCGTGGAGCCCGTGACGTACGCGTTCCCGGTGGAATCCACAGCGATGCCGCGGCCCGCCTCGGGGCCGAAGCCGCCCATCCCCTCGCCCTGCGGGCCGCCGCCGAGGTACGTCGAGTAGACGACCTGGGGATCGATCACGAGCAGCCTGGAGCGGTCGTAGTCGCCCAGCTTGAACGTCACGCGGCCGCCGGACCGCAGGACGTAGCGTCCTTCGACCCTGCGCCGCTCGCCGGCGATGCGCTGGTAGACGAACGGGCGCTTCTCGCGCAACGTGCCTCCGCGCGTGCGAACGAGCAGGTCCCCATTGCGGGCCAGCGACAGCTTGCCACCGGTGAATCGCAGAACGATCGCGGCGGGGTCGGCGCCCGCGGCGACGAGGAAGTCGTATTCGAGTCGGTCGCCGACGCTGCGGTAGATCATGTCGATCCCGGGATAGACGCCGTCGTAGCGCACCTGCTCGTAGGAGGGCACGTTGCGCTGCCAGCGCCTGGGATCCGATCCGGTCAGGTAGTTGCTGCGACCTGCCACGCGACCGACGCCTGCGCCGCGGGCGGCGACGTCGGCGCCGACGACCGCCATCCGGACGAACGCCTCGGTGCCCTCGCGGACCAGGCCGATGAGCGCGCCCTCCCGCGACAGCGACACGTCATAGCCGATGCCGCGCGCGACGAAGTCCAGCCGCTTGTCGAACTGCCCGCGGTTGACCTCGAAGCGCGGCGCCGCGAGCAGTTTGCGCACGTCCGCCGCCGCGCGCGCATCCAGGCGTTGCGAGGCGACGCCGGAGCCGACTGCGCTGTCCTGCCTGCCGAGGCCCCACCCGCCGAGGGCGGCGCTCACCACGGTTACCGACAGCACGACGACGACGATGTGTAGGCGCATGACTGAAACTCGCTCCCTGGATGGCCTGGGGGCGAACCTAGCAGCACACGACGGCGACAGCTAGTCGTGTTCGGCGGCGTGGTCGGGCGGCGGCGGGGCGCCACGAGCGGAGTGCTCTCGACGAGGTTGCTCGCGCAGGACGGCTGATCACAGCAGCTTCGCCGTCGCGCGCGCCGCGATCAGCAGCGGGTCGTAGACGCCGCTGAACGGCGGCGCGTAGGAGAGGTCGAGCAGCGCGAGCTCCTGCACCGGCAGCTCGGTCCAGACGGCGGTCGCGAGGACGTCGATCCGCTTCGCCGCGCCCTCCACGCCGATGATCTGACCACCTAGCAGGCGCCCGCTGCGCGGCTCCGCGACGAGCTTGACCCAGATCGGCCCGGCGCCCGGGTAATACGCCGCGCGCGTGCGGTCCTCGATCGTCGCGCTGACGACCTCGATCGCGGCGTCCGCCGCCTCGCGCTCGCCCAGCCCGGTGCGGCCGACCTCGTAGCGGCAGATCTTCGACACGGCGGTCCCGATGACGCCGGGAAAGCGGTCGTCGCCGCCGGCCGCGTTGACGCCGGCGATCCGGCCCTGCTTGTTGGCATGCGTGCCGAGTTGGACGTTCACGGCGGTGCCGAGCAGGCGATGACGGCTCTCGGCGCAGTCGCCCGCGGCGAACACGCCGTCGTGCCCCGGGCAGCGCTGGCGCTCGTCGACACGCAGCGCTCCGGTCGCGCCGACCGCGAGCCCCGCGGCGCGGGCAAGCTCGACCTCGGGCCGCGATCCTGTCGCGATCACGACGTGGTCGGCGTCGAACGACGCGTCGCTCGTGCGGACGGCGACCGGCGCGCCCGCCTCGCCGAGCACGATCTCCTCGATCGCCGCACCGAGCACGACGCGTACGCCTTGGCGCTCGGCGGCGTCCTGCACGTGCTGCGCCATGTCCGCGTCGAGCGTCGTCATGACCTGCGGCGCCTGGTCGATCATCGTCACGTCCAGGCCGCGGCCGGCGAGCGCCTCGGACATCTCCAGGCCGATGTAGCCCGCGCCGACGACGACGGCGTTGCGACCGCCGCGCTCGAGCGCCGCCCGCAGCCGCTGCGCCGTCCCGACCGTCGTCGCCGGCTCAACCGCCTCGGCGCCTGCGACGGGCGGCGGGACGGCGCGCGCGCCGGTCGCCACGACGAGCTGGTCGAACGGCTCCTCGGACTCCGTGCCGCTCGGCGATCGGACCGTCAGGCGCCGCGCGGCGAGGTCGAGCGCGACGACCTCGCAACGCATGCGCACGTCGATCCCGTTGGCCCGGTGCTGCTCGGCGCTGCGGCTGATCAGGCTGTCGGCATCGTCGACGAGGCCGCCGACGTAATACGGGATCCCGCATGCCGAGTACGAGGTGTACGACCCGCGCTCGAAAGCGACGATCTCCATGCCGGGGTCGCGCCGCCGCGCGCTGCTCGCCGCGCTCATCCCGGCAGCATCGCCGCCGATGATCGCCAGTCGCTGCCGGGACATGCGCGCAAGCGTACGGGCCATGTCCAGCCATCTACGCTTGTGCGCGATGCCCGAGCTGCCCGAGGTCGAGATCACGGCGCGCCGCCTGGACGCCGCGCTGCGCGGCGCGACGATCGAGTCGGCGCTGGCGCCGGGGATCAACGCCCTGAAGACGTTCGACCCGCCGCTGTCGGCGCTGGAGGGCCGCGCGATCACCTCGATCACGCGCCGCGGCAAGCAGTTCGTCATCGAGGTCGCCGGCGGCCTGGCGCTGCTCGTGCACCTCATGAGCGCCGGGCGCCTGCAGCTCTACGACAAGCCCGCCGGCCCGCGCGATCGCACGTCGCGCCTGCTCGTGCGGATCGCCGGCGATCCTGCGCGCGAGCTGCGCCTGCGCGAGTTCGGGACCAGGCAGGCGGCGTGGGTCAAGCTGCTGGCGGTCGAGGCCGTCGACGAGGAGGAGCTCATCGCGACGCTCGGGCCGGAGGCCTGGCCGCAGCCGCCCGACGACCTCCGCGCGCTGCTCGACGCGCCCCGCCCGCTGCACTCGATGCTGCGCGACCAGCGCGTGATCGCCGGCATCGGGCGGTCGTGGGTCGACGAGATCCTGTGGACGGCGCGCCTGTCGCCGTTCAAGCGCGGCGACGACCTGTCCGACGAGGAGGCGCTCGCGCTGCGCGAGGCGATCGCGACGGTGCTCGACGGCGCGATCGAGCATTACGAGCGGGTGGTCGAGCTGCCGATCCCCGACAAGCTGCCGCTGCCGCTGCAGGTCCATCGCAAGGGCGGCGAGCCGTGCCCGCGCTGCGGCACGACGATCGAGCAGGTCCACTACGAGGACTACGTCATGTGCTACTGCCCGGCCGAGCAGACGCAGGGCAAGGTGCTCAAGGACCGGCGCCTGTCGCGCCTGCTGAAGTAGTCAGTCGCGGACCCCGTGCAGGGGGTTGGGGAGCTCGATGTACGTGTCCTCCTCGTGCAGGCCGCTGCGCATCTGGGCCTTGCACGGCCACGTCGGCGCGGTCAGCAGCCGCTCCAGCAGGGTCGCGGCGCGGTCGCCGCGGTCGCGCTCGCGCTCGAGCAGCGCCTTGAGGTCGCGCAGCAGCTCGATCTCCGCAATCGCCCCGGCGACGCCGAGCGCGTTGATGACGCCGAGCGCGTTGTCGAGGAACGGGCCCTCGCCGATCCCGGCGCCGCCGACCGCGATGTCGTCGTGCGCCGCCTGGCCGACGAAGACACCGCGCGCGTCGCGCAGCACGCAGCGCACGGGCCAGCCGCCCTCGAGCTCGAGCAGCGTGTTCTGCTGGTCGGTCTCGATCGACAGGCCGAGCTCGGCGTACAGCCGCAGCAGCGGGACGATCGCGATGTCGCAGTAGCGCGCAAACCACTCGCGCGCCACATCGGATTGCGAGCGCCCGGTCTGCTCCGCCAGGCGCGCGACGATCTGGCCGAGCCGGCTCGTACCGCCGAACGGATGGTCCTGGACGAGCACCTCGAGCGAGCTGACGTCGATCTCCGAGCCGCGGCGCCACCGGTTCTCGCGCAGCTGCACGGCGAGGCCCTCGACCGGCCTGCCGTCGACGTGCACCGCGAGGTAGGCCGGGTCCTGCAGCAGCGTCAGGTCGGGCGCGAGCTCGGCGGCCGAGGCGCCGCGCTCGTCGTCGAGCTCGCGCGCGGCGTCGACCGCGCGCTGCATCTCGGGGTGCGACGCGATGCGCATCTCGTCGGGCACGTGCACGTGCAGCTGGAACGTCAGCTGCCACGACCAGTCGGGGTTGTAGATGGTCGCCACGCTCGTCGTCGGCGTCACCTCGCTGCCCATCGCGCCGAGGTCGGCGATGCGGCCGTCGGCCATCAGGTCCGCGACGACCTTCTGCTCGCGCAGGCGCTCGAGCTCCCAGGGGTGGACGGGCAGCAGCACGCGCGGCCCGAGCTGCGCGAGCACCGCGTCGAGCGCCTCGCCGTCGACCGCAGGGTCCTCGCGCAGCAGCTGCTCGACCAGCTCGGCCGCGGGCGTGCCGGCCGCGCTGTCCTGCTCGACGAGCGCGGGATCCACGGCCAGCCAGCGCAGCGCGAAGTGCGCCTGCGACTCGGGCGCGAACGTGGCGGTCTGCTCGCCGAGCTCCCAGCGGCTCTTGGCGGCCGGGTGCGCCATGTGGCCGAGCAGGCCCGCCTGCTCGCTGTCGGCGAAGCTCATCGGCTCGGCGTTCCACAGCCGGTCGACGTCGTCGGCGCGCGCGTCGAGGACAGCGCCGACGGTGGCGATGTGCTGGCGCACGCGCGCGAGCAGGAAGGTCGGATCCGGGCCGCGCGTGCCCGCCGCCGAGATATCGTCGTCGAAGACGCTCTCGCTGGAGCCGAGCTCGTCGGCGAGCATGCCCATGAGCGTGTCGATCCCGATCGCCCAGGGCTTGCCGCCGGCCATCGCGACGTGCGCCGGTGCGCGGAAGCGGTGGCGGTGCGTCGGCGAGAGATGGCGCACGCCGGCGAGGACGGCGGTGCGCTCGTCGGGGAAGGGCAGCACCGCGACGAACTCGTCGCCCTCCTGCGCGAACTCGGGGACGCTGGCAGCCGGCACCGGGCGCCACTCGCCACCCTCGCGGGTGTAGCAGTTCAGCAGCGTCTCCGTGGTCGCGCGCACCGCGGCCTCGTGGCCGCGCGTGTGCTGCACGTCCTCGCGGGCGCTCGGCGGGAGCGGAGCGGTCTCTTCGTGGATCTTGATGTCCATGCCGACACCTCGGTTGCGGGGGTGTTGCCTGAGGTCATGCCCGATGCTACGCAACTGCGATCATCCGCCGATGATCTCGTCCGGAGCGCTCGCGCCCGATTTCGAGCTGCCCGACCAGGACGACGAGCGCGTCCGGCTGTCGGACTTCCGCGGCCGGACGGTGGTCCTGTACTTCTATCCCAAGGCCGACACGCCGGGGTGCACGAAGCAGGCCTGCTCGATCCGCGACCGCGACACGGACTACGCCGCGACCGGCGCGAAGGTGATCGGCGTCTCGCCGGACCCCGTCAGGAAGGTCAAGCGGTTTCATGACAAGCGCGAGCTGAACTTCACGCTGCTCGCCGACGAGGACCACGCGGTCTGCGACCTGTACGGCGTCTGGGTGCAGAAGTCGATGTACGGCAGGACGTACATGGGCGCCCAGCGCGCGACGTTCATCATCGATCCCGGCGGCCGCGTCGCGCACGTCATCCCGAAGGCCTCGCCCAAGACGCACGACGACGAGGTGCTGGCGGCGCTGGGCGAGCTGCGGCCGGCCTCCTAGGACGAGCGGCCGCCTAAGACTCACTCCCGCCGGCTCGGGCACATCCGCCGCAGCGCGCACTCCCGGCACGCCGGCCGCTGGGCGTGGCACGTCCGCCGGCCGTGGCGCAGGAGGTTGACGTGGAACTCGAGCTCCGCACCCGGCGGCGTGAGCTCGAGCATCGCGTCGTGCAGCTCCTCGAACGGCGCCTTCGGCCGCAGTAGGCCCAGGCGCGTGCCGACGCGCGAGACGTGCGTGTCGACCGGCACGTCGCGCAGGCCGAACGAGAACAGCAGGACGCAGCCGGCCGTCTTGCGGCCGACGCCCGGCAGCGCGCACAGGTAGCGCTGCGACTCCTCCACCGGCGCCGCGCGCATCCACTCGAGGTCCAGCGGGTCGCCGATCGCGCGCAGGATCGCCTGGATGCGCGCCGACTTGACCTTCGAGATCCCGCCGGGGCGGATCGCCTCCTCGATCTCCTCCAGCGGCGCGTCGCGGACGGCCTCCCACGTCGGGAAGCGCTCGCGCAGGCGCAGGAACGCCACGTCGCGGTTGCGGTCGTTCGTCGACTGCGACAGGACCGTCAGGACGAGCTCCGCGAGCGGGTCGCCGTGCGGCTCGGCGACGGGCACGCCGTAGACCTCCGCGAGCCGCGCCCGGATCCGCGCCACGCGTGTGCGCGCCGGCTTGCGCCAGCCGGCGCGGGTCACGGCCGCGTCCGGCGTCACTCCAGCGCGCCCCACCGCTCGCATGCGCGCGCGGCCTGCTCGGCGGCGGCCGGCAGTGCCGCCGCGAGCGCCGACGGGTAGTAGTCGGTGTCGCCCAGCGCGGCGATCAGGACGCCGAGGAACACGTCGCCGGCGCCGAGCGCGCTGCGCACGCGCGCCGGCTGCGCGCGCACGTCGAGGCGCATGCCCTTCGCGCGCAGGATCGCGCCGGCGATCCCGCGCGTCACGATGACGTGCTGCGCGCCGGCCGCGAGCAGCGACGCCGCGGCCGCCTCCGGATCGGTCTCGCCCGTCATCAGCCGCGCCTCGGCCTGGTTGCACTTCACGAGGAACGCGCCCGGCACGCAGGCGCCGGACATCGTCCCCGCGCGGCCCGGGTTGCGGCGCCAGCGGTGCAGGCGCAGGTTGGCGTCGAAGACGACCGGCCGGCCGAGCTCCAGCGCACGCTCGCGGGCCGCCATCGTGAGCTCGGCCTCCGCCTTGCCGGCCAGCGTGTTGGAGGTGAGCAGCAGCGCGTCGCCGGCCTCGACGGCGTCGAGCAGCCGGTCGCCGACGGCGGCGAGCGCCGCCGCGACGCCGTCACCGTAGAGCTGCCACTCCGGCTCTCCGTGCTCGTCGACCGTCACGAACGCGACCGCGGTGGTGCAGTCGGCCGCAAGCCCGAACCAGCTCAGGTCGACGCCCGCCGCGGCGAGCCTGTCGCGCAGCCACGCGCCCCACGGATCGTCGCCCGCGCCACCGGCCAGCGAGACGGCCGCCCCGCGGCGCGCCGCCGTCGCCGCGACGTTCGCCGTCACGCCGCCGGGCGACGGCGAGAAGGCATCCGCCTCGTCGAGCGAGGCGACCGGACGGCGGCAGATGAGATCGACGATCGCCTCGCCGAAGCAGAGCGTCCTCACTGGTCCTCATCCCCTGCGGCGAGCACGCGCGTGAGGCTATCTTCCGCGGCCGTGCCCTCGCCGACCCAGGAGACGATCGAGCTCGACGACCAGCCGGTCTTCCTGCGCCGCGCGGGCGACGACGAGGTGCCGATCGTCTACCTGCACGGCGTGCCGACGAGCTCGTTCGACTGGCTCGATCCGCTGGCGCTCGGCGGCGGCATCGCCGTCGACCTGCCGGGCTTCGGCCGCAGCGGCAAGCGCGGCGACCTGGACTACTCGCTCGCCGGGCACGTGCGCTTCCTCGACCGGCTGCTCGACGCGCTCGACCTCGACCGCATCCGGCTGTGCGCGCACGACTGGGGCGCGGCGGTCGGCCTCGCATGGGCGGGCGAGCAGCCCGAGCGCGTGACGCGGCTCGTCGTCGTCGACGGGATCCCGCTGCTGCCGGGCTTTCGCTGGCGCGGGCCGGCGCGGATCGTGCGTACGCCCTTCGCGGGCCCGATCGCCGTCGGCCTGGCGACCAGGCGGGTGCTGCGTCACGTCTCGCGCCGCGCATCCGCCGGGCGCGGTCCCATGCCGGGTGCGTTCGTGGCGAGCGTCGCCGACAGCTTCGACCTGGGCACGCAGCGCGCGACGCTGGCGCTGCTGCGCAGCGCCTCGCCGGAGGTGCTCGCCGCAGCGGGGGCGAGCCTCGGCGCGATCAGCGCGCCCGCGCTCGTCCTGTGGGGCGAGCAGGACCCGTACATCCCCGCGCGCTTCGGCGCGGGCTATGCGGCGACGCTCGGCGACGCGACCCTCGAGGTCGTGCCGGACGCCGGCCACTGGCCGTGGATCGACCGGCCGGAGCTGAGCGGGCGGATCGTCGAGCACCTGTCGGCATGAGCTAGCTGCAAGGGTTGCAACGTGCGCGGCGGCAACCTGACTGCAGTGGCCGTCGCGGCGCTCGGCGCCGCCGGCTACCTGCTCCTCGCGCCGCCCAGCGCGGACCTCGCGGCGCAGGAGTACCGCGCCGGGCTCGGCCTCGTGATCTGGAACAACGGCTGGTACGCCGGCCACCATACGTCGGGCTACAGCGTGCTGTTCCCGCCGCTCGGCGGCCTGCTCGGGGCGCGCGTCACGGGGGCGCTGGCCGCGGTCGCCGCGGCCGCGCTGTTCGCCGCGCTCGCGCGCCGCCATTGGCCCCCGCCGGCGGCAGGCGCCGCGGCGCTGTGGTTCGCCGCCGGCACGACGGCGATCCTGCTGACCGGCCGGCTGACGTTCCTGCTCGGCGTGGGGATCGGCCTCGGGGCGCTGCTGGCGCTCGCGCACGAGCGCCGCGCGCTCGCGGGCGCGCTGGCGCTGCTGACGACCCTGGCGAGCCCGGTCGCTGGGCTCTTCGTCGCGCTCGCGATCGTCGGGTGGGCGCTGTAC
>Ga0247713_1001821_pt1 | contig 10154 bp, 4 predicted proteins | sample 21E_NmetaG_FD_189936 | JGI IMG/M metagenome (GOLD analysis project Ga0247713, IMG submission 189936) | Soil microbial communities from hillslope of Landscape Evolution Observatory, University of Arizona, Oracle, AZ, United States - 2-1-E_N | ecosystem: Engineered > Artificial ecosystem > Mesocosm... | reverse complement strand
GCCTCGGACTCGGGCGGCAGGGGCCCTCCCACCGCTGCAGTGGCCGCGGCATAGTCGAAGGAGCGCAGCATCCCGGCGATGTCGCGGAGCGGGGCGCTTGGCGTGCTGCGCTCCGCTAGGGATCGCGACGGCTCCCCCTCGAAGTCCAGGATCTGCCAGCTTCCCCTGGGGTCCCGCAGGACCTGCCCCAGATGGAGATCCCCGTGGATGCGGATGGCCGCGCCCTCGGCGGTATGCGGCGCGAGCTGGGCCAACCGCGCCAGGAGCTCCCCGCGCCGCTCGAGCACGGGTCTTGCCGCCCCTGGGGCAAGACGGGCGGCGGTGGCGAGCACGCGCTCAGCCTGCTCGCGCATTCCGGTCATCCAGGTGGCCGCGTCGCCGGGTGCGCGCCCCGTGCCGAACGCGGCGGCCAGCGTGTCGTGCATCGTCGCGATGGCGGCGCCGAGGTCGGTGAGGGTGGGCAGGAAGGGCGACGAGCCGGGATCCGCGCGTCGGGCCACGTCGGTGACGGCGAGTGCCCACCCCTCCTGCCCGCCGGCGACGAAGTCCGACAGGACCGCGAGCGCCGTGGCGGACCCTTGACCGCTGAGGAGCTCCAGGGCGCCGTGCTGACGGGGAACATTGCCGAATCCGTGCTCCGTGAGGGCTCGGGTGACGGCGACGTCCGGGTTCACCCCGGTCTCCACGCGGCGGAAGACCTTCAGGATGTGGCTGTCGCCGTAGACGACGGAGGTGTTCGACTGCTCGGCCGACAGCCGGCGTGGATCCCCGAGTGTCACGTCCTGGCCGTCTACCGGACGCCCCACGACGGTCGCGCCCGCATCGGTTCGGTGCTTCTTCGGCGACAGCGTCAGCTGGGCCAGCAGCCTGGCGGCCGGCGCCACCGCCGTGGCGTCGGCCAGCCCGCTGTCTCCGACGACCAGGGACGCGGGGATATCGGCTGTGGGTGCGGCCAAGGGCACCTGGTAGCGCTCGGTGTGGCCGTCGGTGAAATCCACGTCGGCGAGCACGTCGAGAAGACGCGTTCCCCCGGAACCGGCGACGGCGGCCACGTCGGGGAGTGTGACGGTGCGGAGCGTGCGGGCCTTGCCCGCGAACCACCGCTGCGACGGCAACCAGGCGGCCAGGGCCGCCGCAAGCTCGGCGCGGTCGGGGATGGCGTCGCTCACCGGGTCACCTCGGTGAGCGCGAACCAGTAGAAGCCGTGCTGGCCCAGCGTCAGCAGATAGGGCAGGTCGCCGATGGGGGGGAAGTGCGTCCCTCCGAGCAGCTCCACGGGCACCCTTCCGGTGAAGCGTGACAGGTCCAGCTCGACCGGCTGGGCAGTCGCCGAGAGGTTCGCGACGACCAGGACGACGTCGTCGGCGGACTCGCGCAGGAAGCCGAGGACCTTGTCGTTGGACGAGGTCAGGGGCGTGAAGCAGCCCAGGCCGAAGACCGGGTGCTCCTTGCGGACGTTCACGAGGTTGCGCACCCAGTGCAGCAACGAGTTGGGATGGCGCTGCTGTGCTTCGACGTTGACCGACGGGAAGCCGTACACGGGGTCCAGGACGGGTGGCGCGTAGAGCGCTGCGAAGTCCGCTCGCGAGAAACCGGCGTTGCGGTCGGGGTTCCACTGCATGGGCGTGCGCACGCCGTCGCGGTCACCGAGGTAGATGTTGTCGCCCATGCCGATCTCGTCGCCGTAGTACATGATCGGGCTGCCCGGCAGGCTGAACAGCAGGGCGTGGAACAGCTCGATGGGACGGCGGCCGTTGTCGAGCAGCGGCGCAAGGCGGCGGCGGATGCCCACGTTCATCTTCATGCGGGGGTCGCGGGCGTACTCGCGGTACATGTAGTCCCGCTCCTCGTCGGTGACCATCTCGAGCGTCAGCTCGTCGTGGTTGCGCAGGAACACGCCCCACTGGCAGTTCTCGGGGATCTGCGGGGTCGTCTGCATGATCTCGAGGATGGGCTGGGCCTCCTCGCGGCGCAGCGCCATGAACATGCGCGGCATGACCGGGAAGTGGAACGCCATGTGGCACTCGTCGCCGTCGCCGAAGTAGTCCACGACGTCGGCCGGCCACTGGTTGGCCTCGGCCAGAAGGACGCGGTCGTCGAACTCGTCATCGACCATCGCGCGCAGTCGCTTCAGGTAGGCGTGGGTCTCGGGGAGGTTCTCGCAGTTGGTGCCCTCGCGCTCGAACAGGTAGGGCACCGCATCCAGGCGCAGCCCGTCGAAGCCGAGCTGCAGCCAGAAGCGGACCACGTCGAGCATGGCCTCCTGGACGTCGGGGTTGTCGTAGTTGAGGTCGGGCTGATGGCTGAAGAACCGGTGCCAGTAGTAGGCGCCGGCGGTGTGATCCCAGGTCCAGTTGGAGGACTCGGTGTCGACGAAGATGATGCGGGCGTCGTTGTAGCGCTCGTCGGTGTCGCTCCACACGTACCAGTCCCGCTTGTCCGAGCCGGGTTGCCGTGACTCCTGGAACCACAGGTGCTGATCGCTGGTGTGGTTCATGACCATGTCCGCGATCACGCGTATGCCGCGAGCATGTGAGGCTTCGAGCAGCTCGTGGACGTCGTCGACGGTGCCGTACTCCGGCAGGACGGCGTAGAAGTCGGAGATGTCGTATCCGCCGTCACGCAACGGCGAGTCGTAGAAGGGCACCAGCCAGATGCAGTCGATGCCGAGCCACTCGATGTAGTCCAGGCGGTCGATCAGCCCCCGGATGTCACCGGTGCCGTCATGGTTGGAGTCGTTGAAGCCGCGCACCAGCGCCTCGTAGAAGATGGCGGTCTTGTACCAGAGCGGGTCGGGTTGGACGGTCAATGGGATCCTCGCCGGCGGCTGGAAGCGATCAGAGCGAGCGGAGTCGCAGGACGTGAGCCACCTCGACCGCGGGGTCGAGGTGCACGTAGTTGTCCGGACCGTTCCAGATGTAGGTCGTGTCGGTCATGAGGTCGTGCGCCTCGAACGGTCCGGCGTGCTCCAGGCCGAGCTGCCAGAGATCGAGCCACGTCACGCCGTCCTGCGGGTTGTGGGGATCGAGGTTGACGATGGTGAGCACGGCGCCGTTGCGGTTGGCGTCCACCTTGGAGAAGCACAGGAGCGCGTCGTTGCCGATGTGGTGGAACCAGACGTTGCGCAGCTCGGCGAACACGGGGTGAGCGCGACGAATTCCGTTGATCCGGCCGATGTAGGGCGCCAGCGAGTCCGGATGATCCCAGTCTCGGGGTCGGTACCCGTACTTCTCCGACGCGAAGTACTCCTCGCTCCCGGGTTCGAGCGGTTCTGCCTCAGAGAGCTCATAACCCGAGTAGATGCCGTAGGCGGGTGAGAGCAGCGCGGCGAGGACGAGGCGCAGCTTGAACGCCGGCCTGCCGCCCGTCTGCAGGAACTCGGTGAGGATGTCGGGAGTGTTCGGCCAGAAGTTCGGTCGGTAGTAGTCCGCCATGTCGGTGTGCGCGAGCTCGGTGACGTAGGTCGTGAGCTCGTGCTTGGTGTTGCGCCAGGCGAAATAGGTGTAGCTCTGGCTGAAGCCCAGCTTGGCCAGGGTCTGCATCATCTTCGGACGGGTGAAGGCCTCCGCCAGGAAGAGGACCTCGGGATGCTCGGCGCGGATCTCGGCGATGACCCATTCCCAGAACGGCAGCGCCTTCGTGTGCGGGTTGTCGACTCGGAAGATCTTGACGCCGTGGGAGACCCAGTGGTCGAGGATGCGCTTCAGCTCCGCCCAGAGCGCTTCCCTGTCATCGGTGTCGAAGTTGACGGGGTAGATGTCCTGGTACTTCTTCGGAGGGTTCTCGGCATACTGGATGGTCCCGTCGGGACGATGCTTGAACCATTGGGGATGTTCGGTGACCCAGGGGTGGTCCGGCGAGCACTGGATCGCGTAGTCCAGCGCGATCTCGAGGCCGTGGGTCGCTGCCTCCGCCACGAACTTGTCGAAGTCCCCGATGGTGCCGAGGTCGGGATGGACGGCGTCGTGACCGCCCTCCTCGTTGCCGATCGCCCACGGGACCCCGGGGTCGTCCGGACCGGGGTCCAGGTCGTGGGGTCCGCTGCTGCCCTTGCGGTTCGTACGGCCGATCGGGTGGATCGGCGGCAGGTAGACGACGTCGAAGCCCATCTCGGCGATCGCCGGCAGTCTCTTGGCGGCCTCGGCGAACGTCCCGCTCTTCGATGGCTGTCCTTCGGGCCCTACCGTTTCGCTGCTTGAGGGCACTGCCCCCTCGGAGCGGGGGAACATCTCGTACCAGGCGCTGAACCGCGCGGCGGGGCGGTCCACCCACAGGGACAGCTCAGGCTTGCTCAGCGTGGCATCGAGCCGCTCGGGATTGCGCTTCAGCACGGCGAGCAGGTCGGGATCGCCGGCGGCGGCCACGCGCTCGGTCAGGGTGCGGTCGCTGCGCAGGGCATCGATGGTGTCGTCGAGCACCGCGGCGACGGCCTTGGACACGTCCGAGCGGCGCCGCTCCAGCAGCAGGGCGCCTTCCTCCACGTCGACGTCGAGGTCGGTCTGTCCCGCGGCGTGCTTCTTCTGGAGGCCGTCGAGCCATGTGACGAAGTAGTCGGTCCACCCCATCACCTGGTACCGCCAGGCGCCCATGCGGTCCACGGGGAAGTGGCCGTACCAGCGGTCGTTGGCGTCCAGCCGCATCGGCGCATCCCGCCAGCGGCTGTCGTCGGGCCCGCGGTAGCGCACGGCCACAGCGATCTTCTCATGGCCCTCACGAAAGGCGTCGGCGCCGACGACGACGTCATCACCCACAACCGCCTTGGCGGCGTACCGTCCGCAGTCCACCGCTGGACTGACGTGCTGGATCTCGACGCGTCCCTTCACCGCCGTACTCCCTGTCGCTGGCCTTCTCCTGCATGGGGTCTACCCGGCGGCCCAGACCCTATACGTCTCCCCAGCAGAGACCCTCACCTCGGCGGGTTGGATGGCTGGCGTCGGCGGTAGAGTGCACGTCATTCCTGTGCTCGGCCACGAAAGAGCGATCGACTGTGATCAAAGCCCTTCGGACCTTCCGCGTGCGCCCGTCGCTGCCCGACCAGCTCGAACCGCTGGGAGCACTCGCCGCCAACATGCGGTGGGCCTGGCACCCGCCGACCCAGGAGGTGTTTCGCTGGGCCGAGGCGAACGTCTGGGACGCAGTGGGTGGCAACCCCGTCGAGCTGCTCGGCCGGTTGTCGCCGAAGCGGCTGGCGGAGCTGGCCGGTGACGCGGCGTTCGTCGCTCGGGTCGGGGAGCTGCACGCCGACCTGGAGCGCTACGTCACCCGACCGCGGTGGGCGCAGTCACAGCCGACCGCCCCACCGCGCATCGCCTACTTCTCACCCGAGTTCGGCCTGTCCCACGCGATGCAGACGTACTCCGGCGGCCTCGGTGTCCTGGCCGGCGACCATCTGAAGGCGGCGAGCGACCTCGGGCTCGAGCTGGTGGCCGTGGGCTTGCTCTACCGCCACGGGTACTTCCGTCAGCAGCTGGACGCCGACGGGTGGCAGCAGGAGCGCTATCCCGACCTCAACCCCTACCGATTGCCGCTGACCCGGCTGGAGGTCGACGACCAGCCCGCGCTCGTCGAGGTCGACCTCGCGGGCAACACGGTCGCCTGCCAGGTGTGGTGCGCCGAGGTCGGCCGGGTGAGGTTGCTGCTGCTCGACACCGACCTGCCGGTCAACGCCCCGGAGGACCGCACGGTCACCGACAAGCTGTATGGCGGGGACGTCGAGCACCGCCTGCGCCAGGAGATCGTCCTCGGCATCGGCGGCGTGCGCTCCCTGGACGTCGCCCGCTCGGTGGGCATGCTGCCCGACGAGCCGGAGGTCTTCCACTCCAACGAGGGACACGCGGGGTTCCTCCAGCTCGAGCGCATCCGTCGACTCGTCACCGACGACGGGCTGGGCTTCGACGAGGCGGTGGAGAGCGCCCGGGCGTCGGTGCTGTTCACGACCCACACGCCTGTGCCCGCCGGCATCGACGTCTTCCCGCGCGGGCTCATGGACCGGTACTTCACAGCCCTGGCCGCGGAGTGCGGCATCGACATGGACCGGTTGATGGCGGTCGGCCAGACGGCGGGCACCCCGCCGCACCACGACTTCAACATGGCGCTGATGGGTCTGCGTCTCTCGGCCACCGCCAACGGTGTGTCCAAGCTGCACGGCCGCGTCTCGCGGGAGATGTTCCGGCCGCTCTGGCCGGGCATCGCACCCGACGAGGTGCCGATCACCTCGGTCACCAACGGGGTCCACGCCCCGACGTGGGTCGGGCCCGAGATGACCGCGGTCTACGACCGCTACCTGGCTCCGGACTGGGCGCACAACCCGACCGCCTGGGATCGGGTCAGCGAGGTCGGCGACGACGCGCTGTGGCGCGCGCGGGGGCGCGCCCGTGAGCGCTTCGTGCAGCGGGTGAGGGCCTGGGTCCGTGACCAGGGGGAACGCCGCGGCGAGGCGTCGGCCTCCCTTGCGTGGACCGCAGAGATGTTCGACCCGGATGCGCTGACGATCGGGTTCGCTCGACGGTTCGCAGAGTACAAGCGTGGCACGTTGCTGCTCCGCCAGCCTGAACGTCTGCGCGCGCTGCTCATGTCCACGGACCGGCCCGTGCAGATCGTGTTCGCGGGGAAAGCGCACCCGCGCGACGAGCTCGGCAAGGACATCATCCGCCAGATCGTGCACTTCTCCGCCGACGAGGAGCTGCGCCGGCGCATTGTCTTCGTCGAGGACTACGACATGGCGTTGGCCAGCGTGCTGTACCAGGGCGTCGACCTGTGGCTCAACAACCCCCGTCGCCCGCATGAAGCGTGCGGCACGTCGGGGGAGAAGGCGGTCCTGAACGGGGCGCTGCACTGCTCGACCCTGGACGGATGGTGGGACGAGATGTACGACGGCGAGAACGGCTTCGCCATCGGCGCCGCGGCCAGCCATCACGACACCGCGCAGCAGGACGCCGCCGACGCGCAAGCGCTCTTCGACCTGCTCGAGCGGACCGTCGTGCCCGCCTTCTACGACCGCGCCGAGGGGCCTTTGCCGCGTCGCTGGCTTGCACGGGTGCGCCGATCGCTCGCGACCCTCGCTCCGCAGGTGCTCGCCACCCGCATGGTCTCGGAGTACACGAGCCGCCTGTACGTCCCGATCGCCGAACGGGCGCAGCGCCTGGCCGCCGACGACCACAAGCGGGCGCGGCTCCTCGCCGGATGGCGGTCGCACGTGGCTCGCGCATGGCCCTCTGTGGGCGTGCGGGAGGTGCAGGGCGAGTACGGAACCGCCGGGATCGGCGAGCGCCGGCAGGTCGACGTGTTGGTCGACCTCGGCGATCTCACGCCGAACGACGTGCAGGTCGAGCTTCTCCACGGAGCTGTGCGCGCCGATGGAGGACTCGATGCCCCCACGGTCACGATCCTCGAGCCGACCGGTGAGATGGAGGGCCGTAGCCACCGCTACACGGGCAGCTTCACCTGTGACGTGTCAGGCGAGTACGGCCTGAGCGTGCGCATCGTGCCACGCCACGACGATCTGTTGACGTGGACGTCGACCGGCCTGGTGGCCTGGGCCGGGAAAGGTGACCGCGAGGCCGAGTGGTGACCACACCCTGGTGGCGGTCGTCGGTGGGGTACGAGGTCTACCTGCGCTCCTTCGCCGACGGTGACGGCGATGGGGTCGGCGACCTGCGCGGACTCCGCGACCGGCTCGATCACCTCGCGTGGCTGGGTGTCGACGTGGCGTGGGTCACACCGTTCTATCCCTCGCCCATGCGCGATCACGGCTACGACGTCGCCGATTACTGCGACGTCGAGCCCGTCTTCGGCACCCTCGCCGACGTGGACGCGGTGGTCGCTCGTTGCCACGAGCTCGGCATGCGCCTGGTGATCGACCTCGTGCCCAACCACACCTCCTCGGACCACCGCTGGTTCCAGGAGGCGCGGTCGAGCCGCGACAACGCCTTTCGGGACTACTACATCTGGCGGGACCCCGCGGACGACGGCGGTCCGCCGAACAACTGGGTCAGCAACTTCGGCGGGCCCGCGTGGACCCTCGACGAGCGCACCGGACAGTACTGGCTGCACCTCTTCCTGCCCGAGCAGCCCGACCTCAACTGGGAGAACCCCTCCGTCGCGGACGAGTTCGACGCCATCCTGCGCTTCTGGCTCGATCGGGGGGTGGACGGCTTCCGCATCGACGTCGCGCACGCCCTGGTCAAGCATCCCGACCTGCCCGACAACCCGCCGGCGGAGGCGGGTAGCCGCTGGGCCCTGATGGACGAGGCCGCGGCCCTCGAGCGGCTCTACGACGTGGACCAGCCCGGGGTGCTCGACATCTACCGCCGGTGGCGCAAGGTGGTGGAGCCCTACGCCGGCCTGCTGCTCGGCGAGGTCTATCTGCTCGACATCGACCGGCTGGCCGCCTACGTCCGCGACCAGGACGGCCTGCACCTGTCGTTCTGGTTCAAGCCGCTCTACGTGCAGTGGGATCCGGCCGCGATCCGCGACGTGCTCGCGCACGCCGCCGCGGCCGCGCCCGACGGCCTGGCCTGGGTGCAGTCCAGCCACGATCGCTCCCGGGCGGTCACCCGGTTCGGCGGCGGCGAGCGCGGCCGCGCGCGGGCCCTGGTGTTCGCCACGTTGCTCATGGGCCTGCCGGGCGTGCCCTTCGTCTACCAGGGCGAGGAGCTCGGGTTGGAGGACGGACGCGTGCCGGTCGAGCTCGCGCAGGACCCGGTCGCCCTGCGCGGGGGGCCGACCGCCAAGAGCCGTGATGGCTGTCGCACGCCGATGCTGTGGGAGCCCGGCGAGGGCTACGGGTTCGGCTCGACGACGCCATGGTTGCCGTTCGGGGACCGTTCCGACGCCGACACGGTCGCCGTTCAACGAGATGATCCCGACTCGATGGTGCACCGCTACCGCGCACTCGTGCGCCTGCGCCGCGAGCGTACGGACCTGCATGACGCGCCGCTGGAGTGGCTGCACGAGGAAGGGCCCGTGGTGGCGTACCGGCGAGGGGGCACCCTCGTCGCGGCCAACTGCGGCGAACAACGGCACTCCGCGCCTCTTCCCGCCGGGACCTGGGAGGCGGCCTTCTGCACCGACCGCCAGAGCGAGGGCCGAAGCCATGTCCGGGAGCTGGCCCTGGCCCCGACCGAGGCGATGATCCTCGTTGCCGCAGAGACGACCGCGCGCCGCGGGTAGGTTGGCGCTACGGGGACGACCAGGAGACGATGAGGCGATGCCGGACGACACCGCAAGGTTGCTGCCCGAAGAGGAGATCGCGAGCTACGACGACTACCTCGCCATGGGCGGCGGTGAGGGGCTGCGCCGGGCACTGGATCTCTCGCCGGAGGAGGTCGCTCAGCGCGTCCTGGACTCAGGGCTGCGAGGACGTGGCGGCGCGGGCTTCCCGACCGGCATGAAGTGGTCGTCGGTGGCGGAGGCTGCCGACGACGGGTCCGACGTGTATCTCGTCTGCAACGCCGCCGAAGGTGAGCCGGGGACGTACAAGGACCGCCTGCTCATGGCTCGCAACCCCTACCAGCTGATCGAGGGGGTGCTGATCGGCATGTACGCGAGCAAGGCCGAGCGCGGCTTCATCGGCATGAAGGAGAAGATGCACCACGAGCTCGAGCGCATGGGCGATGCACTCCAGGCCATGGTCGAGGCCGGCTGGCGCGGTGCCGACCTGGTCACCCTCATCCCCGGCCCCGACGAGTACCTGTACGGCGAGGAGTCAGCCATGCTGGAGGTGATCGAGGGCAAGCTGCCGATGCCCCGCATCCTCCCGCCGTACCAGGTCGGCCTGTTCGCCACCATGCAGTCGCCCAACCCGACGGTGGTCAACAACGTCGAGACCCTGTCCCACGTCACCCACATCCTCGCCAAGGGCGTCGACTGGTTCCGCCAGATGGGAACCGAGGAGACGCCGGGGACGATGGTCTTCACCGTCTTGGGCGACGTCGAGAACGAAGGTCTGTTCGAGCTGCCGATGGGCACCCCCCTTCGGACGCTCATCGAGGACATCGCCGGCGGCACCGACGTGATGGCCATCCACAGCGGGACGTCGAACACCATCATCACGCCCGACCTGCTCGACCTGCCGATGGACTTCGACTCCTTCAAAGAGGCGGGCACCGGCCTCGGCAGCGGTGGGTTCATCGTCTACGGCTCCCACCGCTGCC
>Ga0247713_1001820_pt1 | contig 10158 bp, 12 predicted proteins | sample 21E_NmetaG_FD_189936 | JGI IMG/M metagenome (GOLD analysis project Ga0247713, IMG submission 189936) | Soil microbial communities from hillslope of Landscape Evolution Observatory, University of Arizona, Oracle, AZ, United States - 2-1-E_N | ecosystem: Engineered > Artificial ecosystem >... | reverse complement strand
GCCGGCGGGCGGCGGATCGAACGTCTCGAGGCGGCCCGCGGTAAGGGCAGTGAAAGTGTGGTGCGCGCATCATGATGCTAAGATGTTACGATGTCGAAGACGCGAACCACCCTAACGATTGACGAAGGAGTTCTTCGGGCGGTCAAGGTGCGGGCCGCGCGTACGGGCAGGGGCGACAGCGAGGTGATCGAGGAAGCGGTCCGGGCCCACCTCGGGCTCGACCTGCTGGACCGCCTGTGGGAACGCAACGACATGGGTGAGCAGCAGGCCGTGGAGCTCGCGGTGGAGGCGCAGCACGCCACCCGCCGGCGCCGCTGAGCCGTGCGGGCGGTTCTCGACCCGAACGTCATCATCTCCGCCGTGCTCTCGCCGAGCGGATCTCCAGCGAAGGTCATGCGGGCATGGCTCGACGGTGCCTACGAGCTCATCGTGTCGTCATTGCTCCTCGAGGAGCTCGAACGCGCGCTCGGCTATCCGAAGCTGCGAGCGCGGGTTACGGATGCAGAGAGGCAGGAGCTCGTCGAGTTGCTTTGCCGGGGAGCCGATGTCCGCGACGACCCCAGCGGCCCCCCACCCGTGCGTTCGCCGGATTCCGGTGACGATTACCTCATCGCCCTTGCCGCCGCCACCCAGGCGCTCATCGTCTCCGGTGACCGTCACCTGTTGGGGCTGAGCGAAGCCGTGCCGGTATATGCGCCGGCGGCGTTCCTCACACTGATCAAACGGGCTCGCTCGTAGAGAAACACGTGGACGGCGAACAGGCGGTGGTCGGTGTCGAGCGCCGGTGGCCCGGAGTCCGCCACGAGGCCTGACCATTCGCCTGAGGCCGGCTCGGCCGGCCGAGCCGGCGAAGAACGACCACAGCTCCGGCTCAGTCGACCGGAGCAAATCCCGTACGGCGCCCAGGTAGCCGGTGGGCACCAGCGCCGGCAACGATCCCCCGTCAGCCACCTCGGTCACCTCCCCACCTCTTGCTCGACCCGCCCCGCCTGACAAAAGGGATGCCCGCATCGACTATCGACGCCCGCAGGCCTGGACTTGAGGACCCCGGACGACAGAAAGGAAATCGGGAGTCAGGTGGGCGGCATGTCCGGCAGCCGGCGGTACGGGCTAGGGGCTGTATCGGGACCGCGGCGTTATTCGGGGACAGCCTCGGTCCGAGGCAGCAGACTCTCGCCGTGGAGCTGAGGGTCCGGAGGGCAAGCGATCTCGATGCGTGCGAGCACCTTGCGCATGTAGTCCACGCTGTCGACGGTTACCCGCCGCGCTGTGCCGACGACCTGCGCGTCTTCGTTTCAGCAGCGGATGCTCTCGGCGCCTGGGTAGCTCAGTCGGAGAAGGGCATCGTCGGGCATGTCGCCCTCCATCCGAGAAGCTCTCGGGCGGTGATGGCGCTCGGTAGCGCCGCGACGGGACGGCCACCGGAACAACTCTGCGTCGTTGCCCGGCTCTTCGTCTCGCCAACCGAGCGGAAGGCCGGGATCGGCAGCTCCCTCCTGACACTCGCCGCTGATGCTGGCCTTGCCCGAGGGCTCTGGCCGGTCCTCGACGTGGCCACCCATCTCAACAACGCCATCCGCCTCTATGAACGAGCAGGCTGGATGTGCGCCGGGCAAGTGACCGTTGATTTCCACAACGAAGCGCCGCTGGAGGAGTTGGTCTACATCGGCCCGGCTCCGGGGAGCCTGGGCCACTGAGCCGGCGGGAGAGGGCACTGCCGGTGGCCGGAGCGGCCTGTCGTTATGGGGCGGTTCGGAGGGAGAGGCGACCCACGCAGCCAGGGCCCGTCGCGTGGCCGCCACGTCACGTGTGGACTCGGGGAGGCGGCGACCTCGCTCGCCAGCTTGAGCGACACGCTCCACCTTCCGGCCTTCAGCTCTTCATCTTCCTGGTGTCGCGCGGCTCCAGGAACGGCTCCTTCTCTGGCGGGTGTCCGGCTTCGATCTGGCGGCCCCGCTGAATCTCGGCGTTGAACTCCGCCCCGAGCAGGACGGCGATGTTGGAGAGCCACAGCCAGACGAGGAAGATGATCACCCCGCCGAGGGTGCCGTAGGTCTTGTTGTAGGAGCCGAAGTTGGCCACGTAGAAGGCGAAGGCGGCCGAGGCCATGACCCAGAGGACGACGGCGACGACCCCGCCGGGGGACATCCAGCGGAAGCCGGGCTGCTTCACGTTGGGTGCCGCCCAGTACAGGAGGGCGAACATGAAGCTGACGATGAGCAGCAGCACTGGCCACTTGGCGATGTCCCACACCCTCACCGCCGAGTCGCCAACCCCCACAAGGTTGCCGACCTGGCGGGCCAAGCCGCCGGTCAGCACCACGGCCAGGGCGCTGAGGGCCAACAGCACGACCAGCACGAGGGTCACGCCGAGGCGAACCGGGGCCTTCTTCCAGATGGGCCGCCCCTCCTCGACGTCGTAGATGTAGTTGGACGCACGCATGAAGCCGGCCACATAGCCCGAAGCCGACCACAGAGCGCCGGCGAGCCCCACGATGAACAAGATGCCCCCCGTCCCCTGGCTCTTCTGCAGGTTCTCCACCGCGCCGGTGAAGATCTCCTTGGCTGGCCCGGGGGCCACCTTCCCCAAGTTGTCGATCAGGGGCTGGGTCGCCGAAGCGCCTACCAAGCCCAGGAGGGAGACGAGGGCCAGGATGGCCGGAAAGATGGCCAGGACCCCGTAGTAGGTCAGCGCCGCCGCCCAATCGGTCAGGTTGTCCTCTTTGAACTCCCGGACGGTGCGCTTCAGCACGGCCGACCACGACCGCTTCTCGAGTTCGGTTGGCGTTCTCGCCACCCGTCCGCCGGGCTCCAGTGTCGCCATCGCTTACCTCCTTGTCGTCTGGGCCTCTCCGGCCAACTCTGCTTGGCCAGCTTCCTTGGTTTTCACCCTGGTCGTGTCATCGCCGCCCAAACGCACGACCGTCCGGCGCATGGTCTGGCGGTGCCCGAAGCGGGGCCGAGAAAGCTGGCCCTTTGCCGGAGGACGCCCAGCGCGGGAGAGACGCTGCTGCGGCTCTGTCACGGCAGTCATGAACACAGCAGTGCACGCTCCGCACCATGTTGGCTGAGTGGTGCCTCGTGCCGCTCGGCCGAGGCGGACCGGTGATCAGCATGCAGGGAGGCGGATGAGCCTTCAGCAGGCGCCATCACGTGGCGCTCTCGCCGGTCCGCTGGGGGTCGTCGGTCGCCTCCTTGGCCTGCGCCTCGACCTCGGCAGCGGCGATCTCCTGCTCAATCTGGTCCCGTGATCTCCGGAGTACGGCCACGCCGAGGTCCCAGGCCAGCGCGTCCACTACCGCAGGCGTCAGCTCCATCACCAGGCCGATCGCCGCCGTGTGACCAGGAGGGAGGGCACGGCCGAGCCACCGGACAAACATCCTCGGAGCTTTCCCCTTCGGCGACGTCGACAAGGGAGCCGACCAGCGCGCCGGCTGCCGCTCCGACGACCACGCCGACTGGCCCGGTGACGAGACCGACCACCGCTCCGATCAAGCCACCGCCGACGGTTCCTTTCGGCGCGACCTCCTCCGCCTCTTCCAGTGCGAAGACCCGTCCATCCTCCGCTCGCTCGATGATGGCCACGGCCTCGAGTCGGAGCTCTCCGGAGCGGTGGAGGCGCTGCAGCGCTCGGACCCCTTCGCGGGCCTGTTCGGCTCCGCCGAACGCAAGTGCAATGACGTTCTCCATTCGCTCCTCCTTGTGGTGTGAATGTGCCCTACCCTCACCTCGCCTCCCTTTTGCGGTGCTGTTCCGGACGGCTTCAACCAGGGGGCGCCCGAGGGTGGATGGTTGACGATCATCACCGCCCGCAGCGTCGAGGCCAGGAGTAGGACGGGACCGCTGGACGCGAGCGGTAAGACCCCGGGTCGCCGATATCGCTCGTCCGCCCGTTGCCGGTACCGAGGAAACGCGGCACATTGTTCTCGGTCGCCCACACGTGCCGACCACGGCCGAAGACGGGCGCCGCCGCGCCGGAGACGACCCGCCGTAGCATGAGGCTGATGCCCGCCGAACGTCTCCGATTGCGCATCGGCAACCTGGCCAAGGCCGTCCTCGTATCGGGTCAGGCCTACCAGGATCCGAAGGATGCGCTCAACGAGTTCGTGTCGAATGCGGCCGACGAGTACGTCGAGGCCGGCCTACGCGGTGAACGGATCCGTGTGATGTTGCGCCGGAAGGGCCGGTATCCCGTTATCGCTGTCGACGACCTCGGTCGCGGCATGTCGCCCGACCGACTCCGGGAGATCGCCCGCAGCTTGTTCGAATCGTCGAAGGCGGGTGACGATCGGACGCTCGGCGAAAAGGCGATCGGCATCCTCGCCTTCCAGCAACTTGGGAATCGCTGCGACGTCGTCTCGAGAGCCGAGGGTTCCGATGAGACGTGGGTCCTACGCCTCGAACGAGGCAAGGCAACGGCGCAGCTCGAGCGCGAGCGGCGGAAGGCTCGCCAGGTTTCTGGGACGACAATCGTCCTTTCGGACCTGGAGCCGGACGTGCTTCGGGTGCTCACTCAGCGGAAGGTTGTCGACTACCTCCGAGCCCGGCGGGGCCCAGCTCTCGGTCGTGGCGACTACAGCATCGAAGTCGTCGAGGGCCGCTCAGCCGAGGTCGTCAGCCCCGAGAAACCAGAGGGTGTCAAGCTCGAAATTCCAGCTCGTCCGACGCTGTGGGGGCGGATCGAGTTCGCCCTCTACGTGTCGCCGCCCGATACCCGCCGGCGGCGACGGGTAGCGGTCGTCGGCCGCGCCGGCACCACCATCGTCGACGACATCGCCGAGATCGAGGAGTTCGCCATGCCTCCTTGGGACGGTGGCCAGGTCACCGGGGAAGTGGTGTTCGCCGCCCTGCAGCAGACGGCCGGACGCCGGGCCGTCCTGCGCGACCGAGACGCCTTCCCGGTGTTCGTCGATGCGGTCAAGGCAGTCGAGCCGGCCGTTCGGCGAGCGACGGAGAAGCTCGCGCACGAAGTCGACGCCCAAGCCGCTGACCGCCTCGCCGAGACGCTCCGACGGGTGTTCGGTCGCGTTCTCAAGGAGCTCGCCGATCTCGACAACCCCATGCGGACGCCGGTCGGCGACGAGCCCGGGGACGGGGCTTTGTTCGATTCTCCAGGAGGTGACGGCTCGGGGCCCTCGAAGAACGGGTCGAATGGTCCCACCGCGCCTCCCGGCGTGCCGGAGCTGCCGGAGCTCGAGGACGCCCATGGCGATGCTCCGAATGCTCCTCCTCGCCGCGAGGCGCGCCCGGACCGGCGACGAACCACCGACCTTCCTTCCGTCCGCCCTGACCCCGATCCCGGGGACGCCCGCAGTCGGTTCGAAGCGGACACTGGCATCGTGTTCTACAACGACCGCCACGAGGACTATCTGGTGGTCCGGGACGACGAGGCGGGCTCCTCGACTACCTCGCAACCCTCGTGGCCAAGGAGTATGTCCTGTACAACAATCCCCGCGCCGCCAACGAGGACTTGGCCGAAGAGATGGTCCGAATGCTCGTTCGGGTTCGACGCCACCTTCCCAAGCGGCGGTAGCGCCTGCCTCGTCCATGTGATTGGAGTCCAGCTCACGCGGTTGGCACCGAGCAGAGGGGACTGTGCCCCTATCGACTGGCGCGCCCCTACCCAGGATGACGCAGCGAGCCGCGCCACCCGGGTCAGGCGTTGCGGGCGAAGGTGATCGTGACCCGCCGGTTCAAGGCTCGGCCGTCAGGGTTGTCACTCCCGTCTGGGTTGGTGTTTGGCGCAACCGGATCGGCCGCGCCCTTGCCCGAGACCTGGATCGCGACCCCCGGAACCAGCGGCTGGAGACCGGCCTGGACGGCCGTGGCTCGTCTGAGGGAGAGGTCGTCGTTATAGGCGCTGGTCCCCTTCGAGTCCGTGTAGCCGACGACGGCGACGGGGCCGCTGGACTTGGCGGTGATCTGGGCACCGACCTCGCGGATCCGGTCGGCGGCAGGCTCGGTGAGGTCGGCCCGGTCGAAGGCGAACAGGACATCGGCCGCGAGGGTCACCTCGACTTGCTGGGGGCTTTCCACTGTGCGGATCTCGCCCTTGATCGACTCGACCCGCCGTACGATCCCGATGATGCGATGCTCGATCGCCACCACACGGGGTCCGCCCTCCGTCGACGTCTGGGCCCCTGCGAACGGCGGCGTAGGCACGCTTAGGGAGCCGACGAGAGCAAGCCCGGCGGCCGCCCGGCGGAGGGGCCAATGGAGACTCACTGGATCTTTAGGCCGATGACGGGGGCGAAGCCTGGCAATGTGAGGTCGACCGTGGACACCGACGCGGGAGGCGCCGTGACATCGGCGTACATGGAAACAGACTTGCCAGGCTGAATCGTGAGGTCGTCCATACCGCCGGTGCACAGGCACACCCCGTCGGTGCCGTAGAGCGTGAGGTACTTCTTGTCGCCTGGACGATCGAGCAGCGCCACGCCACCAACATCGTATTTCGCGCTCTTGCCGGAGGGGTCGGAGAGCTCGCGGTAGGGCCTGAACTCCGCGGTGTCACCGGTGTGGGTGATCGTGAACCGGACCTCGACGGTGTCGCCGGACAGCCGCTTCACCTCGTTGACGTCGAGCCGCAACGGGACGAGAGTGCTGTCGTTGGGGGTGGCCTTGTGCTGCCCGGTGCTGGAACCGATGACCTGGGTGTCGGAGTCAGCAGGTTGCCCGGTTCGACTGTCTTGGGATCTGCCGGTGCCGGGTGTCGCCTTGCTGGTGTCAGCCAACATGGTGGTGACGGCCTCGCTCTTGGCGGTGGCCTTCTCGTCTGAGGTCCCTGAGCAGCCACCGCCCAGGCCGGCGACCATGATCACCGTCCCGAGGGCGGCGAGTCGGTGGGGCAGGGTTCGGATGGCCATGAGCGTTCCTCCTGGTTCACCACGTTCGTCGCGGGCCGGTCAGCCGTCTCTCTGATGCTCCCTGCCCTCGTGGCAGACGCAGTGGCTCATTGGTTGCAGGAAGGCTTATCGGACTCCCAACGTAGCGTGGGGAGACCGCCGCCCTGGCACTCGTCGGATGTCGAGCCCGAGGCGACCAGCAGCCCGCTGCAACAGGCGCCTGTGGAGTGATGCCGGCAGGACGAGCTCATCTTCGGGGGAGTCCCTGGGGCCAGCTGCCGCCGACGCGCACGGCCAGGTAATCGTCGATCACCACACGACTGAGGCCCGGCTCACGACAGCCCTACCGCACACCGTACGAGCTGGAAACCGGAGGATCGCCGAGCGGGAGGCGGAGAACCGACGGCGACGGCGACGATATGATCACCGCCCGCGCCCGAGCGGCTGATCACGTCGCCGGTGCTCGACCGCCAGGGAGAGCCGACATGAGTGCGTTGGAATGGTTGATCCTCCTCTTGGTGGTTCTCGCCGTCGTCGCCGTGATGTTCGTCGTGATCCGGCGCCGTCGCCGCGGCGGCGGGGTCTTCGCCACCAAGGCGAAGCCGTGAAGCTGCTTGTGACCGCGTCGCAGATCAACGGGCTTCCCGTGGTCACCGTTGGGGGCGGAGAGGACGTCGCCGAGGTACGCGATGTGATCTACGACCCCGAGGCCGGACGCCTCGTCGGCCTGACGCTGAACAAGCGGGGGTTCTTCTCGGGACGACGCCGCGAGGTGCTGCCGGCCGAGGCCATCCACTCCATCGGCCGGGACGCGGTGATGATCGTCGACGAATCGAGCCTGACGGCCCCCGAGGACGCCCCGGACGACATCGCTCACCCGGCCAAGGAGCGCAACGTCATCGGCGGCGACGTCCTCACCGAGGGGGGAAGGAGCTTGGGCGTCGTACGCGACCTCGCCCTCCTCGTGGGAAGCGCCGGGGAGGTCGTCGGCTACCAGATCGAGAAGCCGGCGGGAGGCCACGGGTACATCCCCCTGCCCGCCCAGCTGGCGGTGTCCGGTCAAGCGCTCGTTGTACCCGACGTCACCGAGGAGTTCGTACGGGACGACCTCGTCGGCCTCGGCGCCGCGGTGGACGAGTTCCGAGCGCGGTTGGGGCTGAGGTGAGCGACTCCTTCCGGCAGGCCACGGGGCGCAAGGTGGTCAGCCGGACCAGCGCCCAGGACGTGGGGACGGTGAGCCACTTCCTCGTCGATGTGAAGGAGCGCCGGATCGCGGCCGTCGTCGTGGGCCGCGGAAAGAAGGCCCGGCTGGTCGACTGGGAGCACGTGAGCGGCTTCGGACTCGACGCGGTCATGGTGAGCGACGAAGGGGCCTTTCGCTCCGCGCTCGACGACCGGGAGCGGTCCGGCGTGGACGGGAGCCTGGATCTGGTGGGCAAGCGGGTGCTCACCGACCGTGGCAACGAAGTGGGCACGCTCGACGACGTCACCTTCGATCCCGAGACCGGCGTCGTGCAGATGCTGCGAATCGGTGACCGGGAGATCCCGGCCGGGTCGCTGCTCGGGAGTGGGTCCTACGCCGTCGTGCTCGACAGGCGCGAAGAAGCTGCTCCATAGCCTGGCGGGCACGCCCTGTCGCTGATCGACCCGGCGGTGGTGTTCTAGCGGGCCGGCGGTCAGGCGCTGTCGAAGCGGTGGCCGACGCTGTCGGCGGCGTGTGCTCCCCGCTGGCCCATGGGCCGATCCGGCCCCCGGGTGCTGTCCTGGGCGGTCTGGTGCTCGCTCTCGGCGTTGATCTCGGCGCCGAGCAGGATGACGAACGCGGTGAGGTTCAGCCACAGGAGCAGCACGATGACGGCACTGAGGCTGCCGTAGGTCTCGTTGAAACTGCCGAAGTTGTTGGCGTACAGGGAGAAGGCGCCGGAGCCGGCGAGCCAGAGCACGGTGGCAACCAGCGAGCCCAAGTTCACCCACCGCCACCGGGGCTCGGCCCGGTCTGAGGCATAACGGTAGAGGACGGCCAGACCGGTGAGGGAGATCATGGCCAGGAGGGGCCAGCGCAGCACCTTGACGAGGGTCCCGAAGGGTGTCTCGGACAGCAGCCGGGGGACGACGGCGATGATGAGGAGGGCGGCCACCATCACGACCAGGAACCCGAAGGTCAAGCCGAGGGCCATGACGCGTAGCCGCAAGAACCCGCGCGTCTCCCCCTCGGTCGAGGCGATGTTGATCGCCTTGATCAGGGCACTCGCCCCCTTCGAGGCGCTCCAGAGGGCGAAGAGCACCGACCCGATGAGGCCGAATGTGAGGCTCCCACCGGAGGTCTCGGCGATGCCGCCGAGCTGCTCCTCCAGGAGCTCGGAGACATAGGTGGGCATTGTTCCTTCGAGCTGCTCCACCAGCTTCATGACGTCGTCGGGGTCGGCCACCAGCCCGTACAGCGACAGACCGGCGATGGCGAAGGGGAAGAGCGACAGCATGAAGTAGAAGCCGACCCCTGCGGCGAGGATGCCGACGTTGTCCTCTTTCACCGCGTCCTTGGTGCGCCTGAGGATGTCCTTCCAGCCGCTGAGGGGGATGTGCAACGGCGACTCGGCGGTGCCTCCTCGACCGTCCTCCCATGTTCTGCGCGTCTCGTCCCTCACCTCGGTGGCGTTGCGGCCCGGATTTCCCATTCGCGTGGTATTCCCCATCGTGAAGGAGAGAACACCGGAAACGGTGAGGTCTCAACGGGCGAGAGCGTCCTGCGCGCTGCAGGTTTGGCCGTGTCAGTTTGCGCTCGCGTTCACAAGCTGCTAGAACATGCGGCGTCCCGCCTCCTTCGCGCGGGCTCGCGGCCTGATTCGCTGTTCACGGCTGCCTCCGCGTACCTCCCCCGATCATCAGTAGGGACGAGGCGCGACCGGGGCCTGAACGGGGACCGGGTCGATCACCGACTCCGCCGCAGCATCCCCGCGGCCGGAACCGAACTTCCCCACAGATTGGGAGCCACCATGAAGAAGACCCTCTGTTTCGCCGCGATCTCCACTGGAGCGATGCTGGCCGGCGCCGGCGTGGCCTCCGCCCAGCAAGCGCCCTCGCCGTCCGACCCGCCTCCCACGCACCGCCACACCGTCATGGCCGGGGAGAGCCTTTCGGGGATCTCTCAGGCGAAGCTCGGCACGTCGGATCGCTGGGTCGAGATCTTCGCCCTCAACCGCGACGGCCTCGCCAGCCCCGATGTGCTCGAGGTCGGCCAGGTCCTCGACGTCCCCGCCGCGCCCGTGGCCGTCCCGAGCGTCGCCCCCGCGCCCGAGGCGCCCGCTCCCTCCGAC
>Ga0247713_1001819_pt1 | contig 10162 bp, 9 predicted proteins | sample 21E_NmetaG_FD_189936 | JGI IMG/M metagenome (GOLD analysis project Ga0247713, IMG submission 189936) | Soil microbial communities from hillslope of Landscape Evolution Observatory, University of Arizona, Oracle, AZ, United States - 2-1-E_N | ecosystem: Engineered > Artificial ecosystem > Mesocosm... | reverse complement strand
CCTAGACGGCGAGAAGGTCGCGCGCGCCGGGGCGGCGAAGTCCGACGTGGGCTTGCCCTCCAGGGCGGAGGACATGAAGTCGTGCCACGTCTTGGCCGGCAGGGTGCCCCCGTAGACCCGGGCCATGCCCTTGATGTTGGTCAGGGGCCGCTGGCTGTCGGAGAAGCCCATCCACACCGAGGTGGACAGCTCGGGCGTGTAGCCGACGAACCAGGCGTCGCTGAAGTTCTCGCTGGTGCCGGTCTTGCCGGCGGTGCCCTTCGGCCGGCCGAGGTCGGCCGCCTTGCCGGTGCCCCTCGTGACCACGCCGGTCAGCACCTCGTTCATCTGGTCGGCGATGTTCTCGTTGAGCACCCGCCGGCCCTGGCGGGAGCGGTTGTCCTCCAGCACCTGACCGTCGGGGCCGGTGACCCGCAGCACCGGGCTGGCCGCGTACTGCATGCCGCGGGCGGCGAAGACACCGTAGGCGGCCGCCATGTCGAGGGGCGACACCTCGGCTGCGCCGAGAGTCAGGCTGGGACCGTACATCTCCCCGTTGGGCAGCCTCCCTTCGGCGTCGATCGTGGTGACGCCGAGGCGGTTCGCCATCTCGGCGGTGTCCTTGACCCCGACGTCTTGGACCAGCTGGGCGTACACGGTGTTCACCGAGTTGGCGGTGGCCTGCCTGAGGTCGATGGTGCCGTAGCCGCCGCTCTCCACGTTGGAGACGGTGCAGCCCGTGCCCGAGCAGCGGGGGTAGGTGTAGGTGCCCGGGCCGCGGTAGGTCTTGTCGAGGCTCATGCCGTCTTCGAGGGCCTCGGCCAGGGTGAAGGGCTTGAACGCGGATCCGGGCTGGCGGCCGCTGCCCCCGCCGGCGACGCAGACGGGTACGTCGGCCGGTCTTGGCTTCGCCTGCTCGTCGCCCGCCTCCGCCTTGGAGGCCGGGCAGTTGCCGAGGGCCAGGTTGACCTGCGACTTGCTGAAGTCGCGACCGCCGACCATGACCCTGACCAGGCCGGTCTTGGGGTCGATGGAGGTGAGCGCCATGTCGAGGGGCGCCTCGGTGCCTTTCAGGGCTTCGTTGACCGCGGCCTCGGCCTTGGCCTGCATGGCCGGGTCGATCGACGCCTCCACCTTCAGGCCCCCGGAGTACACCTTCTCCTCGCCGTAGCGGGCGATCAGGTAGCCACGGACGTAGTCGGTGAACCACGGGTACTTCGACGGCGGCGCCTTCATCGGCTGCACGACGGTGGCGGGCGCGGCACCGTCCCTCGGCCGGTTGTCGGCCAGCGTGACCCGCAGCGGCAACGCCTCGTTGTACTGGACCGGCGTGATGCGGCCCTGGTCGGCCATCTTGCCGAGGACCCGCTGGCGCTGGTACTCGGCCTCCCCGGGACTGCTGCGGGGATCGTAGAGGCTGGGGGCCGACAGCATGCCGGCGATCATCGCCGCCTCGGTGAGGTCCAGGTCCCGCACCTTCTTGCTGAAGTACGTCTCCGCCGCCGCCCCCACGCCGTAGGCGCCACTGCCGAAGTAGGCCCGCGAAAGGTAGCGGTAGAGGATCTCGTCCTTGCTGAGCTCCTTCTCGAGCCGGCCGGCGAGGATGGCCTCGCGGAGCTTGCGGCCGGCGGTGCGCTCATTGGTGAGGTAGGCGAGGCGGACGTACTGCTGGGTGATGGTCGAGCCACCCTCGACGATCCCTCCGCCCTGGATGTCGGCCCACAGGGCCCGGAAGATGCCCCGGGAGTCGACGCCCTTGTGCTCGTAGAAGCGCTGGTCCTCCACGGCCAGGACGGCGTCGACCAGCACCGGCGGAATGTCGGTCTTGGCGATGGGCAGGCTGGTCTCGAAGCGGCGGTAGTTGGCGATCTCGGCGCCGGTGCTGTCGAAGACGCGGGTGATGCGCGACTCGATCCCGGGCTTCTCCTTGGGCAGCGAGCCCGAGAACGGCATGGTGAGCAGGGTCACGGCCAGGATGCCGACGACGAGGATGGGGACGAGCAGGCTGGCGACGGCGAGGGCGGTCACGCCCCGGAAGACCGGGTCCTCCCAGACCGCCGGCGCCGGCCACGGGCTACCGCCGTCCGCGCCCCGACGAAACCCCAGGTCCGGCGCGGTAAGCATTCTTGAACCCTCTCCCCTTCGGCTCGCCCTGAGCCGTTCTCAGCGCCGTGTGCGTCTCTACTCTGAACCCGCCTTGGAGACCGTTCCCCCTCATGGTGGATCCCACACCTCGGCCCCTTGCGTCTAGGGTCCCACACGGAGGTGTCCGGGCACCTGGTGGGCTCCCCCGCCTTCAAAGCGGGTGGGACGGGCGATCCCCGTCCGGCGGGTTCGATTCCCGTCCACCTCCGCCAACAATCCGTCGCCCGAGAGCCGCCCGGCGCCGGCGGAGGTAGGCTGGCGGGATGAAGAAGCTGATCCTGCTCATCATGCTCGTCGCCCTCGGCTTTGTCGCAGCCAAGAAGGTGCGCTCCGCCTAAGCGTTCCCGCCGGCGTGCCGCCCGAAATGGCTCTTGCCCGCCGGCGCCTCCACCTATAGGGTTCCTCTCGATCTCTTCCCCGAGGTTTTGACGTCCGCGCCCCGGGGAGGGCCGATGATTCTTGCCTGCTGGTCGCCCAAAGGGGGCAGCGGCACCACTGTGATCGCCTGCGGCCTGGCCGCAGTGCTGGCCCGATCCGGGCCTGCCGCCGGGGCCCTGCTCGTCGACCTCGCCGGGGATGCCACCGCCGTCCTCGGGGTGCCCGAGCCCGCCGGGCCCGGCCTGGCCGAGTGGCTGGCGGCAGGCGGCGACGTCGGCGTCGGCGCCCTGGCCCGCCTGGAGGTGGCGGCCGGCACCGGGCTCGGCCTGCTGGCGTGCAAACCGCCGGGGCCGGAGTCACGGCTCGGGCCGGGGCGAGCCGAGACCCTTCTCGACGCCCTGGGCGCCGACCGTCGCGCCGTGGTCGCCGACTGCGGCTCGGGGGCCGCCGGCGCCGGCCTCGTCCTCGCCGCCGGCGCCGCGGCGTCGCTGCTCGTGCTGCGGCCGTGCTACCTGGCCCTGCGCCGGGCCCTGGCCGCGCCGGTGCGGCCGTCGGGCGTGGTGCTGGTCGCCGAGGCGGGCCGGTCGCTCGGGCGGCGAGACGTGGAGGATGTGCTCGGCGTGCCGGTGATGGCCGAGGTGGCGGTCGAGGATGCGGTGGCTCGGGCGGTCGACGCCGGCCTGCTGGCCCGGCGGGTGCCCCGGCCCCTCGAGCGGGCGCTGCGGCCGCTGGTCGTGGGCCATGCCGGGAGGGATGCGGCGTGAGCGCGGTCGCCGTCGGAGCGCCGTTGGGCGACGCCAAGGCCCGGATCCACGCCCGGCTGCTGGCCGACGGTTCGGAGGGCGCCCTCGCCGACCGGGTGGCGGCTCTGGTCGACGAGGAGGTGCCCCTGCTCGGCGCCGCCCTGCGCCGGCGCCTGGTGGCCGGTGTGCTGGCCGACGTGTGCGGCCTCGGGGCCCTGGAGCCGCTCCTGGGCGATCCGGAGGTCACCGAGATCATGGTGAACGGCCCCGGCCGGGTGTGGATCGAGCGGCGCGGCGCCCTGGTCCGCGTGCCGGTCGACCTCGACCGCGAGGCCATCGAGCACCTCATCGAAAAGGTCGTGGCACCGCTCGGGCTGCGGGTCGACCGGTCGTCGCCGCTGGTCGACGCCCGCCTGCCCGACGGCTCCCGGGTCAACGCGGTGGTGCCGCCGCTGGCGGTCGACGGCCCCTGCCTGACGGTGCGCCGCTTCGGGACCAAGGCGGTGGCGCTCGGGGCGTTCGCGCCGCCGGCGGTGGCCGAGCTCCTCACCGAGGCTGTCCGCCGCCGGCGCAACATCGTCGTCTCCGGGGGGACGGGCGCCGGTAAGACGACATTGCTCAACGCCCTGGCCGCCTGCATCCCACCGGCCGAGCGGGTGATCACCGTGGAGGATGCCGCCGAGCTGAACCTGCCCCGGGAGCACGTCGTGCGTCTGGAGTCCCGGCCGGCCAACGCCGAAGGCGCCGGAGAGGTGCGCATCCGCGACCTGGTCCGTAACGCCCTGCGCATGCGTCCCGACCGCATCGTGGTGGGCGAGGTCCGGGGCCCGGAGGCGCTCGACATGCTCCAGGCCATGAACACCGGCCACGAGGGCAGCCTGTCGACCTGCCATGCCAACAGCCCCGACGACGCCCTTCGCCGGCTGGAGACCATGGTGCTCATGGGCGAGGTCCAGCTGCCCCTCGCCGCGGTCCGCAGCCAGCTCGAAGCCGCCCTCGACCTCGTCGTGCAGGTGGCCCGGTTCCCCGAGGGCAGCCGGCGCATCGTCGCCGTCGCCGAGGTGGTCGAGGGTGCGCCGGAGGGTGCAGGCCGCACAAAGCCGGTCGCCGGGGCCGAGGGGCTGGTGGCGCCCGTGGGCGGGGACCCGGCGCGGTGACGCTTGCCCTTCTCGTCGCCGTGGCCGTGCTCGCCGCCGGCGGGTTGGCGAGGGCCGCCCACCGGATGGCACGCCACGACGCGGTGGCCGGCCGGCTCGCCCGGCCGGTAGAGCCGGCGCCGGCCGGCGGCCGGGCCGCCCGGCGGCCCCTGCCGGCGCCTCCGCCCCGGGTGGCGGCGGCCCTGGCCGACGCCGACGTCCCCCTGCCGGCGTCGTTGGCCTGGACCCTGTGGCTCGGCGCGCTCGCGGCCGGCTCCCTGGTGGCGCTGACCGCCGGCGGGCCGGGGTTGGCCGGCGTCGCCGCCGTGGCCCTGGTCGTGGGGCCGGCGCTCGCCCTGCGCACCCGGCGAGGGCGGGCCGACGCCCGCATCGAACAGGCCCTGCCCGTCGCCCTGGAGGCGGTGGCCCGCTCGCTGCGGTCGGGGGCGTCGCTGCGTCAGGCGGTCGAGGAGGCGGGCCGGGCCGCCACGGGCGGGGGCCGGGCTCTGGCCTCAGAGCTGTCACGGGCGGCGGCGGAGGCCGGCCAAGGTGCCAGCCTGGTCGCGGCCCTCGAAGCGATTGCCGCACGCCGGCCCTTGGCCGGCGTGCGCCTCGGGGTTGCCGCGCTGTGCCTGGGGGCGGAGACCGGTGGGGCCCAGGCCCGGGCGGTCGACGGAGTGGCCGCCACCGTGCGGGAGCGGCTGGCCGTGGCCGCCGAGTTGCAGGCTCTCTCGTCCCAAGCGCGTATCTCGGCGCTGGTGATCGGGCTGGCACCAGTCGGCTTCGGCGCCTTCGCCGCCGCCACCGATCCCCGCACCGCCCAGTTCATGTTCCACACCCCCGCCGGGCTGGCCCTGCTGGTCGCCGGCCTGTTGCTCGACGCCGTGGGCTGGTTCTGGATGCAGCGCCTGGCGAGGGTGGCGGTATGACCGCGCCGGCGGCGTTCGCCGGCTGGTTCGTCGTGGTCCTGGTCGCCGGCTGGCGGCTTCGCCCCGCTCCCAGCAGGGTCCGGGCCCTGGCGCGGGCCGCTCACCCGTCGGCCGACCAGCCGAGGCGGCGGCCTGGCGGCGCCTCGGTGGCAGCCCTGCTCGAGCGCACGGGGTGTGCCGTCCTCCGCCGCCTCGGCCGCCCGGCCGGCCCCCAGGCCGGCCGGCGGCTGGGCATGGCCCTGGCCGCCGGGGCGCTGGCCCTGCCGGTGGTCCCCGTGGCCGCACCGCCGGCGGCCCTCGTCGCCTGGGCCCTCCCCGGCCTGGGCGCCCGCCGCCGGCGCCGGCGGCACCTGGCCGCCATCGCCGCCGACCTGCCCGACGTGGTCGACCTGCTGGTGCTGGCGGTGGGGGCGGGCCTCACCGTGCGCCTCGCCGTCGCCGCCGTGGCCCGGCGGTCACCCGGGCCCCTGGGCGCCGAGCTGGCCCGGGCCGGCCTGGAGGCCGATCTCGGCCGCCGGTTGGCCGACGCCCTCGACGACCTCCCCGATCGGGCCGGCGAGGCCACCCGGCCCCTGATCGGGGCCCTGATCGCCTCCGAGCGCTACGGCGCCCCCCTGGGAGCCAGCCTGGAGCGGCTGGCCCACGAGGTCCGGGCCGACCGCCGCCGGCGGGCCGAAGAGGCCGCCCGCAAGGTCCCGGTCAAGCTGCTCTTCCCCCTGGTCAGTTGCACGCTCCCCGCCTTCGGCCTCCTCACCGTGGCCCCACTCATCGCCAGCGCCGTGCGGTCGCTGCGCCTGTGAACACCCGGAGCACACAAGGAGGAGCAACCGAATGCTCGCCCTCTACGTCCATCTGTCCACCTACCTCCCCGGCGTCGCCGGCCGTGCCCCCGACGACGAGCGAGGGCAGGCCTCGGCCGAATACGCCCTGGTCCTGCTGGGCGCCGCCGCCATCGCCCTGCTGATCGTGGCGTGGGCCACCAAGTCGGAGCTGATCGGGAAGCTGTTCGACGCGGTCATGGACGCCATCACCGGCAAGGTGAAGTGAGCGTCGTCCTGTGAGACGAGGAAGGGCGGACGAGGGCCAGGCCTCAGTGGAGCTGGCCCTCGTCCTCCCCCTCGTCATGATGCTGCTGCTGGCGGTGGTCCAGCTCGGCCTCCTGGTGCGCGACCAGATACTCGTCGTGCACGCCGCTCGGGAGGCCGTGCGCGAGGCCGCGGTGGATCCCGCCCCCGACGCTCCGAGGCGGGCAGCACTCGCCAGCTCCACCCTCTCGGAGTCCCGCATCACGGTGACGGCCACCGGCCGGGGCGCCGTGGGGAGCCGGGTGCGGGTGGAGGTGGCCTACAAAGCGCCGACGTCCGTGCCCTTGCTCGGCGCCGCCGTGGGCGATCTCACCTTGCGGGCGTCGGCCACGATGCGGGTGGAGCGGTAGTCCACAGCCGGTGGATTGTCACTGTGGGTGAGAACACGGCTCTGGAGAGCAAGAAATTCTCCTTCTTCTCTGGACCTGCGGGGCATTCTCTGGTAGCTACTTGCATCTAGCATTTACCGGGGACCGGTGACGTCCACGGCGCCACTGCGGGGGCGCCGACGTCACGCTCAAGAGGGGTTGGAGACACATTGCGTACCGTGCGACGTATCGGGGCGATCCTGCTGTCCGGGCTGGTGTTGACGGCGGTGCTGGCACTGCCGGCGACGGGCCAGACGGTCGAGACCCGGGCCGAGAGCTTCATCGCCACCGCGGCGGCCCGGGGCCTGGAGATCGACCTCTTCGGCAACCGGCTCACCATCGGCCAGTCGAGCGCCCTCGTGAACAGCTCCCCCTCCGCCAAGGCGTCGGGCGCCGGCGTCGCTCTGGTCCCGGGCACGGTCAGCAACAGCGAGGTCAATGCCCCCAACCAGAGCGCGTCGCCGCCGAAGGCGTGCGTCCTGAACCTGCCCGTCGCCGGCATCGCCACGGTCGAGCTGGCCTGCGGTGAGTCGCGGGTGAGCACCACCGACGGCGCCCCGGCGGCCTACGGGGCCGGCTCGGTGGCCGGCGTCGACCTGCTGGGCACCACGCTGCTCGACCCCATCACCGACCTGCTCCGCCAGCTCCTCGCCGCCCTCCTGCCGGTGGTCGACCAGACCGTCGGCACGGTGGTCAACACCCTGAACCCGGTGCTGGGGGGCCTGCTCGGCGGGTTGACCACCAACCTCGGCCTGGGCAGCACCTCCAACGTCGCCCCGGTCACCGGCCTGGTCGACGGCCTGCTTGACGGCATCGAGCGGGCCACCCAGCTCCTCGACGTGCAGGTCGGCTCCTCCACCGCCTCGGCTGTCACCACCGCCGACGCCGTCACCGCCACCGCCAACGCCGCCGGTGCCCAGATCGACCTGCTGCCCGGCCTCACCCTCGGCGGCGCCCCGCTGCTGTCGATCATCGTGGGCCAGGCCAAGTCGGTCTCCACCTTCGACCGGGGCACGGCCAAGAGCACCCCGACCTTCGACGCCGCCGTCGCCCGCGTCCGCCTCGGCCTGCCCCTCCTGGGTGCCCAGGTCACCGACATCCCCGTCCAGCTCAACCAGCCCCTCACCCTGCTGGCGGGCACCCCGCTGGAGAGCACCATCTCGCTCGGCGCCGGCCGCACGGTGACCGATCCCAACACCGGTGCCGTCGCCTCCTACGCCGACGGGGTGAGCATCCACCTGCTCAAGGGGCTCAACGGGGGCATCGCCATCGAGCTGGCCCACGCCGAGACCGGCGCCGGCGGCCAGACCCGCCTCGTCAGCCAGCAGCAGCAGGTGACGCAGGTCCTGCCGACACTGGCCAAGACCGGCAACGACCCCTGGCTGCCCCTCACCGGCGCCGGCCTGCTGTTCGTCGCCCTGGGCATCCGCCGGCGGATCGCCGCCGCCAGGCCGGTCCGCATCGACGAGAGGGTGAGCCGGTAATCCCGTCGCCAGCCAGTAGCCTCTCCGTGGTCATGACCAAGGCCGTGCCATGCTCGTAGAGCTCCTCCGCAACAAGCCCTGGCTCCGCAGGACCCTGTCCGGGATCTCGGTGCTCCTCGTGCTGGGCGGCCTGGCCCTGGTCGGGTACCCCTTCGCCACCAACATGTGGACCGACCGGATCCAGGAGCGGCTGGACGACCAGATCGCCAGCCCCGAGCTCCAGCAGGCCTACAAGGAACGCAAGATCGAGACGGGTGACAGCCTCACGCGGATCAAGATCCCGGCCCTGGGCCTGGACACGGTCGTCGTCGAGGGCGTCACGCCCAGCGCCCTGCGCGCCGGCGCCGGCCACTACCCCCAGACGCCCCTTCCCTGTGAGACCGGCAACGTCTCCATCGCCGGCCACCGCACCACCTACGGTCGCCCCTTTGGCAACGTGGACCAGCTCAAGCCGGGCGACACCATCGAGCTGACGACGCCCATCGGCGGCTGCGTCTACCAGGTGTCACGGGACCCGTGGGTCGTGGCCCCCAGCGAGATGAGCGTGATCGACCCCACGGCCGAGCGCTCCCTCACCCTCACCACCTGCCATCCCAAGGGGTCCGCCGCCCAGCGCCTCATCGTGCGGGCCACGTGGGTCAAGGACCTGAAGGCAGCCTGATGGCGCGCCTCGGGCGTCGCTCCGGGGCGGCTGCTGGCCTCCTCCTGAGCCTGCTCGTCGCCACGCCCGCCCCTGCGGCCGGCGCCCAGGAGGCCGGGCCGACCATCACCATCGACTCGCCCCGAGCCGAGCCGCCCGTACAGAACGCCACGGTGACGGTCGCCGGCAAGGCCACGGCGGGATCGCTCTACAGGATGAGGGACGTCACCCTGACGGCCGGCGGCGAGGCGCCGAGGAGGATCACGTGCAGCGAGTCGCCGTGCTCCTTCTCCTGGACGCTGTCCCGCCCGTCCAACGGGCGTTACGAGTTCAAGGTCACGGCCACCCAGGCCCTTCCGCTCGTCGGCACGACGGGTCCGTCCAACGAGCGCACACGGGTGTTCTACGTCGGCGCGCCAGCGGCCAGGCCACTCCTGGACGCGCCCACGGTGAACGAGGCGCGCAATACCGAGCTGTCGTGGACCCGGAACACCGAGCCCGACATGCTGTACTACGCCGTCTTCCGCAAGGACCCCGGTGGGTCGAAGTACATGCCGGTCGGGAACACCGTCACCCAGCCCGGCTCCGGGGCCAAGGTCTCCTTCACCGACACCACGACCTCGGCGTTCAACGGCGGCGACTACAGCTACCAGGTGGTGGCCGTGCGCAAGGGCGCCGGCGGCGACTGGCCCGACGAGATCGCCTCCGAGCCGTCGAGCGTCCGCACCGCCACCGTGCCGGCGCCCCTCACCACCACCTCCACCACGGTCCCCGGTGGCGGCCCCGGCACTCCGGCGCCCAGCACACCAGGGGCCGCGGCACCGACGACCACGCTGGCCCGCCCGGGGACCTCCGGCGGCATCGACCTGTCGGGTTTCCTCTCCTCGAGGTCCCAGCCGGCCACCTTGCCGGCGATCACCGTCCCGGAACCGCCCGACACCGGGTTCCAGGGAAGCCTGCCCTTCGGCGCCCGCCCGCCCGGCGACGATCTGGAGGAGGGTGAGGTCGACGCCGTGCTCCCTGACGATGCGCGCCGGTCGATCATCAGCCGCATCGACCCGGGCCGCCCGCTCGTACCGGTGGCCGGCGGTCTGGTCCTCCTGCTCCTCGCCATGCACATGAGAGTTCTGAACCACCGCATCAAGGTCGCCTCCGAAGGGGATCTGCCCGTCGACGCCGCTCCGGTGCCGCCGGCGGCGGCACCGGAGCGGCGTCGACGGGCAGATCCCCTTCGGAGGCGACCTTGATGCGGTGGTTCAGAACTCTCATGTGCAT
>Ga0247713_1001818_pt1 | contig 10168 bp, 8 predicted proteins | sample 21E_NmetaG_FD_189936 | JGI IMG/M metagenome (GOLD analysis project Ga0247713, IMG submission 189936) | Soil microbial communities from hillslope of Landscape Evolution Observatory, University of Arizona, Oracle, AZ, United States - 2-1-E_N | ecosystem: Engineered > Artificial ecosystem > Mesocosm... | reverse complement strand
CGACACCACGAACCCGGCGGCCCGGTCGAGGCCGACGGCGGCGAGCACCCGCGGGTCCGACCCGTCCGCGACGAGGACGTCGGAGTCCCCGTCGTCGGCGTGCGGGTCGATCGCGGTGACCCGCATGCCGGCCGCGCGCAGGTCCGCGCAGATCTCGTGGCCCAGGCGCCCGTACCCGCACACCACCCAGGCGCCGTGGCGCGGCGGGCACCCCCGCTCGGGCAGCGGCGCCCCGGGACCGTTCTCCAGCCAGCTGGTGAGCTGGTGGGCCGCCGGGGCCTGCAACGCCAGGCGCAGGTGGTCGCCGAAGCAGTCGAAGGGGTTGACGACGTTCGGGCTGCCGAACGCCCGCATCCGCTCGGCGAGCACGTGCGAGGTGGTCCGGGCGATCACGGGCAGCTCCGGGCGCAGCAGCGCCGCGGCCATGACGACCGCGAGGTTGGCCTCCTCGTCGTCGGTCAACGCGAGCACGGCCTCGCACGAGGGGTGGTCGAGCCCGGCGGCGCCGAGGTGCCCGGGATCGCGCGCGTCGGCGGCCAGGGCCGGCACGTCGGCGTGGAAGGTGCCCAGCTCCAGCTCGTCGACCCGGTTCCGGTCGCTGTCGAGGACGACGAACCGCCTGCCCAGCTTGTCGAAGGACCGCCCGAGCAGCTCCCCGGTGCGGCCGTACCCCACCATCAGCAGGAACGGCTCGCGCAGCCGCGCCACCTTGCGGCGGAAGTGCTGCAACGCCAGCGCCTGCCGGAACGCGCGGTCCTGTACCAGCGCCAGCAGCGACCCGATGGCGTAGGCCCAACCGACCACCGTGAGGTAGATCGAGATCGTCACCCACATCCGCTGGCCGTAGGTGAAGGGGTACGGGATCTCGCCGAAGCCGATCGTCGAGGCCGTGTAGCTCATGACGTAGAAGGCGTCGAAGAAGCCCATCCGCCACGGCCGGCCCTCGGGGTCCTCGCCGGGGATGAGCGTCAGACCGAGCACGCTGATCGCGAAGATCACGATCAGGACGATCAGCGGCGCGCGCATGCGCCGCATCACCAGGAAGATCGTGGCGGTCGCCTCGGCGGCGGGCGCGGCCCCGACCCGGCGCCGCGGCCGCCGGTCCTCGTCCGCGCCGATCAGCTGCAGCCAGAACGCGAGGAGTGGGTTGGCCACGACGACCTCCGATCATCCGCGGCGGAACGACACCGTCTCGACGACCAGCAACACGACCGACACCACGTTCGCGACGAGCGCGCCGCCCGACAGCGACACGGCGCTGGCCGTCGCGCCGGCGGTGAGCCCCTCGGTCGAGACGTAGACGGCGTAGCCCCACACCAGGCCGGCCGCGATCAGCTGCAGGTCCGCGACCAGGCTCGTCGCGAGGTGCACCGCACCGATCTGGGTACGGTCGCCGAACTTGAGCACCGTGGCGATGAGGTTCACCACGATCGCCGCGAACAGCTCGTAGGGGTTGTGCAGCACCGGGTTGTCGATGTCGCCGATGAAGAACCCGAAGTTCAGGGTCGCGGCGAGCAGCACGAAGAAGCCGAAGACGACCTTCTCCAGGTTCATCCGTCCTCCTCGCCGCTCGGGAGGGACCGGCAGGTCGTCCAGGTCACGCGTTGATTCCGTACTGCCGGATCTTCCGGTAGAGCGATGAGCGTGCCAGGCCGAGCGCGGTGGCGGCGGCCACGCGGTTGCCGCCGGCTTCGCGCAGCGCGCTCACGATCGCGTCGCGCTCGGCCTCATCCACGGGGCGCAGCGCGCTGCGCGGCGTGCTCTGGCAGAACGCGGGCAGATCGGCCACCTCGATGCGGCCTACGGGTCGTCGGCGCAGGGCGAACGCGAGCGCATCCCTGAGCTGGCGCACGTTGCCGGGCCACCCGTAGCGCCCCACCAGCCGCTGCGCCTCTCGGGACAGCCGCACGTCCCGGTGCGGGGCCAGCTCGGCCAGCACGGCGTCGACCAGGGCGGGCAGGTCGGAGCAGCGGCTCCGCAACGGTGGCACGGTCACCGACGTCCGGAACAACGCCAGCAGCGCGTCGTTCGCGGGGGTGGTCCGGGCGAACTCGGCGGCGGTGGCGGCGATCGACAGGGGGGCGTCCGCGCGGTTGGCGAGAGCGCCGAGAAGTCGGTCCACCGCCGTGCTGGACAGCCGATCGATATCGCGCAGCACGGGCAGCACGGGTGGCGATTGCGCCCGCAGGATCCGGGCGGCCACGTCCCCGGGGGCTGCCTCGACCTGCTCGGCCTCGAGCGCGACGGCACGGCCCGTCTCGTGCGTGTGCCGGTAGAGGTCGGACAGAAGCGTGAACCGCCCGCTTCCGGCCTCGCCGAGGACGAGCACCGCCGCGTCGGCCCGCAGTGCCTTCGCCACGGTCGCCGCCGCGGCGCGCCACGCGGGGCAGCCGCTCTCCGCGGCCCCCACGGCCTGTGCGCGGGCCGGCCGGACCGGACGGTCGACCGCGGGCCGGAGGCGGGGGCCGGGGACGCCGTCGACCTCGTTCAGCACCGTGACCACTCCGACCATCCCGGCGATGGCGCTGCCGACGGTCACGGTCGACCCCCGCAGCCGCACCCGGATCCCGGACGGCAGGTCGACCCGGTCGTCGACGGAGGGGTGGCGAAGCATGAGGAACCGGGCGTGGTCCTGCAAGGCCAACAGGTCGCCCGGGTCGAGCAGACCCTGCATCGGCGAGTTCGTCAGCACGGTCCGCTGTCCCACCGCCAGCACGGCCTGCCTGCTGCGCGCGTCGACACGCGTGTAGGCATCGAACAGCGCCTGCTGCAGCTGGTTGCGGTCGGTCAGCAGGTTGTTCTCGATTTGCGCCGCCGCCGAGCGGACGAGCGAGTGCAGGATCGGCGACGAGTGCTCGCTCAGGCAGCTGATGTCCAGCACACCCTCGATCCGGCCCGTGAACGGGTCACGTACCGGAGCACCGGCACACGCATAGGGCTGCAGACTCTCGACGAAGTGCTCGGCCCCGACGATGTGCACGGACTCGCCGTACTCCAGGACCGTCCCGACGCCGTTGGTGCCGACCGATCCCTCGGCGTAGCCGAAGCCCTGCGCGAAGTACGCGGCGTCCGCGATGCGTCCCATCCACGAGCTGGCGTCCTTGCGGACGAGGAGACGGGCACGGTTGTCCGTCAGCGCCACACACGTGGGGATCTCCGCGATCTGCTCGACGAGCTGCTCGATCACCGGTCGCGCACAGCGGACGAGGCGCGAGCCGAAGTCGAGATCGGCGCAGTACTCGTTGGCCACGACGCTGGGATCGATCCCGTTGGAGATGCTGCGTCGCCAGGACGCGGCCACATGGTCGGGCACGCCGCTCAGATCCACGTCCGGGCGCCTCAGCAACTGGGCGCGGGCGGACGCGAGCAGCAGCCGGCGATCAGCGAGGTCCCCCATGGCCCACACCCCCCGGTGCGACATGCACAGATCGCGTTCTCGGTCAAGGGGCCGGGGTGTCCGACTTTGGGACGGGTCGTGCCCCACGACGTCCGCATACCGTGACCAGTATTCCGCCTCCCGCCGACCGGCGCAGGAGACCGACGTGATCAAGAGCAATCGATGCGCACAGAAGGTAGGGCCATGACGACGACTGCACCCGCAACGGCTCCGGAACAGGGCACGGACGAGGTCCGCGACACCGAGCACGTCGACGTCCTCATCGTCGGCGCCGGGGTCTCCGGGCTCGGCGCCGCGCAACACCTGCAGAAGCGGTTCCCCGACCGGACCTTCGTCGTCCTCGAGGCCCAGGACGACCGTGGCGGCACGTGGTGGACCAACCGGTTCCCGGGTATCCGCTCCGACAGCGACCTGTTCACCTACGGCTACCGGGACAAGCCCTGGCGTGGGCCGTCGATCGCGGCCGGGGAGGAGATCCTCAAGTACCTCGACGAGGTCATCGAGGAGAACGACCTCGCCCAGCACATCCGATACCACCACCGGGTCACCGCCGCCGCCTGGGACACCGAAGAGCGCCGGTGGACCGTGGAGGTCACCCGGGGTGACACCGGGGAGCGGGTGCGCTTCACCACCGACTTCCTGTGGATGTGCCAGGGCTACTACAACCACGACAAGCCCTACCAGCCGCGCTGGGAAGGCATGGACCGGTTCCAGGGCACGATCGTGCACCCACAGCAGTGGCCGCAGGACCTCGACTACGCCGGCAAGCGCGTCGTCGTGATCGGTTCCGGCTCCACCGCCTCGACGCTGGTCCCGGCGCTCGCGCAGAAGGCGGCGCACGTCACGATGGTGCAGCGCTCGCCCTCCTACTACTTCGCCGCGCCGACCACCCACGAGCTCGCCGTGCAGCTGGAGCCGCTGGACCTCCCGCCGGAGTGGACGCACGAGATCCTGCGCCGCCAGTACCTCTCGCAGTTCCACTGGCTGGCCAGGACGTCGCTGGAAGCGCCCGACGAGCTGCACGCGTTCCTCATCGAGGGGATCCGGCCACTGCTGCCCGAGGGATTCGACATCGAGAAGCACTTCACCCCGCGGTACCGCCCGTGGCAGCAGCGCATCGCCATCGTCCCGGACGGCGACTTCTTCGCGGCCCTGCGCGAGGGGAAGGCCTCGATCGTCACCGACACGATCGAGGAGTTCACCGAGACGGGAATCCGCGTCAGCTCCGGCGAGGAGCTCGAGGCCGACATCGTCGTCACCGCGACCGGCTTCAACCTCTCGGCGTTCGGCGACATCCCGTTCACCGTCGACGGCGAGGCGGTCGACTTCACCGAGCGGATCACCTGGCGCGGCATCATGATCACCGGGGTGCCGAACATGGCCTACGTGTTCGGCTACTTCCGGCACAGCTGGACGCTGCGTGCGGACCTCGTCAGCGACGTCGTGATCCGACTCATGGAGAACATGCAGCTCAAGGACGCCACGATGGTCGTCCCGACGCTGCGGCCCGAGGATTCCGACATGCAGATCCGGCCGTGGTCGGACCCGGAGAACTTCAACTCCGGCTACGTCATGCGCTCACAGCACGTGTTGTTCAAGCAGGGCGACCGCGAGCCGTGGACCCACATGCTGGAGCACGACGAGGAGCTGGAGCTCCTGCCGAAGGCCGACCTCGACGACGGGACGCTCGTCTACCGCTGAACCCGACCGTTCACATCCGACCATCGAGGAGATCCCCGTGCCCCTGACGACCGTCCGCACCGGAGTCCGGCTGAACTACGAGATCAGCGGAGAGGGGGAGCCCCTGCTGCTCGTCATGGGCACCTCCGGCTCCATCCTTCTGTGGGCCGAGCTGATGCCCCGCCTCGCCGAGCGCTACCGGGTCATCGCCTTCGACAACCGCGGCCTCGGGGGCAGCGAGCGCGGCGAGGGCCCGATCACCGTGGCGTCCATGGCCGAGGACGCCTCCGCGCTGCTCGAAGCCCTCGACGTGCCGACGGCCCACGCCATGGGCTGGTCCCTCGGGTCGGCCGTCGTGCAGGAACTCGCCCTGGCCCATCCGCAGCAGGTCGCCTCCGCCGTCCTCTACGCGACCTGGGGCCGCTGCGACGGCTTCCAGCGCTCGGTGCTGGCCGCGCTCCGGCTGCCCTACGTCGTCCGTGACATGGAGTCGGCGCTGGCTGTGTCGGGGCTGGCGTTCTCCCCGCAGCTGCTCGACCATCCCGACTTCGCGCAGATGCTCGAACCGATGCTGCCCGCCTTCCCGCAGAACGAGGAGCAGATGGCGGTCACCGTCGAGCAGTGGGACGCCGACCTGGCGCACGACACGCTCGATCGGCTCGGTGGGATCCAGGCCCCCACCGTGGTGGTGGTCGGCGAGCAGGACCTGCTCACGCCGCCATGGCAGGCGAAGGCCGTCGCCGACGCCGTTCCCGGAGCTCGCTACGAGCTGCTGACCGGGCCCGGGTCGAGCCACGGTCTGCACATCGAACGCCCGGACGACCTGATGAAGATCGTCACCGGCTTTATCGACGAGCATCGAATGCACGGGTGAGTCGCTCCTCGGATGACACGGGTGACAGCAGGCACTTCTGGCCGCAAGCCGCGGTGACTGCCGGCCGCGGTGGAGTCCCAAGGGATGCTGCTACCGCACCGGGGACGCCGTCACCCTCGTCGACGCGGCGGACCCGAACCAGGGCCTGATGTTCGACGGGCGCATCGCCGAGGACTTCAAGCTGTTCACGGGAACCGGGGCGGCGTCGCCGGCGTCCGCACCGCTGCACCTCGCGGGCGGCTCGACGTTATCGTTGGTGCTCGTAGCCGATGCGCAGAGCAGACCCGGGATGCGGCGGCTCGTCCATCCACCCGCCGTCGAGGGGGCCTGATGCGCCTGCCCGAAGCAGAAGCCCGGGCCCGGTTCGGCGATGCGCGGGTCGCCCGGCTGGCCACCGTCTCGGCTGCCGGCGTGCCGCACCTGGTGCCGGTCACCTTCGCCGTCCTCGGCGAGCGGATCGTGTTCGTCGTCGACGACAAGCCGAAGAGCACGACGCGGCTGCGGCGGCTCGACAACATCGCGGCCCGGCCGTCCGTGTGCCTCCTGGTCGACGTCTACGACGACGACTGGACCCGGCTGTGGTGGGCGCGCGCCGACGGCACCGCCACCGTGCTCGCCACCGATGCCGAGGCGATCGACGCGCTCGCGGTCCGCTACCCGGCCTATGTCGAGCGCCGCCCGAGCGGCCCGGTCGTCTCGATCGAGGTCACCGCCTGGACCGGCTGGGCCGCGACCGGAACGCCCGACACCGCGTCATCCTGACGGCGGACGCCCCGGCGAGCCGGAACCGGCGGCCGACGGACATCTCCGCCACTTCCCGCCCGGCTCCACACGTCTGAGCCCACGCCGCGGGGCGTGGGCTCAGACGGTCGCCGGGCGGGCACTCAGCTGGCGTTGACCTTGGGCATGATCTCCTCGGTCAGGCGCTTGAGGTCGTCGAGGGTCTTGGAGGTCGGCACGTCCCGGAACGGCGGCCACAGCAGCGGCATCGTCATGCCGGCCTCCTTGTAGCGCTTGAGCATGTCCTCGACCTGCTGGGCGGTGCCCGCCAGCAGGTTCGTGCCCTTGCCGGCCGGGGACTGGTCCATCGGCTCGTCGGTGATGACGAACCAGATCATGCTGCACATGTCGAAGCCCTCGGGGAAGGTCTTGCCGAGCTCGCCCAGCTCGCGCTCCATCTCGCCCTTCCAGAGCTTGATGTCGTCCGGGGAGTCCTGGATGCCGATCCAGCCCTGCAGGCCGTACTTCGCGATGCGCTTGGCCGAACGCTTCGGGTCCTTCAGGCCGGAGAAGTAGATCGGCGGGCCGGGCTGCTGGACCGGCTTGTGGCCGAAGCCGGAGAGCGGGAAGTCGGCGAACTCGCCGTGGTACTCGAACAGCTCGTTGGACCAGATGCCCTGCATGATCTCGATCGTCTCGCGCACGTGGGCGTGCCGGCGCGGGAACAGGTGCGGGACGCTGGCGGCGGCGAACTCCTCGGGCATCCAGCCGGAGCCGATGCCGACGTTGAGCCGGCCGTTCGAGAGCTGGTCGACGGTGGCCAGCTCCGTGGCGAGGACACCGGGTCCGCGGAACGGGGTGTTGGTGATGCTCATGCCGATCCGGAGCTTGGTGGTCTTCGCGGCGAGCCACGGGATCAGCGGCCAGCCCTGGAACCACTTGCCCCGGGCGATCACGGGCAAGGCGTTGGGGAAGTCGGTCATCATCCCGAACGGGAACTGCAGCTCGACGCGGTCGGAGGCCTCCGGGACGACGATCCGGTCGAGCGTCCAGACGGAGTCGAAGTCGAGGTCCTCGGCGAGGGCTGTCAGGTCCTCGAGCTCCTTGACTGTCACCTCGTCGCGGAAGTTCGGAAGGTAGAGAGCGAGCTTCATGCGTTCGGCCTCCTCGGGGTCTCATCGTCGAGCGGTCCCGGCTCCGGGTAGTGCCGGTCTGGCTGGGTTGTTCAGGTCGTGCGGCCCTGGTCGGAGTTCCGGTGCGTTCCACCAGGGTGCGTGAGCGTGCGGACGACGCTGCGGCGGATTCTGGCACGAAGTGTGCTTCGGCCATATCAATTCGATCTCACGTGGATCTCAACGCCCGATCAACACGCAGGCCACCGGCGGCGAGCGGCGCAGGACGGGCCGCACCGCCGCCGTCGACATGGTGGTCGCCACCGCCGGCCGCCCCTATGTTCCACACATGGACCCCGTCCGACGACCTCTGTCGCCGACGCCTGCACGGTGAGGCGGTGCCGATGACCGACACGCTCTGGAGCCCGACGGCGGCCCGCATCGAGGGCTCCGCGCTGCGCGAGTACCTGAACTGGCTGGAGAAGCGCGAGAGGCGGCCGTTTCCCGACCACGACGCCTTCTGGGCCTGGTCGGTCGAGGACCTGGACCGGTTCTGGATCTCCCTGGTCGACTACTACGAGGTCGACTTCTCCACGCCGTGGACGCAGGTGCGCACCGCCGACCCGATGCCGCGCACCCGGTGGTTCACCGGGGCGCGGCTGAACTGGGCGCAGCACCTGCTGCGCAGCGGGGCCGACGACGCCGTCGCGCTGCTGTGTGTCCAGGAGGGTGGGCGGCCCGCGCGCGAGATCACCTTCGGCGCCCTCCGTCGATCGGTGGCGGCGGCGGCCGGCTGGCTGCGTCGGGCGGGCGTGCGTCCCGGCGACCGGGTCTGCGCCTACCTGCCGAACACCGAGCACGCGGTGATCGCCTCCCTCGCCGCCGCCGCGGTCGGCGCGGTGTGGGCGTGCTGCTCCCCGGACTTCGGTGCCGATGGCACCATCGGTCGTCTCGCGCAGCTCGAGCCCAGCGTGCTGATCGCGACGGACGGCTACCACTGGAACGGCAAGGTGGTCGACCGCAGCGACGTCGTCGCGCAGCTGCGCGCGAAGCTCCCGACGCTGCGTCATGTCGTCGCAGTCCCGTACGTGTTCGACCGGCCGCACCCGGACGGCTCGACCCCGTGGGACGAGCTGATGGCCGTCGACGAGCCGCTCGCCTTCGAGCAGGTCGAGTTCTCGCACCCGCTGTGGGTGCTGTTCACCTCCGGCACCACCGGGCTGCCCAAGGGCCTGGTGCACGGGCACGGCGGCATCACGTGCGAGGGCCTGAAGTGGGCCGGCCTCTACGCCGGGATGCGGAGGGGCGAGCGGATGTTCGCGGTCACCTCCACGGGTTGGGCGCTGTGGAACATGCAGATCAACGTGCTGATGCACGGCGCGGGCATCGTGCTGTACGAGGGCAGCCCCGGCTTCCCGGCGGGCGCGGTGTGGGAGGTCGCGGCCCGCACCGGCGCGCAGGTCACGCTCATCGGCGCTGCGGTGATCATGGCGACGGCCGGCACCGCGGTCTGCCCGAAGCAGGACCACGACCTGAGCCGGTTGCGGCACGTGATGGTCAGCGGCTCGGCCCTGCCCTCGGCCGGCTACCACTGGGTCATGGAGAATGTCAGCCCGGACCTGAGGATCGACTCGACCAGCGGCGGCACCGACATCTCCGGGGCGTTCGTCGGGGCGAACGAGTACAGCCCGGTCCAGGTGGGTCGGATCGGCGGCAAGCTCGCGGGCGTCGACTGCGCGGCCTGGGACGAGGACGGCGAGCCGGTCGTCGACTCGGTGGGCGACCTCGTCGTCACCCAGGCGATGCCGTCGATGCCGGTGTACCTCTGGAACGACCCCGACGCGGTGCGTTACACCGAGTCCTACTTCGACACCTGGCCCGGTGTGTGGCGGCACGGCGACTGGGTGACGATGCACTCCGACGGCTCGATCTCCATCCACGGTCGGTCCGACTCGACGCTCAACCGGCAGGGCGTGCGGCTGGGCAGCAGTGACTTCTACGACGTGCTGGAGACCATGCCGGAGATCACCGAGACCCTGGTGGTCGGGGTCGACCTGCCCGACGACGGGTACTGGCTGGGGCTGTTCGTGGTCCCTGCGCCCGGGCACGCGCTGGACGACGACCTGAAGCGGAAGATCGTCACCACGTTGCGCACGCGACTGACGCCCCGTCACGTTCCCGACGAGATCCTCGCCGCACCCGCCGTGCCGCACACGCTGAGCGGCAAGAAGCTCGAGGTCCCGATCAAGAAGCTGCTGACCGGAAGACCCCTGGACAAGGCCGCGAACACCGCCTCCGTCGACGACCCCGACGCGCTGCGCTGGTACGCGCGGTTCGCGGCGGACCGGCTGGACTCGCGGTAGGGCGGGCACGCATGCGGTTGGG
>Ga0247713_1001817_pt1 | contig 10168 bp, 7 predicted proteins | sample 21E_NmetaG_FD_189936 | JGI IMG/M metagenome (GOLD analysis project Ga0247713, IMG submission 189936) | Soil microbial communities from hillslope of Landscape Evolution Observatory, University of Arizona, Oracle, AZ, United States - 2-1-E_N | ecosystem: Engineered > Artificial ecosystem > Mesocosm... | reverse complement strand
GCCCCCTTTGCCGCAGCGGCCGGCTATCCGCAGAGACCCGCTCCCGGACGAAAGGATTTCGGGTCCCTCCGGAGCGAGCACGCCGGACCCTACTCCTCTCACTACTTTCAGACACCAGAGCGCGGAAGGCACCGGCCAACGTGACCGGATAACCCCTCCGGCCGGACCAGCAACCCCTCGACCCCCGGACGATGAGTCACCGCCGGCAACATCCCCGCCCAGCCAAGAATTGCAGGACGAAGATGGGCCCGGGGATGGGCCCGCAGCGGCCCCGCCCAGCCCAGAACCGGAGGACGAAGATGCGCCCGATCAGGAGCCCGCAGCGGCCCCTGAGCCGCCGGGCACCGGGGCGACTGCCCTGGAGCCCACGACACCGGACCAGGAGGAACGGCCCGCCCGACGGTGGAGGAGAAGGGCGTTCATTGGCCTGACGGCGTTGGTAGCGGTCTTCGGCGCCATCATGTTCGATCGGCCGCCACAGAGCAGCGATCGGCCGCAACAAAGCAGCGTAGAGTCCAAAATCGACCAGGGCGCTGCGCACCAGAAGGCCGGGCGAACCGAGGAGGCGGTAAGGCTCTACAACGAGGTACTGCTGGCCGATCCGGGCAACAAACATGCCAATTTCAACCTCGGCGTCGAGGCTCAGACCGCCGGTCGGAGCGAACAGGCGGAAAGCTACTACCTCGGGGCCCTGGAAACCGACCCCGACTTCCTACCCGCCCTGTTCAACCTCGCCATCCTCCAGGAGCGCCTGGGCAGGCACGAAGAATCCGAGCAGACCTACCGGACGATCATCGACAAGTACCCCGACAGCGGTCCTGCCCACGTCAACCTGGGGTTTCTGCTCGCACGGAAGATGGACCGGCCGGAGGAGGGAAGGGCCATGCTCGCCCGAGCGGCAGAGCTCGACCCGGATTTGGTTGACCGCGTCCCTCCGGATCTGCGCCCGGTGCCGTAGGCCGGGCCTCAGCCCGAGTGCGAGGCCGGAAGACTAAGAGCTTTAGCCAGCGGCGCCCATGTCTGCTCCCAGGACTCCCGTCCGGCGGCGGCCGGCAAGGCATCAGGGGGAGACAGCACTGCCGCCGCAACGGCGTCCGCCAGCTCATCAATGTCCTGGCAAACGATGATTCCGGAATCACCGGCCACCTCCAGCCCCTCGACCGCTGCCAGTGTCGCGACCACCGGCCGGCCTTCGGCTCGCGCATCCAGGATTTTCAGCCGGGTCCCTCCCACCAGCCGCACCGGGCACACCGCAACGCTTCCCTGCACCACATCGGACATCGATACCGGGTCTGCTATCACCTGTATCCCTCTAACCTTGCAGTACCGGGTCAAACGGGTGCTCGGCCGTCTGCCCGCAACCAGGATCTCCACCTCCGGAACCAGCGATCTCAGGCGGGGGGCAACCCTGTCCGCAAGGATCACCGAGGCATCGATGTTCGGAATGTAGTCCAGGGAGCCGGCAAAAGAGACCCTGGGCCGCCCCGGGACCGGTCCCGGGAGCGGGCGGCCGGGGGCGGCGGCGCAGTTGGGGACGTAGAGGCTTCGGGGACCGGCGATCTCCGCCACCATCGCTTGCTCCTGCCTGCTTACGCAAAGGATGGCGTCGGCCAAGCCCCATACCTCGTGCTCCAGCCGCCTGAGCGAGGCGGCTGTACGGGAGGCGGCTAAGAAGCCCAGGCCCGGTTTTCCGGCCAGCCGGCGAATCAGCGCCCGCTCCCGCCGGCGGAGCCGGGAGAACTGTTCGAACAGACGGTGCTCGACATTTTGGGCATCTACAACGACCCTGGGGACATCAAGCTGCCCGGCATACACGAAGGCGTAGCTGTGAGAGACCACGACCGCCTCGAATGGGAGACGGGCATGCTCCTTGCGGATCGAGTCCTGCAGGGCCGCCGACCAGCACCATTGCAACGCCAGGGGCAGCTTGCGGTTGAGGGCTCCCCGCACCGGCCTGCCCCACATGGTGCTCACTTCAGCCGGGAGCACCATGTCAAGGGCATCGAGATCCTCAGGGCCGAAGACCACCGTGGCGAGGGTCAAATCGGTTCTGCCGGCCAGCCACCTCAAGAGCTCGAGCTGACGGCGGCGGCCCCCGCCCAGTGGAGGAGTAGGCGGGTAGGGCGTGATTAGCAGCGTTCTTGGACGCCGGGAAACCTGAGCCATAGACTCTTTCTACATGACCGACCTTCCCGGCGATCCCAACTGGCTTCTCGCGACCGTCGTCCAGTCGGCGGCGATCATCGTCGCCGTACTGATCCTGTTTCAGTTGAGCCGCCGTGAATCAGTGGCCCGCCAGCGCAGGGCCTTGTTGCTCAGACACCGTCAGGTGGAGCTGAGTCTTGTCGCCAGGCGGGGCGGGCGGACCCCGGCGGCAGATGGACAGCCGTCGCCCGATTCGAACTGGGCCGAGGGAATCGAGCCGCTGGAGATCGAACTCAGAACGCTCAACGAAGCGCTGGACCAATTGAAGGGGACGCGCGGATCCGTCGCCGGCCTCCTGATCATCGGCTGCCTCACGGCGGTCGGGATCTTCTTCCCGCTGATCCTCATGCCGGCGAGGAACAGTGCCTTCGACCCCGCTGCGGTGTGGGCACTGGGAGGTCTTCAGCTCTCTGGGTTGGCGTGGAAGCGCCTCGTAATAGGCGCCTTCGCGGCCGGCGTGCTGGCGGCACTGGCGCAACTGGCGTGGACGTCTCTGCGAAGGATCCCCCCGTCTCCCGACACCGAGTGAGCCGGTCCGACCCGTGAAGATCGCGGTGGTTACCTGGGGATCGAGGGGCGATTTCCAGCCGTACCTGGCGCTGGCTGTCGCGTTGAAGCGGGCGGGGCATCACGTCCGGCTCGGTACCCAGCCGCTGCCGGGCTTCGCCGGGCTCGCAGCCGAGTGGGGTATCGAGCTGGTGGAGCTCGCGTCCCCGGCCGGCGACCAATACAACCGCACTGCAAACACGGCAATTGGGCTGGGAGACCCGGTCCGCGCGGTCCGGCTGATCCTCGACGATCTGTACCTGCCCGCATTCGATTCCACCTATGGTGCCTGCCTCGAGCTGGCTAGCTGGGCGGACGTTGTTGTCTCCCACTTCCTACAGATCGCGGGACCTTTGGCGGCCGCTTCGGCCGGCAAGCCGTGGGTCACGGGCACCCTTGTGCCAACCCAGATAGCGACCGGCGCCCGGCTGCCCGGGCAGTTGCGAGGATTGGGCGGGGGATTGAATGCCGCGGCGTGGAAGGCAGCCATTCGCTACATGAATCGAGCCTGGCTGCCCCCGGTCAATGCCGCCCGCTCCCGAGTCGGGATGCCGCCGCTGAACGACGTCGCGAGCCGGGGCTTTTATTCCCCTGATCTCAACCTGGTCGCCGCTAGCCCGGTCGTGGCTCCGCGCCCGCCGGACTGGCCTGCGAACCACCGGATGACCGGGTTCTGGCTGCTCGACACTCCGAGTTCCTGGCAACCGCCGCGTGAACTGGCCGCCTTCCTCTCCTCAGATCCCCCGCCCGTCGCTATCGGGTTCGGCAGTATGACCTCGGCCGACGCAGGTGGTTTCACCGGAAAGGTGGTGGAGGCGGTGCGCCTGGCCGGGGTACGGGCGGTCGTCGAGCCCGGCCTGGCAAAACTCATCGATCTTCCTGAAGATGATCAGTTCCTTCCCACCGGAGCTCCGCACGCCTGGCTGCTGCCGCGGGTCGCCGCCCTGGTCCATCACGGCGGTCTGGGAACCGCAGCAGCTGCCCTCCACGCCGGCATTCCCTCGGTCTTCGTGCCGCATGTCTTCGATCAATTCGCCTGGGCTCGGCGGGCCCGAGCCCTGGGAGTGGCTCCCCGAGCCGTTCCGGCGAAGGATCTTGACCCCGAACGACTTGCCGGGGCCATCACCAGTGCCGTCGAGGACCGCTCAATTCGCGAAAACGCCCAGGTACTGGCCGGGCGACTTTCGGGCGACGGCGGGGCCGGTCTGGCGGTGCGGGTTCTGGAAGAGCTGGGCGCCCGGGGCTTCCCCCAGGCCCGGGCCGCCGCCGGGTGAGCGACCCAACCGAGCCGGAATCTTTCGCCGGTACCCTCACCGCCGAGCTTCTCCGCGCGGTGCTTCACCCGGACAGCGGTTGGGAAGAAAGGCCGACGGGCATCGTCTGCGAGCCTATCGTCGAAAACCCCGGCTTCGCCGGTTCGACGTATCGTTGCCGACTGGACCAGAAACCCCCCGCAGACGCTGAGGGCCCCACTACCCTCATAGCGAAACTGCCGTCGCAGGAGCCCGAATTGCGCCGGTTGTTCGAGCGCTTCGGTTTGTATCGGCGTGAGGCCGGGTTCTACCGGGACCTCCGGGAACAAACGCCTGTGCCCACGCCCTACTGCTACTACTCCGCCCACGAACCCGCAGACGGCTACTTCCTGTTGTTGCTTGAGGACCTCCAACCGGCGAGACCCGTCGACCGGGCCGAGGGCCTAAGTCGGGAACTGGCCGAGCGTGCGCTTCGCGAGCTGGCGCGGATGCATGCCCGCTGGTGGGACGACCCCGGGCTTGAGCAGCTTGAGTGGCTGGTAACCCCCAACGACGATCAGGTCCTCCGGCCGCTCCTGGAGGCCTACCCCCGGGTGTGGGGAACTTTCGAAACATCCCACGGTAGCCGGCTCCCCACCTATGTCCGAACACTGGGGCAGGAGTTGCTCTGGGCACTTGCCGAAGTCCAGGAACGGCTGTCCATCCCTCCCCTCACCCTCGTGCATGGCGACTATCAGACCGGCAATATCTTCTTCACCGACGACGGCGCGGTCCGGGGAATCATCGACTGGCAGGTCTGCTCTCGCTCCCGCGCCGCCTGTGACGTCGTTCACCTGATCGTCCGGTCCATGCCCCCTGAGGAGCGTTCCCGCTGTGAGCCGGCGCTGCTCGACGGTTACCGTCGGGCCCTGCTCGAAGAGGGCGTTGACTACCCCGCCCGCGACCTCCTTACGGACTACCGGCTGGCGCTGATCGCCGAGTTCGCCTCGAGCCTCGTTCTCAGCCACGAGCTGGCGGCCGCCGGTGAGGGCGGGGGGCCGGAGGAGGATACCGAACGGGCGGCGCTCTCGCGAATAGGCGAAATCAGGTTCTTCGCCGCCCTGGCGGACCTCGATTTCAAGCCCCTCCTCCGCTCGCTGGCCCGGACCCGGCGCCAAAGTCCCCGACGGCTCAGAAGGTGAACAATCCGGACTTCAAAGGCAGCAGTGACGCCGTCCGGCGCGGCCCGGCGCGCAGGTGCCGGTCGATAGTGCTGGTTTTGCTCTTGCTGGCACCTGCCTGCCAGCCCGCCGGCGCGGCGGTGATTCCCACGATTCTCGATCCCTCCTTCGGAAGCCGGGGTCTCACCATCACCGATATCGGAGGCCCGGTGCACGAGGACGAGCCGTTCACCCTGATCGCCGACCTACAGGGCCGGTACGTCGCCCCGGGCAAAGCCTTCAACCCGGCAACCGGAACATTCGACTTCGCAATCTTGCGGTACACCTCGGAGGGGATACTGGACCCCTCCTTCTCCGGAGACGGGATCGCACTGACGGATTTTGGGGCTTACGAGGAGGCGCAGGGCATCGTCGAGCAGGCGGACGGCAAGCTGGTGGCCGGTGGATTCACCAAGACGCACGCCGTCGACGGGGACTTTGCTCTCGCTCGATACAACACCGACGGCTCTCTGGATCCCTCCTTCGGGGACGGCGGCCGGGTCACCACCGACTTCCGTGGAGCGCTGGACCAGATGCTCACGCTGGCCATCCAGGCCGACGGGAAAGTGGTGGCAGCCGGGTTCTCCGCCGAACCTGCTGTGGGGTCTCGCTACGATCTCGCTTTGGCCAGGTACAACCCCGATGGCTCTTTGGATCCCAGCTTCGGTGCCGGAGGCAAGGTGATCACCGACTTCGCGGGAGGGGCCGACTACGCCTTCCGCATGCTGATCCAGCCCGACGGAAGGATCGTGTGTTTCGGGGCAACGGTGGACCCGGCAACCGGCAACCAGAATCTCCTGGTCGCAAGGTACAACCCGGACGGGTCCCTCGATCCCACCTTCGGGCCTGCGGAACACCCCGGTTGGGTGGCTACCGACTTCTACGGAGGTGCGGACTACGGGTTCACCGGAGTTCACCTGCCCGGCGGAGAGCTGCTAGTCGGCGGCCTGGCGTACAACCCGGCCTCGGACAGCAGCGACATGGTGCTGGTCCGATACCTTACGGACGGCTCGGTGGACGAGTCCTTTGCGTCCGACGACACACCGGGGTTCGTGACGGTCGACTTCTTCGGCGACTACGACCAGATCCTGGCTCTCGCCATCCAGCCGGACGGAAAGATCCTGGCGGCAGGCCATGCCAAGCACCCGGTGCGCCACTTCGACTTCGCATTTGCCAGGTTCACTCCCGATGGACGGCTGGACCCCTCCTTCGGCACGGGCGGGAAGTTCTGGATCGACGTGTTCGGGGGGGCGGACGGCCTGCACGGCCTGGTCCTGCAGCCGGACGGCAAGGCGGTGGCGGCCGGAGACAGCTACAACCCCGCCACCCAGGGCGACGACTTCGTGCTCGTCAGGCTGCTGGTCGCAGATCTGGACTGGGCCATCGCCGCGGCCGAGCAGGAGGAGGATCAGGCATACGCCTCCCCCGCCGCCCAGGGCCGGCTGCTGGAAGCCCTGGCGGCGGCAAACGGCGACCTGGCGGACGGGCGGACGGTGGCCGCGCTGGACCGGCTCGAGCAACTCCGTCCCCGCATGGACGGCTGCGGCAGGGGGGACCGCTCCGACGACTGGCTGGTCGATTGCGCCGCCCAGTACCGGATCCGTGCCCTGGTTGAGCAGGTCATCTACAAGCTGGGGGGCGGGCGATGAGCGACACCGGTGACATTACCGCCGGTTGGCTGGCCGAGCGCCTGCAGGAGGGCGGTGCGGTTGCCGGCGCCGACGTCCGGGCTCTGACCGTCAGCGAGATCCAGCAGGGCATGACGGGGAGGGTGCTGCGGATCGAAGCTGAGTACCGCCCGCCGTCCGCGGGCCCGGCGAAGCTGATCGCCAAGCTGCCGGGTCGCAACCCCGGGATCAGCGAACTGGTCCGCCGCTTCCGCCTCTACGAGCGGGAAGCCGGCTTCTACCGGGACCTGGCCCACCGCGCCGGCGTGCCCGTGCCGCGCTGCTATTTCGCCGGCCCGGTGGGAGAGGAACACGCGATCCTGCTCGAGGACCTAACCCCTGCGATTGCCGGGGATCTGGCGGCCGGGTGCGATCCCGGCGTCGCCGACTCGGTTCTCCGTCACCTGGCAGCCATGCATTCGCGCTGGTGGGGCGCCGGAGAGCTGACCTCGGTGGGATGGCTACCCACCCCGCGGGGCTTGGTGGATCCCGCCTCGGCCGCCGCCGCCTATGCCTCGGCGTGGGACCGGTTCGCCGCGCGGCACGGTGACCGGCTCCCCGAGGGCCTGGTACGGCTCGGCGAGCGGCTGCGGGGCAACCGCACCGTGCTGGACTCGCTCTCGGAGCCTCCGCTGACCCTGGTCCACGGGGACTGCCGGCTCAACAACCTGCTGTTCGACCCGTCGGGGGGCGCCGTGGTCGCCTTCATCGACTGGCAGGTGGCCGTCAAAGGCAAGCCGGCCTCCGACGCCGCTTGCCTGCTGGTGAGCTCCCTCAATCCCGATATCCGCCGGGAGGCTCAGGAAGAGTTGCTTCGCTCCTACCACTCGGCCCTGGTGGCCCACGGGGTAACCGGTTACAGCCTCGACCGGTGCCAGCTCGAGTTCAGGCTGGAGATCCTGAGCGAGGTGATCCAGACCATCGTCTGGGCGAACCTCGACCTTGGCACGGAGGGGGAGACCGGGCCGGAAGGAGAAGTTGCCGCTGCCCGCCTGTTCGCCGCAATCGACGATCTGGACCTGCTGGATCTGGTTCCCGCTCCCCCGGCTGGACCACCCGGCCGATCAAGTATGGTGAGGGCGATGGAGCTCAATCTCGCCGGTTTCAGGGTAGGCGTAACCACGACGCCCAAGCGCGCCGAGAGCATCTCGCAAAATCCCCTTTACCGCCGCTTGGTCAAGCCGGCAATCGACCGCCTGGGCCACCGTGACGAGGGTCCGGCTCCGCCGCCCCCGCCGGCCGAGCCCCGGCCCGACCTCTCCGATCCCCAGGCGGCGGCCGTCTGGGAAGAGGTATCCCGGCTCGGGTGGTACCACACGATTGACGTCGGCCACGGCATCGCCACTCCCGGCTTCGTCGACAACCGGTCCACCGTGGACCGGTTCGGGCTGCCCCGGGACATGTCGGGGATGCGCGGACTGGACATCGGCACCTACGACGGCTTTTGGTCCTTCGAGATGGAGCGCCGGGGGGCTTCCGAGATGATCGGGATAGACCTGGACGACCCGCTGGACCACGACCTGCCCCGGCTGACGAAAAAGCGCCTTCTGGAGGAGAGCCAGACCGCCGAAGGGGTTCGCCGAACAGTGGGCACCCAGCTGGCCCAGGTCGGGATGCAGCTGCCCGGCGAGGGGTTCCGGCTGGCGAAGCGGCTCCTCGGATCGAAAGCCGAGCGCCGGGTCCTGGACGTCTATCAGGTCTCGCCCGAGGCGCTGGGAGGCACTTTCGACGTGGTGCTGATCAGCCAGCTGCTCCTGCGCCTGCGGGACCCGCAGACGGTGATAGAGAACATGTTCTCCGTCACCAGAGGGTTCGCTATCGTCGCCGAGCCCTACGACGCAGAACTGGAGAGGATGGACCGGCCGGTGAGCGAGTTCGTGGGAACCGAGAAGCTGGGGGCCTGGTGGAGCCACAGCATCAAGTCGATGAGGAAGATGATGGAGGTGGCGGGTTTCGATCCGGTCGAGGAGGTCGCCCGCTTCCCGGTCACCAACAAGGTAGGCAGCTTCACCAAGGTGATCCTCAAAGGGCACGCCCCGACCAAGAGTTAGGAAGCGTCGCCGGCGATGAGCATCCCAGCCCCCGGCTCGGCCGGCCGGCCTCTCACCGTCGGCGCTGTGGTGCTCCACTACCGGTTCTGGCCGGGCATCCGCCCGACACTGGACGCGTTGCTTTCCCAGTCCCATCCGCCCGACCTGGTGGTGGTCGTGGACAACGGCTCGGGCGGCGACGAGCTGCAGGAGCTCAGGGCGGCCTACCCTCAGCTGGAGTACGTCGAGGCGCCGGCAAACCTCGGGTACGCCGCCGGGATGAACCTTGGAATACGCCGGGCCGCGGCCGCTGGAGCGGAGGCGTTCCTGCTGCTCACCCACGAGTGCATCCCCGCGCCGGACTGCCTTCAGCGCCTGGCGGCAAGGCTCGGGGAGGAGCCGGCGGTGGGCGCGGCGGGACCACTGCTGCGGCGGCTGCACGATCCCGGCAGCGTCTGGTCCGCCGGGGGCGGGCTGAACCGGGACACCGGGCTGCCGGCACACCGGGGCGCCGGCGACGAGGTCGAGGCGTGGATCGGCAAGCCGGCGGATGCCGTCGATTGGCTCGACGGGGCCTGCATCCTGCTGCGGGCGGACGCCGCCACGGCCGCCGGTCCGCTGGACGAGCGCTACTTCCTCTACTTCGAGGATGCCGAGTACTGCACGCGGCTGCGGCGGCTCGGGTGGCGGGTCGAGTGCGTGCCCGCAGCGCTGGCCGACCAGGAGGCCTCCGAGCTTCCCCCCTACCTGTCGGTGCGCAACCGCCTGGGATTCCTGGCCGCCACGGCATCCCGCTGGCGGCTGGCTGCCGAGATGCGCCGCCTGGCGCTCAACCTCGGGCGGGACTTCCTGCGGCGGCCGGGATCACCCCAGAAGGCGGACCTGACCGAACGGGCCCGCGGGTTTCTCGACTTCCTGCTCAGGCGGTGGGGGCCGCCGGGGCGAAAATACCGCTAGGGGACCGGGAGTCTGTCCCATTTGCCTGGAGTCTCGTCACCGGTCCGGTCCGGAAGCGACTAAGCGGATGCGAGCTTCAAACTTCCAGTTAGCTTCTTTGCAGACCTGAAGTACCGAGAATGGGTCTTTTCAAGCCTCGATCGAGTCTGCACCCAAGAGGACGACCTCGTGATGCTCATCAGTCACTTCTCGAGCAAACCGCTCCTGTGAAGCGCGTTCTATCTTGGAAGCCGAAAGAGACCTTGACATAGAGCAAGCTTAATTTCAGCCGCCGACACATCCCCAGTCAGATCCTGTGGTCCCGGGAGCTC
>Ga0247713_1001816_pt1 | contig 10174 bp, 9 predicted proteins | sample 21E_NmetaG_FD_189936 | JGI IMG/M metagenome (GOLD analysis project Ga0247713, IMG submission 189936) | Soil microbial communities from hillslope of Landscape Evolution Observatory, University of Arizona, Oracle, AZ, United States - 2-1-E_N | ecosystem: Engineered > Artificial ecosystem > Mesocosm... | reverse complement strand
GCGAGAGCACGAGCACCAGCGAGCCGCCCTCGCCGGCGCCACGACACCGGTGCAGGCGGTGCGGGCCGGCGAGGGCGGCTCGCTGGTGCTCGTGCTCTCGCCGGGCACCCTCACCCCCTGGCCCGTTCCCGGCGAGGCGATCACCCTCCGCTTCTCCGACGGCCGGACCGAACTGCGGACCGTGACCGGTGGCGACGCCGCCGCGGGGACCGTCACGGTGGCGTGATCACCGGAAGCGGTACCTGAGCTGCCCCGGGCACCTGATGTACCCGAGGCGGGATCATGGAGCGCCCGGAGCCGGCGGGCGGATGGACGTCCCGGTGCTACCCGCCGTCGCCCGCGGGCGGGACCCGGACCACCATGACCGCGATGTCGTCGGTCTGGTCGCCGGCGCTGTGCGTCGTCGCCGCGCGCATGACCTGCTCGACGGTGCCCGCCGCGTCCAGGCCCGCACAGGGCTCACCCAGCGTCCGCCCGAGGCGCTCCTCGCCGAACAGGTCCGTGCCGCTTCCCCGACGGGACTCGGTGACCCCGTCGGTCAGCAGCACCAGCGCGTCACCGCGGCCGAGCGCGATCGGCACGTCGCGCAGGACCAGGTCGTCGGTCACCCCGAGCATCCGGCCCTGCGCCGGCGGGACCTCGACGGCGCCGCCGGAGCGCCGGATCAGCGGCGGTTCATGACCGGCAGAGCACAGGGTCCCGGCCAGCCCCGCCGGACCGGCGCGGACGTGGGCGATCGCCGCGGTGAGCAGCCGGGCACCGTGGCCGCCGCGCATCAACGCCTTGTGCACCCGCCGCAGCACCTCGCTGGGCGCCGCGCCGTCGTGCCCCGCCTCGGTGCGCACGGTGTAGCGCGCCAGGGCGGTGGTGGTCGCGGCCTCGACCCCGTGCCCGCAGACGTCGCCGATCACCGCCCACCAGGATCCGTCGGTCTCGAACAGGTCGTAGAAGTCGCCGACGACCTCCTCGCCGCTGGCGGGCAGGTAGGCCGCCGCGACGTCCATGCCGGGGATCGCCGGCAGCCGTGGGGGCAGCAGGCTGCTCCGTAGCGTCTCCGCGACCTCGGCGGTCTCGTCGCGCTCGCGGAGCAGGTTGCCCACGCCGAGGCGCGCCACGGCGAGCGCGGTCCGCAGCCGGACCTCGGTCCCGAGGGCGCGGGCGAGCGTCGCCAGGGCCCGCTGCTCGTCCGCGGTCCACCCCCGCCGCCGGCTGCTCGACACGCACAGCCCGCCGATCACGTGGCCGCCGCCGTCCCGGACCGGGTAGCTCACGCAGGCGCCCACGCCCAGCTCGGTGACCGCGCGCAGGGCGCGCACCCGCTCGTCCGCGCGCACGTCCTCGATGACGAGCGGCTCGTCGGCCCCGATCATGACCTGGCAGACGCTGTCCTCGACCCCGATCTCGGATCCCCGGGACCTGTCGACGCCGACGGCGCTCTTCCAGAACGACCGTCGGCCGTCGACCACCGTGAAGAACCCGTGTTGCCCGTCGACGACCTGGCACGCCAGGCGCACCAGATCGTCGAAACACGGCTCCGGGTCGGTGTCGAGCAGTCCGGACCGCACGACCGCGGCGAGCCGGTCCGGGTTCACGACCTCGGCGGGGACGGGGATCGCGCCCTGCTCGATCGACGTCGTGATCAGGGACGCCAGCAGGTCCCTCCGCGTCTCATCCACGACGACCCGCCCGCGCGTTCGTGGCCCGGCGGCGGGCGCCGCAGCGCTCGGAGGACATGCCTCGATGGTGCCAGGCCGCCCGCGTCCGGCACAGGAAGCGGAACCGGCGAGCGCGCGGCGGCGGGCAGGTATCGGGAACGACTCGGACAGCGGTACGAGCAGCGGCGCCGGCCGTCGCGGGCCGGCGCCGCTCGCGGAACTCGGGAGATCAGCCCTGCTTGGTCTCCCAGAAGATCTTGTCGATCTGCGCGATGTAGTCGAGCAGCTCCTGGCCGGTGGCCGGGTCGGTGGACGACTTGGTGCCGCCCTCGCCACCGCCCGCCTTCTTGGTGGCCTTGTTGAACAGCTCGTGCAGCTCCGGGTACTTCTCGAAGTGCGGCGGCTTGAAGTAGTCGGTCCACAGCACCCACAGGTGGTGCTTGACGAGGTCGCTGCGCTGCTCCTTGATCTGCACGGCGCGCTCGCGGAAGGTCGGGTCGTCGTTGCCCTGGTACTTCTCCTGGATCGCCTTGACCGACTCGGCCTCGATGCGGGCCTGGGCCGGGTCGTACACGCCGCAGGGGAGGTCGCAGTGCGCGGTGGCCTCCAGTCGCGGGCGGAGAATGCGGGACAGAATCCCCATGGGTCCTCCCTGGTGGTTCCGGTGATCGTTCTGGCTGACTAGACACTACCCCGGTACCCGGGAGCGTCCCGCGGGGAACACGACCGGGGGTGACGATGCGCTGGCGCCGGGTCGCGGTGCGGGGGCCGTCGATGTCCCCGACGCTCACCGACGGCGACGTGCTGCTCGTCCGGTTCGGGGCCGCGGCCCGGCCCGGGGACGTGGTGCTCGCGCGCTGGCCCCGCCGGCCCGGTCAGCTGTCGGTGAAACGGGCGGTCCGCCGCGACGGGGACGGCTGGTGGGTGCTCGGCGACAACCCGTTCGGCTCCACCGACTCCCGGGTGCTGGGGCCGGCACATGTCGTGGCCGTCGCCGTCGCCCGCCTGTACCCGCGGCCGCGTCGGCTCCGCCGACTCTGACGGTGGGTGACCGGTCCCGGCCGCGTGACCTGCGCCTTCCGACGCTCGTCTCTAGACCGTCACGCTGAGCGATCGATACCGGGGATCATCGGCCCGGGTGGCGTCACCCGTAGGGATGATGTCGGCGGATCCAGTGGGCAGCCGGGTCGTTGTACCGGTGTCGGGTGTCGGCACCACCGGTGGGAGTCGCCAGGATGGACGAGCGCACGGGGCCGGCGAGGGCCGGCGGGGTGGGCACGTGACGCGCCCGGCCGGGCCGCCCGACCGCGACCGGATGCGCGCCGAGGCCGTCTCGCGGGCCGAGCTGCGCCGGTCCCGCCAGGCCGTGTTCGGGACGGGCCCCTCCCCGGAGGCGGCGGCGTTCGCCGGGCGGCTCGTCCGGGCCGTCGCGGACGCGCCGCTGCCCGTCGAGGTCGTGGCGGCGGTGCGCGCGAACGCCCTGCTGGACTCCGCGACCGACCAGTCGCCGCCTCCTGCCGAGATGCCCGAACCCGGACGCCCGCGCGTGCACCCGGCGCTGCGGGAGGCGGCCTTCGGGGCGCCGTCGCGCCCGCTCGGCGGCTCGGGGCGCGCCGGCGGCCCCGAGGTCGTGCCGCTGCCCAGCACCCCCGCCCTGGTCTGCGACCGGCACGACCGCATCGTGCGGGTCAACGCCGCGTTCCTGCGCCTGGCCGGGTACGACGCCGCCGACACCGCGCCCCGCCTCTTCGGCCGCCGGCTCCCGCAGGTCGTCGTCGGCCCGGACGCCGACGCCCGGCTGGTACGCGCCGACGGCGGCCTCGTACGGGTGCGCGTCGTCCGCTGGGACGTGCCCGAGCGCGACCTGCTGGCGGTGGCCGTCGTCGAGCTGGGCGACGGCGCCGGCATCGACCCGGCACGACCCAGCGACCGCGGCTGGACGGCCGAGCTGGAGCGGATGGCCCGCGTCGGGACCTGGGTGTACGACCTCTCCACCGCCACCCTCACCCGCAGCGACACGCTCCAGGAGCTGTACCGCTCGGCCGGCGTCGACCCGGAGAGCGGGGCGGGCCCGGTGGAGGGCGAGCAGGTGGCGCTGCTGTGCCGGGCATTGCGCTCCGGGCGCGGCAGCCGGGACAGCGCCGTCGAGCTGCCGCTGCCCGGGGGGTGCCTGCTGAGCTGCCGCGCCGAGGTCGAGTACGCCGCGGACGGCACGCCGCTGCGGCTGGTCGGCGTCGTGCGCGACGTGGGGGCGCAGCGGCGGGCCGAGGGCCGGGTGCGCTTCGCCGGGCAGCGGTTCGCCGACCTGATGGCCCTGTCGCCGTCCGGGGTGGCGCTGCTGGATCCGGCGGGGCGCGTGGTGGACGCCAACCCCGCGCTGTGCGCGCTGATCGGCGTCCCGCTCGAGCGGCTGCGGGGCACCGCCGCCGCCGACCTCCTCGCGGACCCCCGGCCGGGCGAGCTCGGCGAGGCGTCCCCGGGGCAGGGCGCCCAGGTCGGGCAGGTCGCGCTGCGACGGGCCGACGGCACCTCCGTCCGGTGCGAGGTGGCCATGACGACGACCTCCGGCGACGACGGCGGGCGCTTCCGGCTCCTCGTCTACACCAACGTCGAGGAGCGGCGCCGCGCGGCGGAGGTGCTGCGCCGCGCCGGCACCGTCGACGAGCTGACCCGGCTGCCCAACCGCGCCGCCGCGCTCGCCCTGCTCGACCGCCTGCTCGCGGGGCCCGGCCGCGAGGGAGTGGCCGTGGTCTGCGGTGACCTCGACGACTTCCATCGCATCAACTCCTCGCTCGGGCACGACGCCGGGGACGACCTGCTGGTGGCCGTCGCCGCACGGCTGCAGCGCGAGCTCCCGTTCGGCTGCACCGCCGCCCGTGTGTCCGGCGACGAGTTCGCGGTGATCTGCGCCGACCACGCGGAGGTGGGCGGGGCGGACCGGCTCGCCCGCACGGTCGTCGACCTCCTGGCGACCACCGTGACGGTGCACGGGCGGGCGGTGCCGCTCACCGCCTCCGTCGGGGTCGCGACGGTGCCCGGATGCCCGGACGACGGCAGCCGTCGCCCGCCGCTCGCCCCGGTGCGCGCCGCCGACCTGCTGCGCTTCGCCGAGGCCGCCCTGCACGAGGCCAAGCAGCGCGACGCCCGCGGCGCGGTCGCGGTGGCCACCGAGGGCGTGGTGCACGCGGCCGTGCGGGCGCTGGAGCTGGAGGCGCAGCTGCACGCCGCCGTCGCCGAGGACGGGCTGATGCTGCTGTACCAGCCGGTGGTCGGGCCGGACGGCACGGTGCGCAGCGCCGAGGCGCTGGTCCGCTGGCCACACCCCGAGCGCGGGCTGATCGGGCCGCCGGACTTCCTGCCGGTCGCCCAGCGCAGCGGGCTGCTGCGCGAGCTCGACCTGTGGGTCCTGCGCGCCGCCACCCGCGAGGCCGCCCGCTGGCCGGACCCGGACGTGTCGGTGGCGGTGAACCTGGCCGGGCTGCTGCCCGGCGACCCCGACTTCCTCGCGAGCGTCTCCGACGCCGTGCGTGACGCCGGCCTGCCCTGGCACCGGTTGGTGCTGGAGCTGGTGGAGACCAGCCTCGTCGCACTGCCACCGGCGGCACTGGCCGCGATGGCCGAGCTGGTGGGCCGGGGCGTGCGGTTCGCCGTGGACGACTTCGGCACCGGCTACTCGTCGCTGGCCCGGCTGACCGAGCTGCCCGCGCAGGTGGTCAAGGTCGACCGCGCGTTCGTCGCCGGGATCGCCGACGACCCCGCCGCCTTCGCGGTCGCCCGCGCCGTCGTGGACATGGCCCGCGCGATGGGCCGCGCGACGGTCGCCGAGGGCGTCGAGACCGCGGAGCAGTTCCACCTGCTGCGCGGCATCGGCGTCGACGCCTACCAGGGCTGGCTGTTCGCCCCGGCGCTGCCGGCCGGCGACCTGCGGGAGCTGCTCGCCGGGGACCGGCTGCCCGTCCCGCCGCCGACCAGCTGAGGGTCACTCCGAACCTGGTCAGACCTGCACGGCCCGCGGCCCGAGGCGCGGATCGCGGTCCGATCACGGGCGGTCGCGTCGGCCGAGCGGCCGGGTTAGCCTTTCCCCCCGATGCGGCGGCCGGCGAGGGTCGTCGGTGAGCGCGGAGGTCGCCGCCGTGACCGAGGTCCCCTCATGATCGAGTGCCGGGCATGATCGAGTTCAGGACCGTCACCAAACGGTTCGACGACGGCACGGTCGCCGTCGACGCGCTGGACCTCACCGTCGAGGCCGGACGGATCACCGTGTTCGTCGGGCCCTCGGGCTGCGGCAAGACCACGTCGCTGCGCATGGTGAACCGGATGATCGAGCCCACGTCGGGGCAGATCCTCGTGGACGGCCGCGACGTGATGGCCGGCGACGCGGCGGAGCTGCGCCGGGGCATCGGCTACGTGATCCAGCAGGCGGGCCTGTTCCCGCACCGCACCGTCCTGGACAACATCGCGACGGTGCCGCTGCTGCTCGGCTGGGGCAGGCGCCGGGCCCGCGAGCGCGCCGCCGAGCTGATGGCCACCGTCGGGCTGGACGAGGAGATGGCGCGGCGCTACCCGGCCCAGCTCTCGGGCGGCCAGCAGCAGCGCGTCGGCGTGGCCCGGGCGCTCGCCGCGGACCCGCCGATCCTGCTGATGGACGAGCCGTTCAGCGCCGTGGACCCCGTGGTCCGGGAGAACCTGCAGGACGAGTTGCTGCGGCTGCAGGCCGAGCTGGGCAAGACGATCGTGTTCGTCACCCACGACATCGACGAGGCGGTCAAGCTCGGCGACAAGGTCGCGGTGTTCCGGACCGGCGGGATCCTCGCCCAGTACGACGAGCCGGGTCGGCTGCTCGCCCGCCCGGCCGACGACTTCGTCGACGGGTTCGTCGGCCGCGACCGCGGCTACCGCGGCCTCGGGTTCCTCTCCGACGAGCTGCCGCTCGGTGAGCTGCGAACCGTGGCGCTGGGGTCGCCGGCCCCGCCGGACGGGGCCTGGACGCTCGTCGTCGACGGCGCCGACCGGCCGCAGGGCTGGCTCGCCGGCGCCGACGCGCCCACCGGCAGCACCGTGACCGCGGAGCACCTCGTGCCCGGCGGCTCGCTCTACGACGTCACGACGGGCTCGCTGCGCAGCGCGCTCGACGCGGCGCTGTCGTCGCCGTCCGGGCAGGGTGTCGCCGTCGACGCCGACGGGCGGGTGATCGGGGCGGTCAGCGCCGACGACGTGCTGCGCGCGCTCGCCGACGCCCGGGCCGAGCAGGCTGCCGCATGAGGGGTGGCGCCGCGTGATCTGGGGCTGGATCCCGCGCAACGTCGAGCTCATCGTCGACCGCACGATCGAGCACCTCTGGCTCGCGCTGCTGCCGGTGCTGCTGGGCCTGGTGATCTCGGTGCCGCTCGGGTGGCTCGCGACGCGCACGGCCCTGGCCCGCACCGTGCTCGTCACCGTCACCGGGCTGCTGTACACGGTGCCGTCGCTGGCGCTGATCGTCATGCTGCCGCTGGTGCTCGGCACGCAGATCCTCGACCCGCTCAACGTCGTCGTCGCGTTGACGATCTACACGGTCGCGCTGCTCGTGCGGTCGGTCGCCGACGCTCTCGACGCGGTGCCCCCCGTCGTCGTCGCCGCGGCCACGGCGATGGGCTACCCGCCGTGGCGCCGGTTCCTCGCCGTGGAGCTGCCACTGGCGGTCCCGGTCATCGTGGCCGGGCTGCGGGTGGCGGCGGTGTCGAACACCAGCCTGGTCACCGTGGGCGCGCTGGTCGGGCTCGGCGGGCTCGGGCAGCTGTTCACCGAGGGTTTCCAGCGTGACATCCCCAGCGAGATCCTCACCGGGATCGTCGTCGTCCTGCTGCTCGCGCTCGTGCTCGACGCCCTGCTGCTGGCCCTCGGCCGCGCCGTCACCCCCTGGACGCGCGCGGGTGCCGACGCGGGGAGGGCGAGGTGACCGCACTGCTCGACTGGTTCGCCGACCCCGCCAACTGGACCGGCGGCGACGGCGTGCCCGCCCGGCTGGTCGAGCACGTCTACTACACGCTGCTGGCGATCGTCCTCGCCGGGATCGTCGCGGTGCCGGTCGGCGCGGCGGTCGGCCACACCGGCCGCGGCGGCTTCCTGGTCGTCGGAGCGGCGAACAGCCTGCGCGCCCTGCCCACGCTGGGCCTGCTGGTGCTGCTGGCCAACGCCGTCGGCATCGGCCTGCTGCCGCCGCTGATCGCGTTGGTGGTGCTCGCGGTGCCGCCGATCCTGGCCGGCACGTACGCGGGCGTGCAGGCCGTCGACCGGGCGGTCGTCGACGCCGCCAGGGGGATGGGGATGAGCGAGCGTGAGATCCTGCTCCAGGTCGAGCTGCCCAACGCGCTGCCCCTGGTCATCGGCGGCCTGCGCAGCGCGACCCTGCAGGTCATCTCGACGGCGACGATCGCCGCGTTCGTCTCGCTCGGCGGGCTCGGCCGCTACATCATCGACGGCCTTTCGGTGCGCAATTACGCCGAGATGGCCGCCGGCTCGATCCTCGTCGCCCTGCTCGCCGTCGCCGCCGACCTGGCCCTCGCCGGGCTGCAGCGCGGTCTCGTGTCCCCCGGCCTGCGCGTCCGCGGCCGTGCCCCCCGGCGCCCGGCGCCGGCCTGACCCCCGGAAGACCCGACAAGGAGCTGACCATGAAGAACCGACTCGCGGGCGTGGCCGCCGCACTGGTGGCCGGCCTCGTGCTGACCGCGTGCGGTGGCGGTGCCGACCCGCTCGCCGGCGACTCCGGCGGGTCCGGTGCCTCCGGCGCCGCGGCCGGCCCGATCCGCATCGGATCCGCGAACTTCCCCGAGAACGTGCTGCTCGCGCAGATCTACGGCCAGGCGCTGACGGCCCGCGGCGTCGGCGTCGAGGTCCTGCCGCCGATCCAGAGCCGCGAGGCGTACTTCCCCGGCATCCGCGACGGCTCCATCGACCTGGTGCCCGAGTACACCGGCGTGCTCCTGCAGTTCCTGGAGCCGTCCGCGCCGCAGAAGGCACCCGACGAGGTGTACGCCGCACTGCAGGAGGCCATGCCGGAGGGCCTGGAGGTGCTGGAGCGGTCGGCGGCGGAGAACAAGGACGCCGTGGTCGTCACGCAGGCGTTCGCGCAGGAGAACGGCCTGTCCACGATCGCCGACCTCGCCCCGCTGTGCCCGCAGATCGCGTTCGGCGGCCCGCCGGAGTTCCAGGAGCGTCCGGACGGCATCCCGGGCCTTGAGGCCACCTACGGCTGCACGTTCCGCGAGTACGTCTCGCTCGACGTCGGCGGTCCGCTGACCGTCGCGGCCCTGGAGAACGGTGACGTGCAGGCCGCCGACCTGTTCACCACCGACCCGACGATCGAGGCGAACGGGTTCGTGGCGCTGGCGGACCCGCGCAACAACTTCGCCGCGCAGAACGTCGTCCCCCTGATCCGCGGCGAGAAGGCCACCGACGAGGTGCGGCAGGTGCTCGACGAGATCTCCGCGACGCTGACCACCCAGGAGCTGCTGGACCTCAATGCCCGGCTCGGCTCGGAGACCCGGCCGAACCCGGACGTCGTGGCGCGGCAGTGGCTGCAGGACAAGGGCCTTCTGGAGTAGGCCCGCCCGCTGTCCGACGCCCGGCCGGTAGCGTCGGGCGGGAGCGGCCCGCCCCGGGCCGGGATCGAGGTGGGTCGTGCGGGTCGCGCAGCTGCGGCGGTACCCGGTGAAGTCGATGCTCGGCGAGACGGTGGGCAGCGTCGAGGTGGACGAGCGCGGGGTGGCGGGCGACCGCCACCTCGCGCTGCTGGACGTGGCGAGCGGGCGGGTGGCCACGGCCAAGCACCCGCGGCTGTGGCGGGCGCTGCTGACCTTCGCCGCGGCCACCGACGGCGGCGGCGTGCGGATCACGCTGCCGGACGGGCGCACCGTCTCCGCCGACGCCCCGGACCTCGACGGCCTGCTCTCCGGGGTGCTCGGCCGGGAGGTGCGGCTCACCTCGTCGCGTGAGCCCGGCGCCGAGGTGGAGCGGCCCGACCCCGTGGACGTGCTCGCCGAGGGCGTCGACGCCGACGTGCCGTTCGCGCTGCTGGAGATCGCGCAGGCGGCGCCGGGGGAGACGTTCGTCGACTACGCCCCCGTGCACCTGATCACCACGGCGACGCTGGACCGGCTCGGCGTCGACGCCGTGCGGTACCGGCCCAACGTGGTGGTCGAGAGCGAGCCGGGGACGGCGCCCTTCGGCGAGAACGGCTGGGTGGGCCGCGAGATCACCGTGGGCGGGGTGCGGCTGCGCGGGGTGCTGCCCACGCCCCGGTGCTCGGTGCCGACGCTGGAGCACGGCGACCTGCCCCGCGCACCCGAGGCGGTGCGGCCGCTGCTGGAGCAGAACCGCATCGACGTCCCGGGGTTCGGGGTGCTGCCGTGCGCCGGGGTGTACGCGGAGGTGGTGGCGGGCGGCACGCTGCGGGCCGACGACCCGGTTTCGCTCGACTGAGGCGGCTCACCGGTAGCCGGCGCACCGGGACGCCACCGATCCGACGATCACGGCCGCGG
>Ga0247713_1001815_pt1 | contig 10176 bp, 10 predicted proteins | sample 21E_NmetaG_FD_189936 | JGI IMG/M metagenome (GOLD analysis project Ga0247713, IMG submission 189936) | Soil microbial communities from hillslope of Landscape Evolution Observatory, University of Arizona, Oracle, AZ, United States - 2-1-E_N | ecosystem: Engineered > Artificial ecosystem >... | reverse complement strand
TTGCAGTCGTCCGGGTACGGGTCGGGCACCGGGTTCGGGTTGTACGTGGCATTCGCCGGGTTCGCGTCGAACGCGTCCCCAACGAAGTCCCACCCGTGCGTCACGCGCGCCGTCGGGAAGACGGTGCTGTTCTGACGCTGGACCCCGTCGCCGCCGAGATCCGCGTGGTCGTAGTCGATGCCCGTGTCCATGACGGCCACCTTGACCCCGGCACCGGTGTACCCGAGTTCGCTGCGCGCCTTGTCGGCGCCGGTCATCGCGATCGCCGTCGACATCTCCGGTGTCGCGAGCGACGTCGGGGCGACGTCGAACGTCAGCACCGGCTGCACGCTCTTCACGTACGGCAGCTGCTTGATGTCGTCGATGTTCGCCGCGTCGGCGCTCAGCGAGACGCCGTTCCAGAACTTCGTGAAGGCGAACCGCTCGCTGTACTTGATCCCGGCCGCGCGGGCATCCGCGCGGAACTTCGCCGGAGTGGTCCCGAGCTCGACGAACCAGAGGCTCGGGCCGGCGCCCGTCGCACTGACGCTGGCGCCGTTCGCCGCCCCACCCATCGCGGCCGGAACGGCCGCGACAAGGGCGACGAGGGCGGCAGCGAGCACGAAGCGCATGGGCTTCTTCCGCATCTGCTGTTCTCCCCTCTCGTGTTGCACGATTGGCTACGTGGGGTCGCCGAAGACGGCCGCTGTGCGAGCCTCGATCGGCGCAGGTCCCCTCTCCCGAAGCACCAACTGCAGCGGATTCTCTTCTGATATCGGATCCTCGTCAAGCTTCTCCCGAACGTTCGACCCGCTGCTGCTGCGGGATTGCGCGTCCGGCGGGGAGCGCGGTCGACCGTTCCGAGGTGCGGAGGGCCGCGAGGAGCCGGAGCGTCGGCTAGCCTCTTCGAGGCCGGAGCCGCGCCCAGTGGCGCCGGCAGGGTCGGGATGACGGGACTGGACTTCACGCTCCTCGGCGCCGGGCGGATCGCGCTCGCGCTCGTGCTGCTCGCGGCCGCCGCGGGGAAGCTGCGTGCGCCCGACCGGGCCGCGGCCGGCGTCGCCGCCGTGGGCGTCCCGGCCCGCGCCGCGCGACCCCTCGCGTTCGGCCTCGCCGGCCTCGAGGGCCTGCTCGGGCTCCTCGTGCTCCTCGGCGTCGCGCTGCCGCTCACGGCCGGCGCGGCGGCGGCGCTCGGCGTCGTCTTCGCCGGCGTTCTCCTCTTCACGCGCGCGCGGGGGACGCGCCGCCTCCCCTGCGGCTGCTTCGGCGGCGCGCGGGAGCGGCCCGTGTCGCTGCTCGCGCTGCGGGCGCTCGGCCTCGCCGCGCTCGGCGTCCTCGTGCTCGCGGGCGACCGGCTGCCGGAGCCCTCGACCGAGGCGCTGCTCGCCGGGGCCGTCGCCGTCCTCGCGGTCGCCGTCGCCGCGCTCTCCGCGCTCGTGCTGGCGCTCTACCGCCAGGTCGGCCTGCTCGCACTGCGCCTCGCGCCGCAGACGGCGCTCGAGGTGGACGAGGAGGGGCCGGCGCTCGGCGCCGACGCGCCGCCGCTGCCGGGGCTCGCGCGCCGCGGCCCGGAGCTCGTCGTCTTCTCCTCCCCCGGCTGCCGGCTCTGCCACGGCCTGCTCCCGTCGGTGCGCGCGCTGGCGCGGGACGGGCTCGCGGTCCGGGTCGCCGACGAGGACGCCGAGCCGGAGACCTTCAAGCGCTGGAACGTCCCCGGGACGCCCTTCGTCGTCCACGTCGTCGACGGCCGCGTCGCCGCGAAGGGGCTCGTGAACACGATGGAGCAGCTGGAGAGCGTGATCGCCACCGGGACGGCGCGGGTCGAGCGTGCTGCCTGACGTCGACCGCGCCGCCGACGGGCTCGCCCGCGGCCTCGCCTCCCGGATGACGCGCCGCTCGGCGCTCGGCCGCCTCGGCACCTGGATGCTCGCCCTCACCGGCGGCGCCGCCGTCGCCGCGGCCGCCCGCCCCGAGGAGGCGCAGGGGTTCCACTTCTGCGGCCACATCTGGACGACCGGCTCGTGCCCGGCGCCGTTCCCGATGCCGCGGATCGACGCGCGCGGCTTCCCGATCCGCCCCGCCGACGGGAAACCGATCGACAACCTCGGCCGCCTCGTCGACGGCAACGGCTTCCCGGTCGACGAGCGCGGCCGCCGGCTGCTCGACCCGGACGGGCGCCCGCTCGAGCGCGCGCCGCGCAGCCGCATCTGCGAGGACTGGGTGCCGGAGCAGTTCGGGATCGACGCCGTGACGCAGGGCGTCTGGTACCGCTGCTGCAACCGGCAGATCCGCAAGCTCGTGGACTGCTGCTCGCGGCACCGCACGCGGATCAACGGCGACGCCGCGCTGAAGGGCTACTGCTACACGGGCCGCTACGTGTTCTGCGTCATGTACTACGAGACGGGAGTGCCGTGCTGATCGAGATCGGGGTCTGCGCCGCGGCGCTGCTCGCCGGGGTCTCGGGCGCCTGGTCGCCCTGAGGCCTCGCTATGGTCGAGTCCTTCACTCCCGCCGGGTGCGGGAGCCGCCGCCGCCGACGTCTCGCCCTCGCCCTCTTCACCGGAGGGGCGGTCGCCGCTGCCGCCGCGCTCGGCGCGCTGCTCGGGGCGCTGGGGTCGCTGCTGCCGGACGGGCGCACCGCGCTCCTCCTCGTCGCCGGGCTCGCGCTGCTCGCCGCGCTGCGGGAGGCCGGCCTCGTGCGGCTGCCGCTGCCCCAGCTGCGCCGCCAGGTGCCCGACCGGTGGCGCGCGGAGCTGCCGCTGCCCGCGTGGTCGTCGCTCTACGGCGCGGGGCTCGGCGCCGGCGTCTTCACCTACCAGCCGGTCGCGACGTTCTGGGTCGCGTGCGCAGGCGCCGTCGCGCTCGGGCGGCCGCTCGTCGCCGCCGGCTGCTTCGCCCTCTACGGCGTCGGCCGGGCGGCGATGGTGGTGCTCCCCTCCCGCGGCGACGCGGCCGGCGGCGCCGAGCGGCTCGCGCGGCACGCCCTCTCGGTGCGTCGGCTGAACGCAGCGGCGCTGACCGGGCTCGCCGCGCTGCTGCTGCTCGTGCCGGCGGGCGGCGCCGAGGCGACCACGCTCCAGCTCGGCGCCGGGCGCCAGCTCGACCCGTCCGTCTCGAACGGCATCCTCGCCTACACGCAGCGCACGGGCACCGCCCGCAGCGTCGTCGTGCGCCCGAGCGACCCCGTCGTCTTCGAGGACGCCGAGTCGCCGGCGCTCGACGGCGCGCGCGTGGCCTACGCCGACGCCGAGGGGATCCGCGTCGTCGACTGGACGACCGGCGAGGAGCTCGCCCGCGCTCCCGGGCAGCTGCGGGCGCCGGCCCTCCAGTGGCCGTTCCTCGCGTTCCTCGTCGAGGACGCGCGCGGGAAGCGCATCGTCCTCAGCAACCTGGAGACGGGCGAGTTCGCGCCGGTCGCGAGCGTCGGGAGGCTCGGGATGCTCGGCCGGCCCGTGATCGCCGCCGGCCGGATCGCCTGGCACGCCGGCGACGCGCGCTCCTCGCGGATCGTGGTGATGGAGCTCGAGTCGCGGCAGCGGCGCGTCGTCGCGAGCACGCGCATCGGCGCGCTCACGCACCCGGCCCTGTCGGCGACGCACGTCGCCTGGGTCGACTCCCGCAGCGGCCGCTCGCGGCTGATGCTGCGCCCGCTCGACGGCGCCGCGCCGGTGAGGACGCTCGTCGACGTCCGCGCCCGCGGCACCGCGCTCTGGACGACCGCGCTGTGGGGCCGGAGCGCGTGGGTCGCTCGGTGGCAGCAGCCGACCGGCCGCGTCCAGCTCCAGCGCGTCGGCTTCTAGGAGGGGCGCGCGCGGGGCCTCCCCCGCGCGCGCCCCGGGGTTCCTACCCTGCCGTGACCCGCTGCTGCGCGAGCTTCTGCGTCGCCTGCTGCACCTCGCGGAGCATGTTCTGCTCCTGCTCGAGGTTCTCGGTCAGGAGCGCCACGACCTCGTCCTGGCCCATCGTCTCGGCCATCGTGATCAGCCCCTCGTACATCGCGATCTCGTGGTGCTCGACGTGCGCCGCGCCGCCGAGGATGACCGCGTCCGCGAGCGACTCGTCGACGCGCCCGAGCATCTGCTCGGCGTGCTCGTCCACGGCCTGGATCACGGGATCCTGGTGCGCCGTGTCGTCGCTGCCGAGCGTCGAGATCGCCTGCTCGACGTTGCGGATCTGCCCCTGCGTCTCCTCCAGGTGCCGCTCCAGCCCCTGCTTCACCTGCGGGTCGGAGACCTGCGGAGCGAGCTTCTTCAGCATCGTCTCGACCTTGCGCTCGGTCGCAAGCACCGTGCCGAGCTTGTACGCGAACAGCGCGTTCGGATCGCCGATCTGCGCCATGTGACCCCTTTCCTCGTGGAGTGCGTGCGCCGTCGCCGTTCCCGCTCGTGGCCGGCGGAAACGCGGCGTCAGCCGAGCAGCTCGGCGACGCGGCCGTCGGCGCGCAGCTGCTCGAGCGCCGGGTGCTCGCGCGCCCACTCGCGGATGCGCTCGTCGCCCTCGACCGCCGTCCGGAGCCGCTCGACGGCCTCGTCGTCGTTGCCGCACATCGCCTCGTAGAGCGCCACCTGGTAGTGCATCATCGGGTGCTCCGGCATCCCGGCGAGGCCCTCGCGGACGATCTCGCGGCCGGCCTCGAAGTCGCCGCGCTCGCGGTGCGGCGAGGCGGCGAACCACCACTCCCACGGCGACGGCCCGAAGGCCTCGCCCGGCTTCGCGCCGACAGCGAGCACCATCGTCCCGTCCTCGAGCGCCACGGCCGCGCGCTTCACCGCAGGATCGCGGAGGTAGACGATCGTCCCCTGCTCCGCCTCGAGGTCCTCGCCGTCGAGCGTGAAGCGCGCGCGGCCGGCGAGGACGACGTAGACCTCCTCGTGGCCGAGCGACTCCTCGGTGTGCTCCTCGACGACGTGCTCGCCCGCGGCGGCGGTGTACGCGTTGATCCCGAAGGCGCGGATCCCGAGCGCGCGGCGGATCGGCCGCCACGTGATTCCCGCTCCGGGCACGGGGATCTCGTCGAGCTCGTCGATCCGCCGCACCTCCCAGCCGCTGCTGCTCACGGCGCGATCGTAACGCTCCGTTGCGCGCTGCTCGCCGACCTCGACCGCAGCGCAGGAAGCGGAGCTAGCGGAGCGGCTGCCAGGCGGGCGGCGCCTGGCCGGCGGGGACGATCGCGGCCGTCGCGATGCGGGTCGCCGCGCCGCCCGCGACGGGCTTCACCCGCGAGGTCGCAGGCGGTGCGTTCGCAGTCGCTCGGCGCGGGGCGGCGGCCCACGTAGGTCACGCTGCGGCCGTCCGGGGAGAGCGTGGGCACGGCGCTCGAGATCGGCAGGTCGAAGCGCACTGCGAACCGGGTGACGCGACCCGTGCGGAGATCGACGCGGTCGAGCGCCCCCGTGTCGGGACGACGATCGCGCGGCCGTCCGGCGACCAGGAGGGGCGGCCCACCGGGCGCGGCGCGCCGGCGACGAGGCGCTGGCGCGTGCCGTCGGCGTTCATCAGCGCGACGGCGTAGTGATTCGCGTGCGCGCGCAGAAAGGCGATCTGGCGCCCGTCGGGCGACCAGACGGGGAAGGAGTCGGCGCGGTTGCGCGTCAGGAGCCGGCCGCCGTGCCCGTCGAGGCCCACGACGTGCAGGCCGAGGCGGCCGCGGAAGGCGATCCGCCTGCCGTCCGGGGCGAACGACGGCTCGGCGGCGAGGACGACGCCGCGCGTGACCTGCGCGAGCCCCGGTCCCGTCTGCGCGCACCCGGAAGAGCTGTGACGGCTGCGTGCCGCCCTGCGGGTGGGCGGCGAAGACGATCCACGGCTGCGCCCCCGGCTCGGCGGTCGCGGTCGAGGCCGCGAGGGCGAGGGCGGCGGCGAGGGCCAGGAGCGGCAGACGGCGCAGCATGCGGCGACGGTAGCCGCGCCGCCGTAGGCGCCGGGTTAGCGCTAGTCCACGTGGTCGGTGATCGTCTCCGGCAGCGGCTGCCACGGGTGCCGCCGCGCCTCCCAGACCGAGACGGTCGGCGGCGGGAAGCCGGGATCGGCGAACGCGCCGACCGGGATCGCGATGAAGCCGGCAAGGAAGGGGCTCGTGTAGAACACGGTCGCGCCGCACTCCGGGCAGAAGCAGAACGTCCGCTCCTCCCCGTCCTCGTCGGAGTAGCGGACGTACTCGCGGTACTCGCCCTCGACGCGGACGGCGTCGGCCGGGAAGCGCGCCTGCACGCCGTAGGAGCTGCCGGTGCGCCGCTGGCAGGCGAGGCAGTGGCAGATCGAGACGCGGATCGGCTCCGCCTCGACGGTCGCGCGGAGCGCGCCGCAGCTGCAGGCGGCTATTCGGGCAGCCATCCGTCGCGGTACCGCACGGTGACCGGGTCGTCGTACGGGGCGTACGCGACCTTCGACTGCGTCGTCTCCTCGGCGACGCCGGCGCCGTGCCGCTGCGCCGCCTCGTCCACCGTGTAGGCGCCCCAGTCACCCTCGGCGAGGCGCGTCCCCACGGCGAACACGAGGCAGGGTCCGTCACCGGCCCCGACGATCGCGTGGTTCGTCCCGCGCGGGCAGTGGAGCAGGTCCCACTGCCGCAGCGGCCGCTCCTCGCCCTCGACGATCGCGAGCGCCTCGCCCGCGAGGATGAGGAAGTCCTCCTGCTCGTCCTCCCAGTGGTACATCGTCATCGGCTGCCCCGGCTGGAGGACGGAGATCCCGACGCCGAGCTGCTCGAAGGCGGTTTGCGCCCCCTCGAGCCGCGGCCAGTTGCCGAGCGCGTACTCGCGCCACTCCGCCTCGCGGGCGTTGAGCACGTACCAGCCCTGCTCCCCGGTCGGGAGCAGCCCGTGCTCGGTGCGCTGCGGGGGAGCCTCTGGCATGCGGCGATCCTACGGCAGGATTGGGGCCCCGGCCAGGAGGTGCCGATGAGCCCGCGGAAGGAGACGTTCACGCCGGAGGAGCGCGCGGCGATGCGCGAGCGCGCGAAGGAGCTGAAGGCCGCGAAGGGCAAGGCCGACGGCGAGCGCGACGTGCTCGAGAAGATCGAGGAGATGGAGGGGCGCGACCGCGCCCTCGCGACGAAGCTGCACGAGCTCGTGAAGGAGACGGCGCCGGATCTCGTGCCGCGGACGTGGTACGGGATGCCCGCTTACGCGAGGGAGGGGAAGGTCGTCTGCTTCTTCCAGGCCGCCGGCAAGTTCAAGTCGCGCTACGCGACGGTCGGCTTCAGCGACGAGGCGAAGCTCGACCAGGGCGCGATGTGGCCGACGTCGTTCGCGCTGACGGAGCTGGGCGAGGCCGAGGAGAAGAAGCTCCGGTCGCTCGTGAAGAAGGCGGCCCGCTGAAAGGAAAAGCCCCGCGTCTGCGGGGCCTTCTCATGGGCGGTACTGGGCTCGAACCAGTGACCCCCAGCTTGTCGAGCTGGTGCTCTCCCAACTGAGCTAACCGCCCTGGTGCTCGCGCAGTCTAGCGGGCGCGAGGCCGCTCCGGCTACGGCTGGGTCTCGAAGAACGGCAGCGGGTCGACCGGGACGTCGTCCACCCGCAGCTCGAAGTGGAGGTGCGTGCCGGTGCAGACGCCGGTGCAGCCGGCGTTGCCGATCCAGGCGCCGGCCTCGACCTCGTCGCCGGGCTGGACGCGGATCCTCGACAGGTGCGAGTACAGCGTCACGCGCCCCTCGCCGTGGGCGACGAGGATGACCTTGCCGTAGCCGCCGTAGTGCGGCAGGTAGCCGGTGTGCGTGACCGTGCCGCCGGCGGCCGCCACGACGCCGAGCTTCCTCAGCGTGCCGATGTCGATGCCGTGGTGCATCCGCCCCCAGCGCGGGCCGTAGCGGCTCGTCAGGTCTCCGAACGCCGGGACGTGCGTGAGCCGGAACTCCGCGGGCTCCTCCGGGAGCTCGACCACGGAGTTCGAGACGGTGGTCCGCACCGAGCTCGACTCGACGCGGGCGAGCGCCGCCGGGACGGCGACGAGGGCGACGAGGACGAGCGCGAACAGGGTCTGGGTGAAGCGCAGCCGCAGCAAGACCGCGGCAGAGTAGCGAAGGTTTCGCGAGCTTCGCGACGCCCGAACCTGATCTTTACGACTTCTACCTCAGAAGATCTCGGGGCACCACGGCGCGGCGTCGCTGCGGAAGATCGCGTCCGCGCGGGCGACGGCGCCGGCGCGGAGCTCTTCGACGCGCAGCCCGTCGGCGAGCTGCCGGAAGGTGAACCCGCCGAGGAAGACCGAGCCGAGCGCGGTGACATCGAGCCGCAGGTCCGGCTCCTCGTCCGTGCGTGCGGCCTCGCCCCCTTCGAGCCTCCACCGGCCCTCGTTCCACGGGCAGAACGCGTCCGCGACCTCGAAGACGAGCCGTCCGTCGCCCGCGTACGTGCGCCCCGACAGCGCCGCCCCCACGTCGACGAGCCGCACCCACAGGCCGTCGCCGGCGCGGAACCGCATCCGCCGCGGCTCGGCCAGCAGGAAGAAGAGCGGGTGGTCGACCGGCAGCAGGTACGCGCCGATCGTCTCGATCCAGTCGACGTCGAGCAGGAACCGCCACGCGTCGGCGGTCGCCGCCGGCGTCGTGCCGATCGCCTCGAGCACGTTCAGCCGGCCCGTGGACGTCCCGTCCTCCCACCCGGGCTTCGTCCGGTAGATCGCGTACGCCTCCACCGCACCCGCGCCCTCGAAGGCGACGAACCGCTTCGGCATCCCCGCCTCGCGCCGGTCCTCCGGGTCGGCGACGACACGCGACTCCCACCAGTCGCGCGTGCGCGCGAAGACCCCGGGCCGCTGCGTGTGCAGGGCGTCCCAGACCGCCGGGAACCGCTCCAGCGCCTCGTCCGCCTCGACGAACCGCGCGCGCGTCGACCACGCGTGCGGCCGGGCGAACGCGGCCCGGTCGCGCGCGAGCTCGACCTGGCCCTGGAGCGACGCCATCCCGTAGCCGAAGCGGCCGTAGATCGGCTCCTCCGAGGCCCACAGCGCCGCGAGCGGCTCGCCACGCTCCCGGACGTCATCGAGCTGCGCGCGCATCATCGCCCTGAGTACGCCTTGCCGCCGGTGGGTCGGATAGACGCCGACGACCGTGACCCCCGCGCACGGCAGCGAGCCGCCGGGGACGGACAGGTCGAACGTGAACGCGCCGGCGCCGCCGGCCGGGTCGCCGTCGATCCACGCGCCGTGCATCCGCTCCCGCTCGAGGTTGCGCAGGAAGCGCGCCGCGCGCTCCTCGTCCGGCGGGCCGCCGAAGTACTGGCCGATGCCGTAGAACGCCTGGAGGAACTCCTCCGTGGACGAGCAGGGACGGACGTCGAGCGGCATCGCGCCAGCCTAGAGCTTCTGCAGCGCCTATGGACCGTAGCGGTTCGAGTCGTCGAGGACGATGCCGTGCGCGTCACGCTCCTCGACCAGACGGTCGAACAGCGTGAAGTCGCCTCGCAGCTCCGCGTCGCACCAGCGCCGGACGTCCTCAGCCGCGAGCTCGAGCCCCGCCGCGACGTCGTTCGGGGACCTCGCGCGGAGCCTGTCGGGCAGACGGGCGCATCCTCCGCGGGCGCCGGCGAGCTCGGCCACGTGGACGAAGCGGTGGCTCTCGACGACGTGCGGCAACTTCGGCTTCCGCAGGAACGGCGTCCGCTTCAGCTTGACGACGAAGCAGGAGAGGCTCGACTCCCAGCAGTCGAGCCTGAGGGCGATCCCCGTGGTGCGGTTTCCGAGCGCGCGCATGACCGTCCGCGGGTCGAACGGCGTCCGCCGCCACCGGTGCTGCAGCCCGTACTCCGCTACGAGCGGCGCGCACGCCGCGTCCACCGCGTCGTCGAAGGTGGCCTTCACCTCCGGGAAGCCGCCCGCGGCCGAGTACTCGTCGCCGAGGCGGCGGATCAGCTGCAGCGCGAACCGGGCGTAGGCGGCAACGGCGTCCCGGTCCGGGCCATGGCTCGCGGGCACCCCGACACCTTCGCGGGCCGCCTGCGCCTCCACCTCCTGCACGAGGTCCGCGGATACCGGGGCGAGCCGCGGCAGCGCCGCCTCGATCGCGGCCGCGACGAGGCGACCCGTGTCTCCTTCCTCGGCCTGTGCCAGCAGCCGGACGGCGCCGTTGTTCCGCGCCAGCAGCTCCACCCCGAGCTCGGCGAAGTGGGCGGCCTCGCCCTCGAGGAGCTCGCTGCCGGCGGCGCGGGCTGCGAGCACGCGGCGGAGGAGGTCGTCGGCAGCCGTCCGGTCGAGGTAGTC
>Ga0247713_1001814_pt1 | contig 10178 bp, 7 predicted proteins | sample 21E_NmetaG_FD_189936 | JGI IMG/M metagenome (GOLD analysis project Ga0247713, IMG submission 189936) | Soil microbial communities from hillslope of Landscape Evolution Observatory, University of Arizona, Oracle, AZ, United States - 2-1-E_N | ecosystem: Engineered > Artificial ecosystem > Mesocosm... | reverse complement strand
ACTCCTCGCCGGCCAGGCCGGCGAGGAGTTGGCCGGTGACGACGCCGCCGAGGAAGCGGCCGAGATGCCGGCGCCTGATGCCGCCGAGGGGTCCGCAGACGACGACGCTTCCGGTGTGGGCACCGGTGACGACGACGGCGAGGCGCTGCCGGACCCGCCCCCCGTCCGCCCCGGTGACCGCATCATCAAGGAGGGGACCGTGTCGGTCGAGGTCGCCGAGGGACAGTTCGACCGCGCCTTCACGGCCGTCATCGCCGCCGCCCGACGGCTGGGCGGCGACGCGGTCGGGTCGACCACGAGCACCTCGGACAACGGCGACACCTTCGGGTCGGTCACCGTTCGGGTCCCCGTCGAGACCTTCGAGGACCTGCTGGTCGGCATCGGGCGGGTCGGCACGGTCGTCAGCCGGAACGTCGACAGCCAGGACGTCAGCGCCGAGTACACGGACCTTCAGGCGCGCCTGCGTCACCTGCGCGCGCAGGAGCGGTTCTACCTTGGCCTGTTCGACGACGCCGAGGACGTGCAGGACGCGATCGCGGTGCAGCAGCAGCTCGACGGCATCCAGGGTCAGATCGAACGGCTGCAGGGCCGCCAGCGGCTGCTCGACGACCGCACCAGCTTCTCGACGCTGACCGTCGAGCTGTTCGAGCCGGGTGCCGGCGGGGGGATCGTCCCGCCCGAGCAGGAGCGCTCGGAGCGCCCGTCGCTCGCGCAGTACTGGGACACCGCCCGTGACGCCTTCATCAACGTCGTCGGCGCCATCCTGGTGGCCGTGCTGTTCGTGCTGCCGCTGCTCATCCCGGTCGTCGCGGTGTGGGGCGCGTGGCTGGTGCTACGGCGACCTCGGCGGGTCAAGGTGACCCCCCCGCCTGCCGAACAGGTACCGGAAGAACGGGATCCGGTCGGCGCCGAACGCTGACCGTCCATGGACACTCAGGGAGAAGGGCAGTCGGGGGACTGGCGTGTCACACCGACCGACGACCAGCGACATGACCGGCCGGTTGGCCGGCATCGGGCGGCGTCTCGACTTCGCGGCCGTGGCCGAGGACATCATCGAGGCGGTCGTCGAGGTCACCGACTTCCAGGTCGGCACCCTGACGGTCCGCGAGGGCAACCGCTGCCGACGCGTCGCGACCGCCGGCCTTGGCGACGGACGTGTCGGGATGACCACGCCGTTCGAGTACTGGTCGGTGTTGCTGCGAGAGGAGTGGCGCCGCGGCGCCCACACGTACCTCATCCCCCCGGAGGCCCCCGCGCGGTGGGCTGACGACCCCGACATCCCACCGTCGGACGACCCGAACGCCTGGACCGCCGAGCACGGCCTGATCGTGCTGCTGCTGGACTATGCCGACGAGATCATCGGGTTCCTCGGCGTCGACGTGCCGCGCTCGGGGCTGCTGCCAGACGACGCGACCATCGAGCGGCTCGAGGCGTTCGCCCGGGAGGCGCAGGCGGCATTTGTCAACGCGCGGTTGTACGCGATCGCCCAGCGGCAGGCCGAGACCACCGCGCAGCTGCTCGACGTGGCAAAGACGATGGCCGCGACCACCGACCTCGACCAGGTCGTGCCGCAGATCATGCAGGCCATGGAGAACCGCTACGGCACCCACGAGGTCGCGGTCGGCCGGCTGCACGGCACCGTGCTGGAGCTGCGTCGCATGGCCGGCGGCCGACTGGAGACCAGCGAGGTCGAGCTGGCCGGCGTCGTCCTGGAGCTGGCGGACGAGCTCAACGCCTCGGGCATGGTGATGGTCAACAACGTCGCCGAGCGGCCCGCGCTGTCGGAGTGGCTGGCGCCCGAGTCGCGGGCGTTGCTGGCCGTCGGCGCCCACGACGACGTCCGAACGGTGATGCTGATCGTGGCCTCGGAGACCGAGGCGGCGTTCGACGCCGAGGATGCGCAGTTCCTGCAGGGGCTGCTGGACATCACCGTCGTGGCGATGCGCAACGCGGACCTGTACGAAGAGGTGCGGGCCGCGGCCGAGCGCGACCCCCTGACCGGGGTGCGCAACCGGCGCATGTTGCCCACGATCGTCGGCGACATGCTGGCCGCGGTCAGCCCGGACGCCCCGTTGAGTCTGGTCGTGGTCGACATCGACAACTTCAAGCAGCTCAACGACACCCATGGCCACGACGTCGGTGACCGTGCACTGCAGCACGTGGCGGCCCGCCTGCAGGCCGGGGTGCGCGAGACCGACGCGGTGTTCCGCGTCGGCGGCGAGGAGTTCGTCGTCGCGGTCGCCGGCACGGACGCAGCCGAGGCGGTCGTCGCGATGGAGCGGATCCGCGAGACGGTGCAGACCACACGGCTGGACCTGCCGGTGGTCACGGTGTCCGCCGGCGTCGCCACCACCGATGATCCCAGCGTCGACGTCGATACGCTGTTCGCGATGGCCGACACCGCGCTGTACCGCGCCAAGCGCATGGGCAAGGACGCGGTCGCCGTGGCGGACCATCACAGCGGCGGACTGTCCTCGACCCGGTCGTGACCTGGGCGGGCGGGGCGCCACGAGGTGTCCGCCCCGCGCCACGCAACGGCGTCATCGCGTTGACCGTCTTTCTCAGCGCCTACAACAACGTGCTGAACCTGTTCCGCCCGACGGCGGCCTCGTACGTCGCGGCGAACACGCTAACCGCGGCCGGACTGCTCGCCGCGGGTCGGCGTCTGGGGCTTGACGCCGAGGCGCTGGGCGTCGGGCGCCGGCAGCTGCCCTCGGCGGCGCGCTGGTCGGCCGCAGCCCTTGCCGTCATCGGAGCCGCGCTTGGCGGTGTCGCCGCGCACCCCCGCAGCCGACGACTGCTCGACGACCGTCGCGCCGCCGGCGTGGACCGCCGGCAGGCGCTGGCGTGGCTGGGTCTGCGGATCCCGCTGGGCACCGTGCTGCTGGAGGAGGTCGCGTTCCGCGGCGTGCTGTACGGGGCGCTGGCGACCCGGTCCTCGCCGGCCGCCGCAGCCGCCGGCTCCAGCGTCGTGTTCGGTGTCTGGCACGTGCTGCCGGCGCTGCAGACGCTGCAGGTCAACGCCCCGGACGCCGGTGCGCGGGCCAAGGTCGCGGCCGTGGCCGGGGCCGGAGCGGCCACGACCGGGGTCGGGTTGGTGCTGTGCGCGGTGCGCCGCGCATCCGGCGGTCTGGTAGCGCCGGCGGTGGCGCATCTGGCCGCCAACACCCTGTTCGCCGCGGCCGCGATCGCCCGGCACCGCCGGCACTGACACTCGACCGCGACAACCTATCATGATAAGGTGATAGGCGGCCCTGGCGGGCCGGCGTCGACGATCGAGGGCCCATCGCATGGCTGATGCCATCCAGAAGACCAACCCCATGCCGTACTACGCGCAGCTGGCGCAGATCCTGCGGGATCAGATCCAGGCCGGCCGCTGGCAGCCCGGAGACCTGCTGCCCAGCGAGGCGGACATGTGCGCGTCCTACGGGATCTCACGGACGGCGGTCCGCCAGGCGCTCGACGAGCTGGTGCACGAAGGCCTCGTGCAGAAGGAGAAGGGCCGCGGCACCTTCGTGCGGCGACCGATGGTGGCCGAGTCGCTGGTCCAGGAGCTGCGGGGGTTCTTCGAGGAGATGACTCGCCGGGGCGAGGTCGTCCACAGCGACATCCTCGGCCAGGAGGTGGTGCCCGCCCCGCCGTTCGTCGCCGAAGAGCTCCAGCTGAGCATGGACGCGCCGGCGCTCCGGCTGGACCGCATCCGCCGCATCGGCGACGAACCGATCGTGTCGGTCCGGACCTACATGCCCATGCCGCGCTTCGCCCCGCTAGTCGACCGCGACATGCGCGAGGCGTCGCTGTACGCGCTGCTCGCCGAGGAGTTCAACGTGCACGCCACCAGCGGCCGCCGGCGCTTCGAGGCGGTGCCCGCCGACGACGAGACCGCCGCTGTGCTGCAGGTCCCCCCCGGCAGCGCGCTGATGAAGGTCACCGCAGTCAACTTCGACCAGGACGACGTGCCGTTCGAGCACTTCGTCGCCTGCTACCGCGGCGACCGCACCGTCTTCGACGTCCTGGTCGAGCCGGGCAGCGGCCGGGCCGACGCCGTCCTCGACGTCGACACGCGGGGTGCTGCCGCCGCGGCCAAGGACGCCCGATGATCCCCACCGTCGACGATCTCGCCAGCGACCCGCTCGTCGTCCGCTTCGCCGAGATCTACAACCCCCCCGGCCTGACGAACTTCCTGGGGACGGTGCAGGCTGATACCGACCTCACCGCCGTCCGGGCGGTGACCTTCCCACCGCTGTTCACCGCCGACACCGCGACCGGGCAGCTGTACGTCGACGGCCAGTACCTCGCCGGCACCGGCGCGCCCGTCACCGTGGTCTGGCGTCCCGACCGCATCACCCGGACCACCGAGTGGGACGGCCTGCGGTTGACGTCGGTCACCGCGATGCCCATGGGCCGCACGGCAGTGGTGCAGCGACTGACCGTCGACAACCTCGGTAGTGATGACCGCCGGGTGTCCCTGCGCTACGCGCTGGCCGGCTGGGTGACGCGTCACGCCGCGACCTTGACCGCGGCGATCGCGCCCGCCGGGTTCAACGACGCGACCCCCGGCGACGGGTTGGTGACGTTCGTGGACCCCGAGACCGGCGCGGCGACCGTGCAGGGTCTGCACCACCCGTCGGCGCAGGCCCAGCGTGACGCGGTGACCGCGGTCCTCGACGTCCCGGCCGGAGCCCGTGCTGCCCTGGACTTCGTCGTGGCGCTGGGTGACGACGTCGACCAGGCCACCGCCGTCTACCGGGCCGTCGCCGGCGACGTCGCGCAGCTGCTGGAGGCCAACGAACACGACTGGAACGCCGAGCTCGCTGCCGTCGTCACCCCCGGCAACGACCGGTACTCCGGCCACCTGCCGCGGCTGGAGACCGACGACGCCGACCTGTTGCGCCTGTACTGGATGGGCATCCTCGGCGTCGTCTACTTCAAGCGCGACACCCCGCACTCGGTGCTCGGCCGGACCTACGACACGCTCATGCCCCGGTACTGGCCGACCGTGACGTTCCTGTGGGACTACAGCCTCTCGGCGACGGTCCATGCGCTGCTCGACCCCGAGGTCATGCGGCGTCAGCACGCCCACTGGATGGCGACCGACATCCACACCTGCATGGGCACGGAGTGGCTGACCGGCGCCGGCCTGGGCGCCTGGTACGCGGTGAACGACTACGCGATGACCCGCTCGATCGCCGCGTACGCGCAGTGGACCGGTGACCTGGCGTGGTTGGAGGAGACCGACGCCGACGGCCGGCGCCGCGCGGACGAGCTGGTCGGGTACGCCCGCAGCTGGGAGGAGTTCCAGACCGCCAACGGGCTGGCTGACTACGGCGGCATCGGGAACTTGCTCGAGTGCGTGTCGACCTACGTGCACGAGGTCGCCAGCCTCAACGCCGCCGCCGTGTACTCGCTGCGCACCGCCGCCGACATCGTCGCCGCGCTCGGGGAGACCGAGGAAGCGCAGCAGCTGCGCAAGGAAGCCGACGCCTTGTCCGAGCGCGTCCACCAGCTGTACGCCGACGGCGAGGGCTACTGGCATGCGCGCTTCCCCGACGGCACGCTCGTACCCGTCCGCCACTGCTACGACTTCGCCACGGTGCTCTTCGCGATGCGCGACGACCTGTCGCAGCAGCAACGCGACGAGATGGTCGCCTACTTCGAGCGGGAGCTGCGCACCGACCTGTGGCTGCGTGCGCTGTCCAACGCCGACCACAACGCCGTGTTCAGTGTCCGCGCCGACCACCAGTGGAACGGCGCGTACTGCGCATGGCCGTCGGAGGTCGCGGCCGAGCTGTACGCGATCGGCGAGCACGAGCGTGCCGCGGGGTGGCTGAAGGGGCTGGCCCGCAGCGCCAACCAGGGCCCGTACGGCCAGGCCCACTTCGCCGAGCAGGTCGTCGAGCCGCACGCGGGCGGGGCACGCAAGGTGCCCGGCGAGGTGCCGTTCATCAACGACTGGGCCTGCTCGTCGGGCGGGTCCTGGGTCCGGCTGGTCATCGAGGGGGTGTTTGGGGTCCGCGCCGGCCTCGACGAGATCACCGCGTCGCCGGCACTGACCGGCTTCGATCCCGACGCCCGGCTGACGGGACTGAGCTGGCACGGGCGCACCTACACCGTCGACGCCGCCGGCGTCCACGAGGAGTAGCCGGTGCCACCCTGCAACGTCGTGGCGTTCGACCTCGGGGGCACCCGGCTCAAGGCCGGGATCGTCGAGGCGGGCACGGGCACGGTGGCCGCGTTCACCACCGCCGCCACCGCGGGACTTGCGGCCGCGCCGGCGTTGAAGACGCTGGAGGAGACCGGTGCCGCGCTGCTCGACCAGCACGACGCCGAGGCCATCGGATTGGCGGTCCCAGGCATCGTCGACGACGGGCGCATCGTCGCGCTGCCCGGCAAGTTCGAGGGCATCGTCGGGCTCGATCTCGCCGGCGAGCTGTCCGACCGGCTCAACCGGCCCGTCACGGTCGTCAACGACGCCGTCGCGTACGGCGCCGGTGAGGCGTACTTCGGTGCCGGCGCCGGCTGTGACCGCGTCGTCGTGATGACGATCGGGACCGGTGTGGGGGTGGCCGTGCTCGAGCGCGGCCGGCCGGTCGCTCACGGCCCCCTCGGCGGCGGGATCCTGGGCGGGCAGATCCCCATCGCGGACGACCGCACGGGACCGACCGACACCAACGGCCGGCGCGGGACCATCGAGGCACGCTGCGCCGCGGCGTCGCTCACGGCGTACGCCTCCGCGGCAGGCCTTGCCCAGGCCACCGTCGAGGACGTCTACGCCGCCGCGGCCCGCAAGCACGACGGCGCCCTCGCGGCCGTCGAGGAGTACCGCGGCTGGCTGGCCCGCGGGATCGTGGCGCTGGCCCATGCGCACACCCCCGAGGCGGTCGTGCTGGGAGGCGGCCCGATCACCCCCGACGCGCCGGTCCTCGACGACCTGCAGGCACAGGTCGACGAAGCGCTGTGGCCGGGCTACGCCGTGCGCGTCCGCAGCGCGTCGCTGGGCGACCGCGCCTCCCTCATCGGACTCGGCCACCTGGCCCTGGCACAAGGATCTGCACTGTGAGCTCCGAAGCCCCGGTTCACACCTGGGACCGTCAGCCGAACTTCGACCGGCATCCCACCGTCCCCGCAGGCCCTGCGTCGGCGTGCCGCGTCGGATGGGACGACATCGCGGCACAGCTGCGCTCGTCCGGCGCCCACAGGGTCGTCGTCGAGGCCTACCCCGGCGTGTACGACAAGGACCTTCGGCTGCTCGCCGACCGGTTGGGCGCTGACCGCATCGTGGACGCAGCGGACGCGTACAAGCCCGGTGACGACATCGCGGCCATGGTCCAGCCGTACGTGACCGATGACCCGGTGTTCGGCCGGCTCAACGACCTGACCATCGACGACTTCTTCGACCCGGTGGCGCTCGCGCGGCTGCGGGCGGAGGTTCGCGACAGCGACGGCCGCATCGTGGTGGTCGGGGCGGGCGCGTCACGCGTCGCTGAACCAGACGTGCTCGTGTATGCCGACATGCCGCGGTGGGAGGCGCAGCAGCGCCAGCGCCGCGGCGAGATCGCCAACCTCGGTGTCAACAACATCGAGCTGCGGGCATCACTGCGGTACAAGCACGCGTACTTCGTGGACTGGCGAGTCGCCGACCGGCTCAAGCGCAGCCTGTTCGAGCGCACCGACTACCTGTTGGACACCACGGTCCCCGGCGAGCCCAAGATGATCACCGGTGCCGACCACCTGCGGGCGCTGGCGGCCGTCGCCCGGCGCCCGTTCGAGGTGATGCCCTTTTTCGACCCCGGTCCGTGGGGCGGTCAGTGGATGAAGGAGGTCTGCGACCTCCCACCCGATGAGCCCAACTACGCGTGGTGCTTCAACTGCGTCCCCGAGGAGAACTCGCTGCTGCTCGGCTTCGGCCACCACCGGGTCGAGATCCCCAGCCTCAACCTGGTGTTCCGCGAGCCCGAGGCGCTGCTCGGCTCGTACGTCCGCGAGCGGTTCGGCGATGAGTTCCCGATCCGGTTCGACTTCCTCGACACCATGGGCGGCGGGAACCTCTCGCTGCAGGTGCACCCGTTGACCAGCTACATCCGCGAGCACTTCGGGGTGTCCTACACCCAGGACGAGAGCTACTACATGATGGACGCCGAGGCGGGTTCGACGGTCTACCTCGGCCTGAAGACCGACGTCGACCGCGAGGCGATGATGGCCGACCTGCGTCGCGCGCAGGACGGTGGGTTCTCCTTTCCGGCCGAGACCTACGTCAACCGGTTTCCCGCCAAGCGTCACGACCACTTCCTCATCCCGGCTGGGACCGTGCACTGCTCGGGAGCGGGCGGGATGGTGCTGGAGATCAGTGCGACCCCCTACATCTTCACCTTCAAGCTGTGGGACTGGGACCGGTTGGGCCTGGACGGTCGACCGCGGCCGATCAACATCGAGCGCGGCGAGGCGAACATCCAGTGGCACCGCGACACGCGGTACGCCCTGGACCGGCTGGTCAACCAGATCACGCCACTGGGCGCCGGGGACGGGTGGCGCGCCGAGCGGACGGGGTTGCACGAGGCCGAGTTCATCGACACGCACCGCCACTGGTTCACGGGGCGGGTGCACCACGAGACCGGCGGCGGCGTCAACGTGCTCAATCTGGTGCAGGGCGAGGAGGCGGTCGTCGAGTCGCCCGACGGTGCGTTCGCGCCGTTCGTCGTGCACTACGCGGAGACGTTCATCGTCCCGGCCGCTGTGGGCCGGTACACGATCCGGCCGTACGGACGGGCCGAAGGCAGCGAGTGCGCGACCATCAAGGCGTTCGTGCGACCGGACGCGTGACGTGCGCCGGCCAGGTCGGCTCGGCGTCGCCGGCGCGGCGGTTGGGCTGCTGCTGGTGGGCGCTGCCCTCGCCCTGCTCACCGGCGACCGGCAGGCACCCACCGCCCCGACGGCCGACGAGGTGCCCGTGACGGCCGCGCCCGCCGAGCTCGCTGAGCAGGCGTGTGCGTACGTGACGCAGGAGCTGCCGGCGCAGGTGGCGCGTGACGTGCCAGCCGAGGAGGTGCTGACCGGCATCGACCGGACGGCGCGTCTGACGCGTGCGGCGGCGGACCGAGACGCCGCGTACGTGCCGCTGGCGTCGGGCGTGGCGGCGCTCCGCGAGGCGCTGCAGCACGACGACCCAGACGCGACCGACATCGCCCTGCGGGTGGTGGTCAACCAGTGCGCACGGTGACGGCGCGATCGCGTCGGGCGGCGGCAGGCGCAGTGCTGCAGCGCGTGGCCATGGAGGCGAAGTACCGGAAGCTGCGCGCCCAGCTGCGCCACGCGCGGTGGCGGGTCGGCCCGCCCAGCGTCGAGCTGCTGCTGGAGGGACGGGCCCGCTTCGAGGCCATGGGCGACCTTGTCGGCGTACCCGAGGGGGCGGAGTGCACCCCGGTGGACGCCGGCGGTGTGCCGGCCGAGTGGACGTCGGTGCAGACCAGCGACCCCGAGCGGGTTCTGCTGTACCTGCACGGCGGGGGCTATGCGATGGGCTCGGTCAACGCCAGCCGCAAGGGGCTGACGCAGTTCGTGGAAGCCAGCGGCCTCACCGGTTTCAACGTCGACTACCGGCTGGCGCCGGAAGACCCGTTCCCGGCAGCCGTCGACGACGCCGTCGCCGCATACCGGTGGCTGGTGGGGCACGTGCCACCGGAGCGGATCGTGCTGCTCGGGGAGTCGGCCGGTGGTGGGTTGGCGATCGCGGCGCTGGTGGCGCTGCGCGACGCCGGCGACCCGCTGCCCGCCGGCGCCGCAACGGTCTCGGCATGGGCGGACCTGTCGCTGTCGGGGGACTCGTACCGCCGCAACGCCCGTCGGGACCTCGCGCTTCATCCCGTGCGGCTCGGCTTCGCGGCACAGCAGTACCTCGCCGGCGCCGACCCTCGGCATCCCCTGGCCTCACCCGTGTATGCCGACCTGTCCGGCCTGCCGCCGCTGCTGCTGCTGGCCAGCCGAGACGAGATCGTCACCGACGACACCCTGACGCTGGCGCGTCGGGTCACCGCAGCCGGCGGTCACGCCGAGGTCCTGCTGGCGCCCCGGATGCTGCACTGCTGGACCGGCTACTGCGACATGGTCCATCGCGCCGCCGGCGACGTCGCCGCGCTCGGCCGCTGGCTCGCCGCCCGCGCCGGCGCCACGGCCCCCACGCC
>Ga0247713_1001813_pt1 | contig 10184 bp, 11 predicted proteins | sample 21E_NmetaG_FD_189936 | JGI IMG/M metagenome (GOLD analysis project Ga0247713, IMG submission 189936) | Soil microbial communities from hillslope of Landscape Evolution Observatory, University of Arizona, Oracle, AZ, United States - 2-1-E_N | ecosystem: Engineered > Artificial ecosystem >... | reverse complement strand
GACGAACATCGCGCGCACGCGCGCGGGCTCGGTTGCCGGGTCAAGCAGGCGCTCATCGTCGCCGAGAGAACCCGACCCGGTATAGAGCTTGTTGCGTCTGCTCCAGCCGCCGCAGGCCACGATCTCGCCATCGGCTTCGTGCACGAAGTACGTGCCATCCTCGATGAGCCGCGCGTCCAAGTGTGCGATGTACAACGCGGAGCTGGCGGTCTGCCGCTCATCGTAGAAGTGCGGAAAGAGGTCGAGCACCGACGCACGCATGAGCTCAGAAATCGCCGGCGCATCCGACCCCCGCGCCAGCCGCTGGGACGGCAGCGGCAGCGAGCTCTGACGCGATGTGTCAGTCAAGACGTAGGGCCCCCGACGAGTCCGATCCTGAGCGCGACTGTCTCAGCCTCAGCCACGCAAGTCAACGCGCCCCGCTGCGGCTTTCGCCTTGGGGGCGGCAGCTGCGTTCGCTCCCGCAAAGCGCGGTGGCTGTTGCATAACCCGGGTCTGTCCGGGGCGGTCCGGACGATGGGGCATGACTCAGCGCTTTGTGTCGTGTGATCGCGAGCAGGTGTTGTTGATGCCGGTCAGCTCGCGGGAGTGGCTGCCCGAGAATCACCTTGCGTGGTTTGTGCTGGCGGCGGTCGAGGAGCTCGATCTGTCGGCGTTTTATGGCGCGTACCGTCAGGACGCCAACGGTCGTCCGGCGCATGACCCGGCGATGATGGTCGCGTTGTTGTTGTACGCGTATGCGCGTGGGCAGCGCTCGTCGCGTGTGATCGAGCGCGAGTGCGTCGAGGACATCGCGTTCAGGGTGATCGCAGCCAACCGTCGGCCTGACCATTGCACGATCGCGCGGTTTCGCCAGCGTCACGAGACGGCGATCGGCGAGCTGTTTGGCGGTGTCCTGGCGTTGTGCTCGCAGGCCGGGTTGGTGCGCGTCGGGGTCGTCGCGAACGACGGCACGAAGATCCATGCCAACGCGTCGCATCACGCCAACCTCGACTACGACCAGATCGCCCGCGAGATTCTGGCCGAGGCCGCTGAGACAGACCGGCTCGAGGACGAGCAGTACGGCGATGCGCGCGGCGATGGGCTCCCGCCGGAGCTGTCGACCGAGCAGGGGCGCCGCGGCTGGCTGCGCGAGGCCAAGCCGCGAGTGCGGGGTCAGGCCGAACAGCCGGGGAGCCGGACACGAACCGAAGGCAACGAACAGCCACCGGCTGAGGAACAGCTCAGGCGGGTTCGTCGAGCAGCAGGCGCAGGTCGTGCGCGATGTCGGCCGGCGCGACGGGCACGCCGCCGGAGAACTTCGTGCGCCAGCGGCCCTTGCGGTCGATCAGCCAGATGCTGGCCGAGTGGGCGCTGTCGGGGTTGCCGCGCGGTTGCGGCGCCGCGTAGTGGCTGCGCCACACCGGTTGTAGCTGCTTGGCGGTGCCGATCAGGTAGCGGAAGTTGTCGGGCATCTGCAGCTTGGCCAGCCAGCGGCGCACCGTGGCGCGGGTGTCACCGTCGGGGTCGGCGCTGACGGCCAGCACGGTGACCTCGTCGCCGCGCGAACCGAGCTGCTCGAGCGCCTGCTTGAGCTCGACGGCGATCAGCGGGCAGACGTCCTTGCAGTTGACGTAGAGGAACGTCACGACGTACGGCCGGCCGGCCAGGCGCCTTGTGTCGGCTCGTCCGCCGCGGGCGTTCGCGAGCTCGAAGCGCGGTGCGGGGGCGCCGGCGATGCCGTCGGGTAGCGCGCCGCCGCGAAACGGCGTCGTGCTGCCCTGTGCCGTCGCGAAGCGTTCGCCCGCTCCGTGGTCGTCGCGGCTGGCAAGGGCGACCAGCCCGATCGCCCAGAAGGCGAGCAGCGCCGTCGCGGCCGCCAGCAGCAGGCGCTTGCGGTCGTCGCGCATCAGAGCCTGGCGCGGACGGCGAACGAGGCGCCATCGTCGGTTGACTGCATCACGCTGCCGTCCGCCAGCGCGACGTACAACGCGTCGCCGCCGGCGATGAAGCTGACGGCCTGCCCCTCGACGCTTCCGCGCACCTGTGATGTCCGTCCGCCGTCGCGGCTGAGACGGATCCGTCCATCTGCGTCGAGCAGCAACAGCCGATCCGCGGCGGGCCAGGCGAGCAGCGCTACCTGATCGGACAGCGTCCGCCACGACCGGCCGGCGTCGCGCGACTCGAGCAGCCCCGACTGCGTCGCGGCGATCACATGGTCGCGATCACGCGGGTCGGTCGCCAGGTCGAACGGCGCGGCCGGCACGTCGCGCTTCTCCCAGCCGCGGCCCGCGTTCGTGCTGACCATGAAGCGGCCGCCGGCCCCGTCGTAGCCATAGACGCGGCGCCCCGACGCGCGCAGGACATGAAAGTCGGCGTCGCCGGCCAGGGACACCTGCGTCCAGGTCCTGCCGCCGTCGCGCGACTCGATCAGGCCGATGTTGGCCGGCAGCCCCGGTTCGCTACCAGGATGCCCCGAGGCGACGAAGTGATCGCCGCCGACGACCGAGAAGCCCATCAGGTCGCGATCCGAGCGCCCCACCCGCGGCGCCTCCGTGGAGCGCCCCGTTGCGCGAAAGAGCCCGTTGTGCGTCGCGACGTACAGGCTTCCGTCAGCCGGGTTGAGCCCAAGGCCGTGGATGTGGCCGCCCTGCGCGGCGCCGCCGGCACCACCGCCGGAGGTTCCCCGCTCCCCACCGCCGCCCGCGAGGCTGACCGCAAGCAGCGTCGCGACGATCACCGCGGCGAGCCCGCCGCCCGCGGCGTACGTGCGGAGCCTCCTGCGCCGAGCGGCGCGCGCGGCCTCTCGTTCGCGCGCCTCGCGCTGCTCTCGAGCGCGGCGCTTGTGCTCCTGCCTCGCGGCCATCTACGACCGATAATAGTAGATGGTCATCACACGGCTCGCCGATCCCCGGCCGGCCGCGATCCGCCGGCCGGCCTTTGCGGCGCGCAGACCGACGCGACGCCACAATCACCGCCGCCCGCAGCAGTGCTCCGCACGCCAGCGCAGCGACAGCCAGCGCCAGCCGGGACAGCCCGCCGCGCGCTACTCATCGGCGAGCTCCCGCAGCTCGGCCAGCCGCGCCGCGTCAAGGCCCTCCATCTGACGCGCGAAGTGCGCCAGCGCGACGTCGCCGTACTCGCCCACCAGCGCCTGCACCTCGCGCGCAGCACGCGCCTCGCGATACTCCTGCGCCGACAGCACCGGCGCGTACAGATCGGCTCGGCCGCGGCGCTCACGGTGCAAAAGGCCCTTCTGCGACAACCGGCTCATCGTCGTCATCACCGTCGTGTACGCCCGCTGACGCTCACCGCTGTTCAGCACCTCGAGCACCTCGCGCACAGACGCTGCTCCCAGCCGCCAAACCACGCCCATGATCTCCGCCTCGAGCTCATACAGCCGCGGAGGAAAGGCGGCCGTCACCGGAGCGCGAACAACATCGCCGGACGATCCCCCGCGCGAGCGCCGGCCACACCGTCCACGCGCCGCGCGAGCGCTCGCTGCCGCACCGGCAGCGTCGCGCCGCAGCGCTCTCCCGGCAGCAGGCAGGACGGACTCCGGCCGCGCACGAGCGCGCACAGCATCCGCAGCGGACACGCCAGCGCGCCGACCACAACAACGATCACCAGCGCGCTGGTCATCGAGCTGCCTCGACCGCCTCGGGCCGCCGATCCTCGATGCCCTCGATCTCCCGGCCAAGCCGCTCGTGCTCGTCGCGCAGATCCTCAAGCGACGCCTCCGACCGCCCCCGGCCGCCGCCCACTCCCCTGGCCATGAACCACATCATCAAGCCCATCACGACCGGACAGGCGAGGACCGCCAGTGCTACCAACACTTCCATCACAGCCTCCTATCGCTGCCTACTATTGCTCATAGTAGCCGCCGATGGCCGCTTCGCCGCCGCCGGCTGTTGGCGCGTGGCCGACGCCGACAGCTGCCCGCGCGGCGCGCGTCCCTACCAAGGCCGGTGGGGACCTTCCGCTGAGGCTGCTCGTCGCGCTGCGCCCGCGCTGCGCGCGCGTGGCGGCGGCGGGCGAAGCGCCCGCCGCCGTGCGCACTGCGGCGCTACTCCTTGCCGGTGTAGCGCAGAATCCAGAGGCCGCTGTCGCGGTCGCTCATCAGCAGCAGCGGCCGCTTCTCGTTGTTGCGGCCGCGTCCCTGGTCGCGGTCGTTGAGCTCGCACTGGCCAGCGCAGACCGGGAGCACGCCCCAGAAGTCGTTGCCGCCCTCGGCGATGTAGTGGCCGATCTCGGTGATGCCGCCAGCGCCGAACTTCGCGACCCGCAGGCCGGCGTCGTAGTACGAGAAGTACGCCAGGTCCTTCTTTTGGCGCGGGTCGGTCTTGACCTCGTGCACCGTGAGGTTGCCGAAGCCCGACCGGTAGGCCGGGTCCTTGGACTCCGCCACGGCATAGCTGTCAACGGCCGGCAGATCCGCCCGGCGCGCGTCGTGCAGCCACACGTAGCCCCAGCCGTCGAACACCGAGCGTGCCGCGACGCCGGCGCCGCGGGCGCCGATCGCCGGCATGTCGCCGCCGGCGGCGTAGCCTTCCGGCGCGCTGTAGGCGGGCGCGTCGTCGAACAGCAGATGCATCGCGCGGTGGCCGATGCAGATCGCATGCGCCGTGCCGAGCACGGGGCTGCCCTGGCCACCGCAGAGGTAGCCGTCCTTCAACAGCCCGCCGCGGGTGCCCGCGTGGCTTTGGCCGACGATCACGATCCGGTAACCGGCCTCCTCCCCCGTGCGCACCTTGTCGGAGAAGAAGCACGAGCCGCGGCTGAAGGCAACCGTGTCAGCGCCGGTCGACGCCGCGCTCGGGAGCTCCGCGCGGTCGGACGTGCCATCGCCGTTCTCGTCGGTCGTGCAGCCCGAGCCGCCCCATACCGATCCTCCGGTCGAGCGCACGCCCTCGGCTGGGATCGGCTTGGCCCACGAGAACTCGCCGCCGCCGTACTGGCCCGCGTTCGGCCCGCTCGTGATCTCCACCAGCGTCCGCGTCGGCGAGAAGTCCTCGTCGGTTGAGATCAGCCAATCGCCGTCCTGGTCGAAGTAGCTCTGGTGGCTGTTGCCCTCCGGCTGCGTGAACGACGGGAATTCGGGATCCGGGCTCGGGTAGTCCGAGTCGCCGACGAACACCGGGTTGGCCGGATCGTCGATGTTCAGCAGCACCTGCCCGGCGTCCCAATAGGAGACCGCGAGCACGTTGTGGCCGTCGATGACCTTCTGCTGCATGTCGTGGTGGAAGACGGTGTCACCGTTGGCGTACGAGCTCTGCGCGCCCGGCCAGTCCTCCAGGCCCTGCTCGGAAACCAGCTGGACGGTGCCCGTGCCGTCGAGCGCCGGCGTGAGGTCGAAGATGTCGACGTCCTTGAGGTCGTTGTTGTCCTGCGCGACCGCGTACGCGCGCCCGCGCCAGACGAACGCCTGCACCGAGTGCGTGGTGTGGAACATCTGTCGCGCGACGGCAGGCTCGCGGTCGCCGAACTGTCCTATCTTCACCGGTGCCAGCGGTTGCGTGACGTCCCACACGGAGAACCCGGACGTCACCGGCTGGCTCGAGTCACAAGTCTCGTTGTTGTGCACGAGGATGTCGCGGTCGCCGTAGTCGACGACGTGGATGCCCTCGCCGACGTACGAGTTCGGCTCGGCGGCGAGGAAGCCGACCTTGCGCGGGTTGGCCGGGTTGCGCACGTCGACGACGTGCACGCCGGTGCCCTGCGCGCCGGGCCGGCCGGCGCACTCCGGGCTGAACGCGTTGAGATAGGCGTAGCCGGCGTGGTAGCCGACGTCGGCGATGCCGCCGTCGACGTTCGTGAGGTTGTCGAGCTTGCCGACGAGCTCAACGTCCTTGGCGGACGCCGGCAGGTGTCCCGCCGAGCCGCTGTGCTGCAGCTTCTCCTCGCTGACCTCCAGCGGCCCGTCGACCGGATCGGCGGCCTGTGGACCGCCGGCCGGATGGCTGGCGCCGGCCGGCGCGGCCGCGACGCCCAGCGCAAGAGCAGCCCACCCCGCTGCGAGCAAAAGTGATCGCATCTTCAAACTCCTCTGTACAGGGGCCGAGAGCCCACGTTCGCTGTGCGGCAAGCTACCGGCCCACGCCACCCTGCGCCGATAATTTTTTCAGTCACGGCGACCGCGCCCGCGATCGGCTGAGGCCCGTGGCGCCCCCGCTTCCCAGCGCTACGACCGCGCGCTCGACCAGCGCCGGACGCTCGCCGACGAGCTCGCTCACTCACACCCCTGCGGGGCAGCGTCGCTGCGGGAGGGCATGGAGGAGACGTCGACCGTCACGCGCCTGAGCGTCCGCGGCCGGCTGAAGCGCACGTTGGCTGGCCTCGACAACCCGTGCGGGTCGGTGATCGACAGCGTCCGGCGCGCGGCGCGCAACGTCAAGCGCCGGCACGACGATCGCCTCGACGAGCGTCACCTGGATCGGCTGGTCGCGAGCGGCGTCGACGAGCTCTCATGTCGCCGCGGCCAGCGTTACCTCGTCACCGTCATCGAAGTGGTGGCAGACGAAGTACGGCAAGCCTTCGCTGGCGAGATCGATATAGCTGCCGTTCCCGCCGCTCACCTCATCCTGCGGACAGGGCTGGCCGTTGTAGTGGTCGCGGTGAACGAGCAGCTCGGTGCCCCAGAACTCCGTGCCATCTGCGCTGAAGGACAAGATTATGCTGGAAGCGGCCGTGCCGCTGAACACGGCATTCCCGTCGGGCAGGCAGTGGGTGGCGCGCTCTGTGAAGCAAAACCAGCCCCCGTCGATCAGCTTGACGGGTTGACTGCTTGCTTGGCGGATGCGGGTCCCGCCGTCATCGTGAGCGCCAGCAGCAGAGTGATCAGGACGGCCACGACAACGCCCTTGCGTCGGATGCGCGGGTTCGCCGGTCTCGAGGGCATGGCTACCCCGCCCTGCGTGCGCTGACGATCCAGGTGGACATCTGGGCGCGGACGCCATGCGGGCCGTCGAACTGCTCGAGGGCGCCGCGGACGGCATCGACGAGTTCGGACTTGACCTGCTCGGCGTCTTCGCCGGCGAGACGGATGATCTCGCCGGCTGGGCCGAGCGCCATCAGGTAGTCGGTTGCCTCCTCTAGGTCACGCCCGATCAGCATCGGGATGTCCGAGCGCGTCAGCGAGATGTTCTCATAGCCCGCGCTGACCAGGATCCCGCTGGTGGTGTCCGCATCGGCCATCGAGAAGGGCCCCGGCCCGCACGTCGGCTCGTCGGAGTCCGCGCGGCGCTCGACGAGCCTGCCGACCGCGAGCTCCGCCTGATGCAACCACGGATTGTCGAACTTCTGGCGCCACGCCACCATGCACAGGCGGCCGCCCGGCACAAGCGCCTCGCGCACGTTGCGCAGCGCTGCGACCGGGTTGGCGAAGAACATCGTGCCCATCCGCGAGAACGCACGGTCGAAGCCGCCTTCGAGCCCGCCGGCCTCCACGTCGGTCACGGCGAAGCGGGCGTTGGTGATACCTGCATCCTGCGCCTCGGACCTCGCGGCCTCGACGAACCTGGGAGACGCGTCAACGCCGACGACCTCGCCCTCGGGCCCGACCATACGCGCGATCTGCTGCGTGACGTCGCCAAAGCCGCAGCCGATGTCGAGAGCGCGCTCGCCCTCGCCCACCGGATGCAGCTCGAGCGCCCGGTCGCCGTGAGCGCCCAGCCCCGGCAGGATGAGGTGTCGAAACGCCGCATAGCGCTCGAACAGGACACCGTCCCACGCCGCCACCGCCTCTTGATTGCCGGCCGCTGTCGCGATCATGTCCACTCCCTCGGCTGATATGCGCGAACTCATGGGCGCAGCTCCAACACCAGGTTGAAGGGTGTCTCGGTGGCGCGCCGGAAGCGCTCGAAGCCGGCCTGCTCGGCCACCCCGCGCAGCCGCGTCTCGCCAGCCTGGGCACCGAGCGCCAGCCCGACGTCCTGGTCGCGGGAGGCGGGCGTGCAGATCGTTGTGGAGGCTCCGTAGAGCAGCCTGCCCAGCGGGTTGAGGTTGTCCTCCAGGCGATCGCCGGAGTATGGCTCGACGAGCATCACCGTCCCGTCCTCGGCGATCGTCTCGCGGACGTGGCGCAGCGCGCCGACGGGATCTCCCATGTCGTGCAGGCAGTCGAAGAAGGCGACGAGCTCGTAGTCCGAGCCGGGATAGTCCTTCGCGCCCGCCGGCTCGAAGGAGACCCGGTCGGAGACTCCGGCCTGCTCGGCCGCCGCGCGCGCCGCGTCGATCGAGGCGGGGTGATAGTCGAAGCCGACGAACTCGGAGCGCGGGTAGGCCTCGGCCATGATGATCGTCGACGCCCCGTGACCGCAGCCCACATCGGCGACCTTGGCGCCGGCATGCAGCTTCTCGTCCACCCCCGTCAGCGCGGGGATCCAGGACTCGACGAGGTTGGCCTTGTAGCTAGGCCGAAAGAAGCGCTCGGTGCCCGTGAACAGGTCGTGGTGGTGCTCGTGCCAGCCGAGCCCGTCGCCGGTGCGGAAGGCGCGAACGATCTTGTCGCGGTCCTTGATCACCGAGGCGGCAACGTCGAAGCCGCCGGGCATGAACACGGTGCTGTCGGCATCGGCGAGTGCCATGGCCTGCTCGGCCGGGAGCGTGTAGCGGCTGCTGTGGGCGTCGTAGCTGACGTAGCCGCCGGCCGCCTGGGCCGCGAGCCACTCGCGCACGTAGCGCTCCGTCGTGCCGGTGCGCTCGGCCAGTTCGGCGGAGCTCAATGGGCTGCCGTCCGCCAATGCGCGGTAGAGGCCGAGCTCGTCTCCGATCTGGACGAGCACGGCGTTGAATGTCGCGCCCAGGTCCGAGACCACCTGGCCGAGGAACTGCTCGAGCTTGCTCTCGTCGATGGTCGCCGTTGTCGCCATCTCGCTCCTCCTTTGGCTCTTCGGGACAGTCGACTGCGAACTTAGGCGGCGCCCGTCATCACAACGTCAAGCGACTGTCAAACCCCTCCGCCCGGGCCGGCGGGCGGGACTACAATGGCCAGGACATGCTGCGCGCGCGTGTGCTCGGAGCACTGTCGCTCGAAGTGGACGGTCGGCCTGTCCGCCAGGTGGGCGGGCTGAAGCCCCGCTCCGTTCTCGCCTGGCTGCTGCTGAACCCGGGTCCCCACGCGCGTGCGCGAGTAGCTGCGCGGTTCTGGCCCGACGTACTGGACACGAGCGCGCGGGCCTCCTTGCGGAGCGCGCTGTGGACGATCCGCGGCACGCTCGAGCAGGTGGGCGGGGACCATTACCTGGTCAGCGACCGCGACAGCGTCGGCATCTCGCGCGAGCTGCCCCTCGAGGTGGACGCGCAGGAGTTCTGGCGCCTGAGCTCCTCGGATACCGCGCGGGACCTCGAGCGGGCGCTCGAGCTGGTCTCCTCGCCGTTGCTCACCGACCTTGCCGACGACTGGGTGCTCGAGGCGCGCGACGACTACGCGGCACGGGCGGCCGCGGTGGCGCTGCGCCTGGCCGACGAGGCCGAGGCGGCAGGTGATCCGCGTCGCGCTGCCTTGCGCACGCGTCAGGCCCTCGCGCACGATCGGCTGAGCGAGTCCACCTACCGTCTGCTGATACGGCGGCTGGCTGACGCGGGGGAACACGGGCAGGCACTCGTCACGCTGCGGCGGCTTGAGACCGTGCTCGCCGCCGAGTTCGGCACTGTCCCGTCGGCGGAGACCCGGGCTCTGGGCGCGCGCCTGCGGGCGTCGTCCCGCGATCGCAGGCTGGTTGCCTCGTCGCGCACGCGCCGGTTCGATGGCCCGCTCGTCGGCCGCGACCGTGAGCGGACCGCGCTTGCGTGCGCGTGGGAGGCGGCGCGCGCCGGTTCGGGCGCCGTCGCTCTGGTCTCTGGGACGGGCGGGATCGGAAAGACCCGCCTGGCAGGCGAGGTCGCGGAGCTAGCTGTGCGCGCCGGCGCGACAAGCGTCGCCGGGGCCGCCCCAGGGCTGAAGGGAGCGCCGCCGTTCTCGCTCTGGCTCGGCGCTCTCGACGAGCTTGTCGCAGCCTCCCCGCCACCCCCGGCGGAAGCAGCCTGGCCGGCGGAGCTAGCCCGGTTATGCCCCGCCGTGGAGGTTCGCTGGAAGAGGTCGGCTGAGCCGCAGCCAGCCGATCACGAACTCGCCCGGACGCGTCTCTTCGAGTCTGTCGTGGAAGCAATCGAGTGGGCCGCGGCGACCGCGCCGGTGCTGATGATCCTCGAGGATTTCCAGCTCG
>Ga0247713_1001812_pt1 | contig 10185 bp, 6 predicted proteins | sample 21E_NmetaG_FD_189936 | JGI IMG/M metagenome (GOLD analysis project Ga0247713, IMG submission 189936) | Soil microbial communities from hillslope of Landscape Evolution Observatory, University of Arizona, Oracle, AZ, United States - 2-1-E_N | ecosystem: Engineered > Artificial ecosystem > Mesocosm... | reverse complement strand
GTCTTCACGCCCGACCGCCTCGCCGTCGTGAAGGGCGGGCCTGCGGCGCGGCGGGCCTACTTCGACCGGGCGCTCGCCCGCCTGCTGCCGGGCCGCGCGACGCTCCCGATCGAGTACGCGGCCGCGGTCGGGCAGCGGAACGCGGCCCTGCGCCGCACCGCCGCCGGCTTCACCTCGCGCGACGCGGTGGCGCCGTGGACGGCGCAGGTCGCGGGCCTCGGCGCCGAGCTCGTCGCCGCGCGCCGCGAGGCGATCGCGCTCCTCTCGCCCGCGTTCCGCGAGCGGGCCGGCGAGCTGGGGCTGCCCGACGGCGCGCTCGACTACGACGGGGAGCCGCCGACAGCCGAGCTGCTGGACGCGCGGCTCGACCGCGACCTCGAGCGGGGCGTCACGGGGCTCGGCCCGCATCTCGACGACGTCGTCGTCCGCTCGGGGCCGCGCGAGCTGCGCACGTTCGGCTCGCAGGGGGAGCAGCGGCTCGCGGTCCTCTCGCTGCTGCTCGCCGAGGCCGAGGTGCTGGCGGAGCGGCGCGGCGTCGCCCCGCTCGTCCTCCTCGACGACGTGCTCTCCGAGCTCGACGCGGGGCGCCGGCGGATCCTCGGCGAGCGGATCGGCGCGGCGGGCCAGGCGGTCGTCACGGCGACGGGCGCCGACGCGCTGCCGCTCGAGCCGGCACAGCTCCTCGCCGTCACGCCGGGACGGGTCGAGCGCGCGTGATGGAGCGGCTCGAGCGGCAGCTGCGCGCGGAGCTCGGGCGCTTCGGCCCGCCGGAGGGCGACCTGGCCGCGATCGTCGCGGCCTGGCCGGCCGCCGTGGGGGCGACGCTCGCGCGGAACGCGTGGCCGGCGCGGCTGCAGCGCGACGGGACGCTGCTCGTCCACACCGTCTCCTCCACCTGGGCGTTCGAGCTCGGCAGGATGGCCGCCGACGTCCTCGAGCGGCTCCGGGTCGAGCTCGGCGAGGCCGCCCCGCCGGCGCTTCGCTTCGCCCCCGGGCCCGTGCCGGAGGCCGAGGCGCGGCCGGCTGCGGAGCGCGCTCCGACGCCTCCCTCGGTGGCGCCTGACGACCGGGCGGAGGCAGCGCGTCTCGCCGCCGCGGTGGACGACGAGGAGCTGCGTGCGCTCGTCGCGCGCGCAGCCGCCGCGAGCCTCGCGCGGGCCCGCGCCGAAGGGGGTTCCGACCGGGGTTTCTGATACACTGTGCCGTGCCCGCAAGAGCTGTATTTGCAGGGCTTTTTTACTGACGAAGCAGGACACGACCCTTTCGGAGAAGAGGCAGATCCGACGTTGACGGAAACGACCTACACCGCCAAGGACATCACCGTCCTCGAGGGCCTCGAGCCGGTTCGGCTGCGCCCCGGGATGTACATCGGCTCGACCGGGCCGAGGGGCCTGCACCACCTCGTCTACGAGGTCGTCGACAACGCGGTCGACGAGGCGCTCGCGGGCCACAACGACACGGTCGAGGTGATGCTGCACCCCGACAACTCGGTGACGGTCCGCGATCGCGGCCGCGGCATCCCGGTCGACATGATCGAGGAGCAGGGGCTGTCCGCGATGACGGTCGTGCTCACGAAGCTGCACGCCGGGGGCAAGTTCGGAGGCGACGGCTACAAGGTCTCCGGCGGCCTCCACGGCGTCGGCGTCTCCGTCGTGAACGCGCTCTCCGAGTGGCTCGTCGCGGAGGTCAGGCGCGACGGGAAGGTCCACCGCCAGGAGTTCGTCCGCGGCGTGCCGCAGGGCGACGTCGAGGTCGTGGGCAAGGCCGCCAAGGGCGACACCGGGACGACGATCTCGTTCCTCCCCGACGCCGAGATCTTCGAGGAGGTCGAGTTCTCGCTCCAGACGCTCGTGCAGCGCCTGCGCGAGACCGCGTTCCTCACGCGCGGCCTCCGGATCACGCTCGTCGACGAGCGCGCCGGCGAGGAGCGCCACGAGTTCTACGCCGAAGGCGGGATCAAGGACTTCGTCGCCTTCGTCAACGACGCGAAGGAGCCCGTCCACAAGCACATCGTCTACTTCGACGGCGAGACCGATGACGGCGCCGTCGAGATCGCGATGCAGTGGAACACCTCGTACGTCGAGTCCGTCTTCTCGTTCGCGAACAACATCAACACGCACGAGGGCGGGACGCACCTCTCGGGCTTCCGCGCCGCGCTGACCGGCACGCTCAACCGCTACGCGCGCGAGAAGGGCCTGCTGAAGGAGAAGGAGGACAACCTGGAGGGCGAGGACGTCCGCGAGGGCCTCGCCGCCGTCATCTCCGTGAAGCTGCGGAACCCGCAGTTCGAGGGCCAGACGAAGACCAAGCTCGGCAACCCGCCGATCGAGGGCCTCGTCAAGACGACGGTGAACCAGAGGCTCGCGGAGTTCCTGGAGGAGAACCCGCAGGATGCGCGGCAGATCATCACGAAGGCCGTCTCGGCCGCGCGGGCGCGTCAGGCGGCGCGCAAGGCGCGCGAGCTCACGCGCCGCAAGAGCGCGCTCGAGAACTCGTCGCTGCCGGGCAAGCTCGCCGACTGCTCGATCAAGGACCCCGAGGTCGCGGAGCTCTTCATCGTCGAGGGCGACTCCGCCGGCGGCTCGGCCAAGATGGGCCGAGACCGCACCTACCAGGCGATCCTGCCGCTCCGCGGGAAGATCATCAACTCCGAGAAGAACCGCATCAACAAGGTGCTCTCGAACAACGAGATCCAGGCGATGATCACCGCACTCGGGACGTCGCTCGGGGACGAGTTCGACATCTCGAAGCTTCGCTACCACAAGGTGATCGTGATGACGGACGCCGACGTGGACGGCTCCCACATCCGCACCCTCATCCTCACGTTCCTCTACCGCCAGATGCCCGAGCTGATCGACCGCGGCCACGTCTACATCGCCGTGCCGCCGCTCTACAAGGTGAAGCTCGGCAACCAGGAGTTCTACTTCGAGAAGGACTCGCAGCTCGAGGAGCTGCTCGTGCGCGAGCGAGTCGGCGAGCTCGAGATCGCTGCTCGCGGCGGCGCGCCGCTGAAGCTGACGGAGGCGCGGTGGGGGCGGTTCGTGCGCTCCCTCGTCGAGTTCGAGGGCTGGCTCGCCCGCCTGCGGGCCGACTACGGCGCCGCGGCGGCGGACTTCATGATCACCCACCGCATCGTGGAGGCCGACGCCGATTCGCTCGCGACGCTCGGCGAGGCGATCGACGCGCACCCCGACAACGGCTACGCGTTGAGCATCCTCGGCCGCGGCGACGCCTCGCTCGACGTGAAGGTCGTCGAGACCGAGACGAGCGCCGCGACGCACGTGACCGTGCCCGCCGAGCTGCTCGCGTCGCCCGTCTACGCGAACCTGCGCCGTGCATACGCGAAGCTGCTCGAGACGACCGGGCCGCCGCCGTTCACGCTCACCTCCGGGAAGAAGACGCGCCTCGCCGAGACGTTCGGCGCGCTGCGCTCGGAGGCGCTCGACCTCGCGAAGGAAGGGATCCAGCTCTCCCGCTTCAAGGGCCTCGGCGAGATGAACGAGGAGCAGCTCTGGGAGACGACGATGGACCCGCAGCGCCGGCTCCTGATCCGCGTCGACGTCGAGGACGCCTCGGCCGCGGACCGCCTCTTCTCGATGCTGATGGGCGACCAGGTCGAGCCGCGTCGCGCCTTCATCGAGGAGAACGCGCGCGACGTGAGGTTCCTGGATGTCTGAGGTCACGGGCGACCCGCTCGGGGCGCCGCTCGGAGGCGGCCGCATCGAGACGCGCGAGCTCGAGCAGGAGATGCGCTCGAGCTACCTCGACTACGCGATGAGCGTGATCGTCGGGCGCGCGCTGCCCGACGTCCGCGACGGCCTGAAGCCGGTGCACCGGCGCGTGCTCTACGGCATGCACGAGGCCGGGATGCAGCCGAACCGGCCGTACAAGAAGTCGGCCCGCGTCGTCGGCGACGTGATGGGGTCGTACCACCCGCACGGCGACTCCGCGATCTACGACACCCTCGTCCGGATGGCGCAGCCGTTCAGCCTGCGCTACCCGCTCGTCGACGGCCAGGGCAACTTCGGTTCGGTCGACGACGACCCGCCGGCGGCGATGCGCTACACGGAGTGCCGCCTCTCGCGGATCGCGACGGAGATGCTGCGCGACATCGACGCGGACACCGTCGACTTCGTCCCGAACTACGACGAGTCGCGGCGCGAGCCGTCGGTGCTGCCGTCACGCTTCCCGAACCTGCTCGTGAACGGCTCCGCCGGGATCGCCGTCGGGATGGCGACGAACATGCCCCCGCACCGGCTCTCCGAGATCGTCGATGCGATCGTGCAGCTGATCGACAAGCCGGACGCGAGCGTCGACGACCTGATGAAGCACGTGAAGGGGCCGGACTTCCCGACCGGCGGCATCATCGTCGGGCGCCAGGGCATCCGCGACGCGTACCGCACCGGCCGCGGCCGCATCGTGATGCGCGCGCGCGCCCACGTCGAGGAGCTCCGCGGCGGCAAGAGCGCGATCGTCGTCACCGAGCTTCCCTACGGCGTGAAGAAGGGCGGCGACGCAGGCGTGATCAAGAAGATCGCCGACCTCGTCCACGAGAAGGTGATCACGGAGGTCTCGGACCTCGCCGACCACTCCGACCGCACGGGGATGCGGATCCAGATCGAGCTCAAGCGCGAGGCGATCCCGCAGGTCGTGCTCAACAAGCTCTACAAGCACACGGCGCTCCAGTCGACCTTCGGCTACAACGCCGTCGCGCTCGTCGACAACGTGCCGCGCACGCTCTCGCTGCTCGAGCTCGTCCGCCACTACCTCGACTACCAGCGCGAGATCATCACGCGCCGCTCCAAGCACGAGCTGCGCAAGGCGGAGGAGCGCGCGCACGTCCTCCAGGGCTACCTGATCGCGCTCGACAACCTCGACGAGGTGATCGCCCTCATCCGCGGCGCGGCCGACACCGACGAGGCCCGCAGCGGCCTGATGACGCGCTTCGACCTCTCGGAGATCCAGGCGCAGGCGATCCTCGACCTCCGCCTGCGCGCGCTCACGGGGCTCGAGCGGAAGCGGGTCGAGGAGGAGTTCCGCGACCTGCAGGAGCGGATCGCCGAGCTGCGCGCGATCCTCGGCGACCCCGCGCGCATCGACGGGCTGATCCGCGAGGAGCTGACGGAGATCCGCTCGATCTACGCGAAGCAGGACGACCGCCGCACCGAGATCGTGAGCGCCGAGGGCGAGCTCTCGCTCGAGGACATGATCGCCGAGGAGGACATGGTGATCGCGATCACGCGCTCCGGCTACATCAAGCGGCTGCCGGTGACGACCTACCGCGAGCAGCGGCGCGGCGGCCAAGGCGTGATGGGGATGGACCTGAAGGACGAGGACTACATCGAGCACCTCTTCGTGGCCTCGACGCACGACTACATCCTCTTCTTCACGACCGTCGGCAAGGTCTACCGGCTGAAGGTGCACGAGCTCCCGCTCGGGTCGCGCCAGTCGAAGGGCCGCGCGATCGTGAACCTGCTCCCGTTCCGCCAGGACGAGTCGGTGCGCGCGGTGATCGCGACGCGCGACTACAAGGAGGCGCGCTACCTCGTCTTCGCGACGAAGAAGGGCGTCGTCAAGAAGACGGAGCTGCTCGAGTACAACACGCCGCTGAAGGCGGACGGGATCATCGCGCTGAAGATGCGCGACGACGACGAGCTCGTGGGCGTCCGCCTCTCCGACGGCGACGACGACATCCTGATGGTCTCGCGGTCCGGCCAGGCGATTCGCTTCCACGAGTCGGAGGTGCGCTCGATGGGCCGCGCCGCCGCAGGCGTCCGCGGGATGAGCCTGCGCGCCGGTGACGAGGTGATCGAGGTGAACGTCGCGGAGGACGACGCCGACCTGCTCGTCGTGACCGAGAACGGCTACGGCAAGCGGACGCCGCTGCACGAGTACCCGAAGAAGGGCCGCGGCGGCCTCGGCGTGAAGACGGTGCAGCTGACGGAGGCGAAGGGCAAGCTGGCCGGCGCCCGCGTCGTCCGCGACGGCTACCAGGTGATGCTGATCTCGACGGGCGGCACGGTGATCCGGATGCCGGTGGACGGGATCCGCCGCGCCGGCCGCGCGACGCAGGGCGTGATCGTGATGCGCCTCCGCGGCGACGAGCAGGTCTCGAGTCTGGCGCCGGTCGTGGAGAGCGATTCGCGCTCGGAGCAGGCGATCGAGGACGCCGCGAACGCGGCCTCGGCGGCGCCGGCGGCGGGCGACGCACCGGAGCCCGTGGAGCTGCTGGACGAGCAGCCCGACGGCGAGTCGGGCGACGACGAAACGTAGGTTTTGTTAGGAAACCTGCGCGCTTCCTCTTCCCAAATCGGAAAAAGCGGTGTATATCTCCCTCTTGAGGGGTCGTCGTCCGTGCCGATAAAGGGTGCACTATGGCTTTCAGCAACCAGGTTGACCTGCTTGAACCGATAAATCTCTCCGAGCACCTCGAGAAGATCGAGCTGTACCTGGGCCAGGTCTGCCAGATCGCGGGCATCTCCAAGATGCAGCTCGACTACTGGACGAACAAGGCGCAGATCCCGACCAAGGGCAAGAAGCAGCGGATCTACGACATCGACGCGCTCGAGACGGTGATGCTGATCAAGCAGGCGAAGGACAAGGGCCTCAACCTCGGCGCCGCCATCGACGCCGCGCGCCGCTTCCGCGAGACGCACCCGCGAAGCGCCTGAGGCCCCTGTCCCTGCCGCTGCGGCTCTCCGCCGTCCTCTAGCTCTCCGGTGTCGAGCGGCCGCCGCCGCTCCGGCCGACGTTCTCGACGAGCGACGTCAGCATGTCGACGGGCGCGGGGAAGACGATCGTCGAGCTGTTCGTCGCGCCGATCTCGAGCAGCGTCTGCAGGTAGCGGAGCTGGAGCGCCATCGGCGACTGCGACATCACGTCGGCCGCCTCGCGCAGCTTCTGGGACGCCTGGAACTCGCCCTCGGCGGAGATGACCTTCGCGCGCCGCTCGCGCTCTGCCTCCGCCTGGCGGGCCATCGCGCGCTGCATGCCGCCGGGGATCTCGACGTCCTTCACCTCGACGATCGACACCTTGACGCCCCACGGGGACGTGGCCTCGTCGATGATGCCCTGCAGGATCTGGTTGATCTTGTCCCGCTCCGAGAGCAGCTCGTCGAGCATGTGCTGGCCGAGCACCGAGCGGAGGGTCGTCTGCGCGATCTGCGACGTCGCGACCATGAAGTTCTCGACCTGGACGATCGCGTTCTTCGGCTCGACGATGCGGAAGTAGGCGACGGCGTTGACGCGCACGGGGACGTTGTCCTTCGTGATCACCTCCTGCGGCGGCACGTTCAGCGTGATCGTGCGCAGGTCGACCTTCACCATCCGGTCGATCACGGGGATGAGGATGAAGAGGCCCGGCCCCTTCGGCTGGGGGAGGAGACGCCCGAGCCGGAAGACGACGCCGCGCTCGTACTCGCGCGCGACCTTGATCGCGGCGAAGAGGAACATGAGCAGGATGACGACGACTGCTGCAAGGGCGATGAGGGTGATCGGCATCTACGTCCTTTCGGAGGTGACGGGGTCGGGAACCTGGGAGCCGGAGACGACGAGCTCGAGCGAGTCGTCCTCGACGGCGTCGACGCGGACGCGCTCTCCGGGCGTGAACGGCGCGCCGTCGCCGCGGCGGGCGCGCCAGAGCTCGCCGTCGACGAAGACGAGGCCGTCGCCGCGGACGACGCCGCTCTCGCCGACGAGCCGGTGCGTCCCGACGAGCGGGCTCGTGCGCCGGAGCCGGCCGGCCTTCGCGAGCGCGAACCCGAAGAGGAGCGTCAGCGTGAGGGCGATCGCGAGCGCGAGCTGGATCGACACCTGGTAGGCCTCGCCCGCCGGGTCGAAGAGCATCAGCGCCGCGATCACGAAGGTGACGCCGCCCGCGACGGCGAGGGCGCCGCTCGAGGCGACGAACGCCTCGGCGACGAAGAAGGCGACCGCGAGCAGCATCAGCAGGAGCCCCGCGGCCGACACGGGCAGCACCTGGAGGCCGTAGAGCCCGACGACGAGCGAGATCGCGCCGACCGTCCCGGGGAAGACGAGGCCCGGGTTCCAGAGCTCGACGACGAGCCCGATCAGGCCGATCGAGAGCATCAGCGTGACGATGTTCGGGTCGATCAGCAGGTCGAGGACGCGCTTCCACCCGGACATCTCGGTGCGCTCGATCGTCGTGGCCCCGGGCGGCGTCGCCACCTCGAGGTCCGGCTTCGTCTTCGGCACGACGCCGTTCATCTGCCGGAAGAGGTCCTCGTAGTCGCCGGCGACGAAGTCGGTGATGTTCAGGCGCAGCGCCTCGCGCGCGCCGTAGTTCGAAGCCTCGCGCACCATCCGCTCCGCCTCGCGCACGTTGCGGCCGTTCTCGCGTGCGAGCTCCCCGATGTAGGCGGCCGCGTCGTTCACGATCTTCCGGCGCAGGTCGTCGGAGACGTCCTCGCCGCTCGCGAGGATCGGCGTCGAGGAGCCGATGTTCGTCTGCGGCGCCATCGCGAGCACGTCGGCGGCCATCCCGATCACGGCACCGGCCGAGTCGGCGCTCGACCCGCCGGGAGCCACGTAGACGACGACCGGGACCTTCGCGGCGAGGATCGCCTTCACGATCGCGCGCATCGAGGACCCGAGCCCGCCCGGTGTGTCCATCTCGATCACGACCGCCGCGTAGCCCTCGCGCTCGCCGCGCCGGATCGCCTCGAGCAGGTAGTCCTGCGTCACCGGGTTGACGTCGTTCTGGAACTCCGCGACGAGGACGCGCGCGCGCTCCTCCTGCGCAGCGGCCGGTGCGGGAGACGAAACGGCGAGGATGCCGGCGGCCAGGGCCGCCGCCGCGACGAGCACGCTCCGCACGACGGAGGGGAGCACAGTGCCTCGAGTGTACCCCTGTAAGCATTCCGTCAAGCAGGGGATCCAGCCCTTGTGGGCGAAGAGGCTTCTTCGGCACCCTGCACCGATGAGACGACTCCGCCTCGCACTCCTGCTCGCGCTCGTGCTGCCCGCCACCGCGCAGGCGGAGGACGCGACGATCGTCTCTCGGGACGTCCCGCTCGCGGGCCAGCGATTCCCGGCGGCGACCGCGCCGCCGCCCGCGCGCTTCAACCTCGTCGGCCTCCACTGGCGCGGGAGCGGCTCCGTCCAGTTCCGCACGCGGTCGCTCGCGGGCCGCTGGAGCGCCTGGCAGGACGCCGCGCCCGAGGACGAGGACAAGCCGGATGCCGGCACCGACGAGCGCGCCCGGGCCGCCGGCTGGAACCTCGGCAACCCCTGGTGGGTGGGGCCGTCGAACCGGATCGAGTACCGCACGCGCGGACAGGTGACGCGCCTGCGAGCGTGGTTCGTCTGGAGTCCCGAGGTCGCGGTGCCCGCCCGGCGGATGCAGCGCGCCGGCTCTCCCGCGATCGTCCCGCGGCTCGGCTGGAAGGCCGACGAGTCGATTCGGCGCGGGTCGCCCGCCTACGCCACGAGCGTCCGCTACTCGATCGTCCACCACACGGCCGGCTCGAACAACTACACGGCGGCCCAGGCGGCCGCCGTCGTGAAGGCGATCCAGGTCTACCACGTGAAGGGCAACGGCTGGAACGACATCGGCTACAACTTCCTCGTCGACAAGTACGGACAGGTCTTCGAGGGCCGCTACGGCGGCATCGACCGCAACGTCGTCGGCGCGCACGCGGAGGGCTTCAACACCGGCTCGGTCGGCGTCGCCGTCCTCGGCGAGTACAGCTCGCTCCAGGTCACCGGCAAGGCGCGCGACGCGCTCGCGCGGCTGCTCGCGTGGCGGATGGACGTGGCGCACGTCGACCCGCTCTCCACGCTCTCGGTGCCCTCGGGCGGCAACAAGCGCTTCCCCTCCGGCGTCCCCGTCTTCCTCCGTGCGGTCTCCGGCCACCGCGACACGGGCTTCACCGACTGCCCGGGCACGGCGCTCTACAACCTGCTGAACGACGTCGCCGGCGACGTCTCGGGGATCGGCCTGCCGAAGCTCTACGCCCCCACGATCACCGGGTCCGTCCCGGGGCGGGTGCGCTTCCGCGCCCGGCTCTCGAGCGCGCTCCCGTGGACGGTCGACGTCACCGACGCCACGGGCGCCGTCGTCGCCACCGGCTCCGGCTCGGGCGCCGCCGTCGACTGGACGTGGGACGCCTCGTTCGCGCCGAAGGGCGCGTACGGCTACGTGATCCGCTCCTCGGCCGACGTGCT
>Ga0247713_1001811_pt1 | contig 10186 bp, 12 predicted proteins | sample 21E_NmetaG_FD_189936 | JGI IMG/M metagenome (GOLD analysis project Ga0247713, IMG submission 189936) | Soil microbial communities from hillslope of Landscape Evolution Observatory, University of Arizona, Oracle, AZ, United States - 2-1-E_N | ecosystem: Engineered > Artificial ecosystem >... | reverse complement strand
GGGCAGTCCTGCACGCCCCCGCGCCACCGCACGGTCCGCACCGGTCGCGTTCCACACCGATGCCGTTCGGCATACCGCGGACGCATGCGCGCGGCAGCGCGCCCGCACAGGGTCGCCTCCCGCCGTCCATAGAACTTCGCCTAAGCGGGTATATGTAGTAATCACGTGTCCCCCTCGGCCTGCATCGGCGATCGGGGCTCGCGCCATGGCCACCTCAACGCCCACGTCCGCAGCGCTTCGTCCCGAACGGGAGCTGCTGATCGCGTGGCTGCTGCTGCTGCTCGGCAACGGGCCGTCATACGGCTACCAGTTGCGACGCGCGCTGCGCGCGCGTGGTCTGACCATCGATGCCGCGACGATGTACCGCGTCCTGCGCAAGCTCGACGAGGACGGGCTCGTGGCGTCCCGCTGGACCGAGTCGATCGCCGGCCCGCGACGGCGCCTGTACCGCGTGACGGGCGAGGGGCGACGGGCGCTCGACGCGCTCGCCGGCAAGATGACGGCGATCCGCGACACGCACGACGCGTTCGCGCACGCATACAGCGTCGCGCACCCGTCCGACGCCGGCGAGAACACGGCTCGGTTGAACTGACGGCCGGCCGCCACCGCCTGCGCCGCGCGATGGCGGCCCGCCGGCGATCGGACGTCAGCTGCGCGTGCCGACGGCGAGCAGGTACTCCTTCTCGAAGCGCCCGCGGTCCGGCGTGCCGCGGTTCCACTCGTCGCAGAACCGGTCCAGCGCCTCGTCGAACTCGGCGTCGCGGCCGTTGCGCGCGGCGTTCGCCCGCGCGGCGATCGTCGGCCCGTAGTGCGCCTTGAAGTGCTCGCCGTAGTCGCGCGGACGCTCGAACGCGGTGATCTCCAGCACGTCGCGTTGCAGCGTGTGGAAGTCGACGCGGTCGCCGAACAGCTCGTGCAGGTGCTCCTCGCTGCCCCAGAGCGGCGGCGGTTGCGCGCCCGGCGGCGGCGGCGCCGCGAACGATCCCATCACGCGAAACAGCGCCCCGAGCATGCCCTCGGGCGTCCAGCTCAGCAGGCCGACCGTGCCGCCCGGACGGCACACCCGCGAGAGCTCGCCGGCGGCGTCGCGATGGTGCGGCGCGAACATCACCCCGATCGACGACATCACGACGTCGAACGACCCGTCGTCGAACGGCAGGCTCTCCGCGTCGGCCTGCACCCATTCCAGCTCGAGGCCCTTGGCCTCGGCGATGCTGCGCCCGGCCTCGAGCAGCTCGGGCGTCAGGTCGCTCGCGGTTACGCTCGCGCCGCGCTCGGCCGCCGGGATCGAGGCGTTGCCGGTCCCCGCCGCGACGTCCAGCACGCGGTCCCCCGGTCCGATCCCGCACGCATCGACGAGCCGTGGACCGAGCGGCAGCAGGAACGTGTCGACCATCAACGGGTAGTCACCGGACGCCCACATCGCACGATGGCGTCCCTTGAGCTCTGCGTCCGTCACCGACATAGCCCCTCCCCTCGTTGCCACGCCGAGCCTAACGCCGCGCGGAGGCGCGGTGCAACCGAGCGCGGCGGCCGGCGGCGCACCGCGGTCGCGTGCGTGATCGCCGCCTGAAGCGGACACCGCATGCCTGCAGAAGTGACGCCGGCGCCTCGTGCGGGGCGACGATCCGGCAGTTGCGCCACGCGCTCCTGGGCGCTGCCGGTCGCCGCCGGCACGGATGGCGTCGGCACGGAACATGGTGCCTCGCGCAGGCGAGCCGTCGCGTCGCCCGCTGCGTGACGCTCAAGCCCCGGCCGGCGGCGCCTCGCCCGCCAGGCGCGACCAGAAGCGAACCCATTCGCGCTCGTGGCCGATGCCCGCCTCGAGCGCGAGCCGAGGGCCGGCGGGCATGCTGTCGCCGGCGACCGCGCGCCGCGCCTCGTAGCCGTCGAGCTGGCGCCGGTGGGCATCGAGCCGGACGCGGCCGATCGCGGCGGGGTCGGCGCCGAAGAACAGCCTCAGCAGCCCGGGGTCGCGCAGCTGCGGCAGCTCGTCGCTCGTCGTCTCGCGCCACGCCTCCAGCGCCCGCCGCCCGCGCGCGGTGAGGGCGTGCACCCTGCGCGGACGGCCGCCGGCGGTCCGCTCGCGGCGTTCGCTGAGATATCCCGCCCGCGTCAGTCGGCCGGCCTCGCGGTAGACCTGCGAGTGCGGGACGCTCCAGAAGTTGGCGACGGTCTCGGCGACGGCCTGCTTGAGCTCGTACGGCGAGGCCTCGCCCAGGCGCTCGAGCAGGCCGAGCACGATGTACGACGTCGCGGTGAGCTCGATCTCGTCGGTCATGGTACGATTCGGACTATATGATCCGAATCGGACGAAGACTACAGGCATGATCGGCGATCTTGCGCTGGTGGTGCACGTCGCGGCGGGGGCGGCCGCCCTCGCGATCGGTCCGCTCGCCATCCGCAACGCCGCGCTCGGCGTCGCCGAGCACCGCGCAGGGGACGTGCTGCACGGGCTCGTCGCGGTCGTCTGCCTGTCCGCGTCGGTGCTCGCGGTCTTCGACTGGTCGCGGCTGTGGTTCTTCGTGCCGATCGCCGCCGGGTCCTACGCCTTCGCCCTTCGCGGCCACCACGCCTCCAGGCGCCGCCGCCACGACTGGCGCGCCGTGTCCGTGCGCGCCTACGGCGGCGCCTACATCGCGCTGACCACGGCGCTGATCGTCGTGAGCTTCGCCGGCACCCCGCTGCTGTGGCTGCTGCCCACCGTCGTCGGCGTCCCCGCGTTTCACCTCCTCGCTCACCGGACCGCGACGAACGCGTCCGCACCCGGCAGCGTCGAAGGCCGAGGGGCTTCCGGGCGCACCCGCCTACACTGGTGAGGATGACGTTTCATCGCGGCATCGACGGCTCCGACCCGTTGCGCGCGCAGCCGATCACCGAGACGGCCGGCGAGCACGAGGAGCGCCGCAGCCCGAGCCCCTGGAGGCTGGGGACGGGCACCCTCGCCTGCCCGCGCTGCGACGCGCCGATCCTCCTCGGCGGCCGCGCCGTGTCGCCGGCCGACGCGCTGGACTGCCCGTTCTGCCGCCACACGGCGGCCGTCCGCGACTTCCTCTCGCTGGCGGGCCCGTCGCGGCCCGCACGCGTGGAGATCCGCGTCTTTCCACGCGCCCCGCGCGCGTTCGGCTGACGACGCGCGCGGCGCGTCACGCGCCCTGCGGCGGCGGCGCGTCGCCCGCGAGCGCGTCGGCGTAGGCGCGCGCCTGCGCGTACAGGCGCGCGAAGTCCGCGGGCTTGTAGTGCGCGTTGAGCCCGCTCGGGTTCGGCAGCACCCACACCGGCCGGCCGCCGATCTCGTCGGGCTGCAATCCCATCACGGCGTGCGGGCGCGCGAACGCCGTGCGATACGCGGTCAGGCCGACGATCGCGACGAGCCGCGGCTCGTGCAGACGGACCGTGCGCTCGAGCTCGAGCGCTCCGGCGCGCAGCTCGGCGGGCGTGATCTCGGCCGCCGCCCGCGTCGGGCGGACGGCGATGTTCGTGACGCCGATGCCGTGCGCGGGCAGCTCGGCGTCCTCGTCGGGGCGCAGCCGCCGCGGGGTGAACCCGGCGGCGTGCAGCGTCGGCCAGAACCGGTTCCCCGGCCGTGCGAAGTGATGCCCCACCTCGGCGGAGCGCAGCGACGGGTTGATGCCGACGAAGAGGACGCGCAGGCCCGGCGCGACGATCGGGCCCAGCTCGCCGCGCGCGCACGGGCCCGTCACGTGGCGGCGGCCGGCCGGCTCACGCCGCGATCAGCGCGAGCGCGCGGACCGGGCTGCCGGTGCCGCCGACGAGCCGCAGCGGCGCGACGACGACGACCGCGCCCGTCGCGGGCAGCCCGTCGAGGTTCGCCAGCTGCGTCAGCCCGTAGCGGCCGTTGCCCAGAAGGTGGTGGTGGACGGGGAACGGCGGGTCGAATCCGCCCGCCGCGCCGGCGTCGATGCCGACGGTCTCCACGCCGAAGCCGACGATCTCGCGCTCCGTCGCCAGCCAGCGGGCGGCCTCGCCGTCGGGGCCCGGCGTGACGGGGCCCTCCGGCCCGACGTTGAGGAACGCGTCGGCGTCGTGCGCGCGCGCCGCCCAGCCCGTGCGGAGCAGGACCCAGGCGCCGGCGGGCATCGGGCCGTGCTCGTCCTCGAAGGCCTCCAGATCGGCGACCGTCAGCAGGTAGCCGGGGTCGGCCGCGACCTGCTCGCTGCTGTCGACGACGACGGCAGGGCCGATCAGGCGCTGCACGGGGATCGCGCCGACGTCTTCGCCGTCGCGCCCGGTGATCCAGTGGATCGGCGCGTCGAGGTGCGTGCCGGTGTGCTCGCCGAGCTCGAGGACGTCCCACGCCCATGCCGGCCCGTCGTCGTCGTAGCGGCTGAGCGCGCGGCGCGCCAGCGGCGGCGTGTTGGCGAACGGCGGCGGCAGCCCGATGACCGGCGTGCGCTCGCTGAGCGGCTGCGTCAGGTCGACGACCCGCACGGCTCCGCCGGCCAGGGCGTCGAGCAGGGCGGCGATGGGGCTCGGCATGGTCGGTTCCTCTCGGCAGGGCTCGTCGGACAAGCGCAGAGCATGGCGTAGGGTGCGCCGGATGGAGCGCCACACCGTCGCGAACGCGGTCGGCGCTGCACTCGCGCGCCTCGGCGTCGACACGGTCTTCGGGCTCGCCGGAAGCGGCAACTTCGTCGTGACGAATGCGCTCGTGGCCGGCGGCGCGCGGTTCGTGTCCGCGCGTCACGAGGGCGGCGCCGTGGCGATGGCCGACGGCTGGGCGCGGGTCACCGGCAGGGTCGGGGTCGCGAGCGTCCACCAGGGCCCCGGGCTGACGAACACGCTGACGGCGCTCGCCGAGGCGGCGAAGGCCGGCACGCCGCTGCTCGTGCTCGCGGGCGACACGCCGCCGGCGGCGCTGCGCTCGAACTTTCGCATCGACCAGCACGAGCTCGTGCGCGCCGTCGGCGCGATGCCCGAACGGCTGCACGCCGCCGGGACGGCCGCCGCCGACGCCGCGCGGGCGCTGCGACGCGCGGAGCTCGAGCGCCGGCCGGTCGTGCTGATGATGCCGATCGACCTGCAGGCGGCGGCGGCGGCGCGGGCGGCGATCGCGCCCGCGGCGCTGCCTGTGCCGCCGGCTCCCGCCGCCGACGCCGTCGCACGCGCCGCCGACCTCCTGCAGGCGGCGCAGCGACCGCTGATCGTCGCCGGCCGCGGTGCCGTCGTCGCCGGCGCCCGCGCCCCCGCCGAGGCGCTGGCCGACCGAGTCGGCGCCCTGCTGGCGACGTCCGCCATGGCCAACGGCCTGTTCGCCGGGCTGCCCTACGCGCTCGGGATCGCCGGCGGCTTCGCGTCGCCGCTGGCCACGGAGCTGCTGGCCGACTCCGACGTCATCCTCGCGCTCGGCGCGACGCTCAACCACTGGACGACGCGTCATGGCGCCCTTCTGGCTCCCGGCTGCCGGCTGATCCAGGTCGACGTCGACGCGGCCCGGATCGGCGTCCACGAGCCGGCGGCGATCGGGCTTGTGGCGGACGCGGCCGCGACCGCGCGAGCGCTGCTCGCCGAGCTCGAGGCGCGCGGGCATCGCGCCACGGGACGGCGCACGCCGGACGTCGCGCAGGCGATCGCAACGCGCCGCTGGCACGATGAGCCGTACGACGACGCGCCGGCGCCCGGCACGATCGATCCGCGCACGCTCGCGATCACGCTCGACGAGCTGCTTCCCGACGACCGCGCGATCGCCGTCGACTCGGGCGCGTTCACGGGGTGGCCCGCGATGTACCTCGGCGTCGCGGACCCGCGGGCGTGGGTGTTCTGCAACGCCTTCCAGTCGGTCGGGCTCGGCCTCGGCGCCGCGCTCGGCGCGGCCGTCGCGCGCCCCGACCGCATCACGGTCGCCGCGGTCGGCGACGGCGGCCTGTTCCTCTCGCTGGCCGAGCTCGACACCGCCGCGCGCCTGCGCCGGCCCGTGCTCGTCGTCGTCTGGGACGACGCCGCCTACGGCGCGGAGGTCCACCACTTCGCCCCGATGGGCCACGACGTCGACATCGCGCGCTTCCCCGACGCGGACCTCGCGGCCGTCGCGCGTGGCGCGGGCGTCGCCGCGCTCACGGTCCGTCAGCGGGCGGACCTGCGGCCGGTCGGCGCATGGGCGGCCGACCCCGACGGCCCGCTGCTGGTCGACGCCAAGGTCGATCCGGCGGTCAGCGGCAACTGGCTGGCGGAGGCGTTCCGCGGCGGCTGACCGCGCCCATCGCCGGGCGGGTCGGCCCCTTCCGCGACGCGCGGGCGCGCCGGCATGTCGATCGCGACCCACAGCCCGGACGCCGCGGTGATCGCGGCGACGACGGCGATCGCGCCGCCGAAGCCGAGCGCGTCGGCGACGACGCCGGCGACGAGCGCGCCGGCGACATAGCCCATGTCGCGCCAGAAGCGGTAGACGCCGACCATCGCCGCGCGCGCGACCGGCGTCACCGCGTCGGAGATCGCGGCGATCAGCGTCGGGTACACGAGCGCGGTGCCGGCGCCGAGGAGGACCGCCGCGACCGCGGCCGCGACGACCGCGCCGGCGGATGCGGCCAGCACGAGCAGCGCCGCCGCCTGCAGCAGCATGCCGCCGACGATCAGCGGCTTGCGGCCGGCGCGGTCGGACCAGTGACCGGTCCAGATCTGCCCGATCCCCCAGACCGCCGGATACAGGCCGGCGACGAGCCCGATCTGGCCGGGGGCCGCGCCGTGGGCCGCGAGGTACAGCGGCACGAGCCCCCAGGCCAGCGCATCGTTGAGGTTGTTCGCGAGCCCCGCCTGCGAGGCCGAGCGCAGCGCCGGCGAGCGCCAGCTCGCCTGTGCGAAGGCGTCGCGCATCGACGGCGGCGCGGCGGCCGCGCCGGCGCGGTCGCGCGACTGCTCGAGCGCGACGTGCGCGGCGGTGTCGCGGACGAAGACGACGGAGACGAAGAGCGCCACGACGGCGATGCCCGCGCCCGCTGCGACGAGCACGTCGCGGGCGGCGACGTCGGCCGCGAGCCACCCCGCGGCGGCGGCCGCGAGCGCGACGCCGCCGTAGCCGGCGGCCTCGTTGAGGCCGAGCGCGAACCCGCGCCGCCGCGGCCCGACGAGGTCGATCTTCATGACGACGGTCATCGACCAGGCGAGCCCCTGGTTGACGCCGAGCAGCACGTTGGCGGCCACGACCCAGCTCCAGCTCGGCGCGAGCGCGATCAGCAGCGGGACGGGCAGCGCGAGCGCCCAGCCGGCGATCAGCAGCCGGCGCCGTCCGATGCGGGTCGCGTACGCGCCGGCGCCGAGGTTCGCGAACGCCTTCGCGAGCCCGAACGCGGCGATGAACGACAGCACCGCGGCGCTCGAGGACAGCCCGAAGTCGTCGCGGCCGATGAGCGGCAGCGTGGAGCGCTCCAGGCCGACCATCGCCCCGACGAACGCGTTGACGGCGACCAGCAGCCCGAACTGGGCTCTGTTCTCGCGCAGGCCGAGGCGGACCTGCCCGGGCGTCATCGCAGGGTCAGCGAGCGCCCGGCGCGGTTGGCGGCGACGATCGCCGCCTGTCCCTCGGGCGCCGGCGGGATGTCGGTCGTGAGCGCGGCGACGAACTCGTCCTCGGACGCGTACTGGAGCGCCCTGTTGTTGCGGCGCTCGTAGCCGAGCGTCGAGACCGGCGTCGGCGACAGCCCGCGCCCGCAGACCGAGCCGGCGTAGTGCGCCGCGAACAGGACGAGGTCGTCGGGCAGCGCGAGCAGCCTGCGCGTGATGGAGCGGTGCAACAGGCGTGCCATCTGCTCGACGGTGTGCTCGCCGTGCGCGTGCAGGTCGGGGCGGCCCGCGTCGCCGACGAGCAGCGCGTCGCCGGTGAGCACCATCCACGGCTCCGGCGAGCGCGCGCGGTCGGTGACGACGTAGGCGTGGTGCGCCGGCGCGTGGCCGGGCGTGGCGACCGCTCGCAGCGCGGTGTTGCCGAGCTCGACGACGTCCCCGTCGGCGAGCGGGTGGTGTTCGAACAGGACGCCCGAGCCCGCGGGCAGGTAGGCCTGCGCGCCCGTGCGCTCGACGAGCGCGGGCAACCCCGAGACGTGGTCGGCCTGCAGGTGCGTTTCGAGGACGGCGACGATTCGCGCGCCCTGGCCCTCTGCGAGCGCGACGAGGTCGGCGACGAGGTCGGCGTGGGCGTCGACGACCGCGAGCTCCCCCGTGGTCCTGCAGCCGAGCAGGTACGAGGCGCACGCGGTGTCGTCGTGGAGGAGCTGGCGGAAGTACATACGCCGAAGCTACGACCGGACGTCCCATGCGCAAAGAGCGGATTCACCATGCGACTCATGCCGCTACGGCATGGAGCCTGCCGTGCCGGGCTACGCCGCCGCCGGAACCACGCAGCCGGCGACGCTCGTCGCGCAGCACGAGCACAGCGTCTGCACGAACGCGCGCTCGGCGGCCGTCAGGTCGCGCCCGTCGGGGCGCAGGAGGAAGACCGAGCGGCTCATCGAGGCGGCCCCGTTCACGGCGAAGCTCTCCAGCTCCCCGCGTGCCAGCTCGTCCTCGACGACCAGGCGCGAGACGAAGCCGATCCCGAGGCCGGCGGCGACCGAGCGCTTGATCGCCTCGTTGGAGTCCAGCTCCCAGCGCTTCGCCGGCTGGTAGCCGGCGCGAGCGAGCGCGCGCTCGGCGACCGCTCGGGTCGAGGAGCCGTCCTCGCGCACGAGCAGCGTCTGCTCGCCGAGCTCGGCGAGCGACGCCCGCCCGTCACGCAGCCTCAGGCGGCCGGGGGCGGCGATGCCGACCACCTCGTCGTCGAGGAACGGCTCGGCCGTCACCCCGTCGGGCAGCGCCACCTCGCCGGCGAGCCCGAGCTGGACGTCGCGGTGCGCGACGCGCTCGGCGACCCATGCGCTCGAGCCGATGACGACGTCGACGTCGACGCGCGGGTGGCGGTCGGCGAAGCACTGCAGGATCGACGGAAGCACGTAGCCGCCCGGCGTCGTGGAGGCGGCGAGCGCCAGCGTGCCGCGCTGCGCGCCGTGCAGCGCCCGCAGCTCCTCGTCCATCGCGGCGAACGTGTCGAGCACGCGCGCGGCGTGCGCCGCCACGATCCGGCCGGCCTCGGTCAGTCGGCTCGCGCGCCCTGCGCGCTCGACGAGCTTCTCGCCGACCGCGGCCTCGAGCGTCTTGAGGTGCTTGCTCGCCGACGGCTGGCCCATGCGGCAGGCGTCCGCGGCCGCGGACACCGAGCCGCGCCGGCCGACCTCCACGAGCAGCCGCAGCCGCGCCGGCTCGAGCGCATCGACTATGCCGGAATGGAAGATCTCGCTCATCGCGGCTCGCCAAAGAGCATACGCGCCGCGACGCGTAGGCTGCCCGCCATGGTCACCGACCTGCTCGCGGGGATCCCCGTCGACGACTACGAGACTGCGCGGGCCTGGTACGAGATCTTCGCCGGCCGCCCGCCCGACGCCGAGCCCGCGGCGGACGAGGCGATCTGGCGGCTGGCGGGCACGCACGGCATCCACGTCTTCCGCGACGACGCTCGCGCCGGCAGCGCCCTCGTGACGCTCGTCGTCGACAGCCTCGAGCGCTTCGTCGGGTTCATCGCGATGCGCGGCATCGCGCCGGACTCGATCGACGTCGTGCCGGGCGCCGGCCGCACCGCCACGCTCGCGGACCCGGCCGGCAACACGTTCAAGCTGCGCGAGCAGTCCGTCGCGGGCGACGCGCCCGGCGGGTGAGCATGCTCAGGGCCGCCGCCTACCGTCGGGGCCGACGACCCACCACAGCCCGCCGTCGAGATTCACGTTGTGGCAGCGCACCTCGCCCGGCCCCTCGTGGGCGTAGAAGTACAGCGGCCTGCCGGCGTAGCTGACCTGCTGCCTGCCGTCGCGGCGCTTCACGGTGCCCAGCAGCGAGGCGTCGACGCCGCGGCCGGCGACGGGCTCGCCGTCGGTGAGGACCGGCGGCCAGGCCTCCGCGCAGCTTCCGTGGCAGGCCGACCTGCCCTCCGAGTCTCGCTCGAAGATGTAGATCGCGCGCCGGCGCGGACCGAACAGCACCGCTCCGAACTGCGAGCCGCGAACGGCGATCCGGGTGCCGCCGGCGGTCGGCCGCCTGCCGGCGCCCCGCCCGCCGTCCGTGACCGTCCGCTGTCCGCCGTCCGTCGTGGCCGCGACGCTCGTCGTGGGCGCGGCGTCGGTGCGCGGCTGCGAGCCGCCGGGCG
>Ga0247713_1001810_pt1 | contig 10203 bp, 11 predicted proteins | sample 21E_NmetaG_FD_189936 | JGI IMG/M metagenome (GOLD analysis project Ga0247713, IMG submission 189936) | Soil microbial communities from hillslope of Landscape Evolution Observatory, University of Arizona, Oracle, AZ, United States - 2-1-E_N | ecosystem: Engineered > Artificial ecosystem >... | reverse complement strand
ATGCTGATCGGTGGAGTGGCACTATGGCGGATAGCTCGGGCAAGGAGATCGTCGACCTCAGCCATGTGATCGAGCATGGCATGACGACGTATCAGGGGCTCCCGGCTCCCCATGTTTGCGATTTCTGGAGCCGCGAGGCCTCCGCCGCCGACTATGACGACGGCTCGACCTTCCAGATCGGACGCATCGACATGGTCGCGAACACCGGCACCTACGTCGATGCGCCGTTCCACCGTTACGCGGCCGGCAAGGACCTGGCCGAGCTTGCATTGAGCTCGCTGGCCGAACTGCCGGGCATCGTCGTGCGGCGGCCCTTCGCCGCGGGGCTCGCCACCGACGCCGCCGACCTCGACGGCCTCGAGGTGACGGGCAAGGCGGTGCTTTTCCACACCGGCTGGGACCGGCACTGGCGCACCGACGCCTATTTCACCGACCACCCGTTCCTCACCGCGACCGCGGCGGACCGGCTGGTGGCGCAAGGCGCCGCCTTCGTCGGCATCGACAGCTACAATATCGACGACACGGCCAGGCGGTCGCGGCCGGTGCACACGGCGCTGCTGGGCGCCGACATTCCCATCTGCGAGCATATGACCGGGCTCGACAGGCTTCCCGAGCTCGGCTTTCGTATTTCGGCCGTCCCGCCGAAGATTGGCGGCATGGGGAGCTTCCCCGTGCGCGCTTATGCGGTGCTCGGCTGAGCCAGCGCCGCGCCGAGCCATTGGGGGATGATCGCGCCGCCAAGGTCATCCAGGCGCCGGTGCTCGACGGCCAGGCCGAGCTCCGGATAATGAATGCGGGTGCGGGGGCCCGGCTCGGCCGCCGCGGCGACGACCAGCCGGCGGTTGACCTTGCTCCGCCAGTTCATGCGGGCCGTATTCTCCTGCCCGACGAAGCAGCCCTTGGTGAAGCTCACCCCATTCAGTTCGGCCGCGTTGCATTCGAGCCAGAGGATGTCGGCCAGTTCGGCCCTGCCTTCGCACACGCCCAGGCGCAGGCGGTGATCGAGCCAGCCCGTTGCCGGTTCCGACGCCGGCGCCAACCAGCGCCAGCCAAGTTGCGGAAGACGCGGGTCGAGCTGCCCCTGCTCGCTTCGCGGCGACCAGTGCACCGCCACCGCAGCATCGCGCGCGATGGCGATCGGCCGGCGCAGGCGATAGAGGCCGAGGCGCCTGACGAGATCGTCGGCGGCTGCGGCCTCGCAGTCGAGGAGCAGATCGTCGGCATCCGGCCAGACGATGAAGTCGAACAGGCACTTCCCCTGGGGCGTCAGCAGCCCGGCCCAGACCGGCAGCGCACCGGCGACGTCGCTGGTGACCAGCCCCTGGAGGAAGCCGCGGACGTCCTCGCCTGACAGGCGGACGATGGCGCGGTCGGTCAGGGTGGTGGCGGCCATGGCGTTCAGTTAGGGAGCCGCCAGTGACATCGCAAACCACGACATCGCAGAAGCTGACCATTCGCCGTCCCGACGACTGGCACGTCCACCTGCGCGACAATGAGATGCTGCAGCGGGTCGCGCCCTACACCGCCCGCCAGTTCGCCCGCGCGATCATCATGCCCAACCTGGTGCCGCCGGTGACCCGGGTGGCGGCGGCGGCCGCCTATCGCGAGCGGATCGTCGCGGCGGCTGGGCCGGACTTCACGCCGCTGATGACCTGCTACCTGACCGACGAAGCCGACCCCGACGAGCTCGAGCGCGGCTTTGCCGAGCAGGTCTGGATCGCCGCCAAGCTCTACCCGGCTGGCGCGACGACCAACAGCGCAAGCGGGGTGACCGACATCCGCAACATCATGCCGGCGCTGGAGCGGATGCAGCGCGTCGGGATGACCTTGTGCGTCCACGGCGAAGTCACTGACCCCGAGATCGACATTTTCGACCGCGAGGCCGTGTTCATCGATCGCGTTCTGGAGCCGCTGACCCGCGCCTTGCCCGAGCTCAGGATCGTCTTCGAGCATGTCACAACCAGCGAAGCGGCCCAGTTCGTGCGCGACGCGAGCGCCAACGTCGCCGCAACCGTCACCCCGCAGCATCTCGTCATCAACCGCAACGCCTTGTTCGCCGGGGGCCTGAGGCCGCACATGTATTGCCTGCCGGTCGCCAAGCGCGAGCAGCACCGGCTCGCGATCAGGGCAGCGGCAACGTCGGGATCGCCCAAATTCTTCCTCGGCACCGACAGCGCGCCGCACGAGCGGGAAGCCAAGGAATCCGCCTGCGGCTGCGCCGGCATCTTCAACGCGCCCTTTGCGCTGGAGAGCTATGCGACCGTGTTCGAGGAAGAAGGGGCGCTCGAAAGGTTCGAAGGCTTCGCATCGGAGCACGGGGCGCGTTTCTACCGGCTCCCTGTGAACGCGGACACGGTCACGCTGGAGCGGACGTCAGCGCCCGTGCCGGAGACGATCGCCGGCCTGGTGCCGTTCCATGCCGGTGAAAGCCTGCGCTGGCGGTTCGTTGGCTAGCCGCAGCCGGCGCTGCCGCCGCTGCCGCTGGGGCCGATGATTCCGGCGAAATGGCGCTCGACAATGCCGTAGCATTCGCAGGCGCGGGCGATCAGCCCGGCCCGGTCGAGCACCTCGACCGCTCCGCGCCGGCCGATGATGAGGCCCTCCTCCTCGAGCGCGCCGATGGCGGCGTTGACCGAGGTGCGCTGGACCCCGAGCAGGCCGGCAAGCGCCTCCTGCGTCAGCGCGATCCGGTCGCCCGCGCGGTCCTGCGCCGTCAGCAGCCAGCCGGCGGCGCGCTGCTCGATCGAGTGGAAGGCGCTGCACGCCACCGACTGCATGACCTCGGCGAGCAGATAATCGGAAAAGCGGCAGAAGATGTTGGCGATGAACGGGGAGGCTTTTTTCGCCGACTCGAGCGCGCTCATCGGGATGCGCAGAGCCGGTCCGGCGACCAGCACCACGCTGTGGGTGAAAGCGGGCGCGTCGCCGCAGCTGACGATGCCGCCGACGGCACCTTCGCGGCCGATCGACGCCACTTCGACCGAGCGGCCCGAACCGATCTCGACGAGCATCGAGATCATCGTCGCACCGAACGGGAACAGGCTGGAATCGACGTCGGCGCCGCGCCGCAGCACCACGTCGCCGGCACCGAGCTCGACCCTCTCCGCGAATGGCTCGAGCAAGGCGCGCGCATCCTGCGGGAAGGTCGACAGCAGGCGGTTACCGGCAAAGCCTGCGTCGAGCCGCTCGCGATCGGCAGTCATGACATCGAGCATAAGCTTGGCCCCCCGCGCGCGTGACCGGTCAATGATGCTTAGCCACGACCGTCGGGCAAGGACAAGAGATATCCACAGGCGCTACATCTGGACGGGTGCGACCTCGTGGCGGCGCCCCACCAGCAGGGCGTCTGCGACCAGGCGCAGGGGCGCGACATCGACCAGGCTGCGGCGCTCGTCGACGAGGTCGACGAAGGTCGCATAGATGTCGGGATATTCGCCGATGCCCGCGGCGTCCTGCGCGGTGCCGTCGACCAGCAGCCTGGCGCCGCCCTGTTCGAGCCGGATTTCGCAGCCCGACGCGGTGCGGATGGCGATGGTCCATTCCTCGCCCTCGACTCGGCGCCAGTCGAAGCTGCAGCTCAACGGACCGTCGGCCTCCGGACTCGCCAGCAGCAGGTCCGCCGCGATCGGGGTCTGCGCGTTCGCCGGGAAATGCAGCTCGGCCGAGCGCACGAACAGGCTGCCCGGGAAGATGCGGGTGGCGATCGACAAAGCGTTGATGCCGGGATCGAACACGCCGAACCCGCCAGGCTCCCAGATCCAGTTCTGGCCGGGATGCCATTTGTGCACGTCCTCGTGCCAGTGGATCGCCATCGAGGCGATGCGCTGCCCCGCCAGCGCCGCGGCGGCGGCGCTCACCGCCGGATTGTGCTGGGCGTGCCAGGTGGTGAAGAGCGTCACGCCCCGGGCTTCGGCCAGGCAGGCGAGGTCGTGGATCTCGCTGAGGCCCGCCGTCGGCGGCTTCTCGAGCAGGCAGTGCAGCCCGGCCTCGATGCAGGCGCGGGCGATCTCGTAGCGCGGCCCCGGCGGTGTCGTGATCGCCACCGCCTCCAGCCCCTCGACCGCCCGCAGCAGTTCGCGCCAGTCGGTGAACCGCGGCTCCGGTCCCTGGCCCGACCGGCTCGACGTGCCCGCCAGCTGGAAGCGCGGGTTGCCGGCGATGGCGGGCACGTGCTGGTCGGCGGCGATCTTGCCGTAGCCGAGGATGGCGATGGGAATCGGCCGCATCAGGCGCGCACTCCTGCAACAAAGGCGCGCGCCCGCTCGGCGGTCGCGGCCGCGGACTGGCCGGCCTTGTACAGCCCCGATCCAAGGCCGAAGCCGTCGGCGCCGGCATCGCGCCACGGGCGCATGTTGTCCGGCGCCACCCCGCCGACGACGAGGATCGGCACGTCGCGGGGGATCACCGCGCGCTGCGCCTTGAGGACGGCGGGGCTGGCGCCCTCGGCGGGAAACAGTTTGAGCGCCGTCGCGCCGGCTTCCAGCGCCGCGAACGCCTCCGAAGGGGTGAAATAGCCCGGCGCAGACACCAGCCCGGCGGCGGTGGCGGCGGCGATCACCCTTTGGTTGCTGTTGGGCGACACGATCAGCCGCCCGCCGGCCGCGGCGACGTCATCGACCTGCTGCGGCTCGAGCACTGTCCCGGCGCCGATCAGGGCCTCCTCGCCGAAGCGGCGCGCCAGTCGCTCTATGCTGCGCAGCGGATCGGGCGAGTTCAGCGGCACTTCGATGATGCGGATGCCGGCGTCGAAAATCGCGCCGCCGATCGCCTCCGTCTCGTCGGGCGTGACGCCGCGGATGATGGCGACGAGCGGGCAGGCGCGAAGATGCTGGTTGAAGGTGTCGAGCGCACTCATGCGATATGCTCCGCAATGTGCCGGATTCCGGCGAGGAAGCAGGTTTCGCCATCAAGCTCGGTGGCGGCGACGCCGGCCTCGGCCAGCGCCGCGGCGTAAAGCGCGGTAAGCTCTGGACGGCCCATCACCACCACCGCGTCCGGTGCGCCATCGCGCAGGCCGATCCGCACGTCACCGCCGATCAGCAGCCCGCTGGTATAGGAGGCCGCGCTCTCGCGCGCCACGGCGCCGAGCAGCACCCGGGCGCGCACCGCGAACAGCTCGGCCTGCAGGTCGGTATCGCCAAGCCCCTCGCGGACCCCGGCGCGGAAGGCATCATCGGCGGCGGCGGGCGCTGCCAGCAGCTCGGACAGGATGCTGTGCGACTTGAGCAGGTTGAACAGCTCGCCGGTCATGACGGTGCGGAATTCGGCTATCCGGCCACCGGACATAAGCGCCCATTTGTTGTGGGTGCCGGGATGGCAGACGAGGGCATCGGGGCTCACCAGCGAGTCGGCAACCGCACCGAGCAGCTGCACTTCCTCGCCGCGCATGACGTCGGCGCGCCTGCCATCGCGGAACGAGACGCCCGGCACGATCGCCACGTCCGCGTCCGGCCAGGCGAGGCCCGCGACGAGATCGTCGAGGCTCGCCGGACAGGCGACGTAGGGCGCTTCGACCCAGCCGCGGTTCGATCCGATCATGCCGGCGAGCAGCAGCGGCAGCTCGCCGAGCCGGGCGCGGATCTCGGCGACCGCAGCCGGGAAGCCGCCGGCAGGCACGGACAGGATGCCCTGCCCATCCTCGAACTCCGCTTCGCAGCGGCCATGTCGGTCGATCCGATAGGCGCGGCGGTTGGTCGTTCCCCAGTCCGCGGCAATGAAACCATCTGCCCAGCGCATGGCTTGGCCCTTAGCCCAAAAGTTCAGCGTCGCGAGATGGCTTTGAAAGGTTTTCTTTTGGCGCGGTCAGTCTATCGGGGCGCCGATGCAGTCTGATTCGCAGGTCCGGTGCATCGCCGACGTCCACGCCGTGCTCGGCGAGGGCCCGGTTTGGGTCGAGCGCGAGGCCGCGCTCTACTGGCTCGACATCAAGGGCCGCAGGATCTTCCGGATCGATCAGGAAGGCGAGCGTCGCGAATGGGCGACGCCGCTCAGGGTCGGCTCGCTCGCGCCGCGCGCGGGCGGCGGGTTCATCGCCGGTACCGAAGACGGCATTGCCCTGATCGACCTCGAGCAGGAACGGTTCGAAGTCGTCGAACGGCCCGAGCAGCACCTGCCCGACAATCGCTTCAATGACGGCAAGGTGGACCGCGCCGGGCGGTTCTGGGCCGGCAGCATGGACGATACCGAGCAGGCCGCGACCGGCACCTTGTACCGCATCGGTCCCGGCATGGCCTGCACCAGGATCGACGACGGCTACAAGGTCACCAACGGCCCGGCGTTCAGCCCTGCCGGCGACATCATGTACCACAACGATTCGGCGCTGCAGGTCACCTATGCCTTCGACCTCGATCGCGACGGCAATGTCGGCGAGCGCCGCGTCTTCGCGCGCTACGGCGAGGGAGATGGCTACCCGGACGGAATGACCGTCGATGCCGAGGGCTGCCTGTGGATCGCCTTCTGGGACGGGTGGTGCGTGCGGCGCTATTCGCCCGCCGGCGAGTGCCTCGCACGGATCGACGTGCCGGTCGCGCGGCCGACCAGCTGCGCGTTCGGGGGCAGCGGGTTCGCCCAACTTTATATCACCTCCGCATCGATCGGGCTGGACGAGGCGGAAATCGCGAGGCAACCAAATGCCGGCGGATTGTTTGTCGTCTCACCGGGAGTGAGCGGCTTGCCGGACTTACCATTCGCGGGCTGAACGGGCACCCGCGAACTCCACCGACCAAGGAGAACAGCCATCGCCAACTTCATGTTCGCGACGGGGATCGAGAACAGCATCCCGACCATCGAGCACGGCAAGACCCGCGTCGACCAGATGGAAACCTGCGGCCACTACGAACGGTGGCGCGAGGATTTCGACTGCGTCCAGGAAATCGGCATCAACTATCTGCGCTACGGCGCGCCGCTGCACCGCACCTGGCTGGGCCCCAACAAATATGACTGGAGCTTCGCCGACGTCACCTTCGCGGAGCTGAAGCGGCGCGAGATCACGCCGATCATGGACCTGTGCCACTTCGGCGTGCCGGACTGGGTCGGCAATTTTCAGAACCCCGACTTCCCGCGGCTGTTCGCCACCTATGCGGGCGCCTTTGCCGAGCGCTATCCCTGGGTGCAGCTCTACACCCCGATCAACGAGATGTTCATCTGCGCCGTCTTCTCGGCAAAGTACGGCTGGTGGAACGAGCAGAAGAAGGACGATTTCTCGTTCGTCACGGCCATGAAGCACATCGTCAAGGCCAACGTCATGGCGATGATCGAAATCCTCAAGCGCCGCCACGACGCCATCTTCATCCAGTCGGAATCCTCGGAATATACCCACGCCGACAGCCCGTCGGCGATCGGCCGCGCCGAGGTGCTGAACCAGATGCGCTTCCTCAGCCTCGACCTCAACTACGGTCGCCGGGTCGACAGCGGCATGTACGAATATCTGATGGATAACGGCATGAGCCGCGAGGAGTACAAATGGTTCCTCGAGCACCGGCTCAAGCAGCACTGCATCATGGGCAATGATTATTACATGCTCAACGAGCACCGCGTGTTCGCCGACGGGCACACGGTCGCGGCGGGGGAGGTGTTCGGCTATTCCGAGATCACTCGCCAATATTACAACCGCTACCGCGTGCCGATCATGCACACCGAGACCAATTTGTGGGAGGGCCCGCACGGCGACGAGGCGGTGAAGTGGCTGTGGAAGGAATGGGCGAACGTGCTGCGGCTGCGCAACGTCGGCATCCCCACCGTCGGCTTCACCTGGTACAGCCTGACCGACCAGGTCGACTGGGACACCGCGCTTCGCGAGAAGAACGGCAACGTCAACCCGCTCGGCCTGTTCGACCTCGACCGCAAGATCCGCAACGTCGGCCGCGCCTACAAGCAGTTGATCGCCGACTGGCGCAACGTGCTGCCCGCTTCCAGCGTCTGCCTGGTGGTGCCGATCAAGAAGCTCAGCGAATATGGCGACGAGGACGACGCCGCCGGACGCTTGCTCAATGCCGCGCGCCTTGCCGGAGAATGACGCGATGAAGATCGGCCGTATCGAGACCTTCTTCGTTCCGCCGCGCTGGCTGTTCGTCCGCGTCGAGACGGACGACGGCGCGGTCGGCTGGGGTGAGGCGAGCCTGGAGGGCCATGCCGAGGCGGTCGCCGGCGCGTTCGAGGCGATCCGCGACCGCTTCATCGGCCATGACGCCGCGCGCATCGAGGATATCTGGCAGATCGCCTATCGCGGCGGCTTCTACCGCGGCGGTCCGGTGCTGATGAGCGCGCTGTCCGGGCTCGACCAGGCACTGTGGGACCTCAAGGGCAAGGCGGCGGGCCTGCCGGCGTGGGAGATGATGGGCGGGCGAGTGCGCGACCGCATCCGCGCCTATGCGTGGATCGGCGGCGACCGGCCCGACGAGATCGGCGATGCTGCCCAGGCTCGGCGCGAGCAGGGCTTCTCGGCGGTCAAGATGAACGCGACCGCCGAGCTCGACTGGATCGGCACTCCGAAACTGTTTGACGAGGTGATCGCCCGCGTCGAGGCGGCGCAGGCGGTCGGGATGGACGTCGGGCTCGACTTCCATGGCCGGGTCCACCGGCCGATGGCCAAGCAGCTCGCCAAGGTGCTGGAGCCGCTTGGGCTGCTGTTCATCGAGGAGCCCCTGCTCTCCGAGAACCCGGAAGGCCTCGTCCAGATCGCCAATCTGGTGGCGACCCCGATCGCGCTTGGCGAGCGGCTCTACAGCCGCTGGGACTTCAAGCCCTTCTTAGCCGCCGGTGCGGTCGACATCATCCAGCCCGACCTCAGCCACGCCGGCGGGCTGACCGAGTGCCGCAAGATCGCGGCCATGGCCGAGGCCTATGATGTCGCGGTGGCGCCGCACTGCCCGCTGGGGCCGCTGGCGCTCGCCGCCTGCCTGCAGCTTGCCGCCACCGCGCCCAATGTCGCGATCCAGGAAATGAGCCTCGGCATCCACTACAATGTCGGCGGCGACCTGTTCACTTATGTCACCGACCCGGCGCCGATCACCCCGGTCGACGGCTTCCTGCCGATCCCGCAGGGGCCGGGGCTCGGCGTCACCATCGACGAGGCCGCGGTCCGCGCGGCCGACAAGGACCGCCACCGCTGGCGCAACCCGATCTGGCGGCATCGGGACGGCAGCTTCGCGGAGTGGTGACCGCGTGCGAGTCATCCTGAACTTGTTTCAGGATCCATTTTGGAGACCATAGCGGGCTTCAACAGAATGGATGCTGAAACAAGTTCAGCATGACGTTCGTCATCAGTGGCACTTGAAGCGGTCGAACGGCTCCAGGCAGGATTTGCAGCGCCATTGCGCCTTGCAGGGGGTCGAGCCGAAGCGGCTGACCTGCTCGGTGTCGGTTGAGCCGCACTGCGGGCAAGTCGCGGTTTTCGCAAGATCGGGCGGCGCGATCCCGTAGCGCTGCAGTGCCTCGCGGCCTTCGTCGCTGATCCACTCGGTCGTCCACGGCGGCGACATCACCGTATCGATCTTGACGTCGCGATAGCCGGCGGCGTCGAGCGCATCGCGGATCGATTGCTCGATCACCTGGCTGGCCGGGCAGGCCGAGTAGGTGGTGGTGATCCGCACCCGGTCCGGCGCCACCTCGCGAACGATGCCGAGGTCGACCACCGACACCACCGGGATTTCGGGATCCGGCACCCCCTTCAGAAGCGCCCAGATTGCTTCTTCGTCCATCACGCGCGCTGGAGCGCCAGAGCGATGCCCTGGCCGACACCGATGCACATGGTGGCCAGCGCGAGGCGGCCGCCGTTGCGGCTGAGCTCCTCGGTCGCGGTGAGCGCGAGGCGCGCGCCCGACATGCCGAGCGGATGGCCGAGCGCGATGGCGCCGCCATTGGGGTTCACGCGCGGATCGTCGTCGGGGAGCCCGAGCTGGCGCAGCACGGCGAGGCCCTGGGCGGCGAACGCCTCGTTGAGCTCGATCACGTCAAGTTGGTCAAGGCCGATGCCCAGCCGCCTGAGCAGCTTCTGCGAGGCGGGGGCGGGGCCGATGCCCATGATCCGCGGCGGCACGCCGGCGACCGCGCCGCCGAGGATGCGCGCGCGCGGCGTGAGACCGTTGCGCCTGGCCGCTTCTTCCGAGGCGATGATGATGGCCGCGGCGCCGTCGTTGACGCCGCTGGCATTGCCGGCGGTGACGCTGCCGTCCTTGCGCACGATCGGCTTCAGCGCTGCCAGCT
>Ga0247713_1001809_pt1 | contig 10203 bp, 11 predicted proteins | sample 21E_NmetaG_FD_189936 | JGI IMG/M metagenome (GOLD analysis project Ga0247713, IMG submission 189936) | Soil microbial communities from hillslope of Landscape Evolution Observatory, University of Arizona, Oracle, AZ, United States - 2-1-E_N | ecosystem: Engineered > Artificial ecosystem >... | reverse complement strand
GTTCCCACGACGGCGGACGCCCGAGGCGAGCTCGGCAGCTGGGCCAACTACACCGAGGAGGCGATCCGCGCCCACTTCCGGCGGGCGGCCGACCACCTCGCCGCCACCCTCGCCCGGTGGCCTGCGCACCGGCTTCTCCTGGGCGGCCCGGAGGAGGCCGTGGCCGGACTCGAGGGCCACCTCACACAGCAGGTCGCCGGGATGGTCGCCGGACGGGTCAACGTCCGGGTGGCCGCGCCGCTCAAGGAGATCGCCGAGGCCGCCCTGGAGGTCGAGGAGAGCGTCGAGCGCCACCACGAGGCGGAGGCGGTCGAGGCGCTGCGCCAGCGAGCAGCGGGGGGCGAGCGAGCGGTGGTGGGGCTGGCGGCGACGCTGACCGCGTTGCAGGGAGGACGGGTCGACACCCTGCTGGTGTCCCAAGACTTCACCGCTCCGGGCGCCGAGTGCCCGTCCTGTCGCCACGTCGGCGTCGATGTCCGCCAATGCCCCCGGTGCGGGACCACGAACATGGAGATCGACGACGTCGTCGAGGTCGCGGTCGACCTGGCCGTGGGTCAGCGGGCGACGGTCGAGTTCTGCCGTGGCGGTGAGCTCGACCAGTTCGGGCGGATCGGCGCCCTCGAACGGTACTGACCCGAAGGACCGCGGTGGACCCCTCGCCCGAAGGCTCCGGCGCCCGAACGGCCAGCCGTGCGGTTGAGCGTCCGGGGCCGGCGGGCGCTCGAATGATGCGGTGGCCGAGATGTTGGCGGAGTTCGCCGACCTGATGGCGATCTCCCGGCCTGCATCCGCAGATGCCAGATGGGCTCGATCTCCAGGCGGTGACGAAGGCGGCCTGCACCGGGGCCGGAACGGCCGGGTTGGCGCGCACCCGACCCGTGCGGGCGATCCCGGTCGCGAGCGCCTCGGTCCAGAAACCCTGCCGCCGGGATGTGCGCTCGACAGGCGGTTCACTTCCACCTGGTGAGACCCGAGCACGTTGCGGACGTAGGTCAGGGCGAACATCGGCTCGATGCCCGATGTGGTCCCGGCGATGAGGGAGATGGTGCCCGTCGGGGCGACGGAGGTGAGCTGGGCGTTGCGCAGGGGCGGTTCCCCCCGCTTCGCCCAGGTGCTCTCGGCGAAGCGCGGGAACGGGCCCCGTTCGGTGGCCACATCGGCCGAGCGCGCCGGGCCTCGAGTTGGATTCGCCGGGCGATGGAACCCGCCAGCCGCACGGCCCGCTCGCTGTCATGCGGCGCGCAGGAGGAGGATGAGGGGGACGAGGCCGACGAACCCCAGCCACCACTGGCCCGCCTCGGGGAAGGCCAGGACGGGAACGGTCCCGGACACGGCCGCCAGGACCCGCATCGTCCGGCGCCGGCTCGCACCGATCCGCTCCTGGCCGGGATGGAACGGCCAGGACCGGTAGGCGCGGGCCACGAGCATGGCGCCGGCCGCGAAGGCGGCGCCCAGCCACCACAGCAGCAGCTGCTCCCGACCCAGTCGCCACAGCGGGACGAGGAGGAGGCCGGCGGTGACGAACGCCACGTTGTAGAGCACGTCGTAGGCGGAGAACACCCGGCCTCGCACCACGTCGTCAGCGGCGTCCTGGACGAGGGCGTCGACCCGTGCCTTCAGCACCTGGAAGGCGAAGGCGACCGCGCCGATCCCCGCCGTCATCGTCGCCAGGCTCGGGAAGAAGCCGGTGAGAACGGCCGCGGTGGCGGACAGGACGAAGGTGGCCGGGAGGAGGGCCCGGGGCTCGAAGCGCCGGGCCAGGCCGGGCGTCGCCCAGGGTCCCGGCGAAGGCGCCCACCCCGGTGACGAGGAGGGCAAGGCCGTAGCTCGGCGCTTCCAGGTGGTAGCGGCGGTCGGCCACCAGCACCACGAGCACGAAGCCCGCTCCAAGGAGGAGCCGGTGAGCCCACACCGCGAGCAGGGGCCGGCGGATGTCCGCCACCGTCGCCACCGTGCGCAGCTCCTCCGCCAGTTCGTGACCGAGCCGGCGGACGCCGGCCAGCACCGGGGCGGGCGCCTCTCCTCCACCGACGGGAGGTAGGCGGGAGAAGGCGGCGGCGGCAGCGCCATAGGCGGCGGCGGCGGCCAGGAAGCCGGCCGCAGGAACGGCGGCCACGAACGCGGAGCCGGCCACCGCGCCGGCGAAGGCGGCGGTCAGGCCGCCCAGGGACGAGACGGCGTTGGCGACGACGAGGCCGTGAGGCGCCACCGTGCGTGGCAGGGCGGCCCCCTTGGCGACGAGGGCGAAGCGGGACAGGGACAGAAGCAGCACCACGCCCACGTAGGCCACCGGGCCCGACCGCACGGCCAAGACCCCCACTGCGGCCACCGCCACGAGGGCACGGGCGATCGACACGACGACCAGCGTGCGCCGACGGTCCCAACGGTCGATCACGACACCGGCCAGTGGGCCGACGAGGGAGAACGGCAGGAGGGTGACGGCGAGGAGCTTCGTCAGCTCCCACGGCGTGGCACCCCGGCCGACCTCGAACAGCACGACCTGGGCGAAGGCGATCTGTGCCAGCCCGTCGGCCCCTTGGCCGAGCATCTGGCCGGCGACCAGCCGCCGCAGCGGCCCGACCAGGAGTCGGCGCGCCTCCCGCCGGCCCCACCCCGGCCGGGCCTCGCCGGCCGGTGCCTCCGGTGCCCTGCCGGTCAACGCCATCGCGTTTCCACTCCCGCGCCGGCCACGTGCGAAACGCCTGCCCCGACGGGCGACCCCACGCCCAGGAACCGCTCCGCCAGCCATAGGGCGTGTCGACGTGGGCGGTCAGCTCGGGTATCCGCACGGTGCTGTCGCCGGTGGCAAGGGCGAGGAACGGTACGAGCTGGTCGGCGGCAAACCGGTCGACGGTCGCTCCCGTCCCCAGATCGGCCAGCAGCCGGCGGGCGGCATGGGCGCCGACGGATTCGGCCCGCCGGCGGGGCGAGCTGGCCCTGTCGGCGCCGAGGCGGGCGCCGGAGGCGAGGTCGGCGAAGAAGGCGATAGCCGCGCCCGCCTGCAGGGCGCGGTCGTCGAGCCGCTCCTCGATGTCGGCCCGGTAGCCCCCGCGGCGAGGCTCAGGGCGGCGTAGGCCACAGCCTGGCGGACGATCCTCCCGCTGCCCGAGTGACTGGCTCGGTCGATCTCGATGATCGGTGGACCTATGTCCACCCCCGAACCGGAGCGGGCGGCGGCGGGCATGGCGCGGTCACGCTGCCTTGCGCCCCTCTTCGATGGCCGCGTGAGCGCTCGGTGGCGAAGGCTCGCCGCCTACGGCGGCGGACATCAGGTAGAGGGCCGGTGAGCACCGGCGCGGATATGGCGATAGCCAGCGGCCCGGTGCCCAGGCGGAATCCACTGGCGAGGACCATCGGTACCACACCGAGTACGAGGAGCATCCAGCCGGCGAGAGCCGTCCGCCTCAGGCCGAGCAAGGCGACGGGCGGCGCCGACTGCCCATACGAGGACGGTCCGCAGCGGCCCGTTGCGGTCCTCGAACGCCCGCCAGGCCTCTGAGATGGCGGCCCACACGCTGAGGACGATCACCCCTGCGATGAGGACGGCAAGGATCGGCACCGCCCGTTCAGGGCGCCACCACGTCACGGCGAGGACCAGCGCGAGGGGGACGCCCCCGGCGGCGACAAGGCCCAGACCGGTCCAACCCTCGTCGGTGAGCGTCTCGCCGACGATGAATAGTCCGAGGAACGCTGTCATGCACGCCATGAGGCCGAAGCCGATCCGGCGGAGCAGCCGGGCCCGCAGCGCTGTTTCGGGATGGCGTCTGAAGTAGACCTGCAGCCAGATCGGGATCACAACGACGATCGCGAGCCCACCGGTGAGGATGACGGCCGCCACGGTGAGCAGCACCGCCACCACGCGCGGGAGCGGGCGTCGCGCACCGGGCGTCGGCCTGACTCCGGAGCCATCCGGGGGTGTCGCCACACTGGCTGGGCTCAAGACGACCAGCTCCCGTGGCGCGAACCCATCGTCCCGCCCTGGACGGGGGACGGCAAGAGGCGATGGTCCCGATGTCCGTCGTCGATGGCTGCGGCCAAATCACGGTCTTGGCCCGATCGGGACCTTCGCCCCTACCCGATCGCCCGCCCGGGGAGAAAGACTCGTGAGTCATGAGCGACGTTCTTCCGAGCGAGTTGGGTGAGTCACCGACCGTGGAGGTGCGGGTCTTCAGGTTGGGTGAGCTGGTCCATCGCCAACTCTGCGAGTCCGAGGAGGAGGCAGCTGCCGTCGTGGACCGGTGGATCGAACTGGAAGGGGTCGAGTGCGAGGTGGACGACCTCTCGACTCATCATCGTCCCGGCGAGATCCTGGAACCAGAGGCTCCGACGGAGTCGGCCGAGGACTACCCGACAGCTGAGGTTCGCCACACCTACTTCGCTGAGGAGTGAACGCAGCGATCTGCCCGCCAACACGCTCCACCGTTGCTAACCGTCGTCGGGAGCCGGAAGGTGACCTTCACCCTTCCTCCACGTTTCCGTTCGGAGGTGATCACGGCGATCGTCCTGCCCCGCGCGTCCCCCCGCTCCAGACTGTGAACCGCGCCCCCCGGGCGCGAGCGGCGCGGGCGACGCCGGTGAAGCCGATGTCCGACGCCTCCGCGGCGACGAGTTCCTGCGCGTCGACAGTGACCACCCGGTTGCCTTGACCGACGACCAGGTCCATCAACAGCTGGTCCAACAGCACCGCCGCAGGCTGGTCGACACGTCCGCGAACGGTCACCTCGACGCCGCTGGACGTGCGCGCGATCCGTGTCGACCAGCGCGCATCCGCGGCGGCGCCGGACACTCGATCGCACGTTTCATCGGTTCCGGCCGTTGGCGGGGGCGCGTGCTGCTGGGCAAGGCGCGCCAGCTGGGCCATGGCTGCGCGGGGCATCGCGGCCCCTCTCCCCCCAGCGCCTACGGGATGACCGCCGCGAGCCGCCGAGGCCGGTGACGGGTACCCGGCGGCTGACTGCCAACCGCACAATACCGGTGATCCCTTCCTATCCGCCGCCGTCCACCACGTCAAGAAGTAATTCCGCAACCGGCCGTGAGAGCGGACAGCTCATACTCCCGGTAGGCGGACAGGAAACTCCCGGCTGACGGACACCAGATCTCCGGATCGTCGGACACGTCATCTCGGCGACGGTCCACCGCTGCGGTTCCCCCAGTGGCTTCGATCGGGTTTGACCAACTCGATCGGCACCACCGGAGGAACCGTGAACAACAAGCCTGACAGGGAGATCATGGAGATACTCGCCGCCTACGACCTCACCCGCTGCCCGGAGTCGGCCGGCCGGCTTTGCGGCGCCGACCCCAAGACCGTGGCCCGCTGCGTGGCTTGTGGCCGTTGCCGCCGCTTCGCCTCCGGCGCCGGTGGAGACCGACCGCAACGGCACGCAGGGGGCCGAGTGCCACGCGGTCTGACGCTCCTCCGGAGAGTCGTGACGTTCGGCCCTACCCATGAGGCTGCCGGCAGGGGTTGACTCGATCAGAGTGGAGGAGGTGCGCATGGACGAGAAGCCCACCGCTGAACCCTTGGACGAGATTGACGTCGAGGCCGCCATCGAGGAAGAGTCCGACGCCGGTGCCGCCGAGAGCGAAGAGTCGCCGCCGGTCGTCGACGGCGAGGCGGCCGACGACGGCGTCTCCTTCGCCTCCGAGGAGCTGGAAGGCCAGCTCGAGCCGGCACCCAGCTCCTCACCCGAGGAGGTCCTCCACGTCGAGGATCAGCTGGCCGAGGCGATCCTCGACGAAGGCGTGTCCTTGGAGGGCTTCGAGGAGGACCTGGTCGAGGTGGCGGTGGATGAGGAGTCGGAGGAGGAACATCGGCCCCCGGAAGGAGCCTGGAGCCATGCCTGACGGAGTGGTGCAGTGGTTCGATCCGGTCGGGGGCGAGGGACGGATCGTCCGGAACGGCCGGGAGTACCCGGTCGCAGCGGCGGACGTCGAAACCGCGGCGCGCCGGCCCGGGGCCCGTGTGCACTTCGACATCGACCGCCGCGACGGTGTGGACGTGGCGCTCGACGTGCGTTTGCGCCCGGGTACCCGGGTGTCGCATCACCAGCACCGCTTCGGGAGCCGGGCCGGTGCCCGGCGGGCGGATTCGTCGGGGACCGCGCCCTTCGCCCGAGCCCACCCCGAGCACGGCCTCGACCTGGCCTCCCACCCGCACAGGGTCGCCGAGGCCTGGGCCGCGGCGATGGCAGGAAGGGACCACGAAGCCGCCATCGCCCTCTACGCGCCGGACGCCCGCGTCCACACACCCGATGCCACGCTCACCGGGCGGTCGCAGCTGCTGGCCTACCTCGACGCCAGCCCGCTCCGCGGCCTCGGCCGCCCTGCGGCCGTCCACGGCCGCGACGGCCTCGTGAGCCTGCGGTGGGACACCGCGGGAGGATCAGAGGAGGTCTTCGTCGCCGTCCGCCACGGCGAGATCGCCGAGCAGTGGGTGGCAGGGGCCGTGCCCGAGGAGCTCACCGGGATGGCGGCCGCCGTTCCCGAGGCGATCGACGTGGTCGTACGGGGTGACGTCCCCGACGCCGCCGTGGCCTACGCCCGGGAGAAGATCGCCCGGCTGGCTCGGCTCCTGGACGAGCCGGTGCTGCACGCCCGGCTCAAGCTGTCGCTGCTGGCCGATCCTGCGGTGAAGCGGCCGGCCGTGGCCCAGGTCAACCTCGACGTCAACGGCGAGCTGGTGCGGGCCCACGTCCGCGCCCATACCTTCGGCGAGGCCGCCGACCTCCTCGAGGAGCGGCTCCGCGACCGCCTCGAGCACCGCCGCGAGCACCGCCTGGAGCGGGCTCAGGGGCTCCCGCCCGAACCGGGTACGTGGCGGCACCGAGCCCTTCCCGCGGAACGTCGGTCCTACTTCCCCAGGCCGGCCGATGAACGGGAGGTGGTGTGCCACAAGACTTTCGCCGCCGGCGAGCTCACCCCCGACGAGGCCGCGTTCGACCTCGAGGTCCTCGACTACGACTTCTACCTCTTCGACGACATCGCCAGCGGCGAGGACAGCCTGTTGTGGAAGGACAGTGGCGATCGGTACCACCTGGCCCGGCTGCACCCCTCGCCCGTGGCACTGCCGGCGACCGCCGTTCCGCTCACCGTCGACGCCGCCCCCGCACCGGTCCTCGTCGTGGCCGACGCGGTGGAGCGCCTGAACGCCGGTGAGGAGCCGTTCGTGTTCTTCGAGGACGCCTCGACCGGACGGGGCGACGTCCTCTACCGCCGCTACGACGGCCACTACGGCCTGATCACCCCGGCCACGGGCTGACCTTCCCGGGGAGCCATGGCCAGCCGTCGCCCGCCCGTGGTGGCCACAGCGTCCTACGCCGAAGGGCTACCTCCCGTCGATGTCGACCCCAACCGGCACGCCACGTCCTGGCTCTGGGAGCAGTCCGAGTCCGGCGAAGGCCGGCCCGTCGTCCGCTACCCCGCCAGGGAGGGATGGGTGGCCCTCGACAAGGCGGAGGTGGCGTCTCGGGTCTCCGGCCTCGCGTCCGGGCTGATCGCCGCCGGCATGGCCGCCGGGGATCGCGTCGCCCTCATGGGCGCCACCGGCTGGGAGTGGGCGCTGGCCGACCTCGCCATCCTTGCCGCCGCCGGGGTGACCGTCCCCATCTACGACTCCAGCCCGGTGCCGCAGTGCGCGCGGATCTTGGCCGACTCCTCGCCACGGCTCGCCATCGGTGGCAGCCCCCGGCAGGCCGCGCGGCTCCGGGAGGCGTGGGGCGACGAGGGTGGGCCGGTGGTGTGCATCGACGCCGGCGGGCTGGACGAGCTGGCTGAGGGCGGGCGCGAGCACGACCGCGACGAGCTGCACCGCCGGCTCACCTACCTCGACGGGAACAGCCTGGCCACGATCGTGTACACGTCGGGCACCACGGGCGCGCCCAAGGGGTGCCGCATCACCCACGCCAACATCGTGTGGACCTCCACGCAGGCCCGGGCCCGCCTCGCCGAGGTCGTGGCCCCCGGCTCCTCGACCCTCTTGTTCCTGCCTTTGGCCCACATCTTCGCCCGCGTCATCCAGCTCACCTGCTTCGACGCCGGGGTCGAGGTCGGCTACGCCCGGTCGCTCAGCCACCTCCGGGACGATCTGGCCACTTTTCGCCCGACGTTCGTCCTGGTGGTGCCCGAGGTCCTGCAGCGGGTCTTCGATCGGGCCCGCCGCCACGCACGAGGACCGGTCCGGGCCCTGGCCTTCGCCTTCGCCGAGCGGACGGGCGAGGACTGGGCCGCGGTGGAGCACCCGGGCGTCCGCTTGCGAAGCCGCCGGGCCCTGGCCGGGGCGCTGGTCTACTCCAGGCTCCGTGCCGGCCTGGGTGGCCGCGTCCGGTTCTGCGTCTCCGGCGGGGCGTCGCTGCCGCCCCGCCTCGCCCGCTTCTTCCAGGCCGCCGGTGTCACGGTGCTCGAGGGCTACGGCCTCACCGAGACCACCGCGCCGGCCACCGTCAACGCCCCCGGGGCGTGCCGCCTCGGGACGGTCGGTCAGCCCCTGCCCGGCGTGGCGGTGCGCCTCACTGCCGACGGCGAGGTGCTGGTGCGCGGCGGCAACGTCTTCGCCGGCTACCACCGTGACCAGGAGGCGACGGCCGCCGCGTTCGAGGACGGCTGGTTCCGCACCGGCGACCTCGGACGGCTCGACGGGGAGGGGTTCCTGACCATCACCGGGCGCAAGAAGGAGGTCATCGTCACCGCGACTGGCAAGATGGTGGCCCCCGCGCCGTTCGAGGACAGCCTGCGGGCCCACCCGCTGGTGGCCGAGGCCATGGTCGTCGGCGACGGGCGCCCCTACCTGGGCGCGCTGGTCACCCTCGACGAGGAGGAGGTCGAGTCCTACTTCCGTGCGCAGGGCGGGGTGCCGACCGATGGTGCACCCGCCCGTGACGAGGGGATCCGGAGCGAGATCGGCCGCGCCCTGGAACGGGCGAACGAAGACGTGTCACCGGCCGAGTCGGTGCGGCGGTTCGTCATCCTCGACCGCCGGTTCTCCGAGGATCTGGGCGAGCTGACCCCCAGCCTCAAGCTGCGCCGGAGCGAGATCGCCGAGCACTTCCGTGACGACATCGAATCGCTCTACCACCGCTGAACAAGGTCCAATGGCCCCTAGAGGTGAGGGAACGAGCGCCGCGGTGCCTTGGGGGTCACCTCCCTCGGGCGGCTCGTTCCTCGCCGTCGCCGTCGGTTTCGACGGCGCGCTGACCGAGAGCGGACGGCCTTCCGGTGCGGTCCTGGAGGCAGTAGCCGCAACCCGCGACGCCGGCAGGAAGGTAATCCTGGTGTAACTGTTCAGGCCGCCGCGACAGCGGCTTGAGCCGGCCGGGTGGGACCGGGAGCCCCAGGTGCCGCCAACGCAATGGGCCGGCCAGCGCCGAGCGGTACCTCTGAGCTACCGCGAACCGCAGGGCCGGGCTTTGGGCGCCGGTCCCGTCGGCATCGAGGAACGCCGCTTGACCATGTGCCGCGTGAGCACGACGATGGCGATACTCGGGATATCCCGCGTAGCACCTCGTTCTCGCAACAGGCCGTCGATGTTCGGCTGGAGGTCCGCCTCGGTTGCCCAGCCAAACCACACTTCGCTGATCAGCAGGCCGACGACGAAGAATGTGCTGGCACCGATGAGCCACATGCAACGCGTTGTGCCCCGCCCGGCGAAGAGCTGGGCGAGGAGACCGAAGCCGAGTGACATGGCGGCGAGCATCGGCTAAGGGTCCACCACAGGATGGAACGCCGTGGTGTAGTGGAATTACACGATCGCTCAATCAAACCCGCGGTGAGCCCTAATCCTGCCGTAACTGTTCAGGCCGCCGCGACAGTGGCTTGAGCCGGCAGCATCCACGGCCTGCGGTTGAAGAGCTGAGCAAGTAGGTCGAATGGGTTGAGGCCGTGCTTGCGACCGGTCTCGATGTAGCTGCGTCCGCGGTGGGGCGGTGCGGTCGAGAGCGCGCTGCTTGAGTTCAAGGTCGGGGTGGAGGTAGGGGCGGGTCGACTCGGGAGACTCGTGTCCCAGCCAGAGAGCGATGGTGGTGGCGTCGACCCCGGAGGCCAGCATGCGCATGGCGCAGGTATGGCGCATGACGTGCGGGGTGGCGTTCTTGGTGGCCATGGTCGCGTGACTGACGACGGCCATGAGATCCTCCCCGTAGACGGACACGAACCTCCCCGCTGGCGGTCACGAAACCTCCCCACGGACGGCCAGCACATCTCCCCATCGCC
>Ga0247713_1001808_pt1 | contig 10203 bp, 11 predicted proteins | sample 21E_NmetaG_FD_189936 | JGI IMG/M metagenome (GOLD analysis project Ga0247713, IMG submission 189936) | Soil microbial communities from hillslope of Landscape Evolution Observatory, University of Arizona, Oracle, AZ, United States - 2-1-E_N | ecosystem: Engineered > Artificial ecosystem >... | reverse complement strand
CTGTCGGCGCCGGTGTGCTCGGTGATCAGGCGACCGGTCTGGAAGGCCTGCGCCCGCGCCAGAGCCGAGCGCCGGGTCGCGATGCGCAGCACCAAGGCTGGCGCTATTCGGGCAGGTCGAACAGCTCGCGGAGTGCGGCGGCGTACAGGTCGTCGCCCCGGTGGGCCTCGGCCTTCAGCCGGACTGTCGGGTCGTGCAGCAGCGTGTTCACGATGCCCCTGGTGAGCGCGTCGACCGCGTCGCGCTGGCGGTCGTCCAGGTCGGCCAGGCGCCCGCCGAGCCGCTCGGTCTCCCCGGCGCGGATGTTCTCCGCGCGCGCGCGCAGGGCGGCGATCGTCGGCTCGACACGGACGCTGCGCGACCAGGAGGCGAACCGTTCCGCCTCGGCCTCGACGAGCGCCCGGCCCTTGGCGACCTCCGTCCCGAGCCCGCCCGTCGTCGGGGCGTCCGGCCCGGTCGCCTCCGCCCCGCCGATGCCGGTGACCGTGCGGATGGCGTCGATGTCGAGCACGGTGACGCCGGGAAGCCCGGAGCAGGCGGCGTCGACGTCGCGGGGCACCGCGAGGTCGACGAGCACCAGCGGCCGCCCGGCCCGCTCCCGCGTGGCCTCCCGGACCGCGTCGTAGTCCACCACCGGCGTCGATGCCCCGGTTGAGCACAGCACGAGGTCGGCGCCCGCGATGGCCGCGGCGAGGCCCCCGAGCTCCACGACCTCCCCGCCCACCTTGGCGGCCAGCCGCTTCGCCTTGTCCGCCGTGCGGTTGGTCACGAGGATGCGGTCCGCCACCCCGGACAGCCGGTCGGCGGCCATCCCGCCCATCTTGCCGGCCCCCACGATCAGCACGGTGGACCCGTCGAGCTCTCCCAGAACCCCCCGGGCGGCCTCGAGCCCCACGTCGACCATCGACGAGGCGCCCGCGGAGATGCCGGTCTCTCGCCGCGCGCGCTTGCCGACGCCCAGCGCGCGGCGGAACAGCGACGACAGCATCCGCCCGGCCGTGCCCTCGGCTTCCGCGTCGCGGAACGCCTGCTTGACCTGCAGCTGGATCTGGCGTTCGCCCACCACCATCGAGTCCAGACCAGCGGTGACGGCGAACAGGTGCCGGGCGGTCTGGTCGTCGTAGTAGTCATAGGCGAGGTCGGCGAAGTCCTCCACCGCCACACCGCCCCACTCGGCGAAGAAGTTGCGCAGGTCGGCCATGCCGCCGTGGAAGCGGGTGACGTGCGCGTACACCTCGACGCGGTTGCAGGTGGACAGCACCACCGCCTCGCGCACGTGGTCGCGCTGGGTGAGGGAGGTCAGCGCCTTCGGGATGTCCTCGGGCGCCACGGCGACCCGCTCCAGGAGCCCGACGGGAGCCGCCTTGTAGTTCAGTCCCAGGACGAGCACAGACACGCGGACGCCAGTTCTCTCGCAGATTGCGGATCGCCGTTGCGGAGCAACTTCAGGATATCGGCCATCGGAAGCGAGCGCCAAGCGGCGCGGCGCCGGGGACCGTCCAGGCGATCGAGGTGGTTGCGGACCTGCGGCGTCCGCCGCAGGTCGCCGAGCAACGCGACGAGCTCACCGTACTCCGGCCCATAGGTGTCCTCGAGCTCCGCGCGCAGATACCGGGCGACGGCCGGGGCGCGCCCGCGGGTGGACACGGCGATGAGCAGGTCCCCCCGGGTTACCGCACCGAGGAACGCCGCGGTGCCCGGATGGTCGGTGTCGGGCGCGTGGTCCGTGCGCACGCAGAGCGTCTGCTGGGCCGCGGCGTCCGCCGCGATGCGTTCGTTGGTCGCCGGATCGGCGGTGGCGGCAAGGACCAGGAGCGCCCCGGCGAGGTCGCCGGCGGCGTAGGAGCGGCGATGCCAGGTGAGGCGACCGGCCGCGGCGTCGTCCTTGATCCCGGGCACCGCGTCGGGGGCCACGACCACCACCTCGGCACCGGCGTCGCGCAGCGGGCCGAGCTTGGCCTCCGCCACCGCACCGGCCCCCACGGCGACGACCCGCCGGCCCGCAACCTCGACCAGCAGCGGGACGGCCGGGGTGGTCACGCCATCGGCTCGGGCTGGGGGGCCTGCACCTCGTCCAACCGGGCGCGCGCCGTGCCGTGGCGCACCGACTCCTCGGCGACGCGGCGCTGCTCGTAGAAGGACAGGATCTGCAGCTCGATCGAGAGGTCGACCTTGCGCAGGCTCACCCCGGCGGGGACGTTCAGCACCGTCGGGGCGAAGTTCAGTATCGAGGTGAGCCCCGCCGCCACCAGCCGGTCCGCGACCTCCTGCGCCACGCCGGCCGGCACGGCGATCACGCCGATGGAGATCTCGTGCTCCTTGACGATCCGCTCGATGTCGTCGACGTGCTCGACCTCAAGGCCCGCGACGCGCCAGCCGATCTTCTCCTCGTCGGTGTCGAGCAACGCGGCGATGCGAAACCCCCGCTGGGTGAACCCGTCGTACTCCGCAAGGGCCCGCCCGAGGTTGCCGATCCCAACCAGGCACACGGCCCAGTCCTGAGTGAGCCCGAGGACCCGGCTGATCTGGTGGATGAGGTACTCGACGTCGTAGCCGACCCCCCGCGTGCCGTAGGAGCCCAGGTAGGACAGGTCCTTGCGGATCTTCGCGGAGTTGACCCCGGCGGCGGCGGCGAGGGCGCCGCTCGAGACCGTGTGGGTGCCCACTTCGGCCATGTCCACGAGCGCCCGCAGGTAGACGGGCAGCCGTGCGACGCACGCGTGTGGGATCTGCCGGGACGTCACCAGACCTCCTCGTCTTGTCTGTGCCCCGCACGGCCCTCGCGCGGCGTTTTCACAATGGTACGTGCGGGCTCGGCGCCCCTCAAAGGGCCCCGTCAGCGCCGGGCCGCGGCGCGTACAGCGGCGAGAAGGCCCGCCGGGTCGACCACGTACTCGAACAGCTCCTCGCCGTCGACGGCGATCACGGGCACGCGCACGGTGTAGCGGTCGGTCAGGGCGGGGTCCGCGTCGATGTCGATGTGCTCGACATCGGCGTCGGCCGCAGCCACGTCCGCCACGACGGCCTCCGCCTCCCGGCACAGGCCGCATCCGGCGCGGGTGTAGACGGTCACCCGCGGGCGGTGGGTCATGCCGGGTTGGCGCTCGCCTTCTGACGCCGGTCCCGCGGGAGCCGGCTCGCCGCGCGGAACCCGGCGTACATGACGGCCACGCCGACGGCCAGCACGACCGCGACCATTTCGTCCAGGCCCGCCACCAGGAACCGAGAGGACGTGGCCGACACGGCGACGCCCAGGGCGATCAGGGCGATGCCGTAGCGGCGTGTCCTCAGGCTGGAGTACACCGACCCGACGATGACCACCAGCGAGCCGAGGATCGTCATCGGTCGCAGGACCGTGTAGGCCAGGCCGCCGGCGAAGGCTTCTCGACCTGCCGGGATGCCGCCGGCGGCGTCCGCCGCGGCCAGCACACCGGTGTCGATGGGCGTCAGCGCCACCGCGCCCAGGCTCCACACGGCGGACAGTCCGCCGACCGTCCACCACAGCGCAGCCCGGGCGGGGTCGAGCAGCTGCAGCTGGCCGACCGCCAGCAGCGGCACGTTCAGCAGCGCCCCCGTCACCCAGTACAGCGCGAAGGAACCCGGCGTCCAGCCGAAGCCGAAACCGCTCGCCAGCGCGAGCATGCCGACGGCGTACGCGGACAGGGCGAGGGACCAGGCGAGCGCGTGATGGCGGCGGCGGTTGCGCCACTGCTGAGCGAGCTCGAGGGCGAAGGCGGCGGCGACCAGCGCCCCCGACAACGCGAAGCCCACGGCGAAGACCATGAGCGAATCCTACGACGCGGCGGCGAGGGCTCCGGCGGCGTGCCCGGTCAGCAGCTCATGGCGGTCGCGCAGCGACCGCCACACCCGGCACAGCGGAGAATCGCCTCAGAGGGCGCTACCGCTTCGTTACTTGAGCGCTTGGCTGGCGCTCCGGCTATTCACGTCTCAGGCGCGGAGCTCGCGGCGCAGGACCTTGCCGCTCGGGTTGTGCGGCAGCTCGTCGACGAACCGCACCACCTCGGGTGCCTTGAACCGTGCGAGGGAGCGGCGGCAGAAATCGATCAGCTCCTCGGCGGTGGCCTCCTCGCCTCCGCGCAGCACGACCACGGCTTTCACGCTCTCGCCGGTGTAGGGATGGGGGGTGCCGACGACGGCGGCCTCGGCCACCTTGGGGTGGCGGTATAGGACCTCTTCGACCTCGCGGGGGTAGACGTTGAACCCGCTCACGATGATGAGGTCGCGCTTGCGGTCCACCAGGTACAGGTAGCCGTCGTCGGTGTAGCCCACGTCGCCGGTGGAGAACCACCCGTCGTCGTCGAGCACCTCCTTCGTGGCCCGCTCGTCGTTCCAGTAACCGATGAACACGTTCGGGCCCCGCACGAGGACCTCCCCTGGATCGCCCTCGCTGACGGGCTGCCCGTGGTCGTCCACCACGCGCAGCTCGACGTCGGGCAGCGGCCTGCCGACGCTTCCCGGCACGACCTCGTCGCCCATGGCCATCGAGGTCAGCACCGGCGACGTCTCCGTCAACCCGTAGCCCTCCCAGATCGGGATGCCCAGATCGGCCCGGAAGCGCTCGAGGACGGTCCGGGGAAGCGGTGCGGCTCCGGAGACGGCGAACCGCACGCTTGCGAGGTCGTGATCCTCCACGCCGGGCGTGTTGACCCAGGCCACGTACATCGGGGGCGCCCCGAGGACGACGGACGCACGGTGGTGGGCGATGTCGTCGAGTGACTGCAGGGCGTCGAAGCGCTCCACCAGGAGCAGGGTCGCGCCTCGGGCGAGCGTGAACGCCATGCCGACGTTGAGGGCGTAGATGTGGAACAGCGGGAGCACGCAGAGGACGACGTCGCCCTCCTCTATCCGCAGCCGCGTGCGCTCCATCTGCGCATGGTTGGCGAGCAGGTTGGCGTGCGTGAGCATCGCTCCCTTGGGCTTGCCCATGGTGCCCGAGGTGTACTGCAGCAGCGCCACCGCGTCCTCCGCGACGTCCACCGCCGAGGGCTCACCCGCCGCCTTGCACAACCCCCGCCAGGTCCGCGTCCCCGCGGAGGCGCTGGAGGCTCCCGCGACGATGGTCTGATCGAGGGCCGGCAAGGTCTCGCTCACCCCATGCAGAACGCCGGCGTGGGCCTCTCCCACCACCACGGCCCGCGCCCCCGAGTCGGCCAGCAGGTACGCGACCTCGTCGGCGGTGAACGCCACGTTGATCGGCACCACCGTCAGTCCCGCGCGCAGCGCCCCGTAGAAGGCCTCGACGAAGTGGGGTGCGTTCCCGATCATCAGCGCCACCCGGTCGCGCGGTGCAAGGCCCAGGGACTGGAAGGCGGCGGCGGCCCGGTCGACCCGAGCGTCCAGCTCGCCGTAGGTGATGCGCTGGTCCTGGAAGAGCAGGGCGGGCTTGTCGGCCAGGCGCACGGCGCTTGCGCCGAGCTGGTCCGCGATGTTCACGTTGCGTGCCCCTTCCGTCACGTAGCGGTTGCCGTCCCCGGAGACTAGTAGCCTGGGCCTCGACATGGAAAGCGCTGTTGTTGGGTCAGCAGACCGGTCGAGGCTGCTCGTGTCGACCGGGCCCCTGCTGCTGAGCCCGCTCGGCTGGGTCATGGACGCCATCGCGGACGCGGGCTACGAGGGCGCCGAGCTGCTCATCGGCCACAACCCCGAGACACGCGACCCCGACCGGGTGCTGGCCTACGCCGCCGAGGCCGGCCTCGACGTGCCGGTCGTGCACGGCCCCTACATGGTGCTGCTGCGGCGCGTGCTGGGCTCGGACTACATCGAGAAGTCCCGCCGCTCCCTCGAGATCACCGCCGCGCTCGGCGCCGCCGTCATGGTCGCACACGCGCCGTTCCGCTGGGAGCGCAGAGCACGTGGCTGGCTCGCGGCCGAGGCCGACGACGAGGCCGAGGAGCAGGGGACCCTGCTCGCGATGGAGAACCTCTTCCCGGTGGCGGGCCGGGCGTTCAGCGCGGTGATCACTCCCGAGCAGATGCTCGCCTTCTCGTCCGTGGTGTTCGACACCAGCCATTTCGCCGTGGCGGAGGTGGACCTGTTCGTGGCTTGGGACGCCCTCGCCGACCGGGTGGTGCACCTGCACGTGTCCGACAACCTCGGCAACGGCAAGGACAGCCACGCCCCGATCGGCAGCGGGATCCTCCCCCTGGAGCGGTTCCTCGGCCACGTGGGGCGTTCGGGCTACACGGGCACGATCACCCTGGAGCTCGACTGCCGGGCCTACCTCGACACGCGGGAGAACCTCGTCGGCTTCCTGGCCCGCGAACGCGTCAAGGCCGAGGGGCTGCTGACGGGCGCGGTCGACCTCTCGCGCCGCTGACCATCACCGACGGCTCGGCGACTCGTCCACAGGCTTACCCCCGGTGCCGGGGCAGGGTGTCACACGTCCGGGTTAGGGTTGCCCCGCAAGCCGAAAGAGCCTTGCGAGGTTCCTGCAAACAGGACCGAAGTAGAGGACCGAAGAGGACCGAAGAGGACCGAGATGGACGGTGGTAGGCTGGATCGACTGACACCTTCCTGCTTCCAGCGGGGCCGCGCCGAGGCGGGGCCCGACAGCGGGAGCCACCAGACCAGAGGACGGTACGTGCACACGTATGAGCTGATGATCATCTCCAACGGTGCGCTCGACGAGAATGGCGTGACCAGCACCGTCGAGCGCTTCACCAAGGCGATCACCGATCAGGGCGGTGCGGTCGAGCGCGTCGATCACTGGGGCAAGCGCCAGTTCGCCTATGAGATCGAGCACATGAACGAGGGCTACTACACGGTCATCGACTTCCAGATGCCCGGGCCCGGCATCGCCGAGCTCGATCGGCAGCTGCGCATCACCGATGAGGTGGTCCGCCACAAGATCATCCGCCCCAGCCACCGCATCAAGCGGGCCTCCTAGGTCCGACGCTTCCCCATCGGCGCCAAATCACCGGGCGCCGCCCGGCCCGACCGGGCGCAGGAGCGAACGACCGCACGCACATCAGACGAAGAAGGAGGCCCCCCGTGGCGACTGACAACCAGATCACCATCGTCGGCAACCTGGCCGATGACCCCGACCTGCGCTTCACCCCGAACGGCGTCCCCGTGGCCAACGTGCGGGTGGCGGTGAACCAGCGCTTTTTCAACAAGGAGAAGAACGAGTGGGACGAGCGCCTGGACGGGTTCTTCACCTGCAACATCTGGCGCGACATGGCGGAGAACGTGGCCGACTCGCTGCATCGCGGCGACCGGGTCCTGGTGACCGGACGCCTGCGCTCCCGGTCCTATGAGAACAAGGACGGTGAGACCCGCTGGGTGACCGAGATCGAGGCTGACGAGGTCTGCCCGAGCCTGCGATGGGCGAGGGCGAAGGTCGACAAGGTCTCCCGCCGCCGTGACCCGCAGAGCAGTGCCGGCCAGGACAACCAGGACACCAGCTGGTCCGGTGCCGCCGCGCCCACGGAGGCGCCGGCCCCCGAGAACGTGCCTTTCTGAGCCCCGCACAAGCCAGAGCCCGAGGAGGAACCCCATGGCGGAACGCAAGCCCGGCGGCCGCAACGAGCGGCCCGTCAAGCGCAGGGACTGCTACTTCAGCAAGAACAAGATCGAGTACGTCGACTACAAGGATGTGGCACTGCTGCGCAAGTTCGTCAGCGACCGCGGCAAGATCAAGTCCAACCGGGTGACCGGCACGACGCCGCAGTACCAGAAGCTCGTCGCCGAGGCGGTCAAGAACGCCCGCGAGATGGCGCTGCTGCCCTACACCACCCGCTAGCAGGTAGCTGGCACGACCACACGAGAGCCCCGCATGAAGGTGATCCTGAAGCAGGATGTCGAGAAGCTCGGCGACGCCGGCGACATCGTCGACGTCGCCGACGGCTACGGCAACAACTACCTCATGCCGCGTGGCCTGGCGATGCGCGCCACGAAGGGAGCGGTCACCGACGCCGCGGCGATCCGCTCCGGCCGCGCCAAGCGGGAGGCCCGCAACCTCGAGGAGGCGCGGGAGCAGCAGGCACGCCTCGAGGCGCGGCCGGTGTCCATAACGGCGAAGGCCGGCGAGGACGGCACCCTGTACGGCTCGGTGGGCAACCGCGAGATCGCCGAGGCGATCGCCGCCCAGCTCGGCGTCAGCGTCGACCGCCGGCGCGTGCCCATGGAACGACCGCTGAAGTCACTCGGCGAGCACGAGGTGACGGTCCGGCTCCATCCCGAGCTGACCGCGACCGTGCGCGTCGACGTCGCCGCCGCACAGTAGGCCTTCAGGCGCCCGGCCGCGAGCGGGCAACGCACATCGATCGACGAAGAACCCTCAAGAAGACACGCCGGCGCGCCGAACCTCCTGTTGGGCTCACCCGAACGGAATACCGTTTCGGACGAGGCGCGACAACTGTCAGAACCTCCGGGCCCACTTTGACCATCCCGCCGACCGGGTCTTGTGGCGCCTCGGAGATTCGCCTTGAAAAAGTTCTCTTCCCTGCTAGCGCCTGTGGTCATCATCGTCGCGCTGACCGCGACCGGCGCAGCGGCACAGAGCACGCCGGAGACCGACGCGGTGCCGGTCGCAGCCCAGGAACCCCTCAGCAGCCAGGGTCTGGAGTTCGTGCCGGTGGCGCCGTGCGCGGTGTTCGACACCCGGTTTGGCTCCGACGGGTTCGCCGGCAAGCTCGAGGCGGAGGGGTCGCGTGCGTTCACGGTCGCCGGGGCGGTGCCCGCCGTCGCCCAGGGCGGGGAAGACTGCCCGGTGCCGCCGGCGGGGACGGCCGCGGTCGCGTTGAACCTGGTGGCCACGGGGGCGGTGGCTGCGGGCAACCTGCAGGTCGCCGCGGAGGGTACGGCGCCCCGCGGCGGGGTGGTGACCTACGTCGCCGGTGTCAGCAACTCCACCGCGCTGCCCGTGCAGGTCAACGCCTCGGGTGCGCTGCGGGTGCACAACACCGCCAGTAACGGGCCCGTGCACGTGCGCGGCGTCGTCCTCGGCTACTACATGCGATCGTCTGCCGCTTCCGCTGACCCGGACACGTGCCCGGACTGTGAGCCGATCACCGCGCACGGCGTCCGCAGCGACACGCCGACCGCCAACCAGACCGATGCCATCCGCACCGCGGTCTCCACGGGCAGGGACCTGTACTTCCCGGCCGGCACCTACTGCGTCAACAGCAGCATCAGGCCACGCTCCAACCAGACGATCGAGGTCCGTGAGGGCGCGTCCGTGCGCATCTGCGGCAACCACTCGAACGGCGTGGCGGTCTTCGGACTCCATAACGTCACCAACAGTCGGCTCATCGGTGCCGGCGAGCTGCGTGACACGTCCGCGGAGGGCGCCGGGGAAGGCAACAAGTGGCGCCGGTTCGGTGTGGAGATCCGCGGCGGCGCCGACAACCTCGTGGCGGGGCTGACCCTGCGTGACTTCCGCGCCGACGGCGTCTACCTCGAGTCGCACTACAGCACCCCCCGCGTCGACCCTCGACGCATCACCATCCGTGACGTGAAGACCGACGCGATCGAGCGCAACGGGATGACCCTGAACGTCGGCACCGACATCACCGTCGAGCGGCTGCAGTGCCGCAACGGTGTGCCGCGCGACGTGCAGGGCAAGTTCGGCGCCACCGGCATCGTCGGGGCGTGCATCTTCTTCGAGCCCAACGTCGCCGACCAGCCGCTGACCCGGGTCACCATCAACGATCTGTACGCGGAGAACAACGCGACGGCGGTCACCTTCGGGGCGGTCTGGCACAACGAGGACAGTCCCGCCCACGACGTGACCTTCAACCGCCCGGTGTCGGTGCGCGACCGTGAGTCCTACGACATCCGCAACAACTTCCTGGCAGCGCCCGGCGAGCTGCGGTTCGTGGACGCCCGCTCCGTGGACGCCCGGTGGCGGGCCGTCAGCCACTACCGCACCAACGGACGGGGCTTCCGGACCACGTTCACCGGCTTGGACGTCGTCGGCTTCGGCTCCGACGGGGGGTCGGACACCCAGGCGGTGCGGGCGCTGGCCGACAACACCACGCGCACGGACATCGTCCTGAGCTACCCGTTCGGCAACCTGCGGGTGCACTTCGCGCACGCGCCCACGCGCCACTCGTCGGCCTCCGGCACGGCGGTGGAGGTGCGGGAGAGGCGGACGGGGGCCCAGGTCGGCGGCTGCATCGACATCCGTCTGGAGAACGCCACGGGCGTGGCGCTGGGCGGCAACGCCACCAGCTGCGTCAC
>Ga0247713_1001807_pt1 | contig 10206 bp, 7 predicted proteins | sample 21E_NmetaG_FD_189936 | JGI IMG/M metagenome (GOLD analysis project Ga0247713, IMG submission 189936) | Soil microbial communities from hillslope of Landscape Evolution Observatory, University of Arizona, Oracle, AZ, United States - 2-1-E_N | ecosystem: Engineered > Artificial ecosystem > Mesocosm... | reverse complement strand
CCCAACGGGAACGTGTAGGCGAAGAACATCAGCATCACCGGCATGATCTTTCCCATCATCTGCATCTGCTGGGTCATCGCGTCGTTGGCGCCGGGGCCCCGGCTCGCCTGCATTTGCTTCTGCTGGTAGTACGTGGTGAAGCCCATCAGGGCCACCAGCACGAGATACGGAAGCGCCGCGGCAATCCCCTGCGGACACGACTCCTGGAGCAAATGGGCCGCCTGCTCCGGCGGACTGATGATGCCGCCGGCCGAGCAGTCGAGCCGCATCCCGAGAAACTGATTGAGGCTCTTGCCGGCCGAATCAAGCCCTTCCGCGAGGCTGGACGTCTGGACCTTCGCAAGAATGCCGGAGACCTCGCCGGACTTCGCCCAGCCGACGATCTGATCTCCCCGCTCGACCGCGGCGTACCCCATATACCTGAGGGGTTCCCGCACCACGTAGAAAAGCCCGATCAAAACGGGAAACTGCATAAGCAGCGGGAGACAGCCGCCGAACGGGTTGACGCTGTGCTCTTTGTAGAGCGCCATCATCTCTTCGTTCATCTTCTGACGGTTGCCCTTGTACTTCGCCTGGATCCTCTTGATCTCGGGCTGGATGCGCTGCATCTCCCGCATCGAACGCGTCTGCTTGATCGACAGCGGGAGCAGCAGCACCCGCACGGCGACCGTCAATAGGATGATGGCGAGACCGTAGCTGGGGATCAGGGCGTAGAACCCTGCCAGTGCGCTCGAGAACAGCTCGAAGAAGCCGAAGGTCATACCGTCATCCTTTTAGGCGGCACCCGGTCGATCCCCCCCGGGGCCCAGGGGTGACACCTCCCGATGCGGGCGAGGGCCATCCACCCGCCCCGGAGCGCGCCGTGCTGCACGACGGCGTCGAGTGCGTAGGCGGAGCAGGTCGGCTCGTAGCGGCACCGCCGCGGCAAAACCGGCGAGATCGCGCGCCGGTACAACCGGATCAGCAGCGAGATGAGGCGCGCCGCCGCCGTCACGGCCGCTCCTCCGCCCGCGCCAGGGCCGAACGCAAGTTCTCTACCAATTCCTGGAACGGGAGCCCGAGGACCCGGTCGTCCCCCCGCACGATCAAGTCTTGCCGGGACGGTGCGGCGACCCGGACCGCCTCTTTGAGCCTCCTCCGGATCCGGTTGCGTGTAACGGCGCCGGAGCGCGTCGCCACCGCGAGCCCGACGCGGCTGCGACCGAGATCGTCGCCCCCGGCCGCGAGCGTGAGAGCAATCACGCCCGCGCGGGCGCGATTCCCCTCCTTGGAGACTCGTTGAAAATCCGCACGAGAGCGTAATGACACGACTTGAGACCTCGATTCCGAAACTCGTCTGCGGGCTATGCCGACAGTTTCGTCCGGCCCTTGAGTCGCCGCGCCTTGAGGATCGCGCGGCCGGCGCGCGTCTTCATGCGTGCCCGGAAGCCGTGCTTTCGCTTGCGGCGTCGGTTGTTGGGCTGATACGTCCGTTTTGTCACGGCCAGTCACCTTCTCGTAATTCACCGCCCCGCGCGATTCTCTTGCGTCGTTGGTCGCGAAAATCAGGGGGCGCGCCGGAATGCGGGCGCAGTATAGACGACCCTCGTTTTTCCACGTCACCCGCATGTCGCGGCCGCGATGGCAGAGCGCGAGGAAACCTTCTTGACGCGCGGCCGCCACCGCGCGGAGGATTACGACCGGCTTCGGGTCTTCGGTTGGAGACACGGACCAACGGCACTTCCCCCCAGAAGTACGGCCGAGCAGCGCGTCGCGCCCAGGCGTCGAGGCGGGATGTCCACACTTGTGGATAAACCTGTTGAGAGCGCCTCTTCCCCTGCTCGGGCCCGTTTTTCCGTCTCCTCGTCGGCGTCGGACGCTCTCGTGTTGGGCGGTCGGACGGCGAGGGCCCGGGTCGGGAATGTGGATAACCGACCTTCGAGCAAGGGGGGACGCGTGGCCAGCATCATCGGCGTCGACGCCAACATCGCGCAGACGGGCCCGGAAGGCGAACCGGTGGTCGGGCGCGGCTCCCCGGGACCGGATGAGATCTGGCGCATGGTCCTCTCTGCGCTCCGTACACACCTGTCCGACGCGAACCTCAGCACGTGGTTTTCGAGCGCACGGCCGGTTGAAGTGACCGTCGACACGTTTCTGCTCGAGGTGCCCCATCCATACGCGCGCGATTGGATCGAGTCTCGCTACCTCGAGCTTCTTAGGAGCGAACTCCAGAATGCGGCCGGACGGCAGCTCGACATCGCGTTTTTAACCAGCGAGGCTCTGCCGGAGGAGCCGGACGATCCCCCCGCGGCCGCCACCGCTCCTCCCGCTCTCGAGACGGAAGATTCCCGTCCCCACGAGTTTCATCCGCGCTACAACTTCGACTCGTTCGTCATCGGCTCATCCAACCGCTTCGCCCACGCGGCCGCCCTTGCGGTCGCCGAGGCCCCGGCACAGGCTTATAACCCGTTGTTTATCTACGGAGGCGCCGGGCTCGGCAAGACACATCTCCTTCACGCGATCGGCCATTACGTCCGCCTTTGCCACCCGGGGCTGGTCGTTCGCTACGTCTCCACAGAACAATTCATGAACGACTTCATCCAGGCGCTCCAACGGCGCACGATTCCCGATTTCCACAGCCGGTATCGCGCCGCCGACGTCCTCCTCGTCGACGACATCCAATTCCTCGAGGGAAAGGAGCGCACACAGGAGGAGTTCTTCCACACATTCAACGCGCTCCATCCGAAGAGCCAGATCGTCCTGTCGTCCGATCGGCCCCCGAAGAAAATATCGACCCTCGAAGAGCGTCTCCGCACCCGGTTCGAGTGGGGCCTCATCACCGACATTCAGCCGCCCGACCTCGAAACTCGCCTTGCGATCCTCCGCAAGAAGGCAGAAACCGAGAGGTTGGCGGGGACGCCGGAGGTCCTCGACTTCATCGCGTCGCGGATCCAAACGAACATCCGGGAACTCGAGGGCGCGTTGATCAGGGTCGCCGCCTACGCCTCGTTGACCCGGTCCCCCGTCTCGCTGGAGCTCGCTCAAGACGTCCTCCAATCCCTTTTCCCGCACGCGCACGAGGCCCAGGTGACGGCCGACCTTGTGATCTCGGTGGCCGCCGACTACTTCTCTCTCACACCCGAAGAGATCAAATCCGCCAACCGTTCCCGGCCGCTCGTAACCGCCCGACAAATCTCCATGTATCTCTGCCGGGAGCTCACCGACCTATCTCTTCCCGAGATCGGAAAGCGCTTCGGTGGCAGAGACCACTCGACGGTTATCCACGCGACTACGAAGATTCGCAAGCAGCTTCCAGAACGCACCACGTGTTACGAGCAGGTCCAAGAGCTCACCGCGCGCGTTCGTCAACAGGCAGCTCGTGGATAAGCATCCGGCGCGCCGTGGATTGCGTGGACAAATCGGAGCTTCTGGTCCCACCGCGAAGAGTTCTTCCGCTCACGAACTGCGGTCTCCCGGGGCTGCCCACAATGCGATTCACCCCTCTACCTGCGACAACGGCCTTCATCCCCACAATCCACAGCCCCTACTAGTGATACGAGAAAACCTTTCTTCCTTAACAGTGACCAAATTCACATCTCTTCGGAAAAAGCCCGGTACCTTGAGTGAAGACCTCACTCAGATCGGAGGAGCAGCATGAAGTTCCGGTGCGAGCGCAACGACATTCTCGAAGCCGTGCAGTTCGCGTCACGCGCAGTTTCGAACCGCGCCACCCTTCCGGTGCTTTCGGGCCTTCGCCTGCAAGCAGACGAGTCGGGATCGGTCTCGATCGCGGCGACCGATCTGGAACTCACCATGCAAACGACCTTTGCGGCGGGGGTCGACGAACCCGGACGGCTCATCGTTCCCGGGCGGTTGTTCATCGAGATGATCAGGAGTCTGGGCGCCGGCCAGGTCACTCTCGGCGGGGGGGACGGCGAGGTGGAGATCGCCTCCGGCCGCGGCCGGTTCCGCGTCAAGACCCTCGCCACCGACGATTATCCGGCGCTTCCTATCGACCACGACTCCTCCGACGGAGTCACGATCGAAATCGACGGAGAAGAGCTTGCCGTCGCCCTCAGCCAGGTAGTGCGCAGTGCATCGGCCGATGAGAGCCGCCAGATCCTGACCGGAGTGCTGTGGGAGTTGGAGTCTGGTTCCCTCACGTTGGCTGCGACCGACTCGTATCGGCTTGGAGTGAGGACGTTGCAGTCATCGGGCGGACCGACGGCGCGCCGCAACGTCGTGCTTCCGGCGCGCACGCTGGCTGAGTTGGTGCGAGTGCTTCAGGGAACCGGCGGCCCGGTCCGGGCTGTCGTGCGCGATAACCTCATGGCCTTCTCGGTCGGAAGCGGCGACGAGTCGGCGTGGGTGATCGGGACCAGGTTCATCGAGGGCGAGTTCCCGAACTACCGGCAGCTGATTCCGTCGGGATACTCGAATGCGTTGACGGTCGATCGCGAGACGCTCCTCGAGGTCGCCAAGCGAGTCGGCCTGCTGGCGCAGAACAACTTGCCGGTAAAGATGCGCCTCGACGCGGAGCTCGAGGTATCTGCACACACGCCGGACGTCGGCGAGGGCCAGGAAATCATCGACGCGGAGTATGTCGGCGAGCCGCTTGTAATCGCGTTCAACCATCAGTTCTTGAACGACGGCGCGTCTGCGATTCTCACCGAGAAGTTGGTGCTGGAGGCGGCCGACGGTCTGAAGCCTGCGGTGTTGCGCGGTGAGGGAGACGAGAGCTTTACGTACCTGCTCATGCCGGTCCGGCTCTCGTAGCGGAACCGGTGCGCGTCGACTCACTCACGCTCGAGGACTTCCGTAATTACAGTCGAGAGACGGCCGCGTTCGCACCGGGAATCAATCTGGTCGTGGGGCGGAATGCCCAAGGCAAGACGAACCTCTTAGAGGGCGTCTACGTGCTCGGCGGGCTCGGTTCCCCGAGGTCGGCGGACGTCGCACTGGTACGTGACGGCAAGGAGAGGGCGTTGTTGCATGCCGATGTAACCCGCGGCATGCGGACGGTTCATATCGATCTCGAGGTCGGTTCCGGCCGCGGCACTCGGGCATTGTTGAACGGCTCCCCCATTTCGGGGGTGCGTGCGCTCAAAGAGTTGAGCGTGTGCGTTTTCTTCGGTCCGGACGAGTTGTCGCTGATCAAGGGCTCACCGGAGGGACGTCGACGTTTTCTGGATGAGGTCGTCGTGAAGGTGCGCCCGGCGCGCGACGGGATACGAAGGGAATGGGAGCGAGTTCTCAAACAACGAAATGCCCTGCTCAAGAGCGCCCCTCGCGCCGGCGCCGCGGGATCGTCTGCCCGAGCAACTCTTGAGGTTTGGGACGAAGCTTTTGCGCGCGCGGGCGCGGAATTGGCAGCGGCCCGGCTGGAGGTTCTGGGACGTCTTGCCCCCTTTACCGCAAAGCGCTACGTAGCCGTCGCAGGTGGCGGCGACGTTCGTCTCAGGTACGCGAGCGGGTGGTTGGAAGAGGCCGATGCCGCGGCCGCGGTAGCCCGCCCGGACGACATCGACGTGGGTCGCCTGCGATTGGCGCTCGAGGCGAAGATCGAAGAGGTGCGAGAGCGCGAGATCGAGCGGGGCCTATCACTGGCGGGCCCGCAACGAGACGACGTCGAGGTGCTTTTGTCCTCGGCCTCGGGCACACCGTCGATGCTCGACGCGCGCGTCTATGCCTCCCAAGGCGACCAACGCTCGTGTGCACTTGCGCTCAAGCTGGGTGAGCACGACCTGTTGACCGACGTCCTCGGCGAGCACCCGATCCTTTTGCTCGACGATGTCTTCTCGGAGCTCGATCCGTCGAGACGAGCGTGGCTTGCCCAATCCGTGCGAGACATCGGGCAGACCTTTATCTCGTCTGCGGAACCCGGTGCACTCGAGGCGGTCGGCGAGGGCGCAGTGATCGAAATCGAGGACGGGAAGCTCACCCGCCGTGCCTGAAGATGACCTGGCGCCGATCAAGCATGCGCTGGAGCCGATCACGAAACGTCTTGGCCTTGCGACCGCGACCCACACCGCCACGATATGGCGTCGGTGGCACAGCATCGTCGGCGAGCAGGTTGCCGAGCACGCGGAGCCGTCCTCGGTGCGCGACGGCACCCTCCGCATCCGGACCGATTCACCGGTATGGGCGACCGAGATCGGGTATTTGGCCGACGAGATTCGTCGCCGCGTCAACGCCGAGGTAGGCAGCGAAACGGTCCGACGGGTCGTCGTGTGGACGGGCCCGCGGCCGCCGGGCGCACGCGGCGCCGTCCCTGCGCGAAACGACGCCCCGACTGCGCCGAGTTCGGAATCGCCCCCGGATCCGGCCACCGCCCTCCGGCGCGCGCGAGCGGCGTGGGAGCGCCGGCATCGGAGCCTCTGACGGCCTCTCCGATGCGGGTCGGAAAACGCGGAAAAGTGCTGGTCAATGGTAGTATTTCGGGAGTGAATCCACCGCCCCTCGGCCGCTCTCGGCGCGCACTCGAGCGGCTTGAGGGAGCGTCGCTTTGCGGGGCTGCGGGCCCCAGAACCCAGGAATTGCGAGGAGCATGACGACACCGAGATCGACGGTGCCCGCGACCAAGACGCGGGCCCAGACGAGCTACACCGCACAAGACATCACCGTTCTCAAGGGTCTCGACCCGGTTCGGCAGCGACCCGGGATGTACATCGGCTCCACCGGGATCCGCGGCCTTCATCACCTCGTATACGAGGTTGTCGACAATGCGGTCGACGAGGCCATGGCCGGCCACGCGACACGGATCAAGGTCGAGCTGCTCGCCGACGGCGGCTGCCGGGTATCGGACAACGGCAGAGGTATCCCGGTAGACATCGTCAAGGGCGAGAAGAAGGCGGCCGTGGAGGTCGTCCTCACCACTCTTCATGCGGGCGGCAAGTTCGAGGGCAAGGGCTATCAGGTCTCCGGCGGTCTGCACGGCGTCGGGGTTTCGGTCGTAAATGCACTATCGGAACGCCTCGAGGTCGAGGTTGCCCGGGACGGCAAGCTGTGGACCCAGGAGTACGAGCGAGGCAAGCCGCTCGGCAAGCTGAAGGCGGGGCGCCCGGTAAAGCGAACGGGAACGACGGTCGCGTTCTGGCCCGACCCGCTGATCTTCACCGACGAGCGCGAGTTCAAGTTCGACACGCTCGCGCAGCGTCTGCGGGAGATGGCCTTCCTCAACAAAGGCCTTGAGATCATCTTCATCGATCACCGAATCGAGCCGGCACCCGAGGAAACGTTTCGCTACACCGGCGGCATCGTCGACTTCGTCAAGCATCTAAACGGTTCGCGGGATGCGGTCCACAAGCGGGTCGTGTACTTCGATGCCAAGGGCGACAATCACGAGGTCGAGGTCGCGCTGCAGTGGACGACGGGCTACAACGAGAGCGTTTTTACCTTCGCCAATAACATCAACACACACGAGGGTGGAATGCACGAGGAAGGTTTCCGCCGATCCCTCACGCGTGTGATCGGGAACTACGCGAAAGCGAAGAACATTCTGAAGGAGAAGGACGAAGGTTTTACGGGTGAGGACGTACGCGAAGGTCTGACCGCCATCGTCTCGGTGAAGCTGCGCAACCCGCAGTTCGAAGGACAGACGAAGACGAAGCTCGGCAACACCGAGATCCGCTCGTTTGTGGAAAAGGAGATGAACGAGCGGTTCGCCGCGTTCTTGGAGGAGCACCCGCCGGAAGCACGGGCGATTTGTAACAAGGCGGTCTCGGCTCAGCGCGCGCGCCTCGAGGCCCGTAAAGCGCGCGACTTGGTACGAAGAAAGTCGCTGCTGGAGTCGGCGTCCCTTCCCGGAAAGCTGTCCGACTGTCAGACGCGTGATCCCCATCGCGCCGAGTTGTTCATCGTCGAGGGAGATTCGGCAGGCGGTACTGCGAGAAACGCGCGCCAGCGGGAGTTTCAAGCGGTCCTCCCGCTGCGGGGCAAGATTCTCAACGTCGAACGCGCGCGCCTTGCGAAGATCCTCGAGAACAAAGAGATCCAGGCGATCATCACTGCCGTCGGCACGGGGATCGGTGAAGAGTTCGACGTCGGCAAGTGCCGCTATCACAAGATCATCTCGATGGCAGACGCCGACGTCGACGGCAGTCATATCAAGACCTTGCTCCTGACGTTCTTCTTCCGCTTCATGCCGGAAATCATCGATGCGGGGTACCTCTACGTCGCGCAGCCACCGCTCTTTCGCGTCTCGTTCAAGAACGACGTTTTGTATTTCAAGAACGATGATCATCTGAGTACGTGGCAGAGTGAACACCCGGATGCCAAGATCAAGCCGCAGCGGTTCAAGGGTCTCGGTGAGATGGACACGAACGACTTGTGGGAGACCACGCTCAACCCGGAGGCGCGCACACTTCTTCGTGTGACCATGGAAGACGCCGCGCTCGCCGAGGAAATTTTCTCGACCCTCATGGGAGAAGACGTCGAATCGCGCAAGTCGTTCATTCAGCGCAACGCCAAAGACATTCGATTCTTGGATATCTGAGGGATAGATGGCTAACGATCACGATCCCCCCCGACAAGAGCAGTTGCCCGGCGGAGACGAGCCGCCCGGACACGTCGACGACATCGACCTAGGCGAAGAGGTTCAAACATCGTTCCTCGAGTACGCGATGTCGGTCATCGTCAGCCGCGCTCTCCCCGACGTGCGTGATGGCCTCAAGCCGGTGATCAGGCGGATTCTCTACGCCGCACTCGACTCCGGTCTTCGGCCGGACCAGAGCTTCCGCAAGTCCGCCACCCTGGTCGGGGAAGTGATGGGCGGATATCACCCCCATGGAAACGACGCGATCTACGATGCGCTCGCACGTCTGGTTCAGGACTTTTCAAGCCGGTATCCGTTGTTGGCGGGACAGGGCAACTTCGGATCGGTCGACGGCGACCCGCCGGCCGCCATGCGCTATACCGAGTGTCGTCTTGCGCCCATCGCAATGGAGTTGCTACGCGATATCGACGAGGAAACTGTCGATTTCACCCCCAACTACGATGGAAAGAAGCTGGAGCCGGCCGTGTTGCCGGCGCGCTTCCCCAACTTGCTCGTCAATGGGTCTACCGGAATCGCCGTTGGTATGGCGACCAACATCCCTCCGCACAACCTCGGCGAGGTTGTCGATGCGGTGATCGAGTACCTCGAGAACCCGGAGCTGTCGCTGGACCGCGAGAAGATGCTCGAGATGTGCATGAGGCACGTCAAAGGCCCCGACTTCCCGACCGGCGCTTACATCGTCGGCCGGTCCGGAATTCGCGACGCTCAGATGACCGGCCGGGGCTCGATCAAGATGCGCGCGGTATGCGAGATCGAGGAAGGCCCGAAGGGGAACCCGCGCATCATCGTCACCGAGATCCCGTATCAAGTAAACAAGAGCCGTCTCCTGATCAAGATGGCCGAGCTCGTCAACAAGAAGGAGCTCGAGGGCATCGCCGACATACGGGACGAATCTTCGCGAGAGGGTATGCGCGTGGTGATCGACCTCAAGCGGGCCGCGATACCTAACGTCGTGCTGAACCAGCTCTACAAGCGCACCCAGCTGCAGGACAACTTCGGCGTCAACGTGTTGGCGCTCGTCGACGGTGTCCCTCGTACGCTGAACCTGGCCGAGGTGATCGAGCACTACGTCACCCACCAGATCGACGTCGTCACCAGGAGAACGCGTTTCCGCCTGCGTAAGGCAGAGGAGAGGGCGCATATTCTCGAGGGGCTCATCATCGCCCTCGAGCACATCGATGAAATCATCGCCTTGATCCGTGCCGCGGCCGACGTCCCTGAAGCGCGCGGCGGCCTCATGGTGCGCTTCGGGTTGAGCGAAGTGCAGGCCCAGCACATCCTCGACATGCCCCTCCGTCGCCTCACGGCGCTCGAGCAGGACAAGGTGCGCGAGGAGTATGACGAGCTTCAGCGGACGATCGCCGAGCTGCGCGCGATCCTTGCCGACCCGGGGCGGGTGCGGGCGCTCATCGCCGAGGAACTCACAGAGGTCCGCAGGAAGTATGCGGACGGGCGTCGGTCGCAAATCATCGCCGAAGAGGGCGAGTTCGACATCGAGGATCTCATCGCAGACGAGGATCTCGTCATCTCGATTTCGCGCGATGGATATATCAAATCGGTGCCGATCGACACCTATCGCCGGCAAGGGCGGGGAGGGCGCGGCGTCCGCGGTTCGACTCTCAAGGAAGGCGACATCGTCGAACATGTGATGACGACCACCGCGCATTCTTACA